>Ga0208904_1001376_pt1 | contig 16759 bp, 20 predicted proteins | sample AntAceMetag02UKB_FD_184774 | JGI IMG/M metagenome (GOLD analysis project Ga0208904, IMG submission 184774) | Saline lake microbial communities from Ace Lake, Antarctica - Antarctic Ace Lake Metagenome 02UKB (SPAdes) (version 2) | ecosystem: Environmental > Aquatic > Non-marine Saline and...
AATGGCTGTCGTAGGTTTAGTTTCAGGAATATTTTTTTTATCACCTAATATAACCGGAAACGCAATAGCAAATTTATCAGATAATACCTCTTCTTGGATTGGAGCAGCTTTAATTTTTGTTGGTTTAGTCGCAGGATTTTTCTGGATAAAAAATAGAAAGAAATAATTTAATCTTCACTCTTCTCTTCTAACATCTTCTTGTAAGCTTCTCTTTTCTTTTTCAATTCTTCATTCGTCTTACAATCTGGATTGAAACAAAAAATCCATGGCCTCTTTCCTTTATTCAAGGCCATAATCATCGGCCATTCACATTCTTCACAAACTTTTTCAGCAGGTTTCATCAACCCCTTCGGCGGGAGACTAAAAGTATTTCTACAATCAGGATAAGCATTACACGCAACAAAATACCTTTTGAATCTTCGAGCATAATTAACAATCAAATCACCCTTCCCGCACTTCGGACATTTCATCAAAGTGTTCTCCCTCTTCTGCTGTTCAATATATTCAACATTCGCTTCAACCAATTCACCACCTATCTTTTTCTCATGTTTCCTGAAATGCTCTGCTATTTTCTTTATCGCTTCTTTTGCGCCATCCAAAATTTTGTCCTGTTTTCCTTTAAGTCCCGCTTTCGCTTCACGAATAGATTCTGTCTTGTCCTCAAAACTCCTGGTCAATTTTTCATCTATTATAATCGGAGAGTATTTTTCCAAAGTACTAATTAAAGACATTCCCAAAGGAGTCGCCTCTATACTTTTGTCTTTAACATAACCCCTGTCAAAAAGAGTCTCAAGAATATGTGCTCTTGTTGCTTTCGTCCCGAGATTTCTCTTATCCAATTCACTTAATATAGAGGCTGGAGAATATCTTTTCGGCGGCTGAGTTTCCTTTTGTTCAATCTTTATTTTTTTGAAACTCACCTCGCCTTCCAAATCAGGAACTTGTTCCTCTTTTAATTTGTGCGGATAAATCTCCATCCACGCTTTTTTATTTATCTCTGAACCACGAGCTGTAAACGTCAAACTCTTGTATTTTTCTTCATCAGGAATTACTTTGATATTTTTCCGATCAATAAGGGCATCATCGCAAAACAAACTCAAGAATCTTTTGTAAACCAAATTATAAACTTTTTCTTCATCTCCAGATAAAACCTTTCCAGATTTCTCGACTTCTCCTGTAGGATATATCGAAGGATGCGCCGGATCAGTTTTCTTCCCTTCAAGCGGTTTTTTCTTAACAATCAAATTCTCAACTTTGTAATGTTTCGCTAGTTCTTTGAGAATTTTACTATAACCCAAGCTCGCTGGGAGTTGCTGACTTGATGTTCTGGGGTATGAAATCAAACCTGCAAGATAAAGGCCTTGTGCAGCTCTCAAGGTGTTGCTAGGAGTTATTCCATGAAATTTGTAAGATTCGGTTTGCAGGGTTGTAAGATTAAATGGAATTCCCGGGGCTAATTTTTGCTGAGATTTTTTAGTCTCTGCATTTCCGGTCTTTCCTTCAAGTTCTTTGAAAATCTCAACGCCTTTTTTGGCCCTTGGGTCTCCTTCGGAGCCAAAAATATCTTTCGGATGTTTCAGTTCAAGTTTTGTTTTATCTCCTGAAGTCTCAACAACATCCGCGAAAACTTGCCAATAAGGTTCCGATTCAAATGCATGGATTGTCCTTTCTCTTTTTACAATCAAATTCAAAGCAGGCCCCTGAACTCTTCCTATAGACATCAATTTGAATTTACCTGTAGTTTTAATGGCGTTCATCAAAGCCCGAGAAAGATTTATACCATAAAACCAGTCGAGATAATGCCTCGTTTCACCAGCAATTGCCTGGCCCCATTCGATTCTCGGAGATTTATTATCATATGAATCATTCAATTCTTTTGTTGTAAGTGTTGAAAATTTCATTCTCGCTGCATCGTCCTGCCCGCATATATATCTCAAAACATTCAACCCAATAACTTCTCCTTCAACGTCAAAATCTGTAGCTATTGTTATTGATGAAGCTTCTTTAACAAGTCGTGAAAGATTGTCATAATATTTCCTAGTGTAATCACTTTTTTTATTCGCCAAGAAATTTGGAACCCATTTAATATCAAAAATAGGAACGCTGCTCCCAGCTTCTGTTTGTTTTAATGTAAGAAGGTGTCCAACCGCGCAGGCCACAACGATCTCTTTCCCATCCCGGTTTAATCTATAATAATAAACTCCTTTCGAGGGTGAAACTTGTTTTACTTTTTTGCCCAGTGCAGCAGCAATTTTACCGGCCGCTTGCGGCTTTTCTGTAATAATTAATTCATAACCCCCAGATTTAAGCTTAATTTTCTTAGGTTCATATTTCATAACTTTTTGAGCAAGATTCGCTTTTGCTGAGATCTTTTTCTTTTTCCCAGACTTTTTTGTCCCCTTCCCCCTACCTTTTTTTCTAACAATCTTTCCAGTTTCTCCCAACTCCTCAACTTTCTCCAAATCTTTTCTATCCGGCTTAGAATAAGTTTTCTCAACACTTCCCTCCAAGACCTCTTCCTCAACAATCCCCGGCTCCTTTTTCTCAACACTTCTTCGGACAGCTTTCTCGTCAGGTTTCTCTTCCACAACCTTCTTCTCAGTCGCTCTATCAAGATTCTCCCTATCTACTGGAAAATACCCTTCAGCAACGTTTTCTTCTTTTGTTTTCTTGGGTTTACTTGGCATTGTATATAAAAGAACGTCTAAAAGGGACTTTATATTTTTTATGTTTAAGCCCGATGTGATGTTCAAGAATTTTTTGGGTTTTAATTAGAAAGAGCCGAAGAAAATAAATATCCTTTATTCTCTAAAAGAAGGATGAGTATATTGAAAATGATAGTTTATGTCACCAATTGCAAAAGAAACATATTCTCTTGATGACGCCCCATAATCAACTTGAACATTTTTATCTTTTTTACAGATATCACATATTCTTGATTGTTTATTTCTTGGAGCAAAACTGATTAATCTTTTTTCAAGAATAATATCTCTAACATCTATTTCTCCAACAGTAAGAAGATCCATACTATCATTTAATCTTTTAAGGGCATCCCTAACAAATCCCCCATATTCTTCTGGAACTGTTTCTTTTCTAACATCCATATAAAACACTATCTTTATCTAATTTTTAAATCTTATTAAAAAATTGTTTTATTTTCTTTCGGCTTTAATTCTTCTAATTAATAGCGCTTCGCGCTTAATACACCCAAAAAATTACTGTCCCTTCGGTCGGTCGCCTTCCAACTCCCCCCCAAATTTAAATCTCAAACACCTTCCCCTTTCTTCCAACATTAATTACCCTTGTCTTTCCAATTTTTTCTTCAATGCCCTCGGCCTCATGAATATGCGCGTTAATCAAAATGTCCGGATGAAATTTATTGACTGCTTTTCTTACACTCTCACTTCCTTCAAATCCAGAAAACTCTGCTTTACTTCCCGAGGCATGCATGTGTGTCACCATTATTTTTCTTTTGATATCTTTGCGAAGTCCTTTATGGGCTTTCTCTAACAATTCCAAGATCTCGTCGTCAGGAATTCCGTGCTGGCCCATCTCTGTTCCACCGGCTCCGAAGATCCCAACATTTTTATGTTCAAAACTATAACCATGCAAGTTTTTCGCATCAGGAGAATACATTTGTTGCAAAAAATCAATTGTTGCAAAACTTTCATGATTCCCCGGAATAATCAAAACTTTCTTTCCTAGTTTTACAAATGGTCCAATCAGGTTTTTTGTCGATTGATCTGCAAAAGTAATATCGCCGGCCAAAATAACCAGATCAATATTTTCATCTTTTGCTTTTTTCGCAAGTTTTTTTACAAGGCCGGTATCTCCATGAATATCTGCCGCTGCCAAAACTTTCGTTTTTCTTTCCATAAAATATAGAAGATGGGGGGATTAATAAAATTTGCTATACCCCAAAATTTCACTACTTCCCTTGACAAATACCTCTGTATGAAAAGATTTAAAAGCATATTATCATCTGAAAACATATGTTGAAAGATATATATCACAAGATATATGTTCTATCGATACAATTAAAATGAAAGACAACCTAGACGTATTTTTTAGGAGAAAGCCGGCGATGATGCTTGTTGCTTTGAGAAAGAATACAAGAATGAGATATGGTAGTATTCTGGCCAAGGAAGTTGACTGTACTTACAGCCACGCCGTGAAGATTCTACAAACTCTCGAAGATCTCGAGTTAGTAAGCTTTGAAAAAAAGGGGCGAGTGAAGATCATAAAGCTGACTAAGAAAGGAAGAGACGTTGCTGAAGCTATAGAGAACATTCAGAAGCTCGTTAAGTAACTCTCACTAATAAAATATCATCGCCCGAAAGTTGAACTTGAAGTTCATTAGAAAGAAACATGACAATTCTAAAAGCTCCCAAAAAATGTCCCGTATGCAACAGCACACGATTCACTGTTTCAGAAAAAGGAGCAGAATGCAAAAGGTGTGGTTATACAAACAAAAGTTCTTATGAAGTTAATCAAGATTTGGAAAAAGAAGTGAATTCTATAGAATAAATAATCTACTTGTTTTTTAACATAAATTTATAAATTGTTACAAGACTCTTTCCTTTATAATCAGAATAGGATTTATGGGGTTTTCTATCATAAAGGTACTTAACGGATTTATCAACAACTAATTTCTTAATATTGACAACTTTTAAACCAAACTTTTTAGCTAAATCTTTCATTTCTTGTTCGGGATGTAAATAATAAATTGTTTCATATTTATTTTCCCTAATAAGAATCTTTTTCTTCATGGGTTGTTTTATTTCTGGAAAATATATGGCACTTGAAAGCAGGAAAATTCCCCCTTGCTTTAAATAAGTTTTTACTATCTCAAATATTTTATCTAAATTTTCTATATAATCTTCAACAAAACTCATAAGGATTATATCAAACTTTTCTTTAGGTTTTATTTTAGAAATATTCTTATGAATTATTGTGATGTTATTTAAGTTATTTAATTTTCTTTTCTTTTTTAGAATACCCAACATCTCCTTAGAGTCATCTACTGCCATTACAATAGCACCTTCCTTGGATAATTTTATACTCCACCTACCGGTTCCACATCCCAAGTCTAAAATAGATTTATTTTTAACATTTCCGATCATTTTAAGAAGTTTTTGTTCTTCAAGAACATGGATTACATTAGGCCATCCATCATATTTTGTTGCCCATAAACCATATAATTTCTTTCTACTTATCTTTTTAGCCATAAAGGAGATTATCTTTTTTAATATATAAATTTAACTAAAAAAACAAAATGGCCCCGGAGGGATTTTGGCTCCCAAGTTCCCCCGGATTTTTTAATTTACTTTTAGAAGATAATTTTGAGGGGTGAATGGGCTGTCAGTTTCTATTTTTATCCAAAGATTTAAGGAATTCAAGATGTTCTAGCTCTTGTGGCCCATAAAGTGTTCTTTGTATCGCCCTATTTGAAATAAGATTGGCAGCAAGGGCGACATTTATCATCTTTTCTCTTAAGGTTTTAAATCTTAAAGTTCTTCTCGCAAATTCTCTTGGGGAATAAAATTCTTCATACATCCCATTAATAGTGGTCTGTAGTTCATAGGGTGTAAAATGTGCTGGCCTCACAACAACATGTTGAACATCATATAAATGTGGGGAATTTTCCCTGAGTATTCTTCCTTCAGATTTCATTTGGTCATAAAATTTTGTTCCGGGCAGGGCTGTTGGGGGCATAAATTGTATGCTATGTACATTTTCTTTGCACCATTCAAAATCTTCTCTTAAACTTTCTGGAGTATCCCCTTCTCCTCCCGGCATAAACATCACATGACCCCAAAGACCTTGTTCGGCAAATATCTCTATTGCATCCTTGTTTTGCTGTGCGGAATAAGGCTTGTCATAACCTTCTAAAGAAGCATCATTAATAGATTCTAACCCAATATATAATGTTTTTATCCCGGCCCTCTTCAATGCATCGAGAACATCTTGGCGTTCTGTTACTTTAACAGTAGATTGCGCACAACTACCTCTTGCTAATCCCTCGTCTACAATTCTATCGCAAAGTTCAATGGTTCTTCTTGGAGATGCCGTAAGATTATCATCGGTGAAAAAAAGAGACATGCCTTTTATATCTCTTACATCTCTCAAACCTTCAAGAACATGATCTAGGCCTTTCATCCGATATTTTCCCCCATAGAAAGTTGTAACGCTACAGAAATTGCATGCATTTGGACAACCTCTGATGGTTTCCAAGACAGGAATATTTGCTTTAGTCCTTGTCCTTTTATTATATATCGGGTGAGGCAATTGAGATAATTCTTCTGCAGAAAGCCAGCCCTCTGGAGGATTAATAACAACCTGCCCATTTTTTTTCCAAGCAACTCCATCCAAGCCAGAGAGGTCTTCTGGATCTTGTTCCAACCTTTCTAGTAATTCTGGAAATCTTCTATCGCCTTCCTTCATAACGACTACGTCTGCGTGCCCCTCTTCTAGCCACTTTTCTGGTCTAAAAGTGGGATCCGGTCCACCAGCAACAGCAATTCCTCCAGGATTTTTTAATTTATATCTTCCAAGCAATTCCATCGATTGTGGAGAAGTCCTAGTTATTGAAGAAACCGCCAAGACATCAGAGCCGTAACTTCTTGCTTCATTCTCTGGAGTCATCTTTCCCCCAGCCCCATCAAAGAGAGGATTTATCTGTTCAACATTCCCAAATCCAGCCTGTCTTGCCACAGCCTCCAAAGTTGGAAGAGCCCTAGAAGGAATTAAACCGAATCTATCGAATACACAAAACCCCCCCTCCCCATTATATTCTCCGAATTGTGTTGGCGGCAACTCCACAAGCGTTACTTTACTTTGCTTGGTTATTTTTCTCATTTTTATAACGGTTAAATTATTCTATTTAAATATTTGTATTTCTGAAATTTGTTAAAAAATTCATTAAAAAGAGATTCAGAATTTTTTTAGTTCTGATAAAATTTTTTAGTATTGTACACCTTAAACCAAATTCTCCTAAAATATACGGCCTTTTTGGAATAACATCACTAGCAACTTTTATTGCTCCAGATCTAATTCCTTTTTTATCTGCTTGCTCTAAAACCCCATAAGATTCCATATCAACGACCAGCCAATCAGGAGAGATTTCTTCTCTAGATAAAACTGCTCTACCAGATGTTTTGATTGGGGCTTGTTGGCATCCTGGATAACAATCGCCCAACTCTCTTTCAAAAACAGAGATATCTGGGAATAATTCTGGACGATCTTCATACCCCACCCTATTAGCCACAATCACTTTTCCAACAGGGATACTTTCACATAAACTTCCACAAAATCCTATTGAGAGCACTAAATCAAGATTAGGGGTGTCGCATAAATTTGCTGTAGCCAATCTAGCATTATCAATACCAATTCCAGATACCACTAATTCAATCCCCATTTTTTCAAAACAAGTTTTTTCAAGACCCCCTTTTGTATTAAGATAATCTGGGACCTCCCATCTATTAGCATAAACCATTCCAATTTTCATTATTTATTATCTCAGAATTAGCTTCTGAGGTGCTAGCACCCTAATCATAAATTACTATCAACCTTTTTAAATTTAACTAAAAAATATCTAAAGATAGCATGAATGGCCCCGGAGGGATTTGAACCCACGACACCCAGATTTCTCAAAGCGCATAATTTCTTTTGCGATTTCCTCGGAGGCAATTTGAAATCGCCGTTCCTATTTCGAGGAAGTTCAAAAGAAACCAGCGGGTTTCTTTTAAGAGTCTGGTGCTCTGACCAGGCTGAGCTACGGGACCATAATGGCGCGAAGCCTCCAAGGCTGAGGCTCGATCGCAATCGAGTCATCCCAGTGGGAAGCTACGGGACCATAGACATGAAAGAAAAATTTAGTTTAAAAATATGTTGATTAATGACCAAAATCCCTATTTGCTTGAGATAAAATACTTTCTACATCTTCTTCTGGAATAGATTCGATTGTTAAATTTAATGGCCTTTTACTTTGGGGTACATAATGAACTATTTCAGACCTTCCTTCACCAACTTTGAAATAAACATGATCCCATTCCGCACCCGCCGGAGTTTTTCCTAAAAGACCAATTCGATAATATTTCATTTTTTTAACAAATATTCACCCTTTATAAAAATTATTATCTTCCAGTATATATTGGGATTATTCAATCCTGCGCGTTTTCACCAAAGGCATTTCTGAAATCGCTTACTCGTGCCCTCTCGTAACCTTTAGGTTATTAGGGTAACCGCAAAGGAAGGGAAGGTGCGAGAGTTTACGCGAGATTTTATCCTAAAAGTAAATTTAAAAAATCCGAGCGTGGGCTCGAGGTTAGGAAAACGTTTATGCCCTTTCCTCTGGACCTACTTGGCAGGGTACTTAGGTTTCCTATGCGATTTCGCAGGAGGCATTTCTGAAATCGCTTTTCCGCAAAAGAAGGGAAGGTACTAGGAAACCGCTTAGGTTTCCTCGATTAACTATACTCTCTCCAAGAATGATTGCATTTCTTGCATTTGAAAAATTTCGTCTCGGCTTCATCTGCCGCTCGAGTTTGCACAGTCCAGAAATAAGCTTCTTCGTTCCCGCACTTTTTACATTTCTCGTCGACCGTCGGCAAAGTTTGCTGATCTTTTTCTGATATAACACTAATTTTTTTATGGCCCACAGCTTTTTCGCTTGTAGAAATCTTAACTTTGTCTTTCGTCGAATAACTACATCTAGGGCAACCATAATTCTTCGTCTTTTTTACAAGAACCGCACCGCATTTGGGACAAAAATCCATTTTAAATAAGTATTAAGTTTCTTATTAAAGATGCTTTAAAAAACCTTTCTTTTATTAATTCTCTTCACAAAGGCCCCTTGTATTCTCCGACCTTAAAGGTTCATAAAATATTAATTTCACCCAGCCAAGCAAAGGAGCAATCTTGAATCTGGCTCTACCAACCAATTGCCCTTCATAGATTTCTTCTTCAAAAAATTGAACTCTCCCAACATTGTCGCCCATTGTTGTGAATATCTTTCCTTCAGAAGATTCTTCAATATTCATGACCCGGTGGATAATCGGTTTGTTTTCAGGACCCCCGAAAAAAACAATTACATCCCCGACCTTAAGCTTGTCGGGTTTCGCCCGAGTTATAAATAAAATATCTCCTTTGTTCAAACCTTTTTCAAAAGTGAAATCAGATTCACCGGTTTCAAAATCCTCGTAATTATCAGAATGGCCCAACCACCACCTATCAAAATCATTAAACTCCAGCAGATCATTATCGTGATACATCGAGCAAGATTCTACTATAGCAAGCGAAAGTGTAGTTCCTGTGGCTAGATTTAACAATGGAAAAAATATAAATCTCACAAGTATAAAGATGAAAATCAATGAGATAAGCCAACCCTTGAAACTTTGATCCTGCCATACCACAAACCAAAACTTTTTCCAAAAATTATTCCAACCCTCTTTTGTAATTACCATAAGATAATGTAATGAAAAGAGTTTTTAAAGTTTTATTAATTCGGACTAATTCCTCTCGCAATTTCAATACTTTCAAGAAATCTATTGTATATTCTACGGGCTTTGGGTTTTTCTTCTGAAGGGGGATTCATCAGGTCCGGATGCATGCCTAAGACACATAAGGCATATCTTGGGCTTTCTCTATCTACAATTGCACTCTTGTCTTCAGTAGGGAGCTTTCTCCTTGCCAAGTCAACTTGTTCCTCAAAGCCTAATCCAGGGGGGAGAAGCCCTCTTTTCATAGCAAGATTTATATACGCTTCGCCAAACCAAACCCCTCTTTGGTCTCGGACATATTTTCCACGATAATCCGGAATGGGTCCAACAGCTAGCTTAAGAGTATCTCTCTCATCAGCAGGCATTCCATCGACAACACACATAACAGGAGCAAGAGGATGATATCTAGAGAGTTTTATTTGACGTCTTTCAGCAGGTGACAAGGGTCTGAAATAAATTTCATCTCGACTATTTCCATTAGTTCCTTCAGAAGGAGGTGGCGTTGTTTGGGCGTCCGGAGAGTTTCCTGTTGTACAATAATTCTCTGCACAAGTACTCATGAGTATTATCTCACCAAAACAAAAGTTAGTCTCCTTATAAATCTTCTCCCGTCAAAATAAGTTTTCGTATAAATTAAGACAACAGAATATTCCTCAGAATATCAAACCGCCAACTTTAAAAACCCAAATTTCAATAAAGAGATATGGTTTTCAAGATAAATATTGGATCAAAATCAGGAAAGACTTTCAAGCTAGAAGCTGAAGCAGAATTCTTAATTGGTAAATCTCTTAATGATAAAATCTCAGGCAAAGAACTTTTACCGGCTTTGGATGGGTGGGAATTCGAAATAGCTGGAACTTCAGACTCCGCGGGATTTACTTCCCATGAAGGCGTTGAAGGAATTGGTTTAGGAAAACAGCTTTTGAGCTACGAAAAAGGAATGCATAAAAGACCAAAAGGAGAAAAAAAGGTAGGCAAGAAACCTGCAGGATTAAGATTAAGAAAAACAGTTAGAGGGAAAGTAATAAGCCCTGCAATTTCTCAAGTGAATTTAAAAATAATCAAAGAAGGTTCAAAGAAACTTGAAGAAGCTTTCCCAGACCAAGCAGATGCCGAAGCTAAACCTGCAGAAAATTCCGAAGCCCCTGTTGAAGAGAAGAAAGAGTGATAGGCCACCCAAAACTCTTTTAAACAGACTTATTCTTGAAATTACATGACTAAAGAAAATAAGGAACTTCCAGAAATAAACATCGGAGTAGTCGGCCACATCGACCACGGAAAGACAACTTTGTTAAATTGTTTGTCAGGAAAGATGACCGACACACATTCTGAAGAATTAAAGAGGGGAATAACCATAAAATTAGGTTATGCAGACATTACAATTTCTAAGGATAAAGATAATTACAATACGGAAGGAAAAGGAACTCCTGAAAGATATGTAAGTTTCATAGATGCTCCCGGACACGAGATGTTAATGGCAACTATGTTGAGTGGGGCTGCAATCATGGACGCTGCAATTTTAGTAGTCGCGGCCAACGAGGGAATTAAACCACAAACAAGAGAGCATTTCATGGCCTTACAATCAAGGGGAATAAAAAATATAATAATCGTCCAAAATAAAATTGACGTTGTTTCAAAAGAAGACGCCCTAAAAAATTATAAGGAACTAAAGGAATTTGTTAAAGGAACGTCTGTAGAAGATTGTTCGATAATTCCAGTTTCAGCTCAACAGAATATAAACATCGATAAGATCCTTGAAGAAATATGCAACCTTCCGATACCTGAAAGAGATCTTTCATCAGAACCTCTTTTTTTAATAGCAAGAAGTTTTGATATCAACCGCCCCGGAAAAGATATCAAGGATTTAAACGGCGGAGTTCTCGGAGGAATATTAAAACAAGGTCAGCTAAAAGTAGGGCAAGAGATTGAAATAAAACCCGGACTAACATTAAAAAAAGCAAACCAAATAACTTATCATCCTATAAAAACAAAAATACTTTCATTGTACAAAGGAAGCGATTCAGTTAAGTTTGTTGTTCCAGGAGCGAGCATTTCTATTGAAACTAGTTTAGATCCGAGTTTAACAAAAACAGATTCGCTAATTGGGGGGATTGTTTCAACTCTAGGAACTCTTCCAGAAATTTCAAACAACATAAAACTTTCAATAGATTTATTCAAAGAAGTTTTCGGAACGGGAAAACCCCTCCCAGTTGATGAAATAAAAACAAAAGAGATGTTAATGTTAAATATCAATACTACAACAACCGTTGGAGTTGTTGAGAAAATATCAAAAGACAAAAAAGAAATTGAATTGTCTTTGAATATTCCTGTAGTTGCATTGAAGGGCGACAATGTCGGAATCGCTCGAAATATAGGTGGACATTGGAGATTAATCGGCTCTGGCGAGGTTATTGGACAGTGAGTAAAGTCGAGTTATATCACAGCTTTTCAATGGCCGAGTAAATTTTATAAACTCTCTTTCTTATAATCTGTTATGCTAAACAAAAAAAAGAATGTGAAAAAGCCCACAAAGAATGCTGAATTAAAAGAAGATTTGAAGGAAGAAAAGGAAGAAGCTAGATCTTTGAGAAGAAAATTAAAAGACCAATCAAAAAAACTCCAGGCCGAAACACGAAAAGCTGTCATAACTGCTGTTGTTGCCGCCTTCGGTTTTCTTATGGCTCTCGCATGGAGGGATGTAATTTCAGAATATGTAAAATTGCTTGTTGAAATCTCTCCCGTTCAAGGAAAATTAATTTCGGCGACAATTGTAACTATAATTGCAGTAGTTGGGATTATGATTGTAACCAGATTTAATGTTAAGGAAGAAGGGAAGTAAATTTTCTACCGCGGTTGCCCAAAATAATTTCCATTATCCAACCGGTTTTGATATTGGTTTTTTAATCCTGTAAGTTCACGCTTGGCTGTGCTATAAAGTGCACCTACCCTGCAACTATCAAGAGTTTGGAGTCTCCCACATATGGGAAAATTCTCACTTTCATCTTCACTCGCTTTTCTCAATAATCTTAATTGTCTATTTATAGAAGTGATTCTTAATTGCAATCTTGATTGTGTGGGTCTTGAATCTCTCATCTTATATATTCAGAACTATCCTCTGTAGCCAATCACCAGAATTATTTACTTTTAACAATCTCAACACACATACCAGCAGCAACAGTTTGACCAGCGTCTCTAACCGCGAATCTACTCATCCATGCGTTTTCTTTTTGAGTTTCAATACACAAGTTTCCTTGTGGCTTAATTTTTACTCTTGCAACATCTCCGTTCTTCAAGAAGTCTGGGTTTTCCTCAGAAACTTGTCCAGTCTTAGGATCAATCTTTGCAATCAATTCAGTAAATTGACATGGAACTTGAGCAGTGTGAACATGGAATACCGGAGTATACCCTTTTGCTAATACTGTTGGGTGGTTGATTACCGCGATTTGAGCAATGAACTCCTCAACAATTGGGCAAGGGTTTGCAGAGTCGCAAATTACGTCACCACGAGCGATGTCTTTCTTACCAACACCACGAATATTAATACCTACATTGTCACCAGCTGTAGCCTCTGGAAGAACTTCATGGTGCATCTCTATAGTTTTAACTTCACCTTCAATTCCTTCACCAGTTCTACCCGGAAGAACTTTAACTTTCATTCCTGATTTCATAACTCCGGTCTCGACCTTTCCAACAGGAACAGTACCGATACCAGTAATCTCATAAACATCTTGAACAGGCATTCTCATTGCGTACTCAGTTGGTAATTCTGGAACAGGGAACTTGTCCATTTGCTCTAAAATTGTAGGTCCTGAATACCAAGACATATTCTCAGATTTCTTTCCGATGTTGTCTCCTTTTAATCCTGAACATGCGATAAAAGTAACCTCGTCAAGTTTGTAACCAACTTGCGAAAGTAATTTTCCAACGTCTTCTTTAACCTTGTTGAATGTTTCTTCTTTGTATTCAACCATATCCATCTTGTTAATAGCTACGCATAAACTTTTTACACCCATTGTTCTCAATAGCCAAAGGTGTTCTGTTGTTTGTGGCTGGACTCCAGCAGGAGCAGCGATAACCAAGAAAGCAGCATCTGCTTGTGACGCACCAGTGATCATGTTTTTAACGAAGTCCCTGTGACCAGGCGCATCAATGATTGTGATTTCGAAATTTTGCGTTACAATTTTCTTGTAAGCAAGATCGATAGTAACTCCTCTTTCTCTTTCCTCTTTGATTCTATCCATAACGTATGCGAACTCGAAACCGACTTTACCGTGTTTCTCAGCTTCTTCTCTAAGCTTTTTCATCTCTTGTTCAGGAACTGCTCCACCTTGGAATAACAATTGTCCAACGCAAGTAGACTTACCTGCATCAACGTGTCCCACGAACACAACATTCATATTTGGTTTTTCTCTAGCCATGATAAAACAATAAAAAAATAGGTTTATAAATCTTTCGAAATAGAAAATCAAGGAAACAAAGAAAATTTGTCGACGGGAAAATATATAATACCGAATTCAGACAAATTCCAAATAAACTGAACCACAATAATTTTTAAAAACATAGAATCCGTGAAATACCTCATGGCAGATGTTCCTCAAGGGGCCGTTAGAGAAAGTTTCGGAGCAAGAGAATTAGGTACAAACCCGGGAGAATTAACTCGCGTATTTGAAGGAACTACTGAGGTAAACTATTTTCATAAAGAGAAGGGGGCAATTATTTTATCTCCTCAAAATTTAAGTCAAGGAGATAAGGTTCTCAAAGGTAGAGGATACGAATCTTCGGGGTTTGGAGCATTTGAAGCAGGATTCGAAGACCGGAACCCTCCGGAGGATCCCAGGTTCAAGGAATTTTATGATGCTGGAAAAAAGGCTGGAGATACAATGGAAGCCGTGTGCGGTTAATTCTCCCCCCAAATCAAAAAATTTATAAACCCACAATTCTCACTATTTTTATCTACTCCTAGACATTTACGTCTAGCGAAGCGGGAAATCAGTTGGGTTATTGCAATTCCAACGGAGGCAAATAAAGAATTGCCCTCGGTTGCTGGATACAAAACCCGCTGGAGGTTTTGAAAAATGTTATTCATCATAAAAGTTACAACAAACAAAGAAGAACGAGCAGTTGAGATGATCTCAGACAGAGTTAAGAAAAAAAATCTTTTGACTTATGCAATCGTCAGACCCCACGGACTTCGAGGTTATGTAATTATAGAAGCTGAAGATAGAGAATCGGCTGAAGAATCGGTTTTCAATTTGCCTTATGTTAAAGGAATAATCGGAAAAACAATTTCTTATGAGGAAATAAAAAACATGGTTGAGCCAACCATTGCCGAAGTTTCAATAAAAGAAGGCGACATTGTTGAAATAATCGGAGCGACATTAAAAGGCGAAAAAGCAAAAGTTTTAAGAATAGACAAACAGAAAGAAGAAGTTGTGGTTAGCTTGCTTGGAGCAACGGTCCCATTACCAGTAACGGTAAAGATCGACAATGTAAGAGTTATCCGAAGAGAAGAAGGAGAAGAATCAGATGAAGAAGAAAATGATCAACAAGAAACTAAATCAAACGAGGAATCGGAATCAGAAGAAATGGTTCCAGGATTAGGATAAATGGAAATAAAACTTTTAGTCGAAGGTGGAAGCATGAAACCCGGACCCGCGTTGTCCCAACAGTTAGGACCAGCAGGAATAAACATGGGCCAAGTAATTTCACAAGTTAATGAAGCCACATCGGGCTTCAAAGGATTAAAGGTTCCAGTAACTTTAGAAGTAGATACAGGAACAAAAACTTTCGAAATCTCTGTCGCATCTCCACCAATGTCTGAATTAATAAAGAAAGAAATAGGTTTAGAAAAAGGATCAGGATTACAAGAAAAAACAAAAGTAGGAAACGTTGCAATAGAGCAATTAATTTCTGTGGCAAAAACAAAATTACCCAACATGATATGTCGAGATCTTAAGGCTGCTGTAAAAGAAGCTGTCGGAAGTTGTGTTTCTTTGGGTCTTTTAGTTGAGAACAAACCCGCAACAGAAATGGCAGAAATAATCAACAGCGGAAAATACAATAAAGAAATTGAAGGAGAAATGACTGAAGTAGATCCTAAAAAGCAAGTACAAATGAAAGACTTTTTTGAAAAATATAAAGAGGAACAAGAGAAGCAACTTGCTGTTGAACAAGCTGCTGCCGAGGCTGCTGAAGCTGAAAAAGAAGCTGCAAAGACAACTGCAGGAGCTGTTGAAGGAGAAGCAAAACCTGAAGGTGAAGCCGGGGCTGAAGCCGGAGCAGAAGAAGGAAAGCCTGCCGAAGCTGAGAAAAAACCAGAAGAGAAAAAATAAGTTTCTTATGATTAAACGAATCACAAAGTTTATTAATTAACTATCTTGAATTAATTATATGGGGCTATGGGGTAGTCTGCTTAGCCTACGAGGTTTGGGACTTCGTGACCCCGGTTGAAATCCGGGTAGCCCCATTTTAAAGTATCACTCTATCACAATAATTCTTTTAAACAATGAGGTTTTGAATAATAGATGCCCAGGAAAGAATTATCTAAACCAAGTGAAGAATTTTTAGATGCATTAATAACTTCAGGTACATCTGCTGGCACAATCGATTGTGAATTTTGTGGAAGGGTTCATATTCCAGATAAATCTCCAGGAATGGATTGGGAACCCGGAGAATTTGAAGAATTAGAAAGAAAATCAAAACAAGAACCGGACAAATATATCTTACATTCTGAGGATACTGTACATTGGGGGATTCTAGATGGAAGACAATATATTGCAGATTGTCCCTGTAATTTGGTCGCAAAATACGAGAGATTATTTTGGAAGAACAGATCTGTTATAGAAAGTTATTTTAGAAAAAGAGCAAAAAGGGAATTAGAAGATGCAAAGAGAGAGTCAAGATTAGCAGAATCGGTTACAACAGCGGTTAGCACTTCTCGATAAGAAACTTTAAAAACCAACTTTTTATCAATATATTGTAGAAAATGAAAATTCAAGGTCTAAATAAAATCTCTGCGATTTCCTTAGAAGGCATTTCTGGAAAACTTCAATCTTGCAAAAGTTGGAGTTCCGGAAATTTCCAATTTCCGAATCGCCCTTCCGCACTTCGAGGAAGGAGCGCGAGGAAAACAGGGGGTGTCCTCGCATGCCAACTAAATTAAAGAAAGTAGGAGCTGCAGGGAAGTTCGGTGCAAGATGCGGAAGACTTTTAAGGACAAGGTTCGTTGCTGTTGAGTCAAAGCAAAGACAAAAACAAAA
>Ga0208904_1001377_pt1 | contig 16750 bp, 21 predicted proteins | sample AntAceMetag02UKB_FD_184774 | JGI IMG/M metagenome (GOLD analysis project Ga0208904, IMG submission 184774) | Saline lake microbial communities from Ace Lake, Antarctica - Antarctic Ace Lake Metagenome 02UKB (SPAdes) (version 2) | ecosystem: Environmental > Aquatic > Non-marine Saline and...
CACCACTCATATATATAACCCCCCAGGATCTTTTTAAGGGGTATGAGTAGGCAAAACACATTATGTGTAACAAAACGTTGGGTTAATGGATCGTTGGGTAGTATAATTCGTTGGTAGTATAGCTCTGTTTTTACACACTATATATGGTGGTACTATATGTAGTATTTTTTCCTTGACTTTTACTACATGTTGTGTTATGTTAAACTTAATTGAAATGGGTATCTTGTAATTAAGCGAGATACTCTTTTTTAATGTATTAATTATGGCACAGATAACAGGACCGACAGGAGAAACAGGTGGCTTAGGCCCCATTGGACCAATAGGACCTACCGGGCCAACACAGCCTCAACCAATATTACCTCCCTTTGCTGATATGGATTGGGAGCTCAAGATGTTTGATTATCTGGTTAAGTTCAAAACAGCAGGCCTTATTAATCCTCAGGAGTTTGTAGCATATGCGAAGAAATTAAACGACAAGGTACACGAATCTTTAGATAAAGTATTGGATGGAATAAATGGCTAGGCAAGCAGCGGAGTTACAACCTAAGCACTGGAAGGCTCTTGAGATGTTTGAGGAGGGCTTTATGTCTATTAAAGAGATAGCTAAATCTTGTGGTATAGGGCTTGATGCTATGTACGATCTCTTTGAAGGCAACGCCCGGAAGGTAGGTACGGTAGCTCATTTATTCAAAGAAGAACTCAATCAAATTACAGCTCGTAACGCTGTTAAGGTTAAACACCTCCTTAAAGACAATAAGAAGTTAGCTTTATATAAGATGAATGAATTCCTTCGTAGTCTCCAAGATGAGAAGGTTACAAAAGAAATGATGTTGGATGTCAATAAATGTATGAACACCTTGAATAAGGCGACTCCTAATATGGAGGTGTCCTTGTCCATAACAAAGGGGATGACAGCTGAAGAACTCAGAAATGAATTCAAGCGACTTAGTGCCCTCGCAGAGTTTGCACTTAGAGGAATCAGCGTTCGAGGCCTTAAGTCGGGAGAATCAAGAAGAATACCTGAATCTCCTGAATGAGGAGATAAATTTCAGGAAGTCACGTAAGGTTCTCTATTATGAGCCTTATGATCAGCAGTTGGCTTTTCATACTTCCACCGCTATAACCAGGGCGATGTTCGGTGGAAATCGTTCTGGTAAAACGACTGCTGGTGGTATGGAATTTCTTTTTCACATCACCGGTCTTTATCCTAAGTGGTACCCGGAGGAACGGAAGATAAAAGGTATAGTAAAGGGCCGTATCATAGCTAAGGATTTCCAGAAGGGTGTAGGGGAGGTTATTATACCCTTCTTAGATGAATGGCTTGATATGTCTCTGGTAAAGAAGAAGTACCGTAATCCTATAGGTGTACCTGTTAAATGGACTCTTAAAAATGGTAATCAATTCGATATTCTTTCCCACGAGCAGAATACTGAACAATACGAAGGTTGGCGTGGGCACGTAGCTTGGTTCGATGAGCCACCGCCCCGAGACAAATATATTGCAACCCTTAGGGGATTAGTAGACTTCAGGGGACGCAGCTGGCTTACCCTAACGCCGCTCACCCAACCTTGGATTTATGATGATATATTCGTTAAATCTGATGGTAAGAACGTATTTTGTGTTGTTACTGACATAAGAAACAATCCCCATTTGTCTGAAGAAGCTATACAGGAGTTTGAAAGGAACCTTACCCCGGAAGAAAAAGAAGCTAGGCTACACGGTAAGTTCCTACATCTATCAGGTCTTATTTATAAAGAGTTCAGTCCTTTAACTCATGTCTGCGAACCTATGGATATTAAGGAGAGTTGGACTAAATACTTCTGTATTGACCCTCATCCGCGTACTCCGACAGCTTGTTTATGGTTAGCTGTGGATCCACAAGACAATCATTGGGTTTATGACGAGTTATGGTTAGCTGAAATGGATTTAGAGGAGGTAGCACACGCTATACACGCTCAAGAAGCTGGTCATCCAGCTAAAATACGCTTTATTGACCCTGCTATGGACAAAGATAATGAGTTAGCAGGTGGTTTTAATGTTAGAAAAGAGCTTATGAAATACGGAGTCTTCACTCAGAGGGCTTCTACTGACGTAATGTTGGGTATGCAGAGGGTGAAACAAGCACTTACGCCCAGGTATGACCATCAAATAGGTACCGAAATACCACAATTAAGAATTATGCGTAACTGTGTACAGACAATTTATGAGTTTAATCACTACATTTGGGCTGAAAGATACAGAAACAAGGATGAGATGGACCCTAAACAGGCTCCAAAGAAGAAAAACGACCATTTTATGGATTGTTTACGTTATATTTACAATGCTCAACCTAGATATATGGTTTCGGAAGAAGATGAAGAGCAGGATATTGAATATGGAGGCACTTATGCCAAATATCCTATTAAAAAACAACCTGCTGGTAGTTATTACAGTCAGGTGGAGGCTAAATTCTGATGCCAGCCAATACACCAGTACATAGGATGTTTAAGCACCTAGTAACAGCGGGATATAGCGAAGAAAGTGCTGCTAAAATAGCACAGTCTAAAACAGGAAAATCTTTAGTAACAGGTCGTAGACCTCAAAGGGGACAATATAATGGCAAGACAGACAGACAAGGCCGTACGAAAGTCGGTTAGTGTAAAAAAAGACCCTATTGCGGACTTCGTAGTGAAGTTATTTCTTCAATTTGAGTCTTTTCACAAAGAAAGGTTTGATAAGGCTCGAGACATCTATGATATGTGGTCGAATAAGCCACCTAGAAGGACGGAGACGTGGCAAAATCAGGTGAACGTACCCTTAATGGTGGAGGGAGAACAAACCATCACTCCCCGCCTCTACACCGCCTTATTCCCTACAGACGCTCCTTTGGATGTTCAAGTAGAAGGTGACGCTCCTGAAGAGGACGGAATAAGAATAAAGAGCATAATACAGCATTACTTCAGAGTATGTGATGTCCAGAACTACGGATTGTCTATGTTGACCCAGGCTTCTCTCTATGGAACAGGATATATGGAGGGTGGTACTTGGTACACTAAGAGAGGGTATCAGCACGATAGCGAAGGTAACAGATACCCTGCATTACTGGAATCAAGGCCTGATTGTAACTTTATAGACTTTTTTGAGATATTCCCTCATCCTGCTAAAAGAAAGATAGCAGATGCTCTACCTATTGTCAGAAGAAGGTATATAGACCAAGAGACGTTAAAGAAGTTTAAAGATAGCAGGTTTGATGCAGATAAACTACAGCAGGCATTAGAGTCAACTGCCCCGGGTGTAAGTCAATCCGGAGAGTTTAACATTGAGGAGAAAGAGTATGAGATATTAGAGTATTGGGGTCCGTATGATGAGAAGATTTCTATTGAGGGTAAGGAATCAGTGCGTCAAGCAGTCCCTCATTGGATTATAGTCGTTAATAGAGAAGTAGTTATACGTTCTATTCCTAATCCATATAACCATCAGACTTGTCCTTATCTCAGGGTAAAGTTGTTTGAGGACCCTGTTCCGTCTTGGTTCGGAGTCGGGATAGGTCAAGTAGGTAAGCCAACGCAGGAAAGGATTAATAAGATAGTTAACCAACGGTTAGATAATGTTGATTTAGTGTTAAACAAGCAGGGTGTCTACAACGGGAATGACCCGCTTATCAACAAGAAGCAACTGGGTGTATCTAAGCCGGGCAAGTTTCACGCAGTATCAGATACTGCAACATCTATAGACTTTATGGATATACCTGATGTTACAGCTTCATCCTACAAAGAAGAGGAGTTAGCAAAACAGGACTTCCGTGAATCTACTGGAGCCACTGCTCAATTAATGCCAGAACAAGGGAAGGAACATCGGACTGCTATGGGTATTCAGCTATTACAAGGTACCGCAGGAGTTAGGTTCCAACCTATTTTAAGACGTATGGAGTCTGATTTTATACAGGCATTAGCTATGTTCTTCTTTTCTAACCTCAAGCAGTTTATGACAGAAGCACAGTGGATTATGGTAACTGGAAAGAACGGAGAGCAGAAACCTATCCAGATAAGTCCGGAACAAATACAAGCAAAGGTGTTCTTTATACCTACTGGTATTTCTGAAACAATTAATAAAGAGACGCAAGTAGGTCAGTTGCTTAGGTTTAAGGAAATCACTATGCAAGACCCTACTGTTAATAGACAGGAGATTAATAAGAGAATTGCTGAATTAATGGGCTTTAAAGATATAGGTAAGTTATTAACTCCAATGAAGATGCCGTCTCAAGGGGGATTAGGACAGGAGCAACAAATGGGGATACAGCAGATGGTTAATGAGGGTATGGGGCCGGACGAGATAAAAGAGAGGATGTTGGGTCCTCGGCCACAAGAAGACCCTCAAGAACAACAACAACCTCAAATGCAAGGAGCTCCTCAATGAAAAGGATGACAGAGAATCAAGCTGTAGAATTAAGGAATTCATCTTTATGGGGATATGTTTGTGATGAGTTGGATGTAAGAATGGGTTTTGAACTAGATAAGTTAAAGAGTTGCAACCAACAGGATTTACCTTACATACAAAATAAAATTAAGAGTCTTATAGAGTTAAAACAACTTCCTGAGAGTGTAATCTCAAGGGAGAGCGTTGCGGGTTCGGACTTGCCCGAATCAAGTTCGTAAAATAAGGAGGCTTAAATGCCAGATTTAAACCCAGCTGTGGTTCCAGCTGTAACACCAGAACCAAACGCTAGTCCAGCGACAGGGACACCAGGTGTTTCTACACCTTCGCCTGCAGTGGCGACAACTGCACCGGTAGTTCCGGCCGTAACGGAACAAATGGTACCTTTAGCTGCGTTGCATGAAGCTAGGGATAGTATTAAGGAGCTGAAGTCTGAGATGGATGCGTTGAGAAATATGCAGGTTCAACAAGCACCACAACCTCAGTATCCTCAAGCACCGCAACCCAACGCTGTACAACAGCAGATGGATGAGTTGTGGGAGAGCGACCCCAAGCGTGCTATGCAGACGGAGATTATGATGGCTATTAATTGGTACGACCAGACTAACACTGCTTTGGATGTCCAAGTGAGCGAAGCTGCCAAAAGGCATACTGACTTCGATACTTACCGTAATGATACTCGTAAGTACCTAAGAACGTTACCTGCTGACAAAAGAGCTCAGCCGGGAGTAGTAGAGTTAGCTTATTATATCGTTAAGGGTCAGAAAACCGATACCATTGTAGACGCTAAAACTGCGGAGTTAATCGAAAAGATTAAACGTGGTGAGGTTGTACAAGGTATTACTGGTACTACAAGTGCACCACCTGTAAGTGCTTCTCCTTTAAAGCCAACGCAGGAGCAGGTTAATGCTGCTGGAGCTATGGGGGTTGAGATTGGTGAGTACATGAAGAATGTGAGGACTGCGTAGATATGGGTATATTTACGAAGGGAATTAACAAGGGTGCGTATCGGGGCGAGCTGACTTGCCCCGTTTGTAGAAGCTCTGCTATACGTTTTGTTGAAAACATAGGACCTACGAGACAACGGTATCGTTGTAGAAAGTGTGGTTTGACATTTCAATATGATATTAGCGGGCGTCTCGATCATCCGTATGCACCTTATAAAAAGAACACGTTCCGTGAAATTGTTGAAAGATACAACGTCACGAAAGGGAGGACAACATAGGAGGATATAATGCAATATACGTATAGTTTAAATACTGCTTGTGAGCCTATTATTAGGGACATGCCAGTATATGATGCTGCAACAATAGTTGAAGGTGAGTTATTGATGAAGGGGACTACTGACCCTGACAGTTCTACTGATGAGAGTATCTCTCTCGTCACTGCCTACAGTGCTACTCATGCGAATAGTGCTATAGATGCTGTTGGTGTTTCTTTGGAAACCCTTACTACCTCTAGTTCACCCAGCGTGGCCAGTGCATATTCTACGACTACAGGTCCTGCGTATGCTAAAGTTGTTATTAACCCAAGCGCAGTATATCAAGTCGAGCATTCACTTGGTACATCTGACGATGTAGCCATTACGTCTACCTCAACTACTACTCTAACGATAGCTACGTTGAGTGACGACATTGATGGTTGTTTTGTTTACTTCCCTCTTACCGCTGCTGGCGTTAAAGGAAGTCTTAGGTTGATTACAGCTTCTGCTAGTGGTTCTTGTACAATGGATTCAGCATTGACTACTACTGGTACTTCAGCTGATACAGCTTGTATCATCACTCCTATCCTCAAGTATGTTACCAACTTGACAGCAGATGCTACGAAAGTTGCTTCTGGTAATTGCCAAGCGATTTACGGTGCTACAAACTTGTTAGCTATCCAGGTCTATGTGGACAGGGATGCTGGGATAGAAGTATTACAGCCGGCAAGACAGAGTGCGGTTGATGATATTGATAATGTTAAGGGTGGTAGTGGACCTAAATTCTACTACGATATGATCTGTACAGATCATTTCTTTAGTCCTGGCGATTAATGACTTTAAATAGGAGGTAGTGATGGGTATTGTTGTTTCCGAGAATTTTGGATATTTGTTAGATCCAGGCCTTCGGAAGATCTTCATGGATGAATACACCTTGCCCGATGGCAAAGCCGACATGCTTTATGGGATTGAAAAATCTAACAAAGCTGTTGAGTATGACTATGCTATAGGTGGAATTGGTGACCTCCAGGAGTTTTCTGGAACAATTCCTTATACTGATTTTGAGGGTCAGTATAGAGTATCTTACACTCATAAAGAATGGGTGCAGGGTATGAAAGTAGAAAGAAAGCTAGTTGATGATGACCTCTATTCTGTCATCAACAAGAGACCTATGTCTTTAGCTCTCTCAGCAAAAAGAACAAGAGAGAAGCATGGTGCGTCAGTATTTAACAATGCGTTTAACACAAGCGTGTTTAGTGGTGGTGACGGTTATGCTCTTTGTGCAGATGCACATACTTGGAATGGTACAGATGTAACCCAGGACAACAAGGGAACTACTGCATTGTCTTCGACTTCACTAGCATCTGCTAGGTTGGCAATCAGAGACTTCCTTGATGATACTGATAATATGCTTAATGCGAAGGGTGACCTTCTCTTAGTTCCGCCCGAGTTGGAACAGAAAGCACATGAAATTACTCGGAGTAATTTACTTCCATACACAGCAGATAACACTGCAAACTTTATAGGAGCACAAAACTACAAGGTTGTTGTGTGGGATTATCTTAGTAGCACCGGCAACTGGTTCCTTATTGACAGTAGGTACGCGAAGATGTTCTTGAAATGGTTCAACAGAATTCCTGTTGAGTTCAACAAGGACAAAGACTTTGATACTTATATCAGTAAGTGGTCTGTCTACACTAGATATACCTACGGGTTCTCTAGTTGGACTTGGCTGTATGGTTCGCAGGTAGCGTAGATATGAAGAGATATAGCTTAGTGGTAATGAAGGGTGAACATCTCTTAATGGGTAAACTAGGGTGTGATTCCCTAGGGCAGTGCATGACACTACAGGGCAGTGTTCCTATTTTAAATGGAGGTAGATTATGGGTTTAACTCATCTTCCACATGGCTTACTGGCTACACCTAACTTAGGTGGAAGTCAAGATTTTGCTGGTTTCTTTGAAACTAATGTATATTTTGTAGATGGAGATAACGGTAGCGATAGCAATGAAGGTACTGAGATGGAAAGTCCTAAAGCTACTATCCAGGCTGCTATTACTGCTGCCAGTGCTCAGGATACTATTTATATTAGAGTTAAAGCTCCAGATGCAGATGCTTCTGAACCGGGAACTTACATAGAGGATTTAACTATTCCCTATGCTAAGCATGGTTTGAAGTTGATTGGTTGTACTAACCAGCTTGGTTCTTGGGGCGGTCCTAAGATTAAAAATGCTTCTGCTAGTGCTCTTTTGACTGTAAATGCTTCTAATGTACATATAGAGAACTTACAGTTCAACTGTACTAGAAACAGTGGTACATACGGTATATTACTTAACGGTAATACTGGTTATACTACTGCTGCTGGCTCAGTGGGTACTACAATTACTAACTGTATGATAAAGAACGCAGGTACTACTTATGGTGGTATTAACATAGTTGGTGGTTATGGTTGTGTTATTTCAGACTGTAACTTCTACAGTGCTATTAAGGGTGTGTACTTCTCAAGTACTGCTCTTCCTGGGAACCAACATCTCATACAGAGATGTAACTTTGTTGATAACAACGGTGCTGCTTTAGCAAGTCATATTGAGTTTGCTGCTGGCACTCAGTACGGTTTTGTTATCAGAGAGTGTACATTTGGTGAAGCGACAGCTTTCATTAATACTGCTGGTAATGTTAGCGGTATAATTTCAGCTTGTCACTTTGAAGATCTAGTTGCTACTCTTGCTAATAGTACAGGCAAGGTTAAAATAGCAATCGGTTCTGAAGTTGCTGTAACAGGTTGTTTCGGTGGTGTTGGGTTAGCAGTAATCCAATCACAAGCGTAAATTTATGGGGGAGAAATCCCCCATTTTTAAAGGAGGTATAAAATGCCTAGAAAATGGAGCGATGAAGACTTAGCCAGACTACAGGCTAAAGCTGATAAAGAAGCTGAGATTCAAGTTAGAAAGGTAGAAGAAGCTGAAGCGGAGGTAGCTAAAGAGGAGGAAGAAGATGGCGAATAATTTAAACACAAACCCGATGTTAATAGACACTTTCTCTGCCGATTTCGATATAAGCCTTGAGCCTATATTGATAAAGAAGATAAGGTTGTTTTCAGCGGCTGACGGTGATGTCTTATCATTGAACGATAAGAATGGTAATAAAGTTATTAGGTTAGTACAGTCAGGAAACGATGATGTGGTTGAAGATAGCTACGGAGATAAAGGTTTCCAGTTTGATGGTTTAAAGTGTGTTGTCGCTGATTGTACAGGATTAGGTGCGAATGATTTAATATGGATATATGTAATCTAAAGGAGAGAGATTATGTCTACAAAGAAAACAGAGGTATTAACATCCTCAGAGATTAATTCTCTAAAGGATGAAAAACGTAGTGCAGAGCAAACTCTAAAAGAACTTGAGAGTTATGGTTCAGGTACTCAGGCTGATGCTATAGACAAAGCTAAGCTTTCTAGGGAAGTATCTCATTTCGATAAATTAATCAATGTTCACAGTGGTACGAAGATTAGTGGTGCAGCCAAAGATAAGATGGCTAAGCGCGCTAAGGAGTTAGCTGGGACAATCAAAGAGGGGATGCCTACTTATGAAGAGATGAATAATCTTGGTAAGAATCCTGGTGCTCCTCTGAAGAATCTTAACTGGGAAAGAAGGAACGCTAAAAGTATTAATGAGTACAAACAAATCATGAGGCGTATTGAACCCGGTTCGTCTTCTGTGGAGAACTTGAGGAGATGAGTGTATGCGAGAAGCATGACCAAACTATGACGAGATTGTTTGATGATATTAGTGAAATAAAAGAAAATAATGCTGAGATAAAGACCATGATGACTGAAGTTAAAGATTTTAAAAACATTATACACAAGACTGTGTTTGGTAATGGCGGTGAAGGGTTAATCTCTAAAATAAATAGGGTTGCTAGTCAAACTAAATTACAATGGGGGTTATTCGTAGCATTGTTAGTTGTGCTTGCAGGTGCTCTCGTAAAGGCGATACTTTAAGATGGGAAGAACAATTAGGTCTAAGACTATAATGACAGGCAGAAATGCTGAACACCCTACTTATCGGGATGATAAGTATATCAGATGTAAGCATTGCAATTTCATATGTCATCTTGATAGGGATTCTCATGCACCTCGTGGCTCAAAGAGGGGTGACGGTATATCTCACGCGGGTATAATAGCTTACGATGAAGATACTGTTACCTATGACGGTACTGATGATGATTATGATGCAACGGTAAGCTATGATGGATATAGGTCTCAATTTACGATAGATAGTGGTTGTCCGTTCTGCGGATGTCTTTTATATTATGAGTAAAAACATAATACACGTTAATAACTGGGCTATACTTGGAGGAATGGAGAGCATGATTATTGACTTTGCTCGGACATTCCCTATGTTCCAGCATATATTATGTACCACTCATCCTGAAAGAGAAGACTACGATTTCATAGAATATATTAGGAACTTGGGTATAAAGTATGTACAGGGCACTGTTAATAGGGACCTCTTAGACCAGTTTGACCCATTTGTTATATTTCTTCATAATACCAAAGGTGAGTTCATTGAGGGCGAATATCCTTATGATTGGTTGAAGCGTACCAACGTTGTAGGTATGCATCATGCAGCGACATTTCCTTTGGTTCCAGCAGAAATGGATTATTTTGTATCTAAGATTATCAGGAAGAAATACGACAACTGTATGAGCAGGATTAAGAACAGTATTTCTGCTCCTCCTTGCGTACACGCAGAGGATTACATGAAGATATACAAGGAGCGTGGAGAGAGGCTTGTAGTAGGTAGGATACAAAGTCAGACCTGTGGTGATACCAATAATGAGATGATGGATGTATTTAATAAAATAGATAACGTAGAGTACGTCATAGTGACTAAGAACCCTAAGCCTGATACCGACAGGTTTACATACTTACCTATTAAGCCGGGTAAGATGCCTGAGTATTTATCTAAAATAGATGTGTTCGCTATGTGGTCTAACAGGCCCGAGACTTGGTCACGAGTTACTACGGAAGCTATGCTTTCAAGCATCCCCGTTATAGTCTTTAATAGGAATGACGGTTTAGCAGAGCAGGTCTCGGAGTCTAACTGTGGGTTGTTGGTGAATACTCCAGAAGCATTTAAGACAGCGATAGAGTTGTTCAGGGATAACGAGAGCTTACGGCAATACTATAGAAACAGTAAGAAGTGGGCATATACCAATGCCAGTGACTATACGTTGAAAAAGATATTTTCAGATAAATTTTTAGAATGGAGCTTAGATGCTATATAGATACAATAGAACAATACGGACACCTGTAGACCTTGATGGAGCCTATAGTGGTGGTTGCATTTTAGCAGGAGGTTCTCCTACGTTGGCACAGGAAGATTTGCGTAGTGTAGAGCAACCTGGTGTTATGGTTATGTCTATGAATAATACAGCCTTAACTATACAGTCCGACTTCTGGGTAGGTGCAGATAAGCCATTGTGTTATAGCGAGGTTATCCTTAGAGACCCTAAGTTGATGAAGTTTATGATGATTTCAAGAAAGAACTTTGAATTAGACCCAGGTCTTAGACTTAAAGATTTGCCGAATATGTATTTCTTCGGAGCACATGAGAACTTTACTGTAAACAACCTACTTAAAGCAGATAGGGATTATGTATGGTGGAAGAATACATTCTTCGTAGCTATACAACTCCTTTATAGGTTAGGGTTTAGGCAGATATACCTTGCTGGGTGTCAATTTAAGATAGGAGTGGATAAGCCGTATTCATATGATGTTAAATTAACAGATGGTGAAGTTAAGTGGAATCAGAAGCTTTATGGATATACTGTATCACAGATGAAACAGCTTAAACCACATTTTGAAGAAAAAGGACTTCAGGTATATTCATGTACTCCTGATAGTCCTCTCAATGATATATATCCTACAATGAGTTTTGATGAAGCAGTTAATAGTATGAGATTAGAAATGCCTAATAATTTAGACAAATGTGTTCATAGTTCATTCTTCAAAAGGGAGGTTACAACTAATGGCTGATTATCCAGATAGTACGTATAGTCAAACAGATCCATCGAGTACAGATAAACTTAATAGTCAATCCCATTCTGCTTTAGAAAAGGCTCAAGGCGATGAGATTACTGCTATAGAGACAGAGCTTGGTACTGACCCTAAAGGTGATTATAGTGATGTCACTGCTCGGTTAGATGCTCTTAAAGCTTCTATAGTTAATAGAGGTGATACCGGCCCTACAGGTAACACTGGTGATACCGGAGATACAGGAGGAACAGGTGGTACCGGAGATGATGGTGATACGGGAGATACTGGCCCTACGGGCCCTACAGGTGATGACGGTACTACCGGTGATACAGGACCTACTGGTGGTGGGACAGGAGAAACTGGAGATACAGGTCCTACTGGTGATGATGGTCCTACTGGTGAATCAGGTTTAACTGGACCGTTAGGTGAAACTGGTGACACTGGCGATACAGGTGGAACAGGAAATACGGGTGATACTGGAGATACTGGAAATACAGGACCTGCTGATTTAATAACTGGTCCTACTGGTGACACGGGAGATACGGGTGACACAGGAGACACTGGGGATACGGGAAACACTGGAGATACAGGAGATACAGGTCCTACGGGACTTACAGGACCTACAGGGGATACTGGGGATACTGGTGGCACAGGCAACACAGGAGACACTGGCCCAACTGGCCTTACAGGTGGTACGGGCAATACAGGAGATACAGGACCTACGGGTTTAACAGGTCCTACTGGAGATACAGGCGATACTGGAGATACAGGCGATACAGGGGATACTGGACCCACTGGTGATACAGGTGATACAGGACCTACTGGCAATACTTCTATAATTACTGGACCAACTGGACCTACAGGTCAAGTATCTGGTGATACAGGTCCAACCGGTCCTACAGGAGATACCGGAGATACAGGAAATACTGGAGATACTGGTGATACAGGTGGTACTGGGGACACTGGGCCTACTGGAAATACTTCTACAATAACTGGTCCCACAGGCCCGACTGGTCCTACCGGTGATACAGGAGATACAGGCGATACAGGGGATACTGGACCTACAGGACTGACTGGCCCTACTGGTGATACGGGCGATACAGGGAATACTGGACTCACGGGTGATACGGGTGATACTGGAGATACTGGTCCTACTGGAGATACAGGGGACACCGGACCTACTGGAAATACATCTATAATTACAGGTCCTACCGGACCTACAGGACAGCTGTCTGGGGATACTGGGCAAACAGGAGATACTGGAGATACAGGTCCAACTGGAGATACGGGCGACACAGGGGATACAGGCGATACAGGGGACACCGGACCTACAGGTGATACTGGAGATATGGGAGATACAGGAGACACTGGACCTACAGGACCAACGGGAAACACAGGTAACACAGGAAATACAGGAGATACAGGTAACACAGGAGATACAGGGGATACAGGTGAAACAGGTCCACCTTCAACAGGAGATACAGGGGATACAGGTCCAACGTCAACAGTTACTGGACCAACAGGACCCACTGGAGATGATGGAGCAACTGGTGAAACAGGCGACACAGGAAATACGGGGAATACAGGAGATACTGGAGATACTGGGGAAACAGGACCACCAAGCACGGGGGATACTGGAGACACAGGTGATACAGGAGCAACAGGAGACACTGGCCCTACAGGGGATACAGGTCCTACTGGAGACACGGGACCACCTTCTACAGGAGATACGGGAAATACGGGAGGTACAGGCGATACGGGTGATACAGGACCTACAGGACCCACGGGAATAGATGGAGCAACAGGAGAGACTGGAAACACTGGTCCTGCTGATTTAGTTACAGGTCCTACTGGTGATGATGGTAAAACAGGGGACACGGGAAATACGGGCCCTACTGGAGATACTGGAGATGTCGGAGCTGATGGTGCCACAGGGGACACAGGGGATACTGGACCTACAGGTGACACATCCATAGTAACAGGCCCTACAGGACCCACAGGAGACGATGGAGCTACAGGGAACACTGGTGATGCCTCTACAGCTACAGGCCCAACTGGTGGCACTGGGGACGATGGAGAGACAGGTCCTACTGGAGTAGATGGTGCAACGGGAGATACTGGTGGAACAGGAGACGCAAGTCTAGAGACTGGACCTACTGGAGATACTGGTCTTACAGGACCTGATGCGATAGTTAATGATACTTCTCCTGAATTAGGTGGAGAGTTAGATTGTGGAGCACATAGCATAGGGTTTACACAGCAAGAATTTACAGCTACAGATGCAACTACTACTATTGATTGGAAGCTAGGTAATAAGTTTGAGTTTACTTTTGATGATGAAAACCAAACATTTACTTTTACTGCTCCTAGTAATCCTTGCAACATACTACTTGTGTTGATTCAAGATGCAACAGGAAGTAGAACAGTTACATGGCCTGGTACAGTTAAATGGCCTGCTGCTACTGCTCCTACATTAACAACAACTGCATCTGCTATAGACGTAGTATCGTTCTACTATGATGGAACTAGCTACTATGGTCAATCAGCTCTTGCATTTGGAGTTCCTGCCTAATGGCTAAGACAGAAATAGATTATATGGAATATAGCTCAGATGCTTTAGCACAAGCAGCTTATGTTAGTAGTGATGTTACGGGATATGGTTCTGATTTTTTAACTGGTGGAACTGCAAGTGCTGATTCTATTTTAAGCGGAAGTTATTTAGCATCATATGGCAGTGATGACGATACAGGAACTCTCTGGATTTCTGCCAACACAGCCTACCCTCACTGGTGGAAATATGATTTAGGTGTTTCTGTAACTAAAACTGTAACAAAATTAAGAATGATTTCTAATAGCGGAGAATCTGCTATTAAGGATTTTGTACTTGCTGGTTCAAATAATGACAGTGGTTGGACTGATATTCATACTGGTCAACAAACTGATAATCAAACTTGGCAAGAATATACTTTTGATAATTCTACTGCATATAGATATTATAAAGTAACTATTAGTTCTACTTGGGGTGCAAATACTTATACAAATGTAGCTGAATTTGAAATGATGGAAATAGTCCCAAATCTCCAATCCTACTCCGAATCCACTATTAAAACTCAAGGCTCTTACTCTCTAAAAGGAATAGCAGTAGCAACAGATAGTTTAAATGATACTTTGACAAGAACAGTAGACCCTACAATAGATTTATCAGACCAAGATGTAATTAAAATGGATATAAGAGCAAGCAGAACTGGAAGTAATATTAAAATAGGGTTTCATGATTCTGGTGGAACCACAACAGAGCATACAGCAAATATAGCTTCAGCAAATGAGTGGCAGACAGAAAATATAGATATATCAGGAGTAGCAAATGTAAATAAAGATGCAATAGATAGTATTATAGTAACAATAACTAATGCAGACGCAGCTGGGACATTTTATTTAGATAACATATATGCAACGATACCAGCATTAGGTAATGCAATATTTTTTGGAGCTAACTTTTAATTATGCAATTCGGAAGCTTTAGTTTTGGTAGTAGTTCTTATGCGGGTAGCGTAGCTACCATTATAATTTTTACATTAACTATTGCTAATGCTAGCCATTCCCATACCAGTGAAAATTTAGCTCTTACTCAAAAACACACGCTTGTTATTGCCGATTCAAACCATAGCCACACAAGTGATAATCTAACCCTTTCCCAAAAACATACTCTTACCATAGACGATTCAGCACATAGTCATAGTGCTGAAAATGTCGTACTAACTCAAAAGCATGATTTAGTAATGGCGGATTCTTCTCACGCTAGTGCCAGTGATAATTTGATATTAACTGAGAATTTAACATTATCTGTAAATGATTCCGACCACTTACATAGTGCAGAAAATATTGCCCTTACTCAAAAACATAATCTTGCCATAGCAGATACCGCCCATACCCATACTTCCGAGAATTTAGTATTAATTGAACACCTAGCACTAGCTATTAATGATAGTTCTCATTCTCATACTGTTGAGAACCTGGTTTTAAGCCAAAAACATACTTTAGTACTTGCTGATTCTAGTCATACACATACTGCTGATAATCTAACATTAAACCAAAAACATAGTTTAGTAATTGCTGATACAACCCACAACCATACATCAGAAAATTTAGTTTTAATCGAGCATTTATTATTAGAAATAAATAATAGCGTTCATAGTCATAGTTCCGATAATTTAGTACTTACACAGAGACATAGTCTTGTTATTGCAGATACCGCACATGCTCATAATGCAGATAATTTAGTATTAGTTGAAGGACTTGCTCTTGCTATTGATGATTCTAACCACAACCATACAGTTGAAAACATTATACTTTCCCAAAAACACGCTTTAAATATAAGTGACAGTACCCATTTACAAACTAGCGAAAACTTAATACTTACCGAACATAAAACCTTAACAGTACAGGATTCTGCACATACACATACTGCTGATAATCTAACACTAACTCAGAAGCATGCCTTAACTATAGCCAACGCCTTACATTCTGTTGTAAGTGATAATTTGGTATTACTTGAAAATCTTGCCTTAAGTATAAATGATAGTGCTCATAGTCAAAGTGTAGAAAATTTAGTACTGACACAAAAACATTTACTTTCTATAGCCGATACAATACATACTCTTGTTAGTGATAACTTAGTGTTGGTTGAGGCTCTAACATTATCTATAAATAATAGTTCTCATGTTCAAACAAGTGAGAACTTAACCATTACTCAGAAACACTTACTTACTATTGCCGATACCATTCATTCCATTACCAGCGATAATTTGGTTCTGGTAGAGGCTTTAAGCTTGGTTATAAATAATAGTAGCCATACCACAACAAGTGATAATATTGCACTGGTTCAGCACTATACTTTATCTATAAATAATAGTCTTCATTTATTAAGTTCTGAAAATCTTGAATTAATAGAACATCTTGCACTAAGTATTAATGATAGTTCTCATTTACATACTGCTGAGAACATTATCCTTACGCAGAAGCATTTATTGGCAATAAATTCAGCAATTCATAGTGTAGTAAGCGATAATTTAACTTTACTTCAGAAACATAATCTTAC
>Ga0208904_1001378_pt1 | contig 16724 bp, 29 predicted proteins | sample AntAceMetag02UKB_FD_184774 | JGI IMG/M metagenome (GOLD analysis project Ga0208904, IMG submission 184774) | Saline lake microbial communities from Ace Lake, Antarctica - Antarctic Ace Lake Metagenome 02UKB (SPAdes) (version 2) | ecosystem: Environmental > Aquatic > Non-marine Saline and...
CAAGAATTAGTCAGCACAGCGAAATCAATCGCTAAAGGTCAGTGGAAAGGTATTCACATCTTAACCAAACTTCAATCAACGGGAGTAATTAGAAATCAGTAAGACTGTTGCATTCAATCTATTTAATGATATTCTTTTAGGGAGCAGAATAAAAAGAACTCCCTTATTTAAAATCAAATTATTAATATAATCACACTAATATTATGCAAACAAATCTCGGAGTAGTGAATGATCCAAGAACAGACGAACACAAAGAAAAGGATTATAAACATTGCGAAATCGCTTCAGGCGATAAAAAAATAAAAGTTGAATGGGTAGAAAAACTCCAAGACGAATGGAAGAAGTTCCCTGTCAGGAACCAAGACGGCTCAAGTTCTTGTGTGGCTCAATCGATAGCCAAGGTCCTAGGGATAAATAATTTTTTAGAAGAAAAAGAATTCGTTGAATTATCTGCGAAAGATATCTACATGAGAAGAAACAATGACGGAGGAGGAATGTGGGGAATCGATGCATTACAAATCGCATGTGGATTCGGAGCGACACTGGAAAGTTTATTCCCAAGCCAAAACATGGGTGAGGAAGAAATAAACAAAGTCGAAGACTATACCAAATACAAAAATCAAATAGCTAAGATTTTCAAAGGGAAAAACTTTGTAGTGCTTCCATTCGATATAGATTTAATAGGAGAGCAAATCCAAAAAGGAAGAGGGGTTCTTTTATTCTTTAAATTTAATCGAGACGAGTGGACTGACTACCCTGAAACCACAGGAAAAAATCCTGAATTACACCATGCCGTAGTCGGAGTAGATACGACAATGCACAATGAAGAAAAGGCAATCGTGATAGACGACTCATGGGGAGAGTTCTATGGATTAAAAGGACAGAGAGTTATCACAGAATCATTCCTAAAAGAAAGACTAACATTCGCAGGATACATCGTAGACCTCCAAAACGATTGGAGAGACGAAAAAGATAAGGATGGAGAAAAGCCCCACCACGAATTCAAAGAGAGAATGAAATTCTCAACAGAGTTTAATGTTAATGAAGAAGTTAAATGGCTTCAGAAAGTATTAATCTATGAGAATTTATTCCCAGTGAATGTAGATGTGACAGGGTACTATGGGTCGATTACCCGCAGGGCAGTTCTTAAATTTCAATTCAAACATAAGGTGGCAGGGGATAATGAATTGTATGAATTAGATGGTCGAGAAGTCGGCCCGAAAACATTAGAAAAATTAAACGAAATATATAATGAATAAAATATTTAGATCAGCATCAAAAATAGTCTTTTTAATAATGACAGTGTCAGCAAGTGCTGGATTCTTTATGGGTATTTTAGATCCAAAAGACTTCATGATATTAGCTTCAATGGCATTCTCATTTTACTTCGCAAACAAAGGAGATGATAAAGATTTGACTTATCTAGGAAAGTAAAATATAATTGAGTTATGTATAAAATGACTCAAGAACATAAAGATAAAATAGGTCAGGCTGTAAAGCGTGGCCATTTTATTAAATGCAAGAATTGTAAAATAGAAGTTTGGATTGCACCATGGGAATCAAAAAGAAACTATCCAAAAAAGTATTGTGGCCGTAAATGTTTTAAGGAGTACTATAAAAAACATTTTTGCAAAAAAGGAAAAGATAACCAATTTTGGAAAGGTGGTGAATTAACTTTTTTAAGGAGAGAAATATTGAAAAGAGATAATTGGACCTGCCAAAAATGTGGTTTTAGAGATAAGGAAATAATGCAGGTTGATCACATAAAAGAAAAATCAACTGGTGGAAAAGACGAATTAAAAAATCTACAAACAATATGCCCAAATTGCCATGCCAAAAAAACAAATAGATTTTTAAGAAAGACAGGAAAATAAATAGATGCTATAATAAAATCGTGTATTATCTAATGCACAGTTATCTCTAGGTGGTTTCTTCATGTCGCCACCAATTGATTGATAACGACCTTTTGCAAATTCCACCCTTTATCTATCGGGGTGGTTTTTGTTTTGTTATGCTATAATTAAGAGCGACCGCAAGGTCAGAGATTTGTTGTAGTGTGATCTCTTTTACAGAACCGCCTAGATCATAGGCGGTTTTGTTATAGACAAAAAAATGGATGGCGGTATAATAAAAATATGAAAGAAATTGAAATACAAACCCCAAAAAAACCATGTGTTTATTTATTAAAAGACATTGATAATGTCGTTGTTTATGTAGGTGTAAGTAAAGAAAAATTATTCACAAGAATATCAGCACATGTCTATAACAAAGAGTTCGAAAAGATATCATTTATTGAATGTGAAAGTTTAGAAGAAGCTGAGATTTTGGAGTCTGAATTAATAGTAAAAGAAAAACCAAAATATAATAAGTGTCTAACAAATCCGAATAACATTGGATACATAGGGCAATCAGAATTAATCAATAAAGGAAAAGAACTTGGATACAAGAGAGGACAAATACTAAAAAAAATAAAAGAATATAAAGATACAATTCAAATTGGAAAATATGAATATTACAAAGAAAATGTATTTGAGATTTTAATATAATTTTTTTATTGGATTTTCTATATGTGATGTTGGAACATTTAGATATGAGATGTTAAAGCATTCCGTTTGTGCGATATGGACATATCTTCTATACATAGACTACAACAGGAAAATACAACATAGAATAGAAAATCCACTCTCAAAAAGTTACCAACAGTTTTGATTTGACTTAAAACAAGGGTATGATAAGATATAAATAACTTAAAAAGGTCGGAGATTATTAATCAAAAAAAATAAGACATGAAAAAAACAACTCCATATTTAATTGCAATATTCTATATAGTATTAGCAATTACATTAATCGCAGGCATCCTATTATTTTTTGAAAAACGAGATGTAGAATTAATGGCATGGGCAGAAGTCTACGAAATTTGTGTAGAAGCAGAGTACGGAGTGACACCTACACAGTTTTATAACTCGAACGGCCACTACCCGGAATGCGACACATCGAAGTACGAGAAGAAGATGGAATTATAAATCTAGATCATTGATAACTGAGTTGTGGGAAGTGGGTAATGTAGCGGTGCCACTAGAGGTTCATTTTCATGCCTCTAATTAACATCGTCAAATAATAGCCCTGCGAAGACAACTACATAATGCTTCGCACCCACAACTCAGTTATCAAATTAAATAATAAAAAAGACATGAATAAAGTTATTTTAGTAGGTAGAACTACAAGACAGCCTGAACTAAAAGCATTACCAAGCGGGGATCAAGTATGCTCATTTAGTTTAGCGACAGGTTATAAATATAAGAATAAGGATGGAGTGATGGTGGAGCAAACAGAATTCCATAACATCTCAGCATTCGGAAAGACGGCAGAAACGATTGGAAAATATGTTGGGAAAGGAAATCAATTGATCGTAGAGGGTCGATTGAAAACTGACAAATGGGAAAAGGACGGCCAAACACATTACTCCACAAAAATTATTCTCGAAAGATTTGAGTTCGGGGCAAAGCCACAGAACCAAGAAGACAGACCGGAGCCATTAGAGAATAGTCAAGTTGACGAAAAGGTTGACAATGCAGACGGGGTCGACAACGAAGAAGAAATTAATCCTGATGATATCCCTTTTTAACATGAAATGCATTAAATGTGGAAAAAGAAGAAAGACCAAAAAAGGATTATGTAAATCTTGTCGCAAGAGAGAAGTAAATAAAAAAGCGAAAAAAAATGAATGATATAGGAAAAGAGGTAAGCAAAACTAGTAGGCAAGGCGGAGGAGTTTATGTTGTCATCGGACACATTAATTGTAGCCGGTGCAAGACATTGATAGAAGAAAGAGAAGTGATCGAACCAAACAAAGGTCAAAAGAAAAGAGGGAGTTATTATTATCATTATTCTTGGTGTCCGAATTGTGGACTGTATGAGAATGATCCGAAGACTAAAGTTAATTTATAATATGAAATTATTCGAACATCAAAAAACAGGAATAGAGTTCCTAAAGAAAACTAAAAAATGTATTTTAGCTGATGAAATGGGTCTTGGAAAAACAAGACAAGCCGTTATATCAGGAAGCGAAGAATCGGAAAAAGGAATAATGGTTGTATGCCCGGCATCGCTTAAAGTAAACTGGAAGAGAGAAATTCTCGAAGTGTATCCTGAAGAAAAAACACAAATCATAGACTCGACCACAAAAAACATCGACGAAGAAAAAAGTTGGTATATTATCAATTATGATATTCTAAAAAAATTCAAAGAGGAAATTGAAACGATGATTGATTTTAATAGAATCGATACAATCATCCTTGATGAAGCACACTACATAAAAGGAAAATCAATGAGAGCAAAATTGGTTATAGAAATGTGTCAGAGAAAAGAAATCAAAAGAGTATATGCTTTAACTGGAACACCGATAATGAATCGGCCGATAGAATTATTTAATATCTTAAAAGCAATCGAACATCCTCTTGGAGAAAAAAGATCATTTTATTCAAAGAGATACTGTGGTGCTTATTTAAGAGTGCTTAAAAATGGTCGCAGGTTTATGGATGAGAAAGGAGCAACAAATCTTGGAGAATTAAGATCACTAATTAAAAGGTCTATCATTAGAAGAAAAAAAGAAGAGGTTCTCGATCTACCTGATAAAATTATATCAGTGATGGAGTCACCGATGGATAGAGATTGGAGAATCGAGTACGACAATGCTTGGGACAATTACCTTTTATTTTTAGCAGAGTATCCCACACCTGAAAAAGACATCGATAATATAATGATGGCAAGACAACTCGTGGAACTGCAAAAATTAAAACAGGTCTGCTCTTATTCAAAGGTAGATAGAATCGTGGCCGACATTTCAAATGCGATAGATCAGGGGGAGAAAATAATTGTGTTTACTCAATACACTAAAACATTGGAACAGATCGCAGAGAAAGTTCGTAAATTGAAAATAAACGAAACGACTAGTTATATTAAAAGTAATATGACAAAAGTAGAATGTGTGACATTGTCAGGGAAAGATACGATGTTCAAAAGACAGATCGCAATTGATCAATTCCAAACAAGAGATGAAACGAAAGTATTTGTAGCAAACATAAAAGCAGGAGGAGTCGGATTGAATCTGACGGCTGGGTCGATAGTTATGTTCGCAGATATGGATTGGTCGCCTGAAGTTCATTCTCAAGCGGAGGATAGAGCACACAGGATCGGACAGAACAGTATGGTAAATGTTTATTATTACATGGTACCTGAAACCATAGAAGAAGATATTATTGGTCTCTTAATAGAAAAGAAAAAAATCATAGATGAGATACTGGATGGAAAGAAAGATAAAATCACAAAGACAAGTGTGGCAGAAGAATTCTTGAGAAGAATGAGCCAAAGAGTTACCAACAGTTAATGCTTAACAAAGGTATGATAAGAGTATATAATAAGAATATGTTAAAGGATACGATTAAAAAGATAGATCCCAAAAGGACATACGACATCAGCGAGATGGTTGAAGTCGGAATGTTTTGGTGGGTAAAAGATTTCAGATCATACATCAGTATCATAATGCATGATTACAGGAACGAGAAAATCATGCAGACAAAGATCACTGGTGAGGGTCGAGGTATCCGATACGAAATAAAAGGTCGAAACATTATTAATTTTATAAATAATTATGGGCTAGGAATATCATTCCAATCCCAAAGACAAAAAAGACATGAATGAAAATAAAGAAATTCAAGTAGTTCAAAAACAAGTTGGAGAACTACAAACTATGGTAGAAGAAACCGTAGTAGAAAATCACGATCAACTAAACAGTGTGAGTGATAAAATCAAGGAAGTGAAAAAGGTTATTAAAGTGATTAAGTTTGAGATGGCAAAAACCATCGATCCTGCGAAAGCGATAGTCGAAGCAACCAAAGAAAGATTTAATCCTTTCTTAGAAGACTGTAAGTCAGCAGAGGCAGGGCTTAAGAAAAAAGCCGAGGTGTTTATGTTAGCCGAGAAAAAGAAAGAAGATGATGAGAAAGAAAAACTGGCTAACAAAGTGGAGAGTGGATACATGAAACCTGAAACCGCAATCGATAAGATGGAAGAAGTACCTGAAGCACAGAAAACTGCGAAGACAGGAAAATCAACTCTCTCAATGAGAATGATCAAATCAGCAGGTGCGATAGATGAAGAAAAAGTACCTGAAGAATACTGGATTCCAAGACAGCTGGATATGGTAAAAATCAATAAGGCTGTAAAAGCTGGGATTGAAATCGCTGGGGTGGAAGTGAAAGAGACTCCATCAATGGCGAGTAGATAAAAGGTCAAAGGGTCGAGGAGATTATCAATCAATAATATTTTTATATTATGAAAACTACAGAATCAAACAAAATGATAGGAGAGACTCCTGTGAAAAAAGGAGCAAAAAAACCTCTGAAATATTCTGTCAAAAAGCCAAAGGCAAAAAAGAAAGACGAGAAAGAAGAAAAAAAACCTGAAGAGGTTGACCCCGGGAAAAAAGAAGAGGCGGTTAAATTAATTCAAGAAGTGGTAGTTCAAAATCCAACTGGGATATCAGAGTTAACTCTCGACAGGGGAAAGATCGAATTACTGAAAGCAACGATAGCACAAGGTGCGACAGATGATGAATTAAAAATGTTTATCAATGTTTGTACAGGGATGGGGTTGAGTCCGTTCTTAAAACAAGTCCACATGGTTAAAAGGTGGAACTCAAAACTTGGTCGAGAAGTCGCAAGCATCCAAGTTGGAATAGATGGATTTAGATCCATCGCCGAGAACACAGGAGCATATGCAGGAAACGATGACCCTGTGATGGGAGAAGATAAGGAGATGTCATTCACCCAAGGGAAAGAAATAGGCAAAATGAATGTTCCATGCACAGCGACAGTGACGGTTTACAAAATGGTGCAAGGATTGAAATGTGTTTTTGTCGCTACGGCAAGGTGGGATGAGTTCTACCCAGGGGACAAAATGGGGTTCATGTGGAGAAAAATGCCGAATGTGATGCTCGGCAAGTGTGCAGAGGCACAGGCTCTTAGAAAGGCATTTCCAAAGGTATTAGGGGGGGTCTATGCACCGGAAGAAATGGATCAGGCGGGACCGTCAGCAAAGGGAAAACCAAAAAGAACCACTCTACAAATTGCGAAGTCGATGATCACAAAAGAAACAAAGGTCGGTACATTATTTGATTTTGAAGAAAAGATTAAAAAGTCAGATAAATATACAGCAAAACAGAAAACAGAACTGAGCGGAATGATTAGTGAAAGGTCAGCTGAAATAGAATCAAAAGAAAATCATGATCAGGCCTAGACCATATCTAAGCTGGAGCCAAATGAATCTGTGGGAGGTTTCACCTGAAACATACAAGAGATTATATGTGATGGGAGAGAAACTCCCAATAAACAGGGGGATGGCCTACGGCTCAAAAATGGCTGATGCGATGGAGAAAGACGAGAACACAGGGGATATAGCATTAGACTTCGCAATGAGTCTCCTGCCGAAAGCAGGAATGAGTGAAAAAGAAATCGACTGGAAAGTGATGGGGGTGCCGATTTTTGGAAAGATAGATCATGCAAAGAAAGATTTGTCTTTAATCGATGAATACAAAACAGGGGTAGAGAAATCGTGGAATCAAAACAAAGCAAATCAATCAGCGGAGAAAGGACAACTTTGTTTTTATGGGACATCAATCTATTTCAAGACGAAGAAGATCCCGAAAGCGAGACTCTCATTCGTACCAACAATTAAAAACGACCTCGGGCAAGTCGAAGCCAAAGGAGAGGTCATCACATTTAATGTCGAAATCAAGATGAAAGATGTTCTCGTCATGGCAACGAGAATGAAAAAAGCTTGGAAAGAGATCGGCGAGATGTGTGAAAAAGAACTAACATAATCATGGATGAAGCATCAAAAAAGTTTTCATTAAAGATTAATAAGGGTATGAAATTGTATGTCAATAGTTCATGGAAAGAATATCAGAAGATTTATGGTGGAACCAAACAGAGTGATAAGAAGTTTAAGGGTTTTTTGTTAGAAGAAAATAGAAAACAACAAGTATTAATCGAAAAAGATTTGATATAAAGACAATGTCATACCAAAGATACAAAGGAATAAAAGGCAAGGCTTGGACTATGTTCAGTAAATATATCAGAGCGAGAGATCAGGGTGTATGTATTACATGCGGACGACCAGCCAAAGGAAGCGGATATCATGCTGGTCATTTTATTCCAGTAGGTGTGACAGGATCAAATAACAGACTGGCTTGGGACGAGGATAATGTGTACGGACAATGTATGCAGTGCAATGTGTGGCGAGGAGGATGGGGGGAGAAATTCACAGAGGTTTTGATTAAAAGAAATGGGAAAAAGTTCGTTGAAGATTTGAGAGCGAGAAGACACAAAATTGATCCCATAAAGGACTGGCAGGAGGTCTTAGATTATTACAAAGAGAAGTTAAAACAATTAAAAAAATGAAAGAAAAATATTATTTTACATTTGGTTTTAATCAAAAACATGAGAATTGTTTTACTGTTATTACAGCAGAAAATAGAAGAGAGGCAAGAAGAAGAATGTTTGAAAAATTTGGTAAGGAGTGGGCTTTTCAATATGATGAAGAGCATTGGTTTGACAAAGGGATATCTCAACAAGAGAGATTTAATTTAAAAGAAATAAAATGAAAAAAATTATTTTAACATTTTTATTTATAGGGATTTTGATGTCTCCGATATCAGCATCAGCGATGAGTAGAAATGAAATCGAAAGTCAATACCGACAATCAATAATTCAATTGATTGAATTATTAATGCAGAAAGTTGAAGCATTGATTCTCGAACTCGAGGGGATGCAATCGGAGTCTATACCAACTCGTAGTGTGTTGGTAGAGGAAAAGGTCGAAGAAGAACCTGTCAAATGGGTGAGGCCGTTTGATGGGTATAATCCAGCGACACCGATAGATAGATGTCATGCACCCGGGCAATTGGATATTAAAATAAAGTGTGAATAACTATGGTAAAAAAAATACATCCTAAATTTTTTGGAAGAATTCTAAACGGTAGGGCAACAATGTATCCGACCGATAAGGAATACTATGATGGGTATGTCCATACTTTTAGAGAGGATCAAGAAATTGAGATAACAATTAAAAACAAATTCAAAAAGAGAACATCCAAACAACCTGACGAAGAAACGAATCAGAACGGTTATTATTGGGGAATACCAATCAGGATTATAATGGATGAATTTGGAGATCAATTCACGAAGCAAGAACTCCACGATTGGATACAAATAAAAGTAGGGAACACAAAGGTAATGCCTGATGGAACTGAAATCGCAAAAGGGACATCGGAAATGCCAGCTGGAGAATTTGAGGAGTATTGTTCTAAGGTTAGAATGTGGTGTGCTGTTCCAGGGAATCTCTGCGAAGATGGAATGTATATTCCTGAACCATACGAAGCAGAGTACGACGAGTAACCAACAGGTTGGAATAGATTTATATTTTTAATAGGGTATTATTATAGATAACACACACTACAATTATGATCAAAGAATTATTAAAAAGACCGATTGCATATAATCCGATAATCGCCAAAACTTTTGGATCGGTTAAATTAGGAATACTCTGGTCGCAAATGTATTATTGGTCAGATCGAACGAAAGATAAAGATGGGTGGATTTATAAAACACAAAAAGAAGTTTTTGAAGAAACAGGTCTGTCGAGAAAAGAGCAGGAGACCGCTCGCAAGATAGGAAACAAGCTTGGAGTACTAGAAAGCGAAGTGAGAGGAGTACCGCCTAAAGTCAATTTTAGAGTAGATATCGACAAGACAATCGAACTGATAGAAAAATATATAGATAAAGATGGATTCATAGTCAATCAAAAAAATGTCGGTAAGGTAATAGAAAAAGCAAAGAAAGCGATAACACCCGGGCTTTTCAATAAGAAATTTTTTAATGATTTAAAAGATACATTTGCAAATATTAAAGATGGAGAAATATCATATGGAGCAGACAGTCCTGTGTGGGAAATAAAAGAATGGATAGATCAGAAAAAGATAACGATCACAGGAAAAGACATTCAGGAGTTCGTTCTTTACTGGACTGAGCCAAACAAATCAGGAACTAAAGAACGGTGGGAAACAGAAAAAACATTTGATGTCAAAAGGCGATTATTAAAATGGATGGATAACAAAGCAAAATGGTCGAAGCCAACAATAGGAGTAAAAAAGAATGTAACAATATGAGTAATGAAATAGAAATACAAAAAAGGTGTATCTGCTTGAGAAACGGAAATGAGATATGGGTCACTGAAGAAACATATCAGAAATTTAGAAAAGCAAAAGAAGAAGCCGGGGGAAGTATATTAATTTATATCAGTGAATTAGATAGAGAATTAAACACAGCTGATATCGTAGAGATTTGCACACCATCTCAGATGGATGACAAAAGAAGAATCGAACGAGGAGAAAGAAAATGTGTATATGGCAGGTGGCATAAAAAGAGAGAAGTCTGTGATTGCTTCAGAAGAATTCAAGAGAGGAAAAAAGAGGGGGAAAGGATCGAACAGGAGAAAGAAGAAAACAAACCACTGACAGATGAACAGAGAGCAAAGAATAAAGAGATAAGAAAAAGTATAAGTCAAGATTTAAAAAGAAGAGGAATTATATAATAAAATGAAATACGGAGATTTTGAAAAGGAATCAAAAAAGACATGGTATGGAAAAATCATATTCAAAGCATGGATTGATAAAGGATTACCTCTGTCGTGGGCTATAGATTTATTTTTAATAATAAACAATAATAAAAAAAATGAGTCAAAAAAATGAAAAAAAATTCAGAAAACTTTTCAGAAATAGAGCAGGAAAAAGAGCCGATGAGATGGGAAAGATGATTGGGAATGTTATGAAACCAAAATGGAAGTTTGTTCCTTGGTGGGCATGGAAACTTGGATTGAGTATTTTCATCAAGATAAAATAATGTTATAATATATATATGTCTAAAATCACACTACAATGGACAACAGAAAAAAGAAAGGTCTCGGATTTAATCCCAGCGGATTATAACCCAAGACAAATGACAGACTCTGAAAAAAGAGATCTGCTTTCAAGCATCGAGGAATTCGATCAGGTAGTTCCTATTGTTATAAATACAGATGGGAGATTAATCGGTGGACACCAAAGATGTAAAGTTTATTCAGATTTAGGTATTGAAGAAATTGAAGTCAGAGTACCAAATAGAAAATTAAATCTCGAAGAAGAGAAACGTTTAAATTTAAGATTAAATAAGAATACTGGCCACTGGGACTTCGATAAGCTTGGAGAGTTCGATGTTGAAACTTTGCTCGATGTAGGGTTCGGCGATGAGGAGTTATCTATTATATGGGATGATGTCGATACATTAAATGATGATCACAACGAAAAAGAATCAATCGAAAATATAAAAGAAACATCCATAGTCGCAGGGGACATCTACGAATTAGGAAAACATAAGTTAATGTGTGGAGATTCTACTAAATTAGAAGATGTAGAAAAATTAATGGGACATAGATGCCCTTGCTGTGGAGAACATAGTAATATATAATAGGGTATATGAAAACAAAAATAAGCAACAATGAAATAGGGAGAGCTTCGACTTTTATGGTTATGTCTGATTTTATATTAAATGGATATAAAGCAATAGTAACAGATGAAGCTTTCCCTTATGATATCGTTGTAGAAATAGACGGAGAATTTAAAAAGATACAAGTGAAATCATTGACTAAAAAAACAAAGTTACAAGTTAATCAAAAGACTCAGTTTTACAACTTTGTAATGAAGCAAGGGAGAGGTTCAGGTAAACCATATAAAAATAATCAAGTAGATGGTTTCGCATTAGTTATGTTAGATATCAAACAAATAGCATATTTATCTAAAAAAGGATTTGATGGTTGGAGTGTTTCATTATGTGATAAAGAAGAAATAAGAAGAGGTAGAAGAAACTCAAATCTTAGTCGTCGTAGATTTTGGCAGGATATGACTTTAGATAATCTCATAAAAAATATATGAAAATAAAATGTAAAAAATGTGGGTGTGAATATGAAAAAAATAATGCTCAGTGTATTTATAATGATCCTCCATACAATATCGGATTAGATTATTCAAAGGGTGCTAACACAGGACCCAACCATAAAGAAAAAAAGATTTTTCAAGACAATGAACCATTATATAAAAAAGATAACAAATCTGATAATGAATATTACGAATTCATGCAACAGACAGTAAAAAATGCATTGAGTGTAGCGGACAAAAATGTTCATGTTTATTACTGGTGCGATGAAAGATTTATATGGTTATTCCAAAATCTATTCCAACACAACGGTATCCAAAACAAAAGAGTCTGCATGTGGATTAAAAACAATTTCAGTTTAACTCCACAGATTGCATTTAATAAAGTCTATGAGCCGTGTGTTTATGGAGTGATAGGTCGGCCATACTTAAATCCAAACATCAAAAATCTAAATGAGATTTTAAATAAAGAAATCTTGTCAGGGAACCAAGTCCATGATGAAATAAATGACATGTTTAATATATGGTTAGTTAAAAGAGACAATGCTCAAGATTACGAACATCCAACACAGAAGCCAATAACTCTACATGAAAAACCAATCAAAAGGACAACAAAAGTTAATGATAATATTTTAGATTTATTTGGAGGGAGTGGGTCAACTCTAATGTCAGCCGAGCAACTAAGCAGAAATGCATTCTTAATGGAGGTGGACCCTATATTTTGTCAGGTTTGTTTGAATAGGTGGGAAAAGATGACAGGAAAAACAGCAAAGAAAGTTAATTGATTTTACCAATAAGAAAGCATATAATTAAGTTATGAGAATACTTATATGTAAAAATTGTGGAAAAAAGTTTAGTCCTAAAAATAGAAATTATAAACAGAAATGTTGTAATAAAAGTTGTGGGCAGAGATTAGCTGTTAAATTAGGACACAAACCTAAATTATTTAAAAAAGATAAACCGTCGTGGAATAAAGGATTGAAAATTTCTGGGATGTCCAATAAAAAACATTCTAAGGAAACAAAAGAAAAGATGAGACTAGCACATCAAGGAGAAAAAAGTTATTTATGGAAAGGAGGGGTTACTTCAGAAAATCAACTACTAAGAAAATCAAGCAAGTTCAAAGAATGGCGAAAAAAAGTTTTTGAAAGAGATAATTGGACTTGTCAAAAATGTGGCAGACGAACAAAAATAGGAATTAGAATAACATTACATCCACATCACATTAAGCCATTAGCAAAATATCCAAGATTAGTTTATAAGGTCGATAATGGGATAACACTATGTAAAGAGTGTCATCTCAAAGAACATAAACATAAATTTTAGTTAAAAATTATCAAATAATAAAGCAGAATTAATATCATGAGCGAAGAAAAAAAAGAAGTAGTTAAAAAGAAGTATAGAGTGATAGTGGTGCATGCACCAATTCAATTCATTTTAGATACAGATAAAGTAGGAGAAGAATTGAATACAGAGGTTAGAAATCAAGTCGTTAAGTTAAAAGCATATCCTCAGGATGTGATGATCAGCGAACTAAAGGAAAAACCAAAGGACGAAGAAAAGGTAGAAGAAAAAAATGATTAATATTTTATTTAAAATAGTAAATATTTATTTAATTACAATCGGTTATATCGTTAACTTAATTGTGTTTTTATTTTTAATTTATTATTTAAAGAAAAAAAATGATAGATAAAAAACAAGCAATAGAAAACTTAAAAGATGTTCAGAGAGAATTCCCTCGTGGGTTCTTAGCATACGGGTCGGCTCTCAGTGCACATCGTGATGGGGATATAATAGATCACGATTTAGACACAGATTTTGGAGTGTTCAGTGAAGATTTTAATTTTAGATCAATAACAAATTTAGTCAAAAAGGGCTTTGTAATAGGCCATATTTTTGGTATGAGATACTATGGATTTGAAGTTTCATTGACTCGTGGAGGAGTGAAAACTGATGTGATGGTTATTTATAAATCTACAATCATTAATAAGAATGCGAGTGTTGGTTTATCTACATTCGAAAATAAAACATTTGTTAAGTATTGGAACTGTCTATGGGACAACGGAGGTAGGAACGGATTGAAAGATGAGATCAGGCATGAATATAAAGAGGATGTTTTCTCAGAAAGAAAAGCCATTGAGATAGATGGATTTAGTTTTTCTTATTTTGGAATTAAATATATCGAAGCAGTGTATGGAGAGGAATGGATGACCCCAGTGAAAGAGTGGGATTGGAGAACAGATCATAAATGTAGAAAGCAAGATGAATAATAAACATTGGGAAAAATTCTATAAGACAAAGAAACCAATAAGGAAGCCATCTTCTTTTGCTAAATTCATTGAGCCGTTTATACATGAAAAATCAATCATCTATGACTTAGGAAGTGGTAACGGTAGGGATAGTGTTTTTTTTGCAAAGAGAAACTTTCTTGTAGTCAGTGTGGACCCTCACGGAGAACCATACAAAAGCGAATCAAATTTGATACATTGGAAGATGGATATTAATACTTTTCTAAAACAAATAATTCCTTCAAAACCAAGTGTTATTTATTCAAGGTTTTTTATACATGCGATAGATAAAAAACAAGCAATACATTTAATATCTTCAGTTAAGAAAGGGATGTTTTTTGTAGCGGAGTTTAGAATCAAAGGAGACGAACCTGTTTTATATAAGGATCATAAAAGAACACTCTGGGATGAAGATGAGTTCAAAAAATTATTTAATCGAAAAGAATGGAAACCAAGATTTTGGATTTCAAGGGGAGTCGCCAAATATAAAAACGAGGACCCTCTCGTAATGAGAGTAATCGCAAAAAGAATATGAAAAATACAACAGCAGTAATTATATCATTCTTAAGGGTTGGCTACACAAAAAAATGTGTTAGTTCATTAAGAGAAATGTATCCTGAAATTAAAATCAGGGTTGGTGAAAATGGTCATTACTCAGATGAGATGGCTGATTTTTGTAAAAAACATAATGCTGAATATGTAGACCTTCCATTCGACAGTGGGGTGTGTGTCGCAAGAAATCGACTCGTGGAGGGAGTAGACACAGAGTATGTAATGGTAGGGGATGATGACTTTTATTATATCAATGACGAGAACTCAAAACCAATGGTTAAGGAAATGGTTGAGTTTTTAGAAGTGATGGGAAACTTTGATTTAATAGGTGGCCGTATTTTTGAGAATGGAACTCTAAGAAACTATCAGGGGTTCTTTGAAAAGGGAGACGGATTTTTGAGATATCATAAATTAGATTTGGAGAAAGGATTTGATGTAGCCAAAACACGAAATGGTAGAATGAAATATAAAGAAGTTGATTTGACCTTTAATTATTTTGTGGCCAGAACAGAAAAGGTTAAAAAAGTACCATGGGATGAAAAGATAAAAGTAGCATACGAACATAGTAGCTGGTTCTTAGATTTCAAAGATGCAGGAAACAAGGTCGCATTTAGTCCAGAGCCAATCGTAGTACACAAACCACAAATCAAAGAAAGATATCCTGAGTATATGAGTTACAGAATAAGAAAAAATGATAAAAGAAGATTTTTCAGTAGGCACAATTTAAGATTTATACAGGACATGAATGGGAACACAGACTTTCCATATAGCAGAGAGGAAATAGATAAGGTTGATTTTTTAATAGTGACATTCAAAAGAGCGGAGCAATTAGAAAACCTTTTATTTTCAATCGCTGAATTCTATCCTAATGCAAAAATAACTATAGCGGATCAGAACAAAAGATTTGATGTAGTTTATTATAAGGATTTATGGAAAAGACTAATGGCGAAAGGTTTGATTTATAAGCCATTAGCATACGGTCTGGACTATGATATAGGGTTATCTTATTGCAGGAATTATCTATTTAAAAAGACAGACAGGCCATACAAGTTAATTTTAGATGATGATTTTATTTTTACAGAAGAAACACTGATAGAAAAGTTCGTAGATATCTTGGACGAAGATAAAGAAATAGGAATAGTGGGAGGAGCAATGTCGCAGAACGACAGAATAATAAACTTTGAATTCAATCTTGAAAGAGATGGAGAGACACTGAAGCATGTAGACGATGGAAATCAATGGAAACAAATTGCAGGAATCAAGGCGAAAGAAACTGGGTGTGTTCTTAACTTCGCTTTAGTAAGGAAAGAAGTAGTTGATAAAATTAAATGGGACCCCGAATTGAAAGTCACAGAGCATACAGACTTCTATCTGAGAATGAAAGAAGCAGATTGGAAGATAGTATACACACCTGAAGTCGTGGCGAATCATCTTCCACACAGGCCAAAGGACTATAGCGAATTCAGATCGAGAGATGAGTTCCTTATTAGGATGATGAAGAAGCATGGTTTAAATAAGATTCAGTATTTAACAGGACATACTTATGAACTAAGTGGGGGTGCGATAATTCAATACAAAGCATGAAAACATTAATTGGAATATTAATCATAATATATCTAATAATGGGGAACCTGATTTTTTTCAGGATCACAATGAGGTCCTACGAGTATTTACAACACCAAATTAAAACACTAGAATATAAACAATGTTAAAAAAAATAACAAGAGAAGAAGCAACAAAGATCATAGAGGAGGAATCAAAGAAAGGGAGCGGAGACAATGTTGTAATCTGTAATGGGATGGGAGAGAAATCACAATGGTATGATATTAGAGGTTTGTCAATGGAGCAAGTTGGAAACG
>Ga0208904_1001380_pt1 | contig 16709 bp, 13 predicted proteins | sample AntAceMetag02UKB_FD_184774 | JGI IMG/M metagenome (GOLD analysis project Ga0208904, IMG submission 184774) | Saline lake microbial communities from Ace Lake, Antarctica - Antarctic Ace Lake Metagenome 02UKB (SPAdes) (version 2) | ecosystem: Environmental > Aquatic > Non-marine Saline and...
ATGCCTTAAGAAAGATGAATATTCAGGTTGAAATGTCGCACCATGAAGTAGGACCATCGCAACATGAAATTGACTTACGCTATTCAGATGCTCTTACTATGGCTGACGCCGCTGTAACCTATAAGATGGTAATAAAAGAAATAGCTCAGAAAGAAGGAATTCATGCTACTTTTATGCCCAAGCCTCTTTTTAAAAAGGCCGGCTCAGGTATGCATATTCACCAATCTTTATTTAAAGACGGAAAAAATGCATTTTATGATCCAGATGATAAAGAATATCTTTCAGAAACAGCGCGAGCATTTATTGCTGGTGAAATAAAACATTGTCGTGAAATATGTTCTATTTTAGCCCAATGGGTTAACTCTTATAAAAGATTAGTTCCTGGATATGAAGCCCCAGTTTATATTAGTTGGGCTCATAAAAACAGGACTGCTTTAATTAGGGTGCCAGTTTATAGGCCAGGTAATGAGCATGCCACTAGAGCTGAAATCAGGTGTCCTGATCCGGCATGTAACCCATATTTGGCATTCTCTGTAATTTTAGCAGCCGGTCTAGAAGGCATTAAAAAAGGATATAAATTACCCGAATCAGTTGAGCCTAATATTTATAATATGGAACCTGAAGAAAGAGAAAGCCGCGGACTGCAGAGTTTACCGGTTAGTCTTTTTGAGGCCTTAAAAGAAACGGAAACCAGCGCCCTTGTCAAAGATGCCTTGGGTGAGCATATATTTAGCCGCTTTATTCATAATAAGATGAAAGAATGGGATGATTATCGCAGCCAAGTGACATCTTATGAGGTAGAGAGGTACCTGTCTATTCTTTAATGGAAACTTTTTTAACAAAGGAAGAAAGAAATGCCCTACGTACAAAGAATTCTTGACGATGTCAAGAAGAAGAATCCTGATCAGCCTGAATTTATACAGGCAGTTGAGGAAGTAGTTGAAACATTAAGACCTGTTCTCAAAAAACACCCTAAGTATCAGGAGAATAAAATTTTAGAGCGCATGGTTGAGCCTGAGAGAGTAATTATGTTTAGAGTTCCTTGGGTGGATGATAAAGGTGAATTCCAAATTAACAGAGGTTATAGAATTGAGATGAATAGTGCTCTCGGCCCTTATAAGGGTGGTTTGCGTTTTCATCCATCTGTTAATTTAGGTATTTTAAAGTTTTTAGCTTTTGAGCAGGTTTTAAAAAATTCTTTAACTACTCTACCCATGGGTGGCGGTAAGGGTGGATCTGATTTTAATCCTAAAGGAAAATCAAATAACGAAGTAATGAGCTTTTGTCAATCATTTATGAGTGAGCTTTTTAGACATATTGGCCCGGATACAGATGTCCCAGCTGGCGATATTGGTGTGGGTGGACGTGAAATTGGTTTTATGTTTGGTCAGTATAAAAGATTGCGCAATGAATTCACTGGTGTCCTAACTGGTAAAGGACTTAATTGGGGCGGAAGCCTGATTAGGTCTGAAGCTACAGGATATGGATGTGTATATTTTGTTGAAGAAATGCTCAAGACTAAAGGTGAAACATTTAAAGGTAAAACTTGTGCTATTTCAGGTTCTGGAAATGTAGCTCAATATACAGCTCACAAGTTAATTGAGCTGGGAGCAAAAGTAGTAACACTATCTGATTCCAGCGGGTATATTCATTGTGATGATGGAATTGGAGAAAAAGAGTTAGAGCATATCTTTGAACTTAAGAATGTGAAACGTGGCAGAGTAAAAGAATGTACAAATCTTTTTAGTTGTAAATATCACGATGGCAAGCGTCCTTGGAATGAAAAGTGTGATATCGCATTTCCAAGTGCAACCCAGAATGAAATCAGTAAAGCTGATGCCGAGGCTTTAGTTAAAAATGGCTGTCTGGTTGTTGGTGAAGGGGCTAATATGCCTACAATGCCAGAGGCTGTAAAAGTATTCCAGAAAGCCAAAGTTCTATATGCTCCAGGTAAAGCTTCTAATGCTGGCGGAGTTGCAACTTCAGGTTTAGAGATGAGCCAGAATTCACTAAGGCTTTCATGGACCAGAGAAGAAGTTGATGGAAGATTAAAGGGTATTATGCAGGCTATTCACAAGGCTGCTTTTGAAGCCGCAAAGGAATATGGTGAGCCGGGCGATTATGTCCTAGGGGCTAATATCGCGGGGTTCATTAAAGTAGCTGATTCTATGATAGATCAGGGATTAGTTTAGTAAGAAAGAAATATGCCAAACAAAAAAAGCAGTAGTAATCAAGATAGCAAACAAATTCTTGAAGCTTTAGCTAAAATAAGCGAGGCCGTTACTTCTGATAAGTATTTAGACGATATTCTAAGGCTTATTGTTACAGTGACGGCCGAGATTATGGACTCAAAAATATGTTCGCTATTGCTTTTAAATGATAAAAAAGAATTAGTAGTCAAAGCCACTCAATCTATTAGTGATGATTACAATAAAAAACCTAATATAAAATTAGGTGATGGGTTGGCTGGGTTGGTGGCTTCTGAAGGAAAATCACTTACATCTGATGATGTCAGAGAAGATAATCGTTATGTTAATAGAGACATCGCAAAAAAAGAAGGCCTTTGTTCTCTTTTATGTGTGCCTCTGCAGGTTAGGGGTGAGATTATTGGGGTTTTAAATAGCTATACATCTAAATCGCATAAGTTTAGTGATGCTGAAATAATTATGTTGAATTCAGTAGCCCACCAAGCAGCTATTGTAATAGAAAATTTCAGACTAGTAGTTGAAACAAAAGTTGTCAAAGAAGAACTTGAAGCCCGCAAGATTATTGAAAAAGCAAAAGGCATATTAATGAAAAAAAGGCAATTAGCTGAAGATGAAGCTTATAGTCTGATGCGAAAATATAGCATGGATAATCGCAAGACCATTAAAGAAGTAGCCAACGCTATAATATTAAACGATGAGATGAATAGTATTTCTTAAAATTACCATTGACAAGTGCTTAAAAATAAGGCATAATTAATATAGAGTTAAGCGAAGAGAACACAATGATAGTGTTCAAAGAGTAAGATAAGACGAAGACGTTCCTTTTAGGGATGTCTTTTTTGTTTTTAGCGAAGTAAGCTAGAAATTGGGATATTGAAGTCCTTTATTGAAGCAGAGTTGATGCTTTTTTAAAGGACTTTTTTGTTTATAAGAGGTGAAAGATATGAAATATGATGAATTATTCAAGACTATTAGTTTCAGGTTAAAGAAAATAGCTGCACATTATAATAATTTTGTGCCTTTATTGGACGCTAATGACCTTTACCAAGAGATGATCATCTATCTTTGGCGGATGTATAAGGATGGTGTGCCTGAAAGTATAAATGAAAACTATATAGTCAAAGGTTGTGAGTTTCATATAAGAAACTTAATGAGAAAGAGTCAAGAAAACGTTAAGAAAGTTACCCTTGATAAGGAAATTGATGATAAGGGGCATTGTCTGGTGGATTTAATTCCTGATGGATGCAGGCCAATCACTGAAGATATAGATAAAAGTTTAGCCTTAAACTATATAAGCAAGAATGGATTTAGCAAAAAAGATAAAAAGATTTTCTTTCTTTTTCTAGATGGCTATACGGCTCGCCAAATAGGTGCTAAGCTTAATATTTCTCATGTAGCCGCTTTAAAAAGTAGGAACAAGTTGATTGAAAAATGTAAAAAAAGATTTCAATAAGTTACCAACAAGGTCAGTTATTTACTTATAGTAATGAGCAGTTTAAACACTATGTAAGTGTTTATGTGAACGGAGACGTTCTTAATCTCGTATATTTAGACGGGATGGGAACGTTTTTTTATTTTAGGAGTAGTTTAATTATGGAAAACAATAGAATTCTAAATGAAATCTTATCAGATATTAAAGTACAAATGCACACGAATAATTTATGGGCACATAGAGCGCAGGGAAACATTTTGTTTTGTAATGCCTGTAGTGCTCTAAGTGGTGTAGGTCTTAAGTCAAAGGATATCCAAAAAAAGAGTATAACTCACGAAAAGTGCAGTACTTTAAAAAGATACCTAGATAGTTTACGTAAAGCTGTTTAATTTTTTTAATTTGGGTTGCTTAATAATTAAGCATATGGGAGATGAGAGTTGAAAGCTAGTTTATATGATGAGCAAATAAAAGGTTTATCTAAAATAAGTCGGGCCATAACATCTGATTTATATTTAGATGATATTTTGGGGCTTATTGTGAGTGTAACTGCACAAGTTATGGGGTCTAATATCTGCTCATTAATGCTTCTTAATGAAAAAAATAAAAACCTGGAAATTAGAGCTACTCAAAGTGTAAGCGAGGAGTACAATAAAAAACCTCCTTTGGCTTTGGGTGAGGGTGTTGCTGGAAAAGTTGCCAAACTGAATCAAGCCATTGTTTTAAAAGATGTAACTAAAGAAAAAGAATATAAATATCACGATGTTGCAAAAAAAGAAAATTTGCGTTCACTTTTATGTGTGCCTTTGGCCTTAAAAGGTAAGGTTATTGGAGTTATTAATTGTTATACTTCTACTCCTCATGAATTTACTCAAATGGAAATCGAAATACTAACCTCTATAGCTAATCAGGCAGCAGTCGCCATAGAAAATACAGAATTAATGGTTAAAAGTAGAATTATTCAAGAAGAACTTGAGTCGCGCAAGGTTATTGAAAGAGCTAAAGGTATATTGATGAAAGAAGAAGGTATAAGTGAAGAAGAAGCATACTTGAAGGTTCAAAAATTCAGCATGGACAGACGAAAGACCATGAGAGAAATAGCTGAAGCCATTATTATGGTTACTGATATTAATAAGAAAAAAAATTAATAGTTATGAAATTATAAAAATGCAAATAATTATGAATAACGTTGATGAGAAAATAATCTCAAAAAAATTTACGAAAGTAGCAGAGGATGTGAATTCTTATATTTCTGGAGCAAGGCTATCCAGCAATTATAAAACGTGTGTGAAATTAATAGAAAAAACATTAATTGAAGAATCACTTCTAAAAACAAGAGGTAATCAATTGAGAGCTGCCAGGCTTTTGGGTATTAATCGAAACACACTTCATTCGAAAATAATTAAATATCAGATTGATATTGATCAATTTAAATAGATAATTAAATAAATAAAAAAAGAAAGGAAGCGAAATGAATTTTCAAAAACCAAATGCTAATGATGCAACTGAAACCTTTAATAGATCAAAGAGCGTAGCGCCTAATTCGGGGTTGTGTTCGAGGTGTATTGATGGCTGTCGAGGAAATTGTGAAGTCTTCAAATCAACTTTCCGCAGCCGCGAAGTAATTTATCCAGGTCCGTTTGGTGATGTGACCGCTGGCTCAGACAAAGAATATCCAGTAGATTATTCGCATTTTAATATTCAAGGTTATGCTTTGGGAGCGAAAGGCTTGCCCGAAGGAGTTGAAGCTAGCCCAGATACTGCAAAATTTACTAGTGTGAATACTGAAACAGAATATGGTTATGAGAGCAAAGTAAAAATGAGAATTCCTATATTTACAGGTGCTCTAGGTTCAACAGAAATTGCTCGTAAAAACTGGGAGCATTTTGCTATTGGAGCTGCTATATCGGGAGTTACTCTGGTTTGTGGTGAGAATGTTTGTGGAATTGATCCCCAGCTTGAGCTCGACTCAAATGGGAAAATAGCCTGTGCTCCTGATATGGATCGCCGCATTGAAACTTATAGACGTTTTCATGAAGGCTATGGTGAATTGCTTGTGCAGATGAATGTAGAAGATACTCGTTTAGGAGTAGCTGAATATATCAGAAAAAAGCATGACCTTGAGACCATAGAATTAAAATGGGGACAAGGGGCGAAGTGTATTGGTGGCGAGATTAAAGTTAAAAGCTTAGAAAGAGCTTTAGAACTTAAAAAAAGAGGCTATATAGTAACTCCTGATCCATCTGTTAAAGCAAATCAGCAGGCTTTTAAGGATGGGGCTATTAAAGAATTTGAAAGACATTCAAGGCTGGGTTTTGTTTCTGAAGAGTCTTTTTTAAATGAAGTACAGCGCTTACGAGATTTAGGGTTTAAGAGAATTACTTTGAAAACAGGAGCTTATTCTATGGTGGAATTAGCCATGGCTATCAAATATGCTTCTATTGCCAAGCTTGATCTTTTGACTGTCGATGGGTCTGGTGGAGGTACTGGTATGAGTCCTTGGAGAATGATGGAAGAATGGGGCACTCCTACATTATATCTACAAGCTTTAACTTATGAGTTTTGCCGTAAGCTTGAAGGTCAAGGCATAAAAGTTCCTGATATAGCTATTGCAGGTGGATTTTCCAGTGAAGACCACATTTTTAAAGTTTTGGCCATGGGAGCACCTTATGTTAAGGCAGTTTGTATGGGTAGGGCTCTTATGATTCCTGGAATGGTAGGTAAAAATATTAATCAGTGGATGAAGGACAAAAATCTACCTTCAACTGTATCTAAATTTGGCCAAACAGCTAAAGAAATATTTGTCTGCTATGATGAACTTGAAGAGAAATACGGCAAAGACATGAAAAATATTCCTTTGGGAGCAATTGGTATCTATTCATTTTCAAAGAAAATACAGGTAGGACTCCAGCAATTAATGGCTGGTTCTAGAAACTTTAGATTAGATACAATAACACGCAGGGATATCATGGCGCTTACAGAAGAAGCGGCTAAGATAACTGGTATTGATTATGTTATGAATGCTTATCGCCAGGAGGCGGAAGCTGTTCTTGAAGGGAGGCAAAGTGAATGTCTTCAACCAGTGAGGTAATAATTATGGGAAATAAAGGTTTGTGTCAGACATGTTGTAATGATAAAGCTTGCACCTTTGATAGAAAATTTCCGGTTAATTTTTGTGAAGAATTTTCAATAAAACAATCTGCTAAAGCTACAAAGCAGACAAAAAAGAAGTAATTTTAAAAAAATAGTTACCAAAGTAAAACCGATTTTACTTAAAGTAACGTAGGGTATTTCAAAACACATAGTTTTGTGTTTGCACAAAGGCGTTCTTAAAAAAGAATGCCTTTGTCTTTTTAAGTAAAAAAGATTAATTTAGACGTAGGCGTCTGTAAATTTATAGCATTGTAAAGCTATTCATTTGGGGGCGCCTTTTTTGTTTTTTGAGAATTTTAATAAAGGGAAGTAAGAAGAAGTATTGATTTTGGCATTGGGTAAATTTTACTTAAAATAATTTTGTTTAAAATATGAGGAGAAATTAATGAAAAAGTGTTTATTAATTTTATTAGTTTTTATGTTGTTTAACTTGGGTCTAGGCTTTCAAGTAGAGGCTGGTTTGCTTGATGATACTGAAATTGAAATAAGTTCTGATGTTGCCTTCTTTTCTAAGTACATATGGAGAGGTTTTGAGTTAGATTCGGATCCGGTTATTCAACCAGGTGTTTATTTGGGAGCATATGGATTTACGGTAAGTGTTTGGGGTAGTTTTGATTCACGTGACAATGATGATTTTGATTCAGAAGAAGTTGACTACTCAATTGATTATAGTCACGACTTTGAATATGTAGGCATTTCTTTGGGGCACATCTATTATGATTTTCCTTCAGCAGATGCTCATAGTAAAGAATTTTACGTAGGTGCCGGTTTGATTCAAGTGCCTTTAAGTCCATTTGTTACCTGGTATCATGATTATTCTAAAGAAGAAAATGGCGGTGGTGATGGTGATTATGTAGTTCTAGATTTAGGTCACACCTTTGAATTTGAGGATAAACCAGTAGCTATTGAATTAGGTGGACATGTAGGTTATAACCATGAGTTATTTATTAATGGTACTGGCGGAGATATAGGTCTTTCAGCCGGCTTACCAATAACCTTAACCGAGAACGTAACTTTTACTCCGCTTATTGCTTATTCAATACCTTTTGGTGATTTAGAGGATGAAGATGATGGTGATCAAGATGATGAATTTTATGGTGGGTGTGTGCTGGCTTTTAGTATGTAAAAGAGGAGAAAGAAAATGAAAAATGGTATTAAGAAGTTTCTATTTTGTTTAATGTTTTTAGTATTAGGGATAGGGGTTTTTGCGGGTGTGGTTTTTGCTGATGAGGCAATAACACCGGAATCTAATGCTTTGGCCATAAACACAGTTTGGACCTTGATAGCGGCTTTTCTGGTCTTTTTTATGCAAGCTGGATTTGCCATGGTTGAAACAGGTTTTACCAGAGCTAAAAATGCTTGTAACATTATGACAAAGAATTTAATGGATTTTAGTATTGGTTCTTTGGCTTACTGGGCCATTGGATTTGGGGTTATGTTTGGAGCGAGTAAAGCTGGTCTTTTTGGGACAGATGGATTCTTTTTATCTAAAGCAGATCCAACAACAAATGATGGATTATGGATGTTTACTTTTTGGATCTTTCAAACAGTCTTTGCAGCCACAGCGGCTACTATTGTCTCTGGTGCTATGGCTGAGAGAACTAAATTTAAGGCTTATCTAGCTTATAGTGTTTTTATTACTGCCTTAATATATCCAGTAGTAGGTCACTGGATCTGGGGTGGCGGTTGGTTAGGAAGCAAGTTGGGAATGATAGATTTCGCGGGATCAACGGTTGTTCATTCTGTTGGTGGTTGGGCAGCTTTAGTTGGTGCGTGGCTATTAGGTCCTAGACTTGGTAAGTATAATCCTGATGGTACTTCTAATGCTATTCCAGGTCACAATATTCCCTTAGCAGCTTTAGGAGTGTTTATCTTGTGGTTCGGATGGTTTGGATTTAATGCGGGAAGTACTACAGCAGGCACCAATTTAAGTATCGGTTTGATTGCGGTAACTACTAATCTTTCAGCAGCAGCAGCATCTTTAATGGCAATGATTGTTGTCTGGGTAAAATATGGAAAGCCAGATACTAGTATGGCTTTAAATGGAGCGTTGGCCGGTTTAGTTGCTATAACTGCTGGTTGTGCTAATGTTTCACCTCTAAGTGCAGTCATTATCGGTGCTATAGCCGGAGGCTTAGTTGTTTTTGCTATTGAGTTTATTGATAAGACTCTGCATATTGATGATCCGGTTGGTGCAATTTCAGTTCATGGTGTTTGTGGTGCCTTTGGAACTCTAGCTGTTGGTTTCTTTGCTCAAGAGTCTTATGGTGGAGTCAATGGACTTTTCTTCGGAGGTGGACTGAAGCAACTTATAGTTCAAGCTACAGGTGTTGTGAGTGTTTTTGCCTGGGTCTTTGTAACTGCTTTGATACTCTTTGGAGTAATTAAGAAAATAATGGGCCTTAGAGTTAGGGACGAAGAACAGCTTAAGGGGCTTGATATAGGTGAGCATGGTCTGGAAGCTTATGCAGGTTTTCAGATATTTACAACTGAATAAGAAAGCTATGGGGCAGGTTTAACTGCCTGCCCCAGTAAAAAGAGGAGATAGATAATGAAGCTTATAGTAGCTATGATACAACCACATAAATTACCCGATGTTAAAAAAGCACTTTTTGAGTCAGAAATATATAGAATGACCGTCTCTAATGCCTTAGGTTGTGGCCAACAAAAGGGCTACACAGAAACCTATAGAGGAATTGTGCATGAGGTGAATTTATTAAAAAAAATAAAATTAGAAATAGCTGTTAATGACGAATATGTGGAGAAAACTATTGAGGCAATTATTAAAGGGTCTCGAACTGGTAAAATAGGTGATGGAAAAATTTTTGTTTTAGATTTACCTGAATGTGTTAGAATAAGAACAAGAGAAAAAGGTAAAAAAGCAATCGGTTAAAAAAAGGTTACCAGAATATTGATTTTTTTACTTATGGTAACAGAAAATAAGAAGGCACAAAGACTGTGTCAAATATTGACGAAGGCGTTCAATATCATCCTTTAGGGGTGGAGAACGCCTTTTTTGTGTTTAAAAAAGGAGGATAAAAAATGACAGTAAAGACAAAAGATGATGTTCTAAAATTAGTTAAGGAAAACGATGTTAAGTTTATCAGGTTTTGGTTTACCGATCTTTTAGGTCAGGTGAAGAGTTTTTCTGTTACTGAAAGTGAACTTAAGGGAGCCCTTGAGCGCGGCATGGGTTTTGATGGCTCATCTATTACCGGTTATCAGGATATTGAAGAATCTGATATGATTGCCATGCCTGATCCATCTACTTTTCAGATTTTACCCTGGAGGCCAAAAGAAAAAGCGGTAGCTCGCATGATCTGCGATGTCCTGAATCCTGATAGAACTCCTTATGAGGGAGATCCTCGCTATGTGCTTAAGCGTGCTTTAGTAAGAGCAAAAAAGATGGGTTATGATCACTTTTATTTAGGCCCTGAGTTAGAATTCTTTTATTTTAAAAAAGATGATGCTACTGAGGTTTTAGATAAGGGCGGCTATTTCGATTTAACGTCTCTTGATGTTGCTAGTGATTTAAGAAGAGAGACAGTTTTGGCTTTAGAGGAAATGGGTATTCATGTAGAATATTCACATCACGAAGTAGCTCCTTCTCAGCACGAAGTTGATATGCGCTATGATGATGCTCTTAAGATGGCCGATGATGTTATTACTTATCGTGTAGTTGTAAAGGAGATTGCTAATAAATTCGGAGTCTATGCAACCTTTATGCCTAAGCCTATTTTTGGTGAAAACGGTTCAGGTATGCATGTCCATCAATCACTCTTTAAAGGTAAGAAGAATATTTTTCATGATGCTAAAGCTAAAGATTTTTTATCAGATGAAGCACATAAATATATTGCAGGTTTATTGAAACATTCAAAAGAAATCTGTTCAATATTTGCCCAGACAAGCAACTCTTATAAAAGATTAGTTCCCGGTTATGAAGCTCCGGTTTATATTGCCTGGAGCAGAAGAAATAGAAGTGCTTTAATTAGAGTACCTCTTTATCATCCGGGACAGGAGAATGCTACTAGATGTGAATTTAGAGCTTCAGATCCGGCTTGTAATCCTTATCTTACCTTTGCTGCTATGCTTCAAGCTGGTTTAGATGGTATTGAGAATAATTATAAAGTGCCAGCTCCAATGGAAAAGAACCTTTATAATTTAACTGATGATGAAAGAAAAGAAAAGGGTATTGAGACTTTACCTGAGAGCTTGGGACATGCTTTAGCTATTACCGAGGAAAGTGAATTAGTTAAGAAAACTCTAGGTAAACACATTTTTAAAAGATTTATTGAACTTAAAAAGAAAGAGTGGAATGAATATAGAATTCAGGTATCACAATACGAACTTGACAAGTATCTTTCTATTTTATAATTAAAACATTAGTTATGCCCACTTATAAATTTAGTGGGCATAACTAAATTTATAAGTGCTTAAATTATAGGCAGTTTAAAATGCATAAAAAAAATAATCTCCCTCATCAACAAGGGTTATATTATCCAGAATTAGAAAAAGATTCTTGTGGTGTCGGTTTTATCTGTGATATCCAAGGCAAGAGTAGCTATTCTATTCTTGAAAAAGGCCTGAATATTTTAGAACGCCTCACTCATCGTGGTGCTGTCGGAGCTGATTCAAAGACAGGGGATGGAGCTGGTATTCTTATTCAGATGCCGCATGAATTTTTAGTTAAAGTAACTACTCAAGATAAAATAAAATTACCAGATGAGGGCTTATATGGCTCAGGAATTATTTTCTTTCCTATAAATAGTATGGAAAGAAAGAAATGTAAGGAAGCCTTTCTTGTTATTGCTAAAAAAAATGATTTTAGAGTATTGGGCTATAGACAGGTTCCTATAAAAAAATCTGCCATTGGAAAGGGTGCTCAGCAAACCCAACCACAAATAGAGCAGGTTTTTATAGCCCCATTAAAAAATATTAAAGACAATCTTATTTTAGAAAGAAAGCTTTTTGTATTAAGAAAAGAAATTGAGAACAAGATAGCTGCCTTAAAATTTAAAGAGACTAATAATTTTTATATCTGTAGTTTATCTAGTAGAACTCTTATTTATAAAGGTCTTTTTATGCCACATCAGGTTGGTAAGTTTTATCTTGATTTAAAAGATAAAGCTATGAAGACAGCCTTAGTTTTGGTGCATTCAAGATATAGTACAAATACATTTCCTTCCTGGAATTTAGCTCAACCATTTAGGATGCTAGCTCATAATGGGGAGATTAATACCTTAAAGGGTAATGTTAACTGGATGAAAGCCAGAGAAGGTTCTTTATCTTCAAAGATTTTTAATAATAAATTAAAAAAAGTATTTCCCATTATCACTCCCGAAGGAAGTGATTCTTCTTCCTTGGATAATGTTTTTGAATTACTTAGTTTATCAGGCAGATCTTTGACTCACACGATAGCCATGCTTATACCTCTTGCTTGGCAACAGAATAATCAGCTAGATAAAAAGATTAAAGATTTTTATAAATATCATTCAGCTCTTATGGAGTCTTGGGATGGCCCAGCTGCACTTGCTTTTTGTGATGGGGAAAAAATAGGAGCTTTACTAGATAGAAACGGCTTAAGGCCAGCACGTTATATAATCACCAAAGATGATTTAGTCATCATGGCTTCTGAAATGGGAGTGCTTGATACTGAAAGTAAAAATATTAAATATTCAGGCAGATTAGAACCGGGTAAGATTTTCCTGATTGATACCAAGAAGAAAACAATTATTGATGATGAAGTAATAAAAAAAGAATTAGCCAAAGCTCAGCCTTATAGTAAATGGCTTAAAGATAATGTTCTCAGCTTGAATAAATTACCCAAGGCTAAGGTAAACAAAGATAAAATTGATTTAAAGACTCAAATGCTGGCTTTTGGTTATTCAAGAGAAGACCTAAATAAGATAATTCTTCCTATGCTTGAAGAGGGCAAGGAGCCTATTGGCTCCATGGGTAATGATGCACCGCATGCTGTTCTTTCTAAGAGGTCTCAATTAGTATTTAATTATTTTAAACAGTTATTTGCCCAGGTTACTAATCCGCCTATAGATCCTATCAGAGAAGAAATTGTAACCAGCTTAAGTTGTTTCATCGGACCTGAAAAAAATATTCTAAGTCAGAGCTCTGAGCATGTTAAAAGAATATATTTAGAACAACCTATTTTAATGAATAAGCAGTTAGACAAGGTTAAAAACTTAAATCACAATGGGTTTAAGGCAAAAGTACTTACGCTTTGTTTTGATGCCTCTAAGGATCTAAATATGTCCAAGAGGATTAATGCTTTATGTAATGAAGCCGAAAGAGCTGTAAAAAAAGGCTATGGCTTTCTTGTTTTAAGCGATAGAGGAGTAAATAGTAAAAAAGCAGCCGTAAGTAGCTTGCTTGCCTTAGGAGCAGTTCATCATCATTTAGTTAAGAAATTATTGAGAACTAAAACAGCTCTTATTTTAGAAACAGCAGAAGCCAGAGAAGTGCATCACTTTGCCATGCTTTTTGCTCATGGAGCTGATGCTATAAATCCATATTTAGCTTTTGAAGTAATTAAATATCTTGTAAAAAATGCTGAAGTAAAAATTACATTTGAGCAGGCCATTAAGAATTATATTAAAGCGGCTAATCAAGGACTTTTAAAAATACTTTCTAAGATGGGCATATCAACATTGCAGAGCTATAAGGGAGCTCAGATATGTGAAGCTCTGGGATTATCAAAAGAAGTAATTGATAAATGTTTTCCGCAAACAATTTCTAGAATTGAAGGGGCTAGTTTTGATACTTTAACTAAAGAGGTTTTGATGAGACATCAGGATGCTTATGGGCAAAGTAGAGATATCGAAAAATTACTTCCTGCCGGAGGCGTTTATCAGTGGAAAAAAGACGGTGAATTTCATTTATGGAATCCTCATTCCATAGCTTTACTGCAGGATGCGACTAGAAAGAATGACTATGAAGTTTATAAAAAATTTACTGAAGTTATAAATAATCAAAGCAATAACCCTACAACTTTAAGGAGCCTTTTTGATTTTAAGAAAACTAAAGCTATTGCAATTAGTGAGGTTGAATCAGAAAAAGAAATATTAAAACGCTTTGTTACTGGGGCCATGAGTTTTGGCTCTATCAGTAAAGAAGCCCATGAATATATCGCTATCGCTCTAAACAGAATTAAAGGTAAATCAAACACCGGAGAAGGTGGAGAAGATCCTTTAAGGTTTATTTCTCTTGAAAATGGAGATTCAAAAAGGAGTGCTATTAAACAGGTAGCTTCAGGCAGATTTGGAGTTAATACTAATTACCTGATTAATGCTGATGAGATTCAAATTAAGATTGCTCAAGGAGCAAAGCCGGGTGAAGGTGGGCAGCTACCGGGACACAAGGTGAGTGAGGCAATTGCTAATATTAGATTTACAACTCCAGGGGTGACCTTGATTTCCCCTCCGCCACACCATGATATTTATTCTATTGAAGACTTAGCTCAGCTTATCTTTGATTTAAAGAATGTTAATCCTAAGGCCAGAATAAGTGTCAAGTTGGTTTCAGAAATTGGAGTGGGTACGATTGCGGCAGGAGTAGTTAAAGGTCATGCTGATATGATACTTATTTCAGGAGCTGATGGTGGTACTGGGGCTTCACCTCTAAGTTCTATGAAACATGCTGGTCTTCCTTGGGAATTGGGTTTATCGGAAACTCATCAGACTCTTGTGTTAAATGGCTTGAGAAGTAGAGTGAGACTTCAGACTGATGGACAGATGAGAACGGCTAGGGATGTAGCCATTGCGGCTCTACTGGGAGCTGAAGAATATGGATTCTGTACTGCAGCTTTAATTATTCTAGGTTGTGTCATGTTGCGACATTGCCATTTAAATAACTGTGCTTTAGGAGTAGCTACTCAGGATGAGGTTTTAAGAAAAAGATTTTCAGGACGGCCCGAATATCTTATTAATTATTTTAAATTTATTGCTAAAGATTTAAGAGAGATAATGGCTTCTCTTGGTTTTAAAACTTTAGATGAGATGATAGGCCGAACAGATCTTTTAAAAACAAATAAAAATATTAATTTTTGGAAAGCCAAAGAGCTTGATTTCTCAAAAATATTTTATAAACCTGAAATTAAAAAGTCTCAAGGTGTTAGGTGCAGCATTAAACAGGATCACAATATTAATCAAGTCCTAGATAAAAAACTCATTAAACTTTCTGATGCGGCTTTAAAAGGTAGGGCGATAGTAAGAGGTGAGCTTAAAATAAATAATACTAACAGAGCAACTGGGGCCATGCTCTCAGGTAAAGTCTGTTCTCTTTTTGGCGAAGATGGTCTTATTGATGACAGCATAAGTTTTAAATTTAAAGGTGTTGCCGGACAAAGTTTTGCAGCCTGGCTAGCTAAAGGTATTACCTTAGAGTTAGAGGGCATGGCTAATGATTATGTCGGTAAGGGTATTTCAGGCGGTAAAGTTATTATTTATCCTGATAAAGGTAGTACTTTTGAGGCGTCAAAAAATATAATTATAGGCAATACAACATTCTATGGCGCTATTTCTGGTGAAGCTTATATATCAGGAGTTGCCGGAGAACGATATTGCGTTAGAAATTCTGGATTAATTAGTGTTGTTGAGGGAGTGGGTGACCATGGTTGTGAATATATGACTGGAGGGATAAGTCTTATTATAGGTAAAACAGGTAGGAATTTTGCTGCTGGTATGTCCGGGGGCATTGCCTATGTTTTAGATGAAGATAAAGATTTTAGAAAAAGATGCAATTTAGAAATGGTTGAGCTTGAAAGCCTTAATTCTATGGATAAAGAGACAATACATAACTTGCTACATAAGCATTATAAATATACAAAAAGTAAAAAAGCAGAAAGTATTATTGATAATTATGAAACTTACTTAAAGAAATTTATAAAGGTGTTGCCTCTTGAATACAAGAGAATACTTGAAACTTATAAATTAGATAAAAAATTTAATATAGCTGAGACTAAATAATGAAAGCAAAAAAAGGATTTCTCAAAGTAAAAAGAGAGAAGGCCAGTTATCGTTTGGCTTCTGAGAGGGTTAAAGATTATAAGGAAGTCGCCCTTTTAAGGAATGATGCCGATACAATTAGGCAGGCGTCTCGCTGTATGGACTGCGGGACACCTTTTTGCAATTGGGCTTGTCCTTTGGGTAACTATATACCAGAATGGAATGATGAAATTCTTAAAGGAAACTGGAAGAAAGCATTTGAATTATTAAATGCGACTAATAACTTACCAGAAATTACTGGTAGAATTTGTCCAGCTTTATGTGAATATTCCTGTGTCCTAGGTCTTAATGATGATGCAGTGACTATTAGAGAGAATGAGCTGGCTATTATTGAACATGCCTTTAAGAAAGGCTGGGTTAGGCCTGAGAAACCAAACAAAAGGACTAATAAAAAAATTGCTGTTGTTGGTTCAGGGCCGGCAGGGCTTGCCTGTGCAATGCAGTTAAATAAAGCAGGACATGCGGTAACGATTTTTGAAAGAGATAAAAAAGCAGGTGGTATATTAAGATATGGTATTCCAGATTTTAAGCTGGAGAAAAGGATTTTAGATAGGCGTCTTGACATTTTAAAAAAAGAAGGCATAATAATCAAAACTTCCATAAATGTAGGTGTTGATATTAGAAGCGCAGATCTTATAAAAAGTTTTGATGCCGTCTGCCTTACCGGGGGAAGCAGAATACCTCGGGATATAACGATTGAGGGCAGAGACCTAAAAGGGATTTGCTTTGCCATGGATTTCTTAACTCAATCTAATAGAGCAGTTAACGGTGAAAAATATACTTATAGTGATGATCTTTGGGCTAAAGATAAGAATGTTATTATAATTGGCGGAGGAGATACTGGAGCTGATTGTATGGGAGTGGCCCACAGGCAGGGAGCCAAAAATGTTATCCAACTTGAAA
>Ga0208904_1001382_pt1 | contig 16700 bp, 19 predicted proteins | sample AntAceMetag02UKB_FD_184774 | JGI IMG/M metagenome (GOLD analysis project Ga0208904, IMG submission 184774) | Saline lake microbial communities from Ace Lake, Antarctica - Antarctic Ace Lake Metagenome 02UKB (SPAdes) (version 2) | ecosystem: Environmental > Aquatic > Non-marine Saline and...
AGTCCTGGAGATTGGCGAGAGCATAAAAAGGAAAATACATCTAAGGTCGGACGAGAAGGTGTTAATAATGTCAGATGATATATTCAGGCCGAATACTGTATTGCATATGGAGGTTTTAGATTATGTTATAAAGACAGTTGGAAGAGATAATGTCATAATAGTAGTGGCATCTGGAATGCACAGGGCTAGCACGCTACAAGAAATTGAGTCTAAGTTTAGTGCAAAACTAGATGGAATAAGATTATATAGGAACTCACCATTAGTTAGTTTTCCATTTGCTGACTTTTCGGAATATACTAGGATTAGCATTGGAACAATAATGCCACACATATTCGTCAAGAGGAGTGGTGGTGGCAAGGTTGTTGTTCCTGGTCTTACATCTGTCGCAGGTGCTATTAATTTTCATAAACTGACTAGGTCTGAGGCCGTAAGGTATATTAGGAGAATAGAGAGGGGTATAGACTATGTTGTTAGCGGTGTCATAAATAGACTTGGCGAGGTTGTAAACATAGTAATAAATGATATTCCAGTGCGGTTAAGCGAGGAAAGAATGTCTAAATATAATTTCGGTGTAATACTAGACGAGCCCGCAGATGTTGTAGTACTCGAACCATTATTTAAAAATGGGGACTTCATGCAAGCGATGAATGTGCTTCGACTGTGTAAATATAATATTGTTAATGATGGTGGAACAATCTGTATAAAATGTTCTCCAAAGGATGGAATTGGTGTACACTACATATTTCAGCAGGTTAATGGTATCAAGCCAGCTAAGTTTGACGTTGCATTCTCGGAGTTAATAGGTGACAGGAAGCTGGCGGTAATATGCCCAACTATATCTAGGCTACAAATAGATGAGTGCTTTGAGAAACCAATTACTCATTATAAAACACCATTTGACTTATACGACAACTGTACCAATCTAAAGGTCTCACACTATTTAGGAGCAGATGTCATGCTTCCCCAAGGAGAGTAATAAATGAGCATATATTCCGAGAACATAGCGGCACTAGATCGTAATTATCCAGATTTAAGTGAGAGGGTTAAACACCTAAAGGATGACTACAGTGTGAAAATCAGAAATACTGGTCAGGAGGGAATGTGCACGTGTATTCTCGGTGATGGTGATAGTGATGGTAGGACGTTGAACTCTACGGAAAATCCACTTGAGGAGGCCAGGAGATATGTGAGAATGGTTGTAGGTGATGAGGATAAGGCCGGACTAGTGGTTATGAGTGGACTTGGAATGGGGTATTACCTCCAGGCATTATTTGATGGCAAGTTATATCCGGGCTCAGTTGTCCTGGTGTTCGAACCTGATATACAGCTCTTCAAAAAATTCATAGAGAACAGACATCTACAGCTAACTGTGGACGGTAAGAATATAAATATTTTTGATGCCGGTTGTGTAAGATTTCTAGTTGGATTACCAGTTGATAAGGTGTACTCCGTTGTCTATGACATACTACAGGACGTTGGCAAAAATTATTTCTCAAGTACTGAATTCATAGAACACCCAAAACTAATTAGAGTTGCGAAGCAGTACTATAAACCAGTCTTCTCAGAATTGAGCAGGGTGTTTTATGATATTAGGTCTTCTTTTGGTAATGATCCAGAGGATAGCTGGTTCGGGGTGGACCATCAATTCCAAAACCTTGACATCATACTAAATAATCCTGGGGTTAGTGGGTTAAAGAATAAATTTAAGGATGTTCCAGCAGTTATAGCGGCAACTGGGCCTTCACTCGATAAGAATATAGACCTGCTCCATAGTATAAAAGATAAGGCTGTATTCTTTGCGGCAGATGCATCACTGAATTCATTTCTAAATTATAGTACTCCTATAGTTCCAGATATTGTATGTTCACTTGAGAGGAACCTAACAACCAGGGAGCACTTCGCTCAGATACCAGACGACAAGAAGGTGCTAATGAGGGACATATGGCTTGCAGCCTGTCCAGTAGTCAAACCGGAGGTCTACGAGGAATGGCACGGTAAACATATGATTGTGTTTCGTGATTTTGCGCACTTTAAGTGGCTTGGTCTCGATAAGGGCATATTGAATACTGGGAAGTCTGTAACAAATCTAGCCTTTATGGTTGCATATTATATGGGGTGCTCACCAATAGTATTAGTTGGGCAGGACTTGGCATTTGCCCCAGATGGTAAGACACACGTGAACGGGGCAACACATGCTAGTGATGGGATGAGGAAGTCACAGTTAATGAATCAGCAATGTGAGGTTATGGGTAACGACGGCAAAGCGATAAAGTCTCTGGATACATGGGTCGGCATGAGGAGAAGATTCGAGAAGGATATAGAGGAGCTGAAAGTTAAGTGTGTCAACGCCACAGAGGGTGGTGCATTAATCAAGGGAACCAAGATAATGAGATTCAAGGATGCAATTGAGCAGTTTATGACGAAGGATATCGACGTACAATCAATACTTAGTGATAACTTAACCAGACTATCCGATGAGGACGTACAGAGGGATTTTGACATAGTAAATAAGAATGTGAAGGACGGCGTTGACTACTACAAGGTAACTCTTGACAACATAGATATAGCCAAGGATTGTATAGAGGAATATTTTAGTGGGGTAGTTAAGGATGGTATCAATGATACATATTTAGAGAAAATACTTGAGTACTGTGAGAATCTAAAAATGGAGATATTGAATCATCCAATGTGCTATCATTCTGCTATGCACGTAATACAGTCTGTGACACTTGGGTGCACAAATACAAACAAGGCAATCGACAGGAGATACGATGGCGCGGAGAAGAGCATGGCAAAGCTAATAGTGGTTTTCAAGTTATTCTGTAGTCTTGAGATATTATTTAAAAAAATGAATAGCGGTGTTAGGGGAAACTATGGCAAGTTTATTAGGGAGTTCAGGCCGGACATGCAGGGTGTGTGGGATTGAACTGAGCAAGTATAATACGTACACGTCGAGTATGGTGCGTAACGACTGGATATGCAAGGATTGTAAGCGTAGTACTATAGAGAAGGCACGTAACGAGAAGAGGGGAAAAGAATTAGACAGGTCTAGTACGGCAGGTGCCAAGGAAATGATAAAGGCCACTGAGAAGCTAAGGGTTGACAGTATGTATGACCTATTAATTAGCAACATTGGAAACCCCTCAGCCAATTGTAAAATAATATTATACCTCCTCTGCTCCGTGGATATTCTGTCCGACAATAAGATGTCTAGAGTTATTGATATTGCAAATGGGGTAATAAAGTCAGCTATGGTGCATACAGATGTTAGAATTAAATTAGCAACAAATTTACGGGCATTACTGTCGGACGGCAAGAAGGAGATGCCAAAGAATTTTTCATACGAGGAGTTGGTTGGTGGAGATACAGCTAATATAGAGTTGGAGGTTTTCACATAGTGAGTACAATTAACTTCGACATATCGAGGCTTGGAGAATATGATTACTATTCTCCGCGGCTACTATGTGTTCAAACTGATGTTGGTCTTGTGAAGTTCGACATAGGGAATCGCTTTGTTCAGAAAGAGATTAACAAGGTGTGGAATGTTGCAGAGTCACACAAAAAGCCTGTCAAGTTAATAATATTAAAGGCCAGGAGGCACGGGGTTTCTACCTATGTTCAGAGCAGGATGTTTCATAAATGTCATACCATCTCACATAGACACGGAATAACCATAGCTGCCGATGATAAGGGGTGTTCATATATCCATAACATGTCTCATATATTCTATGAGTATCTACCAACGGAATTAAGGCCAGCTGTTAGATTTAAAAGTAAGTCACAGTTATATTTTGACCTACCACAGAGATTGGTTAAGTCAGGCAGACATGGTCTGAAGTCCTCAATGAGAACAGTATCATGTACCGATAAGGCAGGACTTGGTACTGGTCAGCACTTCATACACTTCTCGGAGTACGCATTTTATAGAGATGCTGATACTGTGAGAACATCTGTGATACCTACCGCATTTAAGACCCCCGGAACATTTATAGTGTTGGAGTCAACGGCTAATGGAATGACTGGTCAGGGTGAACCGTTTTATCAGGAGTGGTTAAGGGCTGTTAAGGGTACAAGCGCATTTAAGCCACTATTCTATAGTTGGTTACAGCACGAGGATTATAGAATAGTATTAACAGGTAGTGATGAGGAGGAGATAAGGGATACACTAGACGATGAGGAGAGATACATTGTTGGCTCCAAGGGTGGTACGCTTGAACAACTAAAGTGGCGTAGAGAACAGATCGGTTTGCTTGGTCAGGGAGCTGGGATAAATACTAAGACAGCATTGGAAAACTTTCACGAACAATACCCAACGACAGATACGGAGGCATTTATAGTAAGCGGTAAACCTGTTTTTGATAGGGCAGCACTACGAGCGTATAAGGAGCGCGTGAAGAAGCCAATGTGGATTGGTGATATAGTAGGGTGCATGTTAGAGTCTAACATAGTTGGTAGTCTACAAATTTGGGAGCAACCAATAGATGGTGAGAAGTACGTTGCGTCAATTGATCCATCATCTGGCGAGCCCGGTGATACGGATTTCGGTGCGATAGAGGTGTTTCGTGTACTGGATAGGAGGGATGGTGGTTTAGTTGCAACTCAATGTGCTGAGTGGCACGGTAAGATGGATACTGACATAGTGGCACAGTATGCAGTTACTCTTGCCAAGAAGTATAATAACGCCATCATAGCACCAGAGGTGTGTGGATATGGTCATTCTGTATTGAAGGAAATACAGAAGATGGATTATTGGAATATATTTAAGCGTAGGGTTGTGGATTCGGTAAATCATAAACCAACAACAAAGTTGGGGTGGAAGACGGATGCAACCACTAAACCAATGCTAGTCTCCTTTGCTAGACAATGTGTCGAGAATAGAAAAGTTGGAATTAAAAGTTCCATGTTAATACATGAGATGACCATCTACGTTAAAGATAATATGGGAAGTGGTACCAGTGCGTATGGTAGGGGCAAGGATGACCTAGTCGATGCGTTTATGATTAATATGTTGGTTACGGATATTGAATACGGTGATTCCCATGTAGATAGTGTTGGAGTGCTTGAGAATAAAATAGAGTCAAAGATAACCAAGCTAGCTGAGAAGAAGGATAAGCTACACTATGATACTTGGGATGGGAGAAAGAAGAATAAAGGACACTGGTTAAATTTATAGGAGGCAGCATGAAGGAAAGGGATATAAGCTTTGGAGACCCTACATTATCAGAAGAATATGAAGAGGGGGTAAGGTCGTGTGAGATATGTGGCAATGATACATACGCAACCCTACATGAGAGGTGTAGGTGGAAGGGTAGTAACTACCTAGTTAGTAAGGATAAACACCTATTTCACAAGACTGATGTTATATGTAATAAGTGTGGACTGGTGTATAAAAACCCAATGATGAGCGAGGAGTCAACTGACAGATTTAATAAGGTTGATTACCCGAAAATATATCATGGGGGAAATATAGGCGGTATATGTAGGCAGGAAGTTGGTAATAGCGTACTGGTAGCGGCACCATTCTTCGATTGGATAGAATCAAACAATATAGAAATCCTGGATAAGAAGATACTTGACATTGGATGTGGGATAGGAACAATACTAGGTGGACTAAAGGTTATGGGTGGAGATGTCACTGGGATAGATGCTAGTGAGAGAAATAGGGATATAGGGGAAAAGCTATATGGTGTAAAAATAGTATCGGCATCACTCTTCGATGATTCAGAAATTACTGGCAACGAGTACGATATTATAACAATTATGAACTCTCTGGAGCACTTCTACTCCCCCAAGGATGTGTTAAGGAGGGTTCATAAGTTACTAAGGAAAGATGGTAAATTAATAATAGAGGTTCCGTCTATGGAGTACCCATATGCCAGAACTACCCCAGATGGGTTTCTGTCGTCAGCACATCTGTACACATTCTCAGAGCAAACGATAAGGTTCCTGCTGGCAGTATCTGGATTCGAGGTAGACGGCATTGTTCATGAGGGTCACAATAAGTGTATGTATATAACAGCACATAAACTTACAACATTCAATGATTATGTAATTACTGACACAATAGACACAGATACAATGCTAAAGAGATACAAGGGAATATTCAACGAGACTGCGCTTCAAGACATTAACGCTAAGAAAATCACCAAGATGATAGTTGAGCATAGCCCTATGAGTGAGGTTAACGATGAGATAGGTAAGTTTAAATATACATCTAATGTTATTAGGAGTGCAATTGGCTTTGCCATGTTGGAGCGCGGTCTTGCCCCACCAACTATGGTACATGAGATTCTTACCCACTATAATCACGATCAGTCGTATACATTTGATTGTAATTATGGGACATTCCTAACCGGAAGAGCCTTAGCTTCATTACTGATGGGTGACACTATGGGTGGTAAGAAGACACTCCTGGAGGCAATAAAATATTTTCCAAATATATTAACTAGGAATTTCTTCAAGAATCTATGTGTGGAGGGCATAATGTCTGAAAGCACACTGGAGCGGAGTACGTACTACAGGTGCTATAAGCTATTGAATGATCTAGGGATTAAAAAAAAGTTGTGAAAAACTGGTTATCGACTTGACAAAAACTAATTTACAGTGTATAAGGAGAAGGTATGGCTACGAAATTAGCAAAGAAAAGGAAAGTCATTACTAAGGAAGAGCTTCAAAAGGATATCTTTGATGAGGATATTGGGGTTACGCCTGGGCCAGATAAACCACCCGATGACGATGTAGATGCACATGATGACATTATTGGCTCAGATGAAGACAAACTCTCCAGTCTTAAAGAGGAAGTGCTGAAGGAATTTGGTAAGGATGGTGTGGAGGAATTTAATCGTAAAATGGAGGGGTCGGATAATGAAAAAAAAGATAGTGTCAGTGCTGAGGAAGGGTGCAAAGATAGTGGGAAGGGCAATCCTATTTTGCCTGATCGAAGAGATGTCAGACAGGAAAAGGAAGTAGCTAGTGGGGTTTCTGAGTACAAATCTGATATCAAGTCAACTGAACTAATCGAGTTAAATAGGTGCGCAAATTTTATATTAGGTTGTCTACCGCCTGGAATAAAAAAAGATTTCGAGGTAGCTGCATATGATAACAGGATAGAGGATATGGGCATATATATGTTGGGTCTACTGAACCAAGCGTATAAAATGGGAGACTATTATAATCCAGACGTTGAGAAAGAATGGGAAATGAAAACAATAGGTTACAGGGGAGACCTTCTCTGCCAGCAATGTGGGAAGGTAATAATAAATCCAAGAAATATAAATCAGGTGTTCTGCAATAATCTGTGTGCAAGGAACTCCAAAAGATATGCAACGGGGATCATTAAGCCAGTTGAGAGGGAGTTACCTACTGAGGATCAGGAAGATAAAAAATCGTATGAGAAGGAATTAATTGGATAAATAATGTGGGTCTCATTAAAAAATATGAGACCCCTTTTTAAGTTAATAGTTAGTATACTCATAATTAATAGGTAAAATATATGTCTGATGAGCAGATTGGTACCAAGAGTGAGGACATAACTAAATATCTTGATGGTATAGACGGTGAGATGGATGAGTATAAAACCAGATACGTATCAAAAGAGTGGGATGATATCCCAAGTTTTTACTTAGGTAGGAGTCATTGGGGTGAAGAGAGGCCATCACATAAGGCATCTCCCGTGCTAAACTTCCTAAGACAGGCCATTGAAAGGAAGACATCAATGATGACAGATACAAAGCCATTTGTTGATGTTCTACCATTTTATGATCCACTACAGGATGTGGCTGATGCCCTAGTTGAGATCATGAAGGCTAAGTGGTCTGAGTATTCTCTTGATATGACAATTACTGACATCATATTTTATTCAGAGTTATTTGGTACGTGTGGTGTAAATACTATATATGATAAGACGTTAGACTGGGGAAAGGGAGATTCAACTGTACACTGCGTTGACCCTAGGAATCTTAACTTTGACCCGAACATAACAGCACCACAGTACTTAGATCAAGCACAGTATCTTAGGATGGAGGGTATATACACCACTAGGGAATTGATGAACAGGTATAATAATAAGGATATAAAGCCGGACGCACCACACTCATTTCTCAAAGAAGCTAAGATGACTGAGAAGAGGGGAAGAATGGTTAGGCAGGTTCAGAAGTTACTAACCAGAAAGTCTGCACTGGAACGATCTCTCGTAAGAGAGTACTGGCTTAAAGATCATACAATGGTTAATGGGAAACAGAAATATCCAAAGGGTAGGCATATAATAATAGCAGGTGGGGAACTCGTGGTTGATGACCATAATCCATATTGGGATGGGATGCACCCAGTTGACATACTTACTTGGCATCGTGATCCTGATACTGCCTGGGGTGTTGGTGAGATATCGGACCTTAAGGAATTACAGAGATTGCTCAATAAGTTAGTTACCATCATAGTAGAAAATGGTATGTTGATGACTAATGCAATCTGGATAGGTGATGCTAATGCATTAGAACCTGAGGATTGGGAGAACCTTGATAATGTTCCAGGACTGAAAGTTAAAATAAAACCAGGATCAAATCTCAAGAGGGAGACCGGACAACCATTACCATCTAGTATATTTGATATAATAAAATACGTTGAGTCTGCAATTGAGAAGCTATCTGGGAATACAGAGGTTGTATCTGGTGGAGTTCCAGGACAAGTTAGATCGGGTAGTGCTATTGAGGCATTACAGACCGCAGCCATGGCAACGATCAGGCTGAAGTCAAGACTAGTTGAATCTCTTCTGGAGAGAGTTGGGCAGAAGTTGATATCGAGAATCTTTCAGTTTCAGGACACCAATAGGCTGATGTGGCGATTAAAGAATGACAATGATTATGAGAGTTTTAAGTTTGCAGCCGATGTTCTTAGGGGAAAGATTCCAGAAGCGAAGAAATATATGAAAAATCCCAAGGATGCATGGAAGAATTTTCTTTTTAAAGTTAGACCTGGTTCATCTCTGGCAATGAATAACTGGCAGAAATCTATGATGGCCCTACAACTATATCAGGCACAGCCTAGGCCATTAATAGATAAAGAAAGCGTACTTGAGACTCTGGATTGGCCTAATAGAACTGAGATACTTAGGAGACTAGAGGAGCAGGAGGCTAATCAGATGGAGATGGCTATGCAGATGCAGGAAGCTGGTGGACAAGGTGGCGGTGTTCCAGGGGAAGTCAAACATGCTGGGAGTATGCCGAGTATAGCAAATATAAAAGGTACACACTTCGATCAAGGAGTGCGGGAAGGTATAAGTAAAAATACGGGGATTCAATAATGGGTTCATTTAAGGTTGGTGGCAAAGTCTATAATAGTATGAAGGCGTATAGGGATAGGGATAAGACTACTACTAGCACAACCTCCTCTGTACAGCCAACTACTACCACTACTATCCCGAGGAAACCTCCACCGAGAGGTAAGAGGCCAGAGCCTAAATTACTAGAGAAGAGGAAGACGACTACTACTACCAGTCAGCAGGTTGAGAAGGCAAAGGGTATCATAGGTGAGATGCGAAAGAGGAAGAGAAGTTGGGATGCAACGCTTAAAGAGTAGGCGTATATAATGTAAGCGATTAGCCGAGTTTCAATATTATGTTGAACAGCAAGGCTAATGACAAAAACCAATATCTGGACTGTCTAATAAGCAGTAATGCCTTGGGCAACAATCAGAGGGAGGAAACATGGCAACATCAAGCGACACAGTAACTAGTACGGTCACGGTCACCGCTATTCAATCTAGTGGTACAGCCGAGGTATCATTCGACATCAGTAAGGTTGACATCAATTCTTTACCAGATGAGTATCAGAAAATTATTAAGGGCTATCAGGGTGATTATACCAAGAAGACCCAGGCAATTTCTGAGAGGAGTAAGGAGATGCAGGATAAGATAGCAACAGCCGAGAAGTGGACTGGATGGTATGAGCAGAACAAGGGGCTCATCTCAGAGTTCAACGACTGGAGAGGCAAGGTTGATCTTGCAGGTGATGATGACGATCCTGATTCGAATGATAACGACGAACCATTAACGGCAAGTGCATTGAAGAAACTGGAGAAAAAAATCGACGAGAGAAATACGCAGTCAGACAATGCCTTCTCTCAGGGGTTCCAGATGCTTGTGAAGTTACAGGGATTACAGATGCGTAGTGGAACAGATATAACTCCAGACCCGGAAAAAATCATAAAGTATGCAAAGGAAAATAGTATCACGGATATTGAAGCTGCATACGAGGGTGCCTACAAGGATGAAATTCTTACTGCAAAGATAGCAAAAGCTGTAGCCGTAGAGAAGGAAAAATGGGAGTCGAACAATAAAGCTGATGTCCTGAACGCAAATATGCCGAAAGGTAGAGAAGTACGCAAAGTATTGGCTAGGGACAGAAAGAAGTAATTTGATCTGTTACCCCTAGTCTTAAAGATAACTTTAGGAGGTAACAAATGAGTAAGCTAAACGTTACGGAACTCGATGCCTTTGTAAGGGACGAAGTTCTAGTAAAAATAGAATCACAGATAGTAATGAACAACATCGTTCTTGCTAGGCTTGAAGGCAAGGGCAAGTACGTTGCAGATTCTGGTGAGCATATTAGAACTGGTGCAAGGTATGCACATCTCCCTGGTGGGTTTTACGAGCGAGGGGCAAAGTTCTCAACCACCCAGAAGCAAACAGTTAAAGAGTATATTCACGACTGGAAGATGGCCTATGTTGATGTAACTATCGACGGGTGGACCGAATCCATCGCAATGGGCTCTAATCGCATTAGGAATATTATTGAGGATAAGATGGATAATGCCGAGGAGACCATGTCTAAAATTCTAAATGACGGTATGCGCTCCGGTGGGGCCGACGGCAGCATAGATGGATTACCAGCTATTTGTGACGATGGCACCAACTATGCAACATATGGAACCCTCACCAGGTCTAAGGATACCTGGGCTAAGGCTCAGCTAGACGGTACTGGTGGTGCATACAGTAACTCCATGTTCCAGACCATGTACGGTGATTGTAGCAAGAATAACAAGCACCCCGACATGATAATTACAACCCAGGCTGTTTATAATTCCATTTGGGCGAAGATGACACCTCAGCAGAGGTATAATCAGAATTCTGCTCATGCGGATATTAGGGCACTTGGTTTTAACGGTATCGAATTTAATGATGCCATAGTAGTAGTGGAAGACGACCTAACGGCTGGTCTTGCATTTTTCCTGAACACTGACTATCTAGAGTTCGTTGTCCATAAGGACAGAAATATGGACTGGCAGGATTTTATGACTCATCTAGACGAAGATGCCAAGACTGGTAGATTCTACTGGATGGGAAATCTTATCTGCCCAGCACCAAGATACCAGGGTCAGGTTCAAAGCATAACTTAATATTAACATGATAGGCCTCCTAGGGGTTGCCCATAACCCCTTGGAGATTTGCCCAAATCAAAGGAGGATTTTACAATGGACAGAGTACTAACAGAGAATGGCCCTTCCAGAATTTCAGTGCAGGGTATTCGAGAAGTAGAAACAGCACCAACTACGGTTGTTGGTAGTGTTAAAAACATAGGCTTTGGTAAAGAGGTTGTATATTGCCGACTAGGAACTGCAACTGCTACATTGACCAAGGGTATGTTGCTCCAAGGGAAGGCTTGCGTGGCACATCATCAGAATATAACTGCCGCTGCTACTGCATCAGTTGGTGATAAGTTTCTCTCACTAACAATAGGTGCTACATCATGTGCTAAGAATTTTTATAAGAATGGAGTTTTACTAATGAACACTTCCGCTGATTCTTATATGATTCAAGGTAATGATTCTGCTGCCTCGGCTGGTACGCTTAATCTTTATCTTAAGGATGGCCTAGAAGTTGCAGTTGCCGCACAGACCTGCGCTGCTATTCCCAATCCGTATGATGGTGTATTTCCAAAGATTGATAGTGGAACTATGACTGCCCTAGCAGTTGGTGTTACCCTAGCAAGTGCAACCAATACTGGCAATTTGTATTGCTATCTTGGCAAAAAGGGTATTTGGCCCGTCAAGAAAGAGGGTACATGGATTGTTGGTGCCCATCTGACTCCTGGTAGTTCCATAGGCACTATGATGCCTCGTGCTACGACTCAGACAGGTATCGCTCGTGTGGTTGCTACAGCAGCTGGTACCTTCGGTCTTGCAGACTTTAATCTGTAAACGATATTAATATGTAAACAATGTGGGGATGACCACTGAGTCATTCGGGGGTTATCCCTATTTTTAAAAATAGGAGGAATTAGAAATGAGTCTAGCTGAAGGAATAAGAGAGGTTGTAGCCGATGTAGGCGTTCAAACAGCTGACATTAACACTGGTGCCATTACCGCAGCTTTACTTGGTGGTAGTGCAGTAACTACAGCTAAACTAGCTATAGCGGCCGGGAAATGGATTACTGGTACGTTTGGTGTTGCTGGTACGTCAACAGCTTTTTCATTAACAATGACAGGTGCATGTACAATTATTCAAGCTATAGTTCAACTCTCAGCAGCGTGTTCTGCTGGATGTGTCTTTAACCTTGAGAATACTGCTGATCTGGCAATATTAGATTCCAGGGTAGCAAGTACTGCGGTAACTCATGCTGGGCCAGTACATCATAGCGTGATTTCTGCCGAGCAAGTATTAGTTTTCTCTGCTGCCGCTACTCTGAGATGTGAATTTAGCGAGAAGCCAGCCACAGCATCAGGAACATATTACATCCAATATATAGCAACCCCGTAATAAGGAGAAACAAAATGAGTATGGCTGAAGGAATCCGGGAGGTTGTTGCTGACGTTGGTGTTCAAACAGCTGATATCAATACTGCTGCTGTCACTACGTCTCTACTGGGTAACAGTGCTGTCACAACGGCTAAGCTTGGAGACCTTGCAGTCTCCACGGCTAAACTAGGTAATAGTGCTGTAACCACAGATAAGCTAGCTATAGAGGCCGGAAAATGGTTCACTGGTACGTTTAGTATCGCTGCCACGTCAACAGCATTTACACTGACAATGACTAGTGCCTGTACTATTATCAAAGCTATCGTTCAGTTTACTGCCGCATGTACTAGTGGTCGTAGTTTTGATCTAGAGGATAGTGGAGCGCTTACAATTCTTGCCGGGAGAATAGTTAGTACATTAGCAACACATGTTGGCCCACAGGAAAGTGCCGTTAGTGGAGAACGGACACTATCTTTAGCGGCTGGCGCAGAACTAAGAGGTATATATAATGCCGCAGTAGCTACTGCCGGAGGAACATATTATATCAATTACATAGCAACTCCATAGTAAGGGGGTTCCAATGGAATCGAAAGAGTATGACGGCATTATTAAGTTAATAGAGACTAATCATGGTGAAACTATTCGTAGGTTCGATGATGTTGATTCTAAATTTACTGCAAGAGTTGATGTTTGTCGAAAAAGACTTAACAATATAGATGATACTATTATTGACCATGGTAAATCTCTGACCAGGGTAAAAACAGTAGGAGTGCTAGCTGGTTCTCTTTGGACTGCTATCGTTCTTTTCTGTGGAACAATATTCAGGTAGGGGGAGCTTATGAAAATAACCCTCTACCTTTTTGTTGCCCTATTAACTGTAGTACTGTCATGTACTTCACTGGGAACAATAGAAACTAGTGGGAATGAATTAGATCAAACCGCTCTAGTCTATAATTTAACTAGAGATGCGTTTGATAGAATTTTCCTGTTATATCCACAATGCAATTCAGATATACTGGAAATAGCGTATGACATATATGATAATATAGATATTGATAAGAGTGGTTCATATGTATCCGCATGCTTTTCCGAACTAAATGATTATCTAAAACTAATACTGAGTGAGAAAGAATTTTTGAAAGTTCAGGCATACGCAGCAATATTATCTATGCTAATAGAGATACCTGATAGTAACGTTATTAGCGATAATGATAAAAATGATCTCACATCAATGTGTGTAGCTATACAGGAATCAGTAAAGCATATAAGGATGTTTAGAGATTTTAACGGGGATATACCTAAGGGTTTGGAGATATAGTATGAGTCTGCAAGATGATATTGATAGAATAAAACAGATGGAGGATAGTTATTTTGTTGAACATGATGAGTATTTTGAAACAGATAATCATAAGGTGGTCACCATTTCAGATATAGGTGAGGATAAAAAACTTACCCAATTCACAAAATTTAAAGGGAACCGTGATAAAACCCCTGAGACATCAAAGATAGATTTCATACCATCAGAAAAGGATTATAAAATTACTATTGGTCAGGTTATATTTGTTAATAGTGCTGAGGGTGGTTATAAAAAAAATGCAGAGAAGAGAGCGTACATGATACGAACTGAGAGGAGAAATGCTACTGGTGAGATCGAGACCACAGTTCAATATGGTGGTGATCAATGGGTTATAGATAACTTTACTGATGGGGATTCTTATTTAGAGATAAAACCCACTGATACGGAGATTACTAAAGATGGCTAATGATTTTTCAAAAGATGGAAACTGTAAGGCGGCATGGCTATATGAAGATTTGCCGGGTTTTATGATAGATAGCAAAGGTAATAACGACCTCACTAATGCTGGTGCAAACCAAGATGATGAAGTATTTAGAGAGGGACTGAAGTCTGCTAAGTTTGTTGCTGCCAATAATGATGACGTACATATACCTGACCCTGATTTAGATGTTGGGTTTTCATTTAGGTTTACAGATGGCATTAAGGTAGTAAAAGACATAACATATTGTGGATGGGTTCACTTTAATTCTTTGCCCAGTACTGAAGGTACACCTGCATCAATTTATTACAAATATGAACCAAAAACTTTCCTCATCTATGTTCTCAGTGATGAAGATAAGTTAATCTTAGTTAAGGGATATAATGCTGGAGCTAGTGTTGAATACGACTCATTTGCTACAGGGTTTCAAGTGGACACATGGTATCATCTGGGGATTGGTTACAGGGAATCAGATAAATCGTATTATATTAGAATCTGGGATGATACCGCAAATGATTTTCTTGACGCGGACACTATTGGATCATTTTCCGAAGAAACTTCAGTATTAAATTCTACTTTATATATGGGAAATTGGGAGGCGAGTTTAAATCTTGATGAAACAATTATATGGAATGTCAAGAAATCATTAGGTGATGTCGACAGGGTTAGGAATGGATCATATACTTATGGACTAAGATTTTCAGATTCTAGACTGGACTTAGGTATAATGAATAAATTAAACTTATAGGAGAAAGAGAATGGCAGTAGAGACTTTAACAAGTGTCAATCCAATAGTAACAACCGCACTAGCTTGTGCATGGATAACAAAGGATGAATCCATAACAATCAATAGTATGATATGGAGGGACTTGACGACAGCTGGTGGAACACTAGTCCTAACCAACGGTGGAGTAACCACAACTCAGAGCAACGTACTGATAAGGCGTAAATATGATGCGACTGCTGTTATGACTATTAAGGCCATGAGTGTAATTACCGAACCGATTACGGTCAGTAGGCTTTACATTCATACGAACCTTGCAGCGACAAATTGTGCTGGTGGAACACTGGAAATCTGGAAAAATTAATTTAAATATGTTGAAGAGGACTAGAGATGTATAACACAGGTCTAGAAATGAGGAGTATCCTAGTCAGAAAGATTCCCGGATTATCACCGGATGGATACCTGGATTCCATTAATGAGGCATACGCAGGTATAGCAAAGATTAGGTCTTGGAGTTTTCTAGAGAAAAACTTCAATCTGGTAACGAAGGCGTATGTTGGTGCAGGTGGTGCACATTTCACGAAAGCTGGAACTACTGTATCGGCATCAACTTGTGCGTCATGGAGTGGTGGGGAGAGCGATGGATACGCTGGGATGTTTATTAAAAAAAGTGAGGGTGCATCATATTATACTATAACAGCATCTACTACTAGCCTAGTAACAATAACTGAGGATTATGGTGGAATAACGACAACAGCTGAGGCTACGGCAGGTGATGGCTATGCAATATTTAAACACATGTACTCAGTGGATTCGTCCATAGAAACAGTTACTCATCTAATGCACAATACCTATCTAATGGATTGGGATGAAAAGGAAATTGAGATAAGAGACCCAGACTTCCAGGTAACTGGTGAGCCCCATAGGTGGAGAGCATGCGGAAATGATAGCAACGGGTGTACCTTGGTCGAGATATACCCTAGACTGATAGATGGTGTGTATGAATTAAGGGGTAAGGGACAGGTTAGGACTGAGGTTATAACTGACCTCACTAAACCACTTCTGGACTCACATCTAATTCTGAGTTTGGCAGAGGTTGACCTACTGAGACGAAAGAGAATAATGACACCAGAAGCCATTACAGATGATATGCTTGATAGGGCGTATGGTAACTTTCAGGACAAGCTAGACATAGCTGTTAGAAATGATCTAAGAAAAAACAAGGGTGGACGATACACTCCCGATAGACTATTCGGTGTTGGTCATAGGGGGCAACGCTGGTTAATAAATCATGATCCATGGGATGCATAATATGAACAGATGGAAGATAAGGCTAGCAGATGTAGTTAGAATTAAATTCGATGCACTTAAACTAACTGACTGGCAATCTAAGATATTATCTAGAATGCTCAAATACTCCGAGGGTGGTACAAGATGAAGCTAAGTAGTGCTAGAACGGAAACAAGACGTAT
>Ga0208904_1001386_pt1 | contig 16665 bp, 19 predicted proteins | sample AntAceMetag02UKB_FD_184774 | JGI IMG/M metagenome (GOLD analysis project Ga0208904, IMG submission 184774) | Saline lake microbial communities from Ace Lake, Antarctica - Antarctic Ace Lake Metagenome 02UKB (SPAdes) (version 2) | ecosystem: Environmental > Aquatic > Non-marine Saline and...
CAAAATCCGAGTTTTTAGAACAGACAATGATCAACCTGAAACTATCAGGTGATGCTTTTTGGTGGAAGATTAGAAACGAGAAAGGACAAGTCGCAGAGTTATGGAACCTAAGACCTGACTTGGTAACAATCGTTCAGGACCCTACAGAATTTATAAAAGGGTATGAGTTCCAAAAAGCCGATGGAGAGAAAGTGAAATTTGATAAAGACGACATCATACATTTCAAATATCCAAATCCACTAGATCAATATCATGGAATGTCTCCGATATCAGCATCGCAAGTTAGAATCGATACTGAAGAATTCGCTTCTCAATATCAAAGAGATTTCTTTTTGAATAGTGCAAGGCCTGATGCGATTTTGAAATTCGGAAACGGTAACGAAGTGACAGACGAACAGAAACACGAAATTAGAAAAGGATGGAATAAGAAATATCAAGGGGTAGGAAAGAACTCAAAGATTGCTATCTTGGAGGGAGATGTAGACTACCAACAATTATCCATGTCACAAAGAGAAATGGATTATATCGAATCAATGAAATTCACAAGGGATGATATCCTTGTGGCTTTTTCAGTTCCAAAGGCTATCGTTGCAATCACAGATGATGTGAATCGAGCCAATGCAGAAACATCAATGTATATTTTCTTATCAGAAACAATCGCACCTGAATTAAAAAGACTAGAAGAAAAAATCAACGAGCAATTAATCTATCCTGAATTTGGAGATAACTTTTTTATACAGTTTCCTGATCCAACACCTGAGAACAGAGAACTAACTCTGAAAGAATACTCGGAGGGAATCAAAGCAGGATATCTTCTGATTAATGAAGTGAGAGAAAAAGAAAATCTTCCACCAGTGCCCGGGGGATGGGATTTGTATATGCCATTCAGTTCCGCATCAGTAGGATCACTGAAGACAACATCCAAAAAAGAAATCAATCGTATCTTTAGAGGAAAGGGAATGTTAAAATTGAAATTAGAAATGAAAGAAGAACTGACTAGAAAAATCTACAAAGAATTAAAATCAAAGAATAAGAAAAAAGAAATTGCAAAGGAAGAAGAAACTGAAGAAGTAGAAACTAAAAATCCTAAATCTTTAATTGGAGAGGAAGACTTGAAATTGAAGTATGCTGATTTTGTGAATAAGAACATCGATGGCCGAGCCGGAAAACTTGAAAAGGACATGACCCGAAGAGCCAAAGAGCAAGAGAATGCATTCATAAAATTATTAAGTGAAGTCGAGATCCCCGGGAAATCATTAAAAGAGATAAATGAGAAAGGAATAGACTTCGGAGATTTCAAACAAATTCTCGGAGTGGCCATGGTTAGAAAGTTTGATGAGTTCTTCGATGGGGAAGATAAGGTCATGGCTGAATTCATCCTCCCATTCGTTGAAAACTCAGTAAAGGATGCAGGACTCGAGTCTTTGCTTTTAATCAACCAGGAGGGAGTATTTGAGACCACGGAGGCGGTACAGAAGAGGATATTGAAGAGAGCAGAGGAGTTCGGGCCTCAAATCAATGGAACTACAAAAACAAAACTGGCCAAGGGATTGGCAGAGGGAATCACGGAGGGAGAGGGAATTGTTGATTTAAGATTAAGAGTGGAAAGTGTCTACAAAGAATATCCAACATATCGATCAGAGATGATCGCTAGAACTGAAGCAACGGCTTCTAACAACGAAGGATTTATTGAAGGATTTCGTCAGAGCGGAGTAGCAACCCATAAAGAATGGGTCGCCGTGATGGATGAAAAAACCCGTCCTGAGCATGTCGCACTCAACGGGGACATTATTAAACTTGACGATGCATTCGCAAATGGGCTACAATATCCACAAGAGCCAAATTGCCGATGTGTGATTGCACCAGCATTTGAAGATTAATAAAAATATGTTAAAAAAATTATTTAATACAAAAGTTAAAGAGATAGATGAAAAGGAGAATAGCATTCGATTTATTTTCTCTACAGATAATGAAGATCGTCATGGAGAAATTGTCGATCAGAAAGGATGGGACTTGAATGAGTATCTCAAAAATCCAGTTGTGCTTTTTGCACATGATCATTATCAACCAGCAGTGGGACAAGTTACAGAACTGAGACTTAATGAAGATAGTAACTTGGAGGGAGTAATTAAATTTGCAGTGGACGAATACGAATTTGCAAAAACATTATTTAATCTTTATAAAGGAAAGTTTATGAGAGCCGTGTCTGCAGGATTTATAAATAAAAAATACGAAATCGATGAGGAGAATGACACATTCACATTAAAAGAAAATACACTGCTTGAAATGTCCATGGTAAATGTTCCAGCAAACTCAATGGCCTTGGCTAAGAGTGCAGGAATAGATGTCTCTTCAATCGAGAAGTTAATGGAAGAAAAGAAAACAGATATTGTTTTGAAAGATGAGGACATCGAGAAAATTGGAAAAGAAATATCAATTAATATTAATAAGAATTTGAATAAAGGGCTTGCTAACACTACGGAGGTCGAAACCCCTAAAGGAAAGAGCAAGATTATAACTGGCAAAAAGAAATTCACTACTAAACAAATTAACAAAGCGGTCCGTATTCTGCTAAAGGAAAAACGGTCGCTTTAAATTAATCGTTAATTTTAATATTTACTATGAACATTAAAGAATTGTTAAAAAAAGCTTATGCTGAATTATCAGTAGAGGAAGTAGCTTTTTTGAAAAGTAACATCAGTTCAATGTCTCCAAGTGAGAAATTGAGTTTTGAAAAAGATGTTGCTGATGCTGGAGAAACACCAGCCGAGGAAGTAAAAGAAGATACAGAAGATACAGAAGACGACAGTATCGATGAGGAAGCTGTAAAAAGCTTGATCACTGAATCCGTTAAAACATCCATTGAAAAGAAAGTGGATGAGATGTCTGATGGTCTTGTTGCAAAATTCATGAAAGGTGTGAAAACACAAAGAAAGGATGCTGTGGCAGACGAGAAAGTGGAAATTACTAAAGGGGAAATGGATACTCGTTTATTCATGAAGTCTTTGTTTGACGGCGAGACCGCTGAATTAAAGGAACATGAGGGACAAAGAGCGAAAGCTTTGGATACCACAGAAACAGGTGGTAAAGCTGGATACTTAGTACCCGATGAGTTGAGAGCAGAAATCTTGAGAATCGCCGAGACACAATATGGTCTCGCTCGTAGAGAAATGCTTTATCTTCCATTCTCAGGCCCCGGGAATTCAAGAACCATTCCTACATTGGCCAGTACAATTTCAGTTACTTGGACAGATGAAAAGGGAGCAAAGAGTTCTTCACAACCTACATTCGGATTGGTAACACAAACATTGAAAAAACTTGCTGTTATTATTCCTATGTCAGAGGAAATTTTGGAAGATTCCGCTATCAACTTGACAACACTAATCGGTCAATTGGTTGCAGAAGCTATTTCAAAAGAAGAGGACTTGCAGTTCTTCGTAGGAACAGGAGCACCATGGACAGGAATATTGGAGAACACAGATGTCAATATTCTAACTATGGGAACAGGAGATACTTCATTCTTGGATGTAGATGCTGACGACTTGTTAGATATGCAAGACGAAACTCCATCAGGAGCAATGGGCGGAGCTAAGTATTACATGCATCGTTCTATCTTCAATGTGTTGAGAAAATTGAAAGATGATGATGGTAATCCTATCTTCCAAAAAGCTACAGAAAGTACACCAGCTATGATTTGGGACTTCCCATATGAATTGTCTGATGCCTTCCCAGCAAAAGGAGACACAGCTGAGGATACAGCATTCATCTTGTTTGGTAATCTAAAACAGGGTGCAGTGTTCGGAGACAAGCAACAAATTAGAGTTAAACTATTAGATCAGGCTACAATTACTGATACTGATGGCGAAACTGCGATCAACCTTGCAGAGCAAGATATGATCGGTTTGAGATTTGTCGAAAGAGTAGGGTATGTTGTTTCATTGCCTACAGCACTAACCGTGTTGAAGACAGCTACAACAGTTTCAGCCTAAACCTAAGGGTGGCTTAAATTGAGGGTTGGAAACAGCCCTCAACAATAAGCTACCCTCAGAATCAAAAAAAATTATTAACCGTTTTAACCTTAAAATATCATTATGAGTGCAACAGTAGTAATAAATGAATATAACTCTGCAGGGGAAACAGAAACAGCTAACATCACAAATTCAAACATGGGATCAGCTGACTCTGTGAACTTAGATGCAGTAGCTAACCCTATCGTGCCAGGGGAAAATTCATATGAGAAATGGCAAAAAATCGTGGTAACTGCAATGGGTGGTTCATCAAAACTTGATAACTTCAAGATTTGGAGAACTGGAGCATTGGGCGGTTCAGCCGTTCACGTTACAAATGCTCGAGAAACTTCATACGGTGGAGCAGATGCTTTTGCAACACCAGTCGCAACAGACTCTTCAGTAGCTACAGAAACTATGCCAATTTCTGAGCCAAGTGGAGCAAACCTAGGAATAGGTGGTGCATTAGCAGGAGCATTAACTGGTACTGGTTCATCAGATTATTTGGTTCACCAAATTCAAACTGATGCTGGGGATGTCGCAGGTAGCACATCAACAATGAACTATCAGTACGACGAAACAGCTTAGTATGACTGTCTGCGGACCATGTGGAAAGAAGTTCAAAACCTTTGACGAATTCCTAGATCACAAATGTGATAAAGCGGATGGGTTCACTCCAAGGGATAAGGAATATGTAGTTAAAACGACATGTCCGAACTTCGAAAAAGTCTCTCAATCGGCAGTTGAGAGAGGGAAAGTAAAGAAAGAGAAGAAAGATAAAAAAGAAAAATAGGCAATACAATGCCTCATCAATAAGCAATACAATGCAACAAACCCCGGCTTATTGAAAAACGAGTTGGGGTTTGTTTATTAAGATCACACTAAAAAATAATCATGCAATACAAATTCACAAGAAAAATAGAGAACAAAGAATCGACAGTAGGTTTTGATTTGGTTGAAGAAATAGTTAATTTAGAACGGTGGGTGTGGGGTGTAATTTATAAAGACGGCAACGAATTACACCAATTTGATTCTGAGGGCATATTCCACCAGTTCAAAGAGATTAAACTCGATCAAGTTAAAATGTTTACAATGTATCGTTCAGACGATATGGAAAAGAGATTTGATATAGTGGTCACAGAGGGAATGCAATTATTCCATTTTTACAGGCATGTTAAACCTTATTATTTAGATCACGAAGTTCTAGTCTATGCATTCGGATGGAAGAAAGACGGGCAGGAAAAATATCACTTCATCTTGCCAGACGATAGGGTAGTATTAAGTGATATTAATAATGTGGACTTACCACAATTTAAATTAAAATAAAATTATGAGTGATCAAAAAATAACAGAGTTAGACAATTATACACCTCCGATAGATGCGGATGTTGTCCCTATTGTCGACACAGTTTCAGGAGTAACAAAGAAATTGACTTGGGCGAATATCAAAGCAACTCTAAAAACTTATTTTGATACTTTGTATTTGTCTTTAGCAGGTGGAACAATGACAGGAGATATCCAGTTAGGAGAAACAGATATTAAATTAGATGCAGTTCTTTCAGAAGATGAAACTTGGTCAGGAATTGTAATAGCAGTTACTCTTGGCTCAACAGTTGCTCAAGGAGAGGTATGTTTCTTGGCTTCAGACGGCAAGTGGGATAAGAATGACGGAATACTAGACGGAACAGACACTGGTTTTAGCAAACAACTTGGTATTTGTTTAGTTGCTGGGGACGATACAGACGCTTCAGAAATGTTACTTTATGGAAAAGTAAGAAGTTTAGGTTTCCCAGAATTTACAGCAGGAGCTCCAGTTTATCTTTCAGATACAGCAGGAGATTTAGTTGTGGCTCAGCCGAGTAGTGCCAATTTCTGTATTCGTGTTTGCGGTTATGCAGTTACAGCAGAAGACCTTCTATGGAACCCAGATAACTCTTATATTGTCCACTCTTAAAATTATGAAATTACCAAAGAAACAAAAGTTCAGCGAATTTTGGCACTTAGAGGTTCTATTTATAATCCCAGTTATTTTACTCTGGTCGGCATTACTAATCGGTATTTATTTAAAAGTATAATATGGCAAATACGAAATCTATAGATTTAGAATTAAGTTCATCTCAATATCTTTCAGATTTAACCCCCTCAGCAGATTTAGGAATTGACGGAGATATTTCTTTAGAGATGTTAGTAAAATTTGAAAGCGTTCCAACTGTAGACGGAGATCAACAAATAATTATAATGCACGGTAATCCTACTGGTAGTTATTATGATTATCTCTTAATGTTAAGAAAAGATGCAGTATTAGGATTAACACTTGCATATTTTCATAGAAACTCATCAGACGAAGGTGAAAGAGTAGAGGTAGTGTGGACGCCTTCGACGGGAGTTTGGTATAAAATAGGTATTACGATAGCAACCAACACTGTAAAATTCTATGTAGGTAGTTCACAGCAAGGAGAAAATCAAACACTTTCTTATACAAGGACAGTAGACGCAGGGGCAGATTTATATATAGGAAGTTTATGGGGAACAGGCCATTATTATGACGGACTTATGGACGAAATAAGAATATCGGATACTATTAGAACTATTACAGTCCAAACAAAAGAATTTACGACAGACGCAAATACAATGGGTCTATGGCATTTAAATAATTCTTTAGTAGACGCTACAGGAAATGGAAATACTTTAACGAATAATAATTCAGCAACATTTAGCACAGATGTTCCTTTTGTTGGTTCATCAATAAAATCAATAAACGGATTAGCAAAAGCATCAATCAAATCTAGGAATGGATTAGCGATAGCGAGTATTAAGAGTATCAATGGATTAGAATAAAATTATTTATGACGTTTTATAAATTACTCAAAGAGGACGGCGATAGACTTCTAAAAGAAACAAGTGAATTTATTTTACTTGAAAATTTGTCGTATGAGGTTATCCAAAAAAGTCTTAAATATGTCATAGTTCAAACACCATCAGCAAAAACTAAAAGTCTGAAATATACATTATTGAGTGGGACAGCAATTCAAAAGAGTTTAAAATATACAGTTAAACAAACACCATCAGCAATAGAAAAAGGTTTAATTTATTCTGTGATCACAGATACAAACATTCAAAAAGGATTAGAGTATCAAGTTTTAACAAATATAAAAATAGAAAAATCACTTCAATATGAAGTTGAAAGTCAGGCATTAATTCAGAAGTCTTTAAAATATACAATCAAACAAACTCCTTCAAAAATAACAAAGGATTTGGAATATAGAATTGTAATTGAAACAGTAATAGAAAAAGGTTTAATTTATTCTGTGAAGTCAGAACAGATAGTTCAAAAATCTATTCAATATACAATTTTAACTAGTTCAAAAATAGAGAAAGAAATGAACTACGAAATAGTGTCTAGCACAGCAATTCAAAAATCTCTGAAGTATACTGTAACAAGCACTCCGTCAGCAATTGAGAAATCATTGGCATACTACATTTTTAATCAAGATACAAAAACAAAAGGTTTGGATTATGCAGTTCTGACATCAGGATTAATTCAAAAAACATTAAGTTATTATTTGTCTACAATGCCAATTAAAGTTGAGAAAGGATTGGAATATCAAATAATGATTCCAACTAATATCCAAAAGACTCTCCAATATGAAATCTTAACAGACACAGCAATCACAAAGACAGATAAATATACAGTGATTAAAAGTATTGGAATAAACAAAAGTTTGGTATACGAAATTTTAACATCAAGTTCTATCACGAAAGGTTTGAGATACGAAATCTTAACCGATAGTGCAATAACAAAATCAGATAAATATACAATAATAAAACCAGTTAAAATTCAAAAGTCATTAGCCTATGAGATTTTAACAGAAAGCACAATTCAGAAAGGATTGGTGTATGATATTTTGTCTCCGACTGGAATAACTAAATCATTAGAGTATGAAATCATAACTGGAATAGCAATAACAAAATCACTTCAATACGAAGTTAGATCATTCCCTTATACTTATGGGGTACAGGGGTATAAACCATTTTATTAATTAATGCTATAATAAATATATGACACCAAAAGGATATACAAATAAAAGTCAGATTGAAAATTACTTATTGACAACGGTCAATGCTATTTTTCATGATCAACTAGATGACTGGATAGCGATGATGGAAACCCACATCAATAAGATCACAGGAAGAAACTTCATTGCTGATACGGTAGCGACTGAAAAACTCTATGATGGAAATGGGGAGAACGAATTATTGGTGGATGATTTTATAGGAACTCCGACAATCGAAATAAATGGTGTCGCTTTAGATAGCGATCAATATCTTGTCTACCCGGCCAACACAGAGAAAAAGAACATATTAAAACGAGTGAGCGGGGGCATATGGTCCAAAGACGACCAAAGTATCGGTGTGACGGCAAAATGGGGCTACAGTGCAGAAGTACCGAACGACATCATATTCGCAACCACAGTTCTCGTGGCTGGAATTATAAATTATTCAAGCAAGGATAGTCAGGGCCAAGTAGCCACAAAAACAATTGGGAGGTACTCAGTGACTTACACAGACAAAAAACAATGGCAAGACTTTGATCAGATCAATACGATTATTAAATCTTATAAAAAGTTTTCATTCTAAAATGATTAATATTGAATACAACCAAATAGTGAGTGTCTCTAGATTAGCTGAAGATACGAATGATAGGGAAAAATATTCTTCGCATCTTACTGGTGTCAGGGCTTCGATCCAACCACTAGATGATACATTCAACGAAGACATAACTGGGAGCATGGGAAAAGACAGATTAATGTTCTGTGCAGTTCAAGATATTAAAGAGGGGGATCGTGTAACATTTAGTTCGAAAGTTTACAGGGTCGTTGCATTTGAAAACTTTAATGACTTCCAAAGACAAGAACAGCACATGGAAATCTTAATCAGAGAATATATAGAATAATGTTAAAAGTAGAAATAAAAGGATTTGATACGATAGTAAAAGGATTGATAAAATCTCCTGAAGTAGTAGTCAGAGAATTAGGAATTGCTCTCGGAAAGTCTATGGTAGTTACACACAATCAGGCACTGAAAGAAGCACCAGTAAATAAAGCAGGTGGAGGTGGAAACCTAAGGCAGAACATAAAACAGAATCGTATCAATAAGTTAAAAGGAGAAATAGATTCGAAAGCAAAATATTCAGGATTTGTCCATGAGGGAACTCGACCACATATAATTAGAGCAAAGAATAAAAAAGTTTTGGCGAATAGAAGAACAGGTAAGATTTTTGGAAAAGTAGTTCGTCATCCCGGAACTCAAGCAAATCCATATATGAAAAGAGCATTGAAAAAATCAGAGGGGAGAATCAACACATTTTTTGAAAGAGCAACAATTAAAATAGCTAAAATAATAAAATGAAAACAACAATCGTAGATATAAAAGCATTAATAGTCACAAAAATCCAAAGCATAAAAGTTGGGAGTGATTCTGTGTTCGGCCAAGTGACAGATTATGCGACAGGAGACTTCACAAAATATCCTGCCGTAGTGGTTCGGCCAGTGGGAGGTGCAGGAGAATATGTAGACACAGCGAGAAACGAGAGGACATTTTCATTCGTAGTTGATTTATATCAAGAACAGTCTGAAGCAGGTAAAACAAAAGAACAGGCAACAGATATTTTGGAAAGTGTGGTTGATAAATTACTGATAGCATTTGATCAAGATAAGACACTTGGAAATGAAGTCCAAACCGTTGAGGTGGTCGAGATGCGGTTCGATTTTGATAATCGAAAGGGTACATACAACTTCGCAAGTTTTGATATTAATTGTGTGGTTGTAGTTAATAATTTTGCATAGTATAATAAATATATGAATTACAAAAATATAACAAAAAAAGATTTATACCTTAATGAAATCGGACTTGTGAAAGCAGGGGAAACGGTAAAAACAAAGGATGAAATCAACAATCCAAATTTTGAATTAATAGTGGCGAAGACTCCTGAAAACACAGGGGAAAATAAAGAAGTCGAAACTTTAAAAGCCAACGATAACAACAAATAAAAATATGAATTATTTTTCAGATCAGGGATATCTTGCAGTGATTCCCGAGGGGACCCCGGGGACAGCTGTGATCCCAACAAACTTCGTGCCATTGATTAGCGAGAGCATCAAGACAATCCAAAATCTTTCAACCGATAAAAGAATGAAAGGAAGAACTTGGGGAGCGAATGATTTATTAAAAGGTGCTAGAACTCAAGAGGGAGAAATTGCTGTGGAAGCAGACCCTGATAACTTGGGACACTTTTTGAATATGCTTATTAAACTAGGATCAACCACAGGGGATGCGACAGATGGGTATACTCATCCATTTCTTCAGGGGGACCCTGATAGTTACACAGTAGAATTCAATCGTGGGGCTTATGCAATCAGAGTAGTAGGAGTTCAAGCCAGCGAATTAAGATTGGAATTCCAAGATAACCGAATGGTAGTAAAATCTCAAATTCAAGGATTAGGACAATTTTCAGTTGCTACATTAGGAGTAGCTTTGACAGGGGCAGGAATGACCTCAATCGTGTTAGATGACAAATACGATAGAGAACCAACTAAAGGATTGGCCGTAGGAGACAAATTGGTAATCGGAACAGACGAAGCAACGATCACAGCAATCACAGATGATGTCACAGTGGCAATCACTTCTGCATCGTTGACTTATTCAACAGGAGAAGAAATCCATTTGAAAGCACAGACTCCATCTTACACAGGACTAAGAAAAGCATTCAACCTTGGTAATATGTTAATTGGATTAGGAGCAGACGAAGCATCAGCAACATCTAATGCTGGGGCAATCGCAACAGCCACACCAGTTCATGATTTTGCAATTGTGCTTAATAGAAATATCCTAACAATCCCTAGAAGTGGAAGATTAGATCCAGTGGCCATAAAAAGACAAATGCTTGAGGGACAAATTGAGATGAAACAATTATTGGAAAATGCAGACCAACGACAGAAATTCTTGGATATCGGAAAACAAGCATTGACATTAATCGTAAAAGGGGAACATATCAATCCAGACTTCTCAACCTTTGAACAAATGACATTCAAATTCCATAATGTTAAGTTAATGGAAAATAGTAACAACTTAGAAATCGGCCAATACATTGTGGACGATCAAAAACTCGAAGTCCTATATGACGAGACAGATGGGTTAGCCATCGCAATTAGTTTGGTAAACAAAACAGCAGGAGGAGATTATTAATAACTGATCTTAAAAGATCACACTAACAACAAATTATTATGAATAGAGAAACAAAAGATTTTGAGACAAAGGGAGGGTTTAAAATCGTAGCCAATGCTTATATAACAGGGAGAGAAATGCGAAATATTCGTGACTGTTATATTGGAGAAGCTGATGTAAATGTAAACGATTTCAAAAAAGGCAATGTCCCACTGACAGGAATTAAAGGTGGGGTTATTAGTAAAGCCGAAGACATCTCAATTGAAGCATTGATCGTGTCAGTTAATGGAAGCAAAGAGAAAGTGCTCGAAGCAGTTTCAGACTTGCCGTCCGACGATTACGATGAAGTAGTTGAATACATAAATACAATTACAAGCCCAAAAAAAGAGGGGAGCGATACATTGACTCCTTAATAAAGTATGGGTTAAAGAATCAACTGGATGAGAACATGATGATGGTTCAGATTTGCAAAGACTTCGGATGGACATATTACGAGTACATGGAATCGCCACAACCTTTCATAGATTTAATCCAAGAAATGTATCGCATAGACTCACAAAAAAATGACAACAATTCAAACAAAAGCAAAAATAATCTTTGATGTAGAAAACCGTGGGAAGCAGGCACTTGAAAAAGCAGGTCGCCAAATGGGAGAACTGGAAAGAAAAACAAGAAGTCTACAATCAACATTCAAAACAATGAGAAATGTTGGAGCAATTGCATTTACTGGAATAGCGACAGGCCTTGGATTTGCTGTGGCTGAAGCCGCCAAACTTGAAACATTAGAGGTGGCTTTTACTACGATGATAGGAAGTGCGGATAAGGCAAAGGAAACGATTCGTGGGTTAAGAGATTTTACAGCAAAGACTCCTTTTCAATTCGATGGAGTCGCAAAGGCATCTAGGCAGTTGTTATCATTCGGTGTTTCGAGTGAAGATTTACAAGGCAAATTAAAATTCTTAGGAGATATCGCAGCGGGGGCAAATATTCCATTGTCAGATATGGCGGCGATTTTTGGTAAATCAAAAGCGAAAGGAAAAGCCATGACGGAGGAACTCCTACAATTATCAGATAGGGGTGTTCCGATTATTGCTGTTCTAGCGAAAAAAATGGGAGTGGCTGAAAGTGCTATATTTGATATGGCTTCTGAGGGGAAAATAAGTTTTGATATTTTACAAGACTCATTAATATCTATGTCAGAAGAGGGAGGAATATTTTTTGACTTGATGACGAAAATGTCTGATACGGTTTCAGGTAGATTTTCAACATTAAAAGATAATGTTCAGATATTGGCTCAATCAATAGGAACTCAGTTCTTACCTATGGTCGCAGATTTATTGGAGAAAGTTATTCCATTAGTTGTGGCTCTGGGAGAGTGGGTTGAAGCGAATCCCGAACTTACAAAAAAAATAATTATAGCAACTGCTGTCGTCACTGGTTTTGTGGCAGTAGTTGGAGGTTTAGCTGTTGGTGTATGGGCGGTTAATAGTGCAATGAAAACATTAGGAATAACTACAAAAGCATTAATGTCAGGAAGTGTTTGGGGGTTAATAATAATTGGAGTTATATTTTTAGCAGACAAATTAAAAAATCTAATAGCCGAGTTTTATGGTGTAGAGTTGACTTGGAAAGAAATCTGGGATGATATCATAGGACATACAAGTGATGCTATTTTGGCGATTACAGGATGGATTGATAAGTTAGTTCAAAAATTTAATGTAGTGAAATTCTTATTCCAAGACATCAAAGAGAAAGTCACAGCAGGGGCAATAGATTTAGCTGGCAGAGTTATAAATGTAGACGATGCAATAATTACACCAAGGGGAGACATCGTGCAACCAGCTGATGATGATTTTATTATTGCGACAAAGGACCCGAGTGGATTGGGTGGAGGGCAAACTATAAACTTTGATTTTTCAGGTGCCACAATAACAAACAAAGAACAGTTCATGAATGATATTAAAATGCAACTTGGTCGGGGTGTGCAATTAAAAGGAGTAGGAATATAAAAATATGAATAGTGTATTATTTGACTCAATAGAATTAATAAGTTCAACCTATAATGTAAGTAGAGTTTTAGATGACACTACACCTCAAAGAACTATAAATCTTATTGAAACTGAGGGTGTAGATGGAGCCGTAATTGTTAGTGATAGATTCGGAACAAAGACGATTGATATCAAAGGAATACTAGTCGGGGCATCAGAAAGCGACCTGCAGACAAAAATTGACACAGCCAACGAGTTATTCTCAAGAAAGGGTGTAAACCTCGACATCATCCCTGACGGTGGCTCTACGAGGAGATATGTGGTTTGTTTAATCGGAGCGGTAGAATATAACCGTGATTTTTATAATATAGATTATGTTCCTTTCAAATTGAAATTGTTTGTTTATGAGGGAGTCGGAAAAGACACCACAACGACAACAGCAATCTCAAATTTAAATACAACTTTAGAAAGGGACCCAGCTTCAGGATCAGATACAATTAACTTCGCAGGGTCAGCCGACCCTAAACCGAACATCACATTCACACTCGATACGATTGGGAAATTAGATTTGATAACAATTAACGATGACGACTCAGGAGAAGAAATGAGTATTGAGATAGACGGAGACTATTCAAACGGCGACGAAGTGGTTGTTGATTTAGAAAACCAAACAGTGAAAAGGGAGGGGGTTGATGTGCCGTTCTTAGGAAACATTCCAACATTTTTAAAAGGAGATAACGATTTGCACATTTCATATCAAGGGGCAACTTATGCACTCGACCAAGAACAGATAGCAGTTAAAAATGTTGGATATTCTGTTGGTAATACTGGAGCAGTAAAAAACTCACTGACTCAAAGTTTTATTCCAAGTAAAAGTGGATATTTAGAGCAAATAAAAATTTGGGCAAATAAAGTAGGGACACCAATAAATAATTTAAGTATTCATTTATATAATGATAACGGAGAATTACCAGAAAGTTCTCAGGGATTAATTTTTTCTTTAACAGAAGCAAGTGCTAGTTCAACACCAACAGGAGTAGAGGAAACATTGAATAGTGGAGCACCTATTTATTTAAGAAAAGGTGTAAAATATTGGCTAGTATTTAGTACTGGAGATAGTTCAGGAAATTATTATAGAATACATGGTGCTGGAACAGATCAGTATTCAAATGGTAGATTACTAGAATATGACAATCCTGTTACAACATCACCTCCATCAGACCCTAATGATTGGGAAGAAACTGGTGGTGATATGTATTTTCAAACTTACCAAGGCCAAGGAGGATCAGCCGACTGGGTAGTGGATTATGTGATTGATTATATTAAAAGATATCTATAATGAAAATAGGAACTAAAAACTATTTAATAAAAGTATACGATATCGACTATGTTCAAATAGGTTTAATTGCTGATGCAAGAATTAAACATTATAAAGATAGAATAAACAGTGGACTCGGAGAATTCGTGTTCGATGTAGAAAGAACTCTTCAAGACTGGAATAATGATACGACAGGATTTACTTTTGATTTGGCTCAAATTATTGAATTGTGGGTTAACGATACAGACACAGCTGGCAGTTATGTGAGAGTTTATTCAGGATACATTTCAAGGATTAATTTTTTGCAAAGTACTACTAAAAAAACAGTGACGGTGACTTGCCTTGGATTTGTTTCAAGACTAGGTTCAGATGTTTATAAGAATGGAACTACAACAAGCATAACTGAAACAACCACAGAACCAGCGACAATTTTCAAAAACATAATTGATAGATTAAGAGCCAGTGCCGATGGGAATATTCCGTTTTTGAATTACACACCGAGCAGTGTCCAAGATACAAATCAATCAGTGAGTTTAAAATTTGAATCAGATACTTACTTGGAAGCATTAACTAGAGTGCTAGATTTAAGTCCAGCAAATTGGTTCTGGAAACTTGACCAAGATAATATTTTTAATTTTAGTCAGAAACCTGCAGTGGCAGATCATAATTTTTCAATGGGCCATATAGAAACACTTCAAATTGATTATTCAATGGAGAATATTGTGAATGGAGTTCTCACTTGGGACAATGATGTGGTTTATAGATATATAGCGAATTCAAATAGTCAGGCATTATATGGAAGAAGAATTAAAAAAGAAACAATGCCGAGTGCAACAGGAACAGATGCAATGGATAAACAAGCACAAAGTATCCTTGGAGAAAAAGCAAATCCTAGATCATCAATCATAATAGTACTGGCCGACAATAACGAATTTGAAAAGTTTGGAGATTTAGCAGGATACGATATAGAAAGTGTAAAGCCCGGGCAAACATGTAGGATCACAGGAATAGATGAATTGTCAGGTTCGTTCTTAAGTAAAAATATGTTAATCAGAAATGTCACTTACTATCCAACCAGTGCAATTTTGGAAGTCGATATAGATCGTGAGGGAATAGATGATTTATTAATTAATTTTAAGAGGGATACCGACCAAATAGAAAAGGATGGAATACCAACCTCTTATACAGCAGTTTAATATGAGTGAACAAGAAAAAAACAATATAGATAAAAGGTTCGATGCATTGGAAACTTTAATTCTCAAAGAAGATAATTCAGATATCAAAAAATTGAATGAAAGATTTGACGAATTAGATATAAAGATAGAACCGATTATAGTATGGTTCGGACATATGAATTGGGTGAAGACAGGGATTTTATATACGGCAGGTTTTATTGTAACAATAGGATCAGCATTTTTTATGATTAAAAGTTTGTGGAGTAAGTAGTTCTTTGAAATTAAATAGATTTGAAAGGAGGTGAAACCAAATGAGAAACTGTGCAAGATGTATCCACTTAATAGAAGTGGTCGGTGGAAGCGAACTGGTTAATTTCTGTAAAGAGAAAAATGAGCCAGTTGAATTCCCAACCTTAATGGGTAGGTTTTGTAAAGTGTGGAGGGAGGTGGAAGAAGATGAAAAAAGCGAATAGAACATTTCTTGAAAGAAAAGGTCATAGGAACAGACATCACATCTTAGCCAAAAAAAGAGGTGGAACAAAACAGCCAAAAAACCTTATTTTACTTGACGAAAACAGACACGCTGCCTATCACTTGTTATTTGGAACGAGAACATTTGAGGAGGCAGCGAGGTTGCTCCTAAGAGCCGATAAAATAAAGAGAGGAGGTTAAGATGGGAAATGTAAAAATCGTTTCACTCGCAGTAGTGGAAAATGCAGAGGAGGAATGGAGGTTGCTTTATGAGATGATAAATCTCTTAGAGGCAGAGCTGTTTCGTAGACTTGGTCAGTTTGACGACCACAGTTTCACCTCGCTGAAAGTAATCCAAGAATTAGTCAGCACAGCGAAATCAATCGCTAAAGGTCAGTGGAAAGGTATTCACATCTTAACCAAACTTCAATCAACGGGAGTAATTAGAAATCAGTAAGACTGTTGCATTCAATCTATTTAAT
>Ga0208904_1001389_pt1 | contig 16654 bp, 26 predicted proteins | sample AntAceMetag02UKB_FD_184774 | JGI IMG/M metagenome (GOLD analysis project Ga0208904, IMG submission 184774) | Saline lake microbial communities from Ace Lake, Antarctica - Antarctic Ace Lake Metagenome 02UKB (SPAdes) (version 2) | ecosystem: Environmental > Aquatic > Non-marine Saline and...
AGATCGTATTTTTTGTGATTTTATTAAAGAGGCTGTGTTTTTACCCGTTGATTTTTGATCAATTTTATTTTCAAAAAATGGTTTCATCATTGTTTTTTAATTATTTCATATCAATAATCATTGCCTTTCCGTCTTTTTTACCTTTGCCAGAAGCCTCGATGGTTTTCCAAAGCTGATAAAATGTTCCATTTGATTTATTCCATTCGGCTTTTTTAATTTCCGCCATGGTCATTGGCTTTGTTTTTATCGCCTCAACGAATAAATTGTTTTTCGTTCCAATTGTAAAGCCAAACTCATCCTTATTTTTGTTTTTAACGGCCTTTGTGCCCGACCCCTTGCTTACCCCCTTGCCCTTGCCCTTTGTCCCGGCATTCGTTACATCCTTAGCCTTAACCACCTCTTTAACAACGATGTCTACCTCTAAAGATTCCAGTTCAACAACGGTTTCTTCAACTACCTCTTCCACAACGGGAACAACAACCTCGGTCGTCACGCCTTCCTGGATTTCTTCAACAACCTCGGGTTCCACTTCGTCACTGGGTTCAACGGCGGATTCATCAACTGGCATCTCCAACCCCATCAACCCAACCAATTTAACCGTTTCCTCGGATACCTCATCAGTAACGAGCAAATGATTATTTACGATATCTGTAATGTCAACCACAAGCTGGCCGGCTGTTGTATCGTTGCCAGTGGCGATTGGCACATCAAACCCAAGAACTTTGTTAAAATCAACTGCTGCCGCTTCCAATGTCGCCTTTGTGTATTTTCTTGCCATTTTCGTTTCTCCTTTTGTAAATTGTGTAAAATTAAGTATCCTTTATTCTATTATAAGAATTGAATCATTTTTTAAATATTTTTTTTATTTTTTTTATAAAAACCCCTTTAATTTTGCATTTGTGGTACTTTGCATATTTTTAATCAAAACGTTATAATAAGTTTCTTTTAATTCAATCAAAATAGCTTTCCGTCCCATTAGAACAGATTGGTATCCTTCTGAGCCGATACCACCAAAAGGGGTTAAAACCGTATCCCCTTTGTTTGACCACAATTCAAGGCACCTTGCAATAGCATCTAATTGCAGAGGGCAAATATGACGTTCATCGTCTTTCCCTCTTGCTTGTCTAATGTTTAAGGTATTCCCTTGCCGAATATCAAACCAGCACGGGGATGCATACCTTTGCCAAACATTATGGCTATATTTATTTATTGCCGGATTATCATTTTTGCCTTCTTTTGGTTCGTTTTTTTCGCCAATATAATATTCAAACCCCCGACCATGTGAAATTGGCTCTGGATTGCCACCGGGCTTAACAATAGATACAATATAGTCGGCATTTCCTGTTCCACATCTTGATGAATCTTTGCTAATTTGCTTATGTGCAAGTCTTAATGATTTTGTTCTGACGGCTTCTAATAAAGGATCTTTCCATATCATACACCGGCTATGATAAATAAACCCCACTTTTTCAAATTCTCTTAATAAGATGTTTGGGAATGCCTTTAACCCCATATATCCATCCCGTTCTTTCATTGCCGGAATATCAGCACAATGAAAACTTAATAATCTACCCGGCATTATTACACGATACAATTCAGGAATAAGATATTTAAAATGGGTGTAAAATTCATCGTCGGTTGAATTCCCCATATCTCTTTCGGAGGCGGAATATGTAAACAAAGAGCTAAAAGGGGGAGAAAATATTGAATAATGTATTGAATTTGAAGGGATACCCCTTAAAACTTCAACACAATCACCATGATATGCCGCCCATTGATCAGTTATTTTTTGATTAATAATTTTTGGGGCATATTCCCTTTTATCATTTTCCTGTTGATATAAATTTGCCCTGGCTTCTTTTAATTTTTGTTTATAAAATTCTATTTCATCAATTATACCCATTTTGGCAACTCCATTTCTTGGTCAGGTTTATATTCAATCATCGTTCTTTTTGAACATCCTAATTCTTTTTTTGTAATTTCTTTCATATGGTTTACCATTGCTTGTATCATAATTTGGGCCTGATTATCTTTTCTTTGTATATTTTTTAAAACAGCGCCTTCTCGTTCCTCAATCCAAATATGAACATCAACTTCTTTTGTTTGCCCAAACCTCCATATTCTTCTACAGGCTTGATAAAACTGTTCCCATGAATCCGAAAGGCCAACAAATGCCGCTTTGTTGCATACCTGCCAATTCATCCCAAGCCCAGCTATTTTAGGTTTAGTTACGATTCTTTTTAAATTTCCTTGCGCAAAATCCAGCATCCTCTTGGTTTTAATTTCATTGCTGTGTCTTCCCGCAACTTCTTTTGAATCATCAATCAATTTAGTTAGTATTTCTGATTCAGGGTTTAAATTACACCAAGCGACCCATCTACTATCTGTTGAATTAATTAAATCAGCAGCAGCTTTGCACCTTATCTCTGTCGTCTCTCTTCTAACCCTTCTTCTTTCATCGAGACTTCTTGCAATTTCTGGGAAAAAACCCATTTTTGGCTTTGCTATTGTTGGAATAATGTGCTGATGATATTTAATTTTTGGCAATATAAAATCGCCATCATCAAACCCAAGATCAGAGGGTTTTGTTATCATAATAGCCCATGAGGCAAGCCATTTCCAAAATATATTTTCTTTAACATGCCCCTTCATTCGCCATGTGCCAGTATCTTTTGTATCATTAATAAAAAAGGTGGCAAGCATTTCTGATCTTGACATAATTCCTAAAAATTCAGCATGATTTCCAAGCTCTGTATAATCGTTTGGAGATGGTGTTGCAGTGCAAGCAAGGCGGTATTTTGTTTTGCCAAACATATCGATTATTTCATTTCTTATTTTTCCTGCAAAATTTTTAAGAATTGAAGATTCATCGGCAACTATACCGATAAATTTATTTGGGTTAAATTTATGAAGTTTTTCATAATTGGTTATATTTATTCCGTCAATAATATCTGAATCAGATTTGCAAATATTAACCCTAATATTAAATTTATCACCTTCTTTTTTTGTTTGTTCTGATACAGCTAATGGAGCCAATATTAAAATTGGCTTTTTTTCTTTTTTATAAATTTGATTTGCCCAATCAAGTTGCATTGGCGTCTTACCAAGGCCGCAATCCGCAAATAAAGCGGCCCGCCCTCTTGCAATTGCCCACTGCACCAGAATTTTTTGCCAATCAAATAACATTGGGTTTAATTTATCTGTTGATATTTCAAATCCGGATTTTTGATCGACAATTTGTTTTTTTGCAAGAAAGTTTTTATATTCCATATTCTATTATAAGAATCCCTTCATTTATTAAATATTTATTTTTAATACGAGGATATCAGTGGGCGCCCAATCTTTAATTGATGTAGAACCATCACGCTCGACGACGCATCAAAAAAATCGTGACGTTGCTTCATCATTCCGCATTGCATAATCCCCCGCAATTTTTGTTCATCTGTCATATTAAGTGACATGCCGGCGTCAACCAGATTCTTTTTTCGAATATCTTCCGCCCAGTCGCCCGCCTTAATTTCCTTTCCCGTTCTTGATGTATTTGATTGCGATGCCGTAAGCACTGCCATATTTTTTTCTTGAGCAAGGCCCTTATGCCCCTCCCAGATCTCATTAATGCCATGTCGATATTGTCCATAATTTTGTTCTGGTTTAAATTTATCCCCATAATCAGTAACCCCAAAATCATAAACCTCCCCATGATATTGTTCTCTATTGTATAAATACGCCCTTAACTCCGCCATGGTTAATTGACCAGATGGAAACTCCACAAGGTGAAACTTGCTTCCTCTAATTAATGCGGACCGTTTTATTGCTTGTTTCTTTTGCAACACTCGAGCAATTGTTAATTCTCTTTTTTCAATTTTTTTAAACCATGATGTGCATTGATAATGCCTTGATCCCATACATTCAGTACATGGTTTGTATCCATTCGGGTTAGCAGATTCAAATTCTTTTACAGTTTTTGGAATATAAATTCCGCTATCTTCGTTTTTTATTAAATCAATAGATGCTAATCTTTTGTTTTTAAAATCACAAGTGCCTTGCTGATTATGTTCACAATCCCAAATGGGCAAAAGTAATTCACCTGCCCATTTTATTGTTGGCAAGCCATTAATATAGTGCCAGATTCTTTTAATCATTTGTTTTTCTGACATTTCAAGAGAAAAAAAGATAACATTGAACCCTGCAAATAAGGCTTTTAATGCAGTGAGCATAAGCCACCACGTTTTGCCCGTACCGGCAGCGCCGACATAGGCATATAACCCTCCTCTTTCAAAATCCCCTAAAGCATTGCCAAGGGCCCCCGGGAGCTTAAATAATTTATCCCCCGAGTTTTCTTCAAAAGCATTGGCAATTACTCGGCTATCATTAATGGGGTCAACCCCTTTTGATTCCGGGCGTGATATCCGTTCATAGCCCTTAACTAAGGCTTCGGCCTCTTCTATACGGCCACCTACAACAGCGCTGGAAATTTCTTTTGCCAAATTCTGTAGTGATACCGTTTTTAAATGTATTTCTGCTTTTTCAAGATAATATTTTACATTGAATGTGTCCTGTTGCTCATATTCATCCGAAATCGAGGTTAAGAATTCTTCAATTAGTTCAGCTTGATCCTCATCCAGATCATGTTTTCTTTTTTCAACGAAAATGTCCTGTATGGTTCTCCCTGGAGCAGACTGATGTGAATCATAGAACTCTATACACCATTTCGCAACAGTCTTAGCAAAGGGGAGTTGTAGCCCGCTGAGTGACAATACAGGTTTAATCTCCCGAATGAATCTTTCCGAGATAATTAACCCCTGGCAAATTTGCCTTTCTATGCGTGAATCCAAAGGCTTTCGGCGGGCGATCATATAGTCTTTTTCAATTCTTTTTCTGCCAAATATATAGCAACATTCACCAATCCTTCCAATTGATAGAGTTGGTCTAATGATAAGGGCCGCGAAGTTTCATATTCACCACAACATGATGCTTCAACCATATTATCCTCAATAAATTCTTCTAATTCATTCACATTTTTCTCCTATTTTAAAACCAGTTAGTTCATGATATTCTTTTAAATTATCTTCCATGTTTTCCCTTGGGCATAAACATTCGTATCCAACCGCTATTAAATTCAGCCATATTTCACCACATCGCTCACAATGATAGTGATTGGCCATTAATATTTGCGGCTCATCACAAAAACTATCATCTAAATCACAACCACATTTTATTCTGGATTCAATGTCACTATATGGGTATCTATATCTTTTGTATTTCATACAAATATCCCCAACCTTAATCAGCGCTTTGCATGAACAACACCTTTTTGCCCTTGACATGTCAAGGTGTTCAAAATCGAGCTTCGACATACTATAATCATAGAGCCAAAAACCAGGCTCCGGATCGAAATCAAAATCGCATGAGCAGGAAAGGCCCATTTTAATCTCTCCTTTCTAATAAACAAATTCATTAACATACGGAATCCCTTTTAGTTTCGGTGCAGTTGGCCATCAAGCCAATCCCAAAATTCATCACCATCACCATAAAAAGCATTAATAGTTGTTTCGGCAATTCGCCAATCCCAATTTCCCCCATTATAATATCTTCCAGAAAGTACAACAGCTATATATTCCTTAAGCCTACTTTTAATTTTTTCAATATCAGGGTCTTTTCATCATTTCGGGTGGTGCATTTGAAATTGCTTTTCTTTTTTGTAATTCTTCCATTTTATCCTCCTTAATAAACAAAATCATTAATATACGGAATCAATTCATGAACACCTTTGATATAAATAATGCTGTTCGGTACTTCTTTAATATAATTATAATTGCGTTCGATCAACAAAGTGTCAATCTCTGTCTTGCTTAATTCCAATGCCGTCTTGCGGCGATCTTCAACAAAGAAATTATATCCTTCTAAATATTGTGCCTTATTTGCGCTAGGGTGCTTTAAAACCAATTTAAATGGGGTTTTCTTTGCCACCCGTTTAACAATATCATAGGTTTCTTTTGCATAATCAAACGGCCTTGCCGTTAAAATAAACGGTGGTTCTCCAGTGGCTTCATAAAGCTTCGCTAATAATTCAGTACTGCCTGGAAAAATAGCTGTGTTTTTAATTTCCCTATATGATAACCTAAAAATCTTCCAAAGCTCTTTTGAAGACAATCCGGTTGCTGGTATGCAATTAAATTGATCCTGCTCTTTTGGGAATTGTTTAAATTCAATGCCATGGATTTCCAATACCAATTTTTTAATGACTGTAAAAATATCTATTAAACACCCATCAAGGTCGAATGCAATTCGTTGTCTCATTTTATTTCCCCACTCTTATTTGTTCATAATCTTTAAAATTAACATGATGTATATCTGTATTCCCGTTATCACAAATAGCCCATAGCTCTTTCAATATCTTTGCTATTGAGGCAGGCAACCGTTCTGGCTTTCCCTCACTCACCCATGCCCATAACCGTAAATTGCCCCGTAATTCCCTTATGGCTTCCGGATTAATAGCCACCTCGGAAATTGGCACAGGGATGGCGTTTTTATTTTCAACAAATTCATCTATTTTTTCTTCGTTTCCACAAAAAACCATGTGATCTGGGTTTATGCAAAGCCGATTTCTACAAGAATTAACAAGGACAATCTCCTTGGGTAACTTGCCTTGGCAAATTTCCCATATCACTCGCTTTACTGTTTCTGGTTTTCCATTAATTTTAATTGTGCCCTGCTTATTTCGAGTCGCCCCCATCCACACCCAGCACCCATTTTTTGGGATTTTAACTTTTGGCATAATGCGATCTTTTAATGATCTTTTTTTATATTTGCCGCGTTTATTGGGTTTCATTATATCCCTGGGGTTTATTTTACTAACTCTATTCCATCAATAACTCCAGATATGGTTTTGATGTCACTGACATCTAAAACGTTCAATTCGGTTAATCGGTTAATAAGTTTGCCAAAAGCCCCCATTATGTTATTAACGGTTTCTTCTGTTGCCTCAAGTTTGCCCCCAGACAAAACGAGACCAAGCATTTCTTGTTCAACAAACCTATCTATTTCAAATTCGGCTTCTTCATCACCAAAGGTTGCAATTCTTATTTTCATTTTTAATCTCCTTTAAACTATTATAAGATTTTATCCGAGTTTTAAATATTATTTTTGTTTTTCTTGCCTCAAATAATAAACCATCATCCAAATCCAGACAGAATTGGCACTAACGATAAACAAACCGCCAAAAAATGAAATCCATTGCCCTAAATGCGGATAATAAAATAAATTCCAGAATCCCCATGATGTAAAAAATATAATTGCAACAATGCTTACGCCCCGCACCTTTTTATCCTTATACAACCTGCGGCAATGCAAGAGGATAAAGAAGCCAGCAAAGAATTCGAAGAGGCCATTTATTAAATCAGGATATGTCATTTGTTTGTCAATTTAAAAGGTGGTAAAATTAATTCCATATTATACCGCTCTACAAACCAGGCATATACCGCCCTACGATCTTTCCCGCCAGCGCTTAATTCGCCATGGCCTGAAAACCTATCCATAACTTGTCTTAAAGCATGAATGCATTGAACACTTTTATCTGCACCCTCTATTATTTCAACATTAAAATATACTGGATTTATAGCCATTGTTTACCCTTCCTTTCATTTCCCTATCCTCATCGCCAGCCGCCCAGTGCCAATACAAGGCTTCTTGATTAATTTATAATATCTTTTTTCAATAATACCAAATGAATTTTCCCACTTTTTAATACGCATCTCCTGCTTATAGCCATGGCGCCAAAGCTTATCGGATTTGGTTAACTTAAACACCTTTTGGCATATTGGGCATATTCCTGTTTTCATATTATTAACCACCTTCGCCAAACGCAATAATAGCCTTATGCTCTGCCGATGCTAATCGCCCTGTGCCATCCATGCCCCACCCGTTCATGTCCCCCTCCATGTGCTTTGCCCACGACCCCTTTTGAAATAATTCTGCAATACCGTCTGAAATAATAAGTTCCGTTCCGGCGGGTATATTATTCAAGCACCGCTGAAGCTGTTGTATCCATCTTTCATTTTTGGTCATTTCTTCGCTTTCCTAAGTTTAACCACCTCACCCTTCCTTTTCAAACGCGTCACATGCCCCTTTAATGCCTTACGCGAATTTCGTAGCGTTTCCACCTTTTTTTCGTATTCAACGCAACAGTCTTGCACACTACTGAGTTGCTTCTTTAGTTTTTCTTTCTCCGACAATTGCGGCCAGTGCATCCCATTCATGCACGAAGGGCAATAAAACGTCCTATGGTCCTCCTGTCTCGCACGAATAAAGCTGTTTGGCAGGGCGAATTGGAGCCCACAATCAATGCAACCCTCTAACGTGTATTCGATGGTAAAATCCATTGATTCATCCTTTCTTGGCAATGCCTGGGTTAATCAACACAACGTACATACCCTTGTTTTTGGACCTCCTCTTTTGTGAAATAGGTCGCCTCGTCCACATAGCCATCCCCATCCTCTATAGCAAAGACCGCAAGCCCACATCGTTCACAGCACTTTCGGCGGCTTCCGCATGGTTGGTTTCTTTGTGTAACTAAATGTATTGTTGGTTTACTCATCATTCATCCTTTTTTAATTGTTTATACGTTTCCATTCACCCTTGGTAAGTGGGGCTAATATATAAAATCCCACCGTCTCAATATCAAAATCTTCCCCGAGCTCTTTGGCCTTATGAATGGCCAACTTATATTTGCTCCTGCCTTCGATATATCTGGTTTTTCTTTTCATCTCTTCCACCCCTTCGAATGTATTTTTAAACCAATTTCTTCTTCCTGGTCCTCAATAAATTTTCTAAACACCTTGTTCCCAGTACCAATTAAATTTTCATTTATTTTATCAATCCACCCTTGTCCATCAATCCAAGCCAGATATTCTTTTAATAATTTATGTAGTGTGCCAAACCATTGGCGAGATTTGCCGTAACTATCTTGAATTAAATTATCCGCAAAAGTTTCTAATTCGACAAGACCTTTATCGAGCCTGAATTCGTCAAATTTATATCCTTTCGGCCAAATTGGATTTTTCATGAGCTTGGCCGTTGTTTCAGGTAATTGAAGTTTTTGGAAGGTTTGCTTATTTGGCAATGGGGGATTTTTAATGGCAGCAAATAGCCAACATGTGCCAGGCTTCTTTTGTTTATTAACAAACGGTGTGCTGTAAAGAATATTATCAAGAGATTTCCAAAAGGCTTTATCTGGTACCCAGTAATCTTCATGAGCATACCTGCTGGCTATTACCAAGGCGTCTTTTATTTCTTGATATGTCCAAGCCCTGGTAAACCAGGATTCAGGAATTTTATTTTTTTGTATCCAATCAGGGTCAAAAGGCCCAATGTTTTTAAAAGTTCCTTTTTGAAGGCAGATTAATTTTTTAATTATTTTTTGATATGTTTTTGTATCAGGCTTTTTACAATGGTTGGTTGTGTAACCAAGATCAGACCAGTGTTTAATTAATCTTTCTGCTCTTAATTTTTCAACAGAGTTTTTTATTTTAACAAGAGGTTTATTTTCTTGATTAACAAGATCATTATTTTCTTGGTTATCTTTTTGATTAACAGGAATATTTTCTGATCCGGATCTTGATCCGGTAGTGTTACTGTTTACAGTAACTTTATTACCATCACTTAAAGTATTTCTATTACTATTACTTAAAGCATTTGCCCCCGTTTGAGCCAGGCTATCGCTTTGACCTGAGGGTGGTTCAGAAGCAAGTATGGCCTTTTCTTTTGACCATATAAATTTCACATAAATATAGTGCCCATTTATTGTTTTTGTTATTTCATTTCTTGATGTAATATCTTTTACGAGATCCAGAGATATAAGAATCTTTTTTGTTTTCCTTACCCGCTCTTCTGTCCAGTTTAGGCCCTTGGCTGTATAACCCGTTGTTGCCTTCGGCTGATTTGTTTTTTGCCACTTTGCCGTATAATAATAAAATATATAAAGGGCTATTGCATCAGATGAATTCTTTAAATTGGCATATTGTTTGGATGTTGGATTAAAGAAAATATCCAACAATGGTTTTGAAATAACAATTGGTTCATTTGATATATCATATTGCTCTGGCATTATTCGCTTTCCTTAATAATTAAATTCAATATATCCTGTGGTAAATTTTTATTTTTAATATCTTCAACATCAATGTCAGTTAATTCGAACCATTCCCCATTACCCCTCTTGGCGTCATATAGTTCGTGAAATTTTTTTTCAAGAATAGTGTAGTCGGTCGTTTTAATAATATAAATCGCCTTGGTTTCAAAGGGAAGTTTAGGTTGAATCTGGTCAAATCTATTTTTTAAATCAAGTGTTTTGCCAATTTTTATTGTTTTGGTTTCATTGGCTTGTAAAAAGGCTTGTAAAAAATAAACATATCCCTGTACAGGGCTTGGCTTTTGTTTTGGTTCGGAGGGCATGTTCATACTTTGATAAAGTTGATCTCTTATTTTTTGGTTTAAAATATTTATGTCATTTTCTGAGTTAAGGGAATAAAACCTTATTAGCCCTTTTATTATTTTTTGTGCAAGTTTCCAATCTGTTAAAAAATAACCGTCTTTAAGATATAATGTGTTTTTTTCTCCAATGTGTGTTGCTGGTCCACAACAATAAAAATCCTCTTTTTCTTTTTTGGTTAATGCTTCATCATCCTCATATAAAGAAAAAGCCTCAATCCCCATCACTTCTCCCTCAGCATTCTTAATCGCTCACAATCAGGGCATAGATCTTTTCTTTCGTCTTCTATTTCTTCATAGCCCCAGCCATGCTGTTTTGCAACTACCCTGGCAGAGACGGCATGATCTGCATTAGGGTGGGAACTAACCATGGTACGAAGCGATATTTGGCACCAATCGCAAAAGATATCTGTTGTAATTGTAATTGACATAACCCCTCCTTAAACAATTATTAAATCAGGTTTACCCATATCTGTATATTTCTGAATAGTGTCTTCCGTGCCGCCAGTTCGATCTTCCGAAACACAGGCAATGAGGATATCAGAATGTTTTGCAATATCGGTGTTCCGGATCATTCCGGCCCCTTTCCCATGTTTTTCCCAATCGGCAGGGAACCATAATGTTTTTGTATGGAATTTTCTTGATATAACGACAGCAAAATAATCAGCGCCCTTTGAACATAGGCCAGAACAAATGGTATCCCCTGGTTTGTAAACTTGTAGGAATGCCGTTCTGACTTTTAGGCAATCTTGATAGGAATCCCTTCTGCGGGTTCCTACAATGCCGATAACTTTGTTCTTTTTTTTAAGTTTTGATTTTTTTGAAAATTGGAAAGAATTATTTTTCATTGTTTATTTTCCCATGTATTGGGAAAGTTTTTAGGCCGAACGGTTAAATTTGGTTTCATATAATACGGAATATTTTCTACTTCGCATTCATAAATTAGGTTCCCAACCCATTCCCATTCAGGCTGCCCCGCTGGCATCCCTGTTGATTTACTTCTGCCGCCTATTATTAACCAGTCAATTGGTATTTTTTCTCCGATAGAAATATTTTCTTGTAGTGGTTCACATGACAAGAACATTGAATTTTTAATTCCTTTTGCCTTTAGATCTCTAAAAACAGATAATGCTGTATCTGTTCTTGCTTGGGTATCCCCTGATGCTCCTATCCAACATCGATTCGGAAAATCTAATTCTAAATACCTTTTTGGGTTTTTGGTAAGGAAAAGATAATTCCACCATTTCGGGCTTTCTTCGATTGTTTTAAAAACTTTGTCAATCCATTCATCAGGTACCCAATCCCCAAAAAGATCTGCCATCGAACAAACAAAAACATTATGCTCACCTGCAACATTATCCTCTGGAATCTTGGTATTTAATGGGGCGGATAATCTTTCAGGCCGGAATGTTGGTTCGAATTTTTCTTTGTAAAAGCGGTTTGCTGTGTCTCTTGCATAACAATATTTACAGCCATGTTTACATCCCGTAACAGGGTTCCAAGTCCAATAAGCCCATTCAATGTTATCATTTGTTCGGTTGAATTTTCTTATTGTTGGACGGCCTGCTCCTTCGCGCTTGCCGCCACCTTGGGGATGTCTATTTTCAATGATTTCGGGTGTTTCTTCTATGATTTCAGGTAGTTTTGATTCTTTACTTACATTTGTAAGCAATTCTTTTTTCTTTCTGTGCGCCCTTACTTCTAAAGTATTCGGTTTAATTCTTACTTCAAATAATTTAGCAATCCAGTCAGAAAGTTCTTTTCCTATTGAATAGGGTGTTTTCCCTTCTTTTAACGCAATGTCAATTTCTTGCTCAATATAAAGTTCACACGCTTCTTGGTTTGCCATAATTATTCTCTCTTTAGTTGTTTTATTTCTTTTGTACTGAAATTTAATTTTGTAAGAATGTTCATTCCTTTTTTAGAATCCCAGTTATAAAACCCTATTTTTTCAAATACTGGGAAGTTGGTCCAGTTTGTTCCGATAAAAAATGACCATTGAAATTTTCCATAAGGTTCTCTAATTAACCAATATTTTTTATTAATTTGTTCAAGATAATCAATTAAGTCTCTTCTGTCTTTAATATAGATATTTGGATTTGTTATCCCATTTCTTTTTTTAATGGCGGCACAAGGGCAGTTTATTAAAATATCAATTTTAGAATGTGAGGAACGATTAGAAAAATCTTTAAGTAAATCAAATGACGGGATTCCATTAGAGTCGTTATAAATTAAACCAAATGTTTTTTTAGGAGTATTTTTTAGATAAAATCGAGGGAGTTTTTTGTTGTGATCCCCATTAATAATTTTTATATCTTGGGCTTTTAATTTATATTTTTTTAAGATATACCGCTGTAATTCAGAACAATTTGTAGAGTTTTCGTCAATAAAAAGGTATTTAAAAGAAAGTTTTGGGAATTTTCTAATGGTTGTGTCGAGGAAAAGCAATGAACTGCCCTTTTTATTATTTGAAAAACCAGAGCCTGAATTAATATCAAAGTAATAATATATTTCTTCACACCAACCTGATGATTTCCATTTTTTAATAATCGCTTGGCAACATTGGATTTGCTGGAAGATAATTTGGGAAAAATGTTTTTGTTTCAATTCCGTATTATCACTAAAACCAATTCCATTTTTATTAATAGGCATTTTAAAAGGCCCTCCTGCTAAAGGTTATAAGGCTTGCCCGAATGTAGCAGCATTCGGGCTTAACCACATCGCGTTGTGGTAGCCCTTTAAGATATGCCAGTTAACTAAACAGGGCGTAAAATTAACTAACATTATTAACTATATATTAACTTTGTTAAAAAATCAAGGATTAAATATATTTATTTAAAGAGCCACTCCTATAACGGCCATAATAACAATTCCTAAGATTGGGATTAGAATCATTAGCCCAAATCCCATCATAATAAGCCCTATCCCCATTTTCAATATTTTGTTTGATTTGGATGGCTCGCCGCATTGCGGGCATGCCTTCGCCGTTTTTGAGATCATTTTTTTACACGCGGCGCATTGTATTAGCGTGGTATTAATAGTGCCATTAGTTTTGTTTTTTGTCTTCTTTTTTGTTGTTTTTGGGGAATTTCCGCATTCAGGGCAAACAGTTACCATTTTTAATCTTTTTGTTTTGCATTCCGGACATTCGATTAAATTTGTTTTCATATTTCCTCCTGTTTCGGGCATTTGCCCTTTTGATAATAATCGCACTTGCCAATGCATACAAAGCGATAAACATTTCTTTTTGTGATCGGGCACAGAATTCCTGTTTTATCCAATTTATTTTTGACAATTGGGGCTTTGTTTTTATTCAATGCCGCCCTTTGTTTATTCGCTGTTTTCATAATCCAATTTCCTTCATGATAGATTCCGCCTCTTCCGGAGGTAATTCCCCCGGATCGCCAGAATCTAAATTTAATATTTCTACATCCTTGTTATAACCAACCGTCAATTGATAAAATAATTTGTCTGCCTGTTCTTGCGCTGGCCCCTCTGCATCAAAGAGCAAAAATATCTTATCGAAATTGCGTGCCAGCATCAAAACCTGTTGTGGCATAAAATTCATGGAAAAGGTTCCAACCGCTCCTGGCCCCATACGCCATGTATCCACGATTCCTTCCGTTACCACGCACTTTTTCTTAATTATTGCTTTGTCGAATCCATACAGCGTATACTTTAAAAAGTATACACTTTCTTCTATCTCACAGCCCATATAAGGGGTGTTAGATTGTCCGGTTATATCCCTGCATTGATAGCTGATTAACTCGCCTCTGAGGTATACAGGGGCTAAGATACGGAACTTATAAGGGCCAAGGTGCCCTGTGCTTAGAATGCCCCATTCGGATATCAATTTATCCGGATCAAAATTCCTTGATATTAAATAATTTCTGGCTTTTTCGGTAAGTGGGCCAGACCCAGGAGGAAAGATAATACTTTTTGCATATTTATGATCCTCTTTCTTTTTTTGTACATGGGTCTCGCCTGATGAATATTTCTTAATTATTTCTTTTGCTTGGCTAATACTTGTTTTTGTCAGCCTTGCGATAACTTTTGGCATCCAATTATTACCACAAATGTGGCAATTATAATATTCTTTGGCAACATTAAACCCGCCGTGTGAAGAATGATCTTGGCACATCGGGCACTGTATACCAAGGAAACCCGGGCCTACATTTTTATTGCCCGGCAGGAAATAATTTATTTGGTAATCTTCGCAGAAAGATTTGGCAGAGAAGGACATTATTTACCTCGATAATAACCTTTTATTAATTCAACAACTATATCGTTGTAGCTCATTTCATAAAGTGCCATTATTTTAAAGGTTTCATTGTTGTCTGTCCTGAACGTCCTTTTGGTATATTCTATCACTTGTATATTTTCAGAAGCACTTTTTTCTGTAAGAAAAAAGGGGGATATTTCAACAGGGACAATCATCTCGTAATAATCTAAATTTTTGGGTATTGTTATTTTTGTGCCCGCTGCTGAGCCACCAACTAATATTAATTTTTCCATAGATTCTGTCATTTCACTTTCCTTTTAAATTTGCTTTTTGTTTTCGTTATTTTCACTTTATAATACTGACATACTTCTGCCAAAGTGAGGGTGCGAACTAAAAACGCCCCTTTTTTTGGGAAATAATAGCAATTTACAAATTTCCCTTTTGGTTTTCCGTGCTGGCAAGATGTGCAAAGTTTTTCTTCCATGTTAATTGTTTCCTATTTCAAAGCTGATTGTATTTCTTTTTCTGTTTTGCAGGCACATACTCCGCACATCGGTATCCGGACTATTGCCCCCTTAACCGTGGCAAACTCCCTTGTAAATTCGGCAGATTCCTTTTTGCATACGCCGCAGGTTAATTGTGCATCCATAAATTTCCAGGTTAATCGTTCTATTTTTTTCATTTTATATCCCTTTTATATAGTAAAACAGCCGTTTTTTCTTTTATTTTGGAGAAGTTTAATTCGAGCTGTAATCCCGCCAATGTTTCTTTCGTGCTTTTCGGCTATCCAGCCAATACATTTATCAATTTCTTGGATAAGAGCGCTTTCTTCATAATCAGACCAGCTTTCACCGACTCTTTCTCGCTGTATGCTTGAAGGTTTTTTCTGGACTTTTTCTTTTTCTTTTTCTATGCATTCAATTCGTTTTTCTAATAATTCTATTCTTTCTTCAAAATGTTTATAAATTCGTGGGAATTCCATTATGTCAAGACAAACAAATTCACAAAGTTCTTTTACGCTTTTGCTGCTTATTTTTTCGCTCATTTTAAACCTCCAATTTTTTATATTCTTTGTTATTTTTTTAAATTTTGTTTTGATTGTTTTGAACAAACACCACTGTGTAATCCAGTATTATCTAAAATACAGGATGGGCACCATCCTGGCCCCTTGATAAAACTAAGCCACTCATCATAATTACAAGCCATTGGCCCAAATGAGCTTGTCTTATTGAACTCTAACCACTCTGCCAATTCCTCCGGTGTTTCAAAAACAGGTGACATTGGTGATCCTTCAGACGTTGTTTCCCATAATTGATAGCCCTCCCCTTTTGGTGGACCGATAATTGATTCAAAATTTGGGCAGCCATATGATTCTATTTTGAGCCCTATTGTTTTTGCCCACTTCCTACATTCATTACAACTGGCATAGTCTTTATCATTTAAACATTTTTCAATATAATATCCGTACCAAATTTTATCAATTGGCCAATCGAAATCTAACGGAACCCTTTTAATTTCTCTTCCCATTTTAAACCTCCAGCTTTTTATATTCTTTTTTTCGTCCCCGCATGCCCCCGTGAAGGCATTTAACGGAGTGATCAAAATAATCGTAAATGGTTGCTTTGTCTTTACCGGCCATGGGCCGCAGTACTCTCCCAATGTACTGAATGATTCGGCCCGAGTATCGAATGGGCATGGTTAAAAACAGACATGAGAGGTTCTTGCAGTCAAACCCTTCCCCGATGAGCTGCCCAGTGGCAATAAGAATCTTAATCTTTCCAGCATTCACATCTTTAACAATTTGTTCTCTTTTTGTTATGTGCGTATCTCCCGTTAGTACGGTAGAAGCCATTCCTTGTTTTTCAAGGCAATCTTGCAGCTCTTGGCAGTGTATTTTTCGGTCTGATAACACAAGGCAGGTTTCCCCATTGGCAACCGCTTCCATTA
>Ga0208904_1001393_pt1 | contig 16635 bp, 26 predicted proteins | sample AntAceMetag02UKB_FD_184774 | JGI IMG/M metagenome (GOLD analysis project Ga0208904, IMG submission 184774) | Saline lake microbial communities from Ace Lake, Antarctica - Antarctic Ace Lake Metagenome 02UKB (SPAdes) (version 2) | ecosystem: Environmental > Aquatic > Non-marine Saline and...
GTCGGCTGCTATGTCACCGTCAGCATCCCAAGCGTCATCAACACAGTTAGCTATCTCAGAACACTCGTTATGGGCTGTATCTGTCTCTGTATACCCGTAAGCCGTGCTTAAGTTCAGCTTAGTTCCATTGACTGCAGCAATCATCTCAGTTGTGGTATTATAAGTATTTGTGTCAGTATCATCCAAATAATACGCAGGCAACTGGCCACCTAGATAATCAGTATTATTAGCTTTATATGAATGAAACGAATAAGGTACTGTGGTGAAATTTGTCCTACCTAATTCTTCGCCACCAATACTAGTATTAAAATATAACCTATCTTTGAATATGCTGGGTGTTATGCTGGTACCTAACCCAATTATATAATTCCATACCCCACTACTTACATCAATATTCTTTTCTTCAGTATACACTTGATTATTATTACTTACATTATAATAAGTCACATTGAATAAATATGAACCAGTTAATAAACTATTAGTTGAGTTCCTCAGTATGCCTTGCTGGTCCATGATGAACGGGACTGCGGCTTGGACTGAGGACACCATTAAACAGAATAATACTAAATATTTAGTTATTTTCATCATTTTCGTTTGTACCCTTTCTTAGACGACCAACCTTGGAACTCGTGGTGTTCATTATACACAGGATACAGTTTGACAGGTTTTGAACTGATTATCTTCTTAGTACCTTTCTTCCGCTTTTTCCGGGTATAGCCGCTAACCTTCTTCTTGTTCCGCTTGTGTGGTCTAACTGATTGTTTTACCATCTTCAACACGCTCCTGGAGTTATGCCTATCACGTCAACCAATGCAGCTTCACAGACATTATCGTAAGTCTTGCCATCATCGCCACAGACTGGGTTATACTCGTCAGGGCACTGGTTATCTTCGTCTTTATCATCATCTCCGCCAAACGGATTGTTGCCGTCAATGAAATCTTTCACTCTTGAATGCACATTATCTGTTACAAAGCTTACTGTGTCAGGACTGGCGTACTGCATATAAGATAAAACTACCAACCCAGCTATTACCCAAGTATACCATTCTACCATTTTTAATCCTCCACATCATATTCATCTTCAGCTAACACGTCCCGTGCTATGTATTCATTATCACTCAGGATTTTCTCGTCCCTTCGTCTTCTCACATACTGTTTCGGGTCGATATCATATTTACTGGTCTGGAACTGGTAGACCGAATCGTAGCCTTTATCTTCTGCCCACGCATCAGCAAACTCTTTGTCACTGAACCCGTACACTGGATTGCCTGCTTCAACCTCTTCAGACGGTGGCCGGTCTCCGGCGTGCCATAGTGACTGTACATGCTGTTTGCCTCTGTCCCAGGGCCGACAATCTTTATAATTAGGTACACCGTCCAGGTCATCATCAGCCAATCTCTGAATCTTGAAATCTCGCTTTAACTGGTTGTAGGTTTTACTCTTATTATGTATTGGTCTCTTCCGATATGCAATCTTGCCTTTCTTTGTCCTGTACCTAACTTTTGACCCTGCATGTCTGTGTTTTGATATCATCCAACCTACCCCCAAACTGTGTATACCCACAATTATCGCATTCGTGTGTACCCATCCCGTTTTGAAACAACACTATACCACATTTTGGACAATTCATTTAATCAATCCCCATGATAGTGTGTGCAGTTATATCAGCCACGCCCAAAGAGCCAAGCAATATTACTGAAAACCAACTAAAAAACATCTCAAAATAATCAGTTACGCTCATACCTTGGATGCCGAAATGTTGAATAATCCACGATGCAACTAAAAATAATATTAATTCTAACACTGCCACTATAATAACTAAGTGTGCCCAGTACTTAGGCGTTTTCCAATCTTTCGGTCTTAAGTTTATTTGCATTTGCCTTTTTTCCCGCCAGTCTTCTTACCGGCACCTTTTCCGCCTGCTCTACCCCTACCTTTACCTCTTCCGTCTCTTGGTCCTTTTGAGCCGGTTCGTGGCCCTTTCTTATTTAGTTTTGGCATTTTTAGTTAACCTCGTTTCTAGTATTTTTGGCATTCGTTCCAGAATGAAGCATCCTGAACAACACACCTATCGAACTGGTTACTATCAAAACTGTAAAACAAGTACTGGTCGCAATCCGAAGTGAAAATCTGCCCCGAAGTTGCTTCAATAGTAAGCCATGAAGTTTCAGGGGTCCAAAAAATTAAATATTCGTGTAGGAACCCACGCTTCTTGAAATCGCCATCAATCATCTCAGTCACCTGCGCATCTTGTGTTGGGTATAATGCATACATGGGCGAACACCGTCTTGAAGTTGATAAACAACCGCCGACTGTCCGAGCAGGTATGCCTTGCGCTCTCAGTAACGCAGTCACTAACCGCGACATTGATACACAATCACCACGACCGTCTTCTAATACTGACGCTGCAGTCTCGTCGTAACAATAGGCAATACTGATTTTCGAACTGTACTGTACATTCTCATATACATAATCCGCAGTCATCTTAACCGCATCATAGGCCGTGTTCGTATCAGATTTAATGGCCTGTGCTAATTTATAAACTTTTTGGTTTGAATAGTCAAAATCCACAGTCTCAACTAAGTATCGTTGTAGGCCCTGGTCAATGACAGCTTGTGATATATCCCAACTGCCTTTCACTGTATCGACTGTCTGTGGCACAGAACCGTCGCTTTTACCGCCGAATATGAACAATACTACTGCTATCACCCCTACCACTATCAATAATGAATATTTGTCTTTCTTTTTTAGCCCGTGCATTCGCATCCCTCGCCTGTAAACCATTTTGGTGTTTGACTTTCTGGGCAGAAACATCTACCCGGCCGACAATCTTTGAACAGCATCGAACTGCACGGACAGACATTACTATGCCAACAATCGTCATCGTTACAGTCCACTAACCCGTCTGAATCGTCATCAATACCGTTACCACAATCCTCAACACACCTTACCTGTTCTGAATAACATCTGCCTTGGATACAATCATACCGTACCCCACAGAAACCATCTTGTAGTGGTTCCCAACAATCATCTTTCACTATACAAGTAGGTGCAATGAAAAACGAATCGGGTTTGTCAAGCATAGCTATGATTATAAGTAAACCTACAAAAATCAATACTGTTTTCAATTGTTTAGTCAGCTTCATAGTAACCTCTCTCTCCTAATATCTCTCTATATTTTTCTCTAAATTTTGGACCCATTAAATGTTCTGGGAACTCCCTTTTAAACCTATCACGCCATTGATTTTTATAATCCTCACCATGCCCCTCTAATGTTCGTTCAATCCATTCTTCGGCGATATCGTCCCTTTCGGAACCTGTCAGAGGTACTGCAACTGGAATCTCTTCTTCACTAATCAATCCTGCTGCATATGCTCTGTGCCTACCTTCATGTTCATGCGGGCTTGAACCAACATAAGGTATTCCAACTTTTGTATCCTCTGATTGTATATATTCACCTAACTCAGCAATAGGTCTTGATTCCTCCTTTTCTGTATCACCATATGTTTCAAAAAACTCAGGCATTTCTTCAGGGTCAGTATCTGTCCTTTCCAAATATTCGCTTGGACTCATATATTCAATCTTATGTGCTTCTTGTTTGGCTCTATCAATATCCCACACCATGTGTCTCTTCTTATCCCATGGCCGACAATCTTTCTTGTTCACAACCCCATCATTATCATCATCGCCATACGCTGACAGGGCGAACTCTCGCTTAAGCTGTGAATACGGCTTGTTCTTATTCTTTTTCATTGTTGTCTTGGAGTGTATGGGCCTCTTTCTATAAGCAATCTTGCCTTTCTTTGTCCTGTACCGAACCTTCGGTCCAGTGTGTCTGTGTTTAGTCACCATAGTAATAATTAAACCACCCCTACATCAGAGAAGAGGTGGCCGCCCCAATAAAAGGCTTATTTCCTCTTCTTCTTCCGCTTTGCTGGTTTCCTTTTTGCGGGTTTTCGCTTCTTTGCTGCTTTTCTCTTCTTTACCATTCACATTACCTCCTTTATGTCATTAGTTAATTAAATCACTGCACAACAACAATAATTGTATTCTGGGTCGTTGCCTGCACACCACGCATCAGCCTGGTCATTGTCCAAGTAATAATAGTCTGGTACTGGCCAATAACAAGGTACGTCATACTGTAGCGATGTAGGGTACCCACACATACCTGATGTGCCTGCCCCTGTTGTTGTTTTTTTGTTTTTTGCTTTTGCCATTTTCGGTTTTTCCCTCGATTGTGTTTTTTTTTGATAGGCATCTGCGCCCCGCCCTTAAAACAAAGAACGGGGCCGATGCTTGCCTGGAGATGAGCGTTAAATGTGAATGTTATGTGTATTTATTGATTAACCATTTTATCTCGCTTTTCACTGCCCCAAATTTCTGGGTGAGTGTCTTGCCGGGAATGGTCTTCCACAACCATAACACGCCAACTACACATATTATAAGGTATAACTGTAATCCGAATATCCCAACTAAAATAGGTGTGAGCCATACATCAGATACCCCAATCGGTAGCCAGAAGTATATCACCAACAAAATTATCATGAATTTCAGTGTGTGTTTCATTTTTTCTTATCCTTAGTTTGAACAGGTTATGATTGCGTTTGGTTCGGCGCATTCGTCAATATCACATGGCGCAGTACAAGTCCAAACCGCGCCTATAGTTTCACATACGTCCTGGGCTGCTGTTAGTGGTTCTGCCTCACAATCTTCATAATAAAACAAGTCTGCATCAGTACACCCGTAAATGTTTGACTCGGTGTTCCAGTAACCTTCGAAATATGTACCTTCACATGCTTCTTCAAATATCCCAGTGAACCCAGGAAAACTTTCACCAAACCATGTTCCTAAATCATCTACAGGTTCGCCGTCCCAAACAACAGTCTCTTCCACTAAAACACAGTCTGGCACTACACAAGCCCATGCTGCGTCATCACAAATATCTTCACAGTCAAAACAATCTTCTTCTATCTCATCACAACCAAGGAAACACGCCTCGTACTCGTCACAATATAAGTCGTCACATTCGTCATCACATACATGCCATAACGCTTCACAAGCATCCATACATTCATCGTCTAGTGCAATCCCACCGAAGAGTGTCAGGATTATATCTGGTTGTGGGAATGGTGGACCTAAATCGTCAAAGCTTTGTTGCCCGGACATGTCTGTTCTGTTATCCGGTTCTTCATTACACCGTTTCAATAACAGCAGTATTATTAAGATTATAATTATAGCTATTATTGTTTGTTTATTCATTGTTTTGATGGTGCTGATATCGACCCTAACTTCTTTTCACATATCCCGCAAAGGTCGCCTTCTTCTTCATAAACACAATTATACCTGCTTGGGTTAGCCAACCAATCCATACACGATATATTATAATAGTCGCTGCATCCACATTCTATGATACCTATGGTTGGTAGGTTTTCCTGTGCTGGCCGTGGGCCACTATTCATTGTAAACAATACTAAACTTATTACGACTAACCCGACCAACAAGTTTGTTTCAATTGTCATTTTTTCTTCTCCTCACCTTTGCATGGCATCCTCATCGCTTCCTGTAATACCATCTCTGGTAAATGTTTGAAATGTTATGCTTGTCGAAAAACTGAGCAGTAGGTACAGCCAATAAAGTGCCTAACCACGCTGCAGAGCCGAAAAAGCCGAAACTCCAGATGGTTTCCATAGTTACCATATCAAGCATCACGGCTAATGTGGAACTGACTATGATTGCCACAACGATATTGCCTACTGCGTGTGTCTGTGATTCGCGCCTTTTAATTTTACCTATTAATGGAGTACTAGTGAAAAATAACCAGATTACACCGATAATCAACCCTTTGGTCGGGTCAATCTCAATTGTCTCGCCTGCCCGTAACATATAAAAAAATATGATGGCTACCAGACTACCTAACCCCGCTTCGCGCATATCTGTTAAATCGTATGACATTTTCTCATTTCACCCCAAATTTGTCTGTTATGAATATATATAATGGTCCGGCAGTCAGATAATACAATTGGCCGAACGACGGCATATGCATCATCTCTATCCCGAACAGTCCTGGATAACAACTATTAATCTGGATATTCCAGTAATTATAACCGATGTATTCTATTGCCATTATCATGAGCAGATAGAACCCGACAATCTTCAGGTACCTATATTTACCTTTCATACTCTCGTACAGTTCTTTCAATAAAACTAGCCCGGCTGTCCACGCAACCAAAGGAAATAAGTTAATACCAAACAAAATATAATTGCCAGTCTTGTAAGTGTAAAACCCGCTCTGTGTCACCCAAATCAATGACATGAGGAATGCTATAATCAGTTCTGTCCGGATATCTTTCTTGCCAAATTTTTTATACATGTAAATAAGAGCTAACACACTGACCGCAATAACGATTAACTGCATCATATTATTCTGCTTATGCCCGCCTCCCTGTTTTTTTACCTTTATATGAATAATAAACAATAAAACCTAACACCACAATGACAAGCGTGTTGATGAACCAGGCCCGTTCCCAATTACCACAATTTGGGAATGGTGAACAAAGCATCTCGTCAAGGCTGAATAATTTACAATCTGCCGGACAATCAAGCGGGTTCTCGTCAAGTTCGCATATACTGTTGCCGCAAAGGTCAATATCGCCTGTTTTAGGCTCGATAGGTGGCTGGTCAATGATAAGTGTAGTACCACCGCCTCCGCCACCACCGCCACCACCAGCATCTTCAGTGAGGAAATCTATACTTAATTCATTGATGTTGCTGGCACTGTCATTGGCTGTGACATTAACTACATAACCACCTGCATAATAAGGCACACTCAGAGTAGTTGAACCCGAACAAGTAAAGCTCGTATTGCTTTCCTTAAGTGTACCAGAATCATTATAATAAAGATAATAAGCGCAAGAGTCTAACAAAGTATCTGATGCGCTGATTGACAAACTCATGGTCTGCACATTATATGTGGTGGATTCCGGGCTACTGATTGATAAGGTAGGGGTAATAGTGTCTACACCAAAAGATATATTGCCGCCAACATACCATGTTGCACTACCGGCAGTATCATTACACCATATACCATAACGATAATGAGCCTCGTCAGGCAAAGTGAATTGAGTGAATCCAAACTTTGTGCCAGACACAATAGTTGTATCAGTATCATTCAAGTGCCAGCCCCCTGACCAGTTCCCATATAACCTACAAGTATCAACACCATCTGTATCAGTAGCAGTCACATTGATTTGGAATGTGTTATTGTTTGTTATCCATTCATTTGGTAGAATATCTAAGTTTATCGCTGGTGCGGTTGTTGATACATAAAACTCCCAAATTGACGAATTAGATGAATTGGTTACACTATCGTCTGCATGTACTTTCCAATAATAAGTATTGCCATCCACTAACCCAGTAATATTATAATATTTATCTGTACCGTTATATACCAGAGTTCCGGGATTAACATTAGTATCTGCATAAACATAATATCTTATTGTGTCTCCTTCTGTATCTGTAGTAGTATAATTAAGGAAAGTGTATGAAGTAGAGACAGTTGATAAGTCTGTAGGGTAAGTTAAAGTTGGTGCGGCTGGCGCAACATTAGTTATGTTATACCAGAAATCTTGTGTGGTGGTTGTGAAAGTGTCATTACAGGTAATCCTGATTAAGTTATCACTATATTCTGCAGCCCCTGGATTATCAAACATTAACCCAGTGGTATCGTTGATGATAAATAAAGATGTGTTGTCTGTATAAGTAATTGTATCACTATCCAAATCTGTACAATTCACATTATAATTCAGATTAGCGGTGTGCGCGTTGCTGGCACCAGGTATTGTATCATCGAAACTTGGTGCTGTGTTAAGTATGGACAATGTCCTGTTACTACTTGCAAACGAACAGTTGCCATTACTATCACACACCCTTACATTCCATATATAATAATTCCTACTAATATTAATTAAAGGTAGATTATATACTGTACCATCATTCGCAACTTGGCTATTATTGGTCACATTCTTCAGCCACGTACCACTAAAATTGCCATACAAGGTCGCATTGGATATGGTATTACCATCTTCGACAGAAAAATTGAACTGGACGGGTCTATCTTTATAATACAACGACGCAGCGTTGTCTGGTTTGCTAAGAGTGACTTGCGGCGAATCATAAGCGTAAGTGATAAGAATCTGTGGGCTTTTTTCGGGTGCCGCGCCACCAACACACACACTTTTATCTTTAAACCTTAACTCGTCTGCAGCTTCAACACCACCATCAACAGCACCCAACACCATAATTGTCATGTTGTTCTCGCCTAAGTTAAACATTTTTTGTACCATCTTAGTTACATCCCAAGCATATCGCGTAGAGGTTGCATTACCATCAGTGAATTGTAATGTGTCCTCTGCAGTTGTGTTATATTCTCCCGCCACATCCGGCCGAGTATTATATGTTATATTTGATTCGTTCCATATTTTATCACTAATATTATATGTTGGATAATTGTAAACATGGTGTACTGTTGCGTCCATGCTTTCACCTGCATCAATAAAGTTCGAACCAAGGTACAATGACAAAGACGCAGCAGATACTACAACACCGGAAGGTATCTCACTAATATTAAACTTAAATATTAAATGTCTATCATCACCACCCTCAGCTATAAGCTGTATGTCTTGCGTTGACCCGTAATTAGTGTCAGGGAATGTCTCAGATACATAACTATCTTCTAACACATCCCCACAAGTAAGGTTTAATAAAGTGGCTTCTGTGTTCTCAGTTGATATTATAATGGATACAATAATGAATATTAATACAATGCTAAGTCGTTTTAATATCATGTGTGAAGCCTCATTATGTTTGATATTTATTATCTAAGGATGACTAAAAAAATAAAAAAAAATGTTTTATTTCTACTGAATTGTCAGATGCGGCCGGTATTGACTTTCAACATAGTTGTTTGTCAGATAATATGCCCAATGGTCAGTCATACTTGTCTTGTCCTCTGAAGCATATTTTAACACTATACTGAATTTGCCGTCGCCATTCTGTAATTCGTTGTTGACTTCATCAGCTAAATCCCATGAATGAAGTGACCATTCTTCTGGGTAAGAGTATATCACCCGCCCTAATGGGGTATATTCGTCAGCTAACACACACCTACGACCACCAATTGGATTCCCATACCTATCCCAGTTTTGTGGTTGAGTAGCCCAAGTTATAGTGGCTTCGTCAAATTGCACATAATTACAATAATATGCTTGGATTGGTCTTTCGGCAACGTTCCTTTCAGTGATGTAGACTTCGATATCCAACATAGCACTATTGACTGTATCAAACTCGCTACCTGAAATATCGAATTCTAACCAAAACCTATCTTTGGCAGTACCTTTGTCCCACACAGCAGCATACCTTCCAAGCCCGAACTTTGTCGTGGGTTGAGCAGCTGCGACTTTCGCGTCGTCTGTAGGTTCATAAGATTCTTCTGAAGGTGCATTATTATTGCAATCTGTCGTGTCAAAGACACAACCAGAACAATGTAGTTCGCCTGAAAAGAATCCTTGGGTTTGACATGTTTCACCATCTAAGTCACTAGTATCACATTCTTCGCCAAGTCCTGGTTGGATTATTCCATCACCACAATATTCAGCTACACATGCTGAACTACAACCATCTCCGTCGGCAGTGTTTCCGTCGTCGCATTCTTCAGCACCTTCGGTTAGTCCATTGCCACAAACAGGCGCGGTTTCTACATCTACAGTGTCTGTTTCTGTATCACAGAACCCTGAATCTGTTATTAAAAAGCCAGTACCAGTAAAACTAAATTCTACAAAATACATCTTGCCTTCCAAAGTCCAAAGCCCCTGTTCGTCAACTATTTGATTCACATCAATCATTTTTGAATCGCCGGAATTAAGTTGGGTAAGTCCAAGACTCTGCTCAACATTTAAGCTAGGGTCTGTCAAATCCCAAGCATAATACAAGTATCTACCTGTTCCGTCTCCAAAGTCAGTATCTATTCCACCTTCACTGCATTGGAGATTGACTTCAAACTCAACATTATCTCCTACAATATCGCTTGTTGCTGTTGCCATACTAACTGACAACAATGTTGCCATCAAGACAACCCATATGTTTTTATTTCTTATTTCCATTTTTGTTTTCCTCCTCTAAGGTTTTTTCCACTCTTTCCAGGTCTCTACCCAGAAATTCTATCTTCTTTTTCATGCTATGAACTATTTTGTCTATTTTGCTTTTTTTCGTCATTGTAAGTTAGTCCAATAAGCCTCCTTGTGTTTTTTTGTGGAATATGATTGTGAACGATTATATAACTATATTAAACTCATTGTAGTAGAAGTCATCTCGCTCTCCAGGCAAGCATTGACCCATCTACCTTGATTGTTAGCTGTCATCATGTGAAAAAAAACTCTTCAGGAAAAGAGTAATAAAAAAAATTATTTTTTCTTCCTGAAGTACATGAATGCCAGCACTCCGCCTAAAACAACTAATACTGTTTTGGTGGTTATGCCTGTACCACTACTTTGTGCTTGTTTGGCTACTCCTTGCTGTGATGCAATAATCGCTGCGGCTTCAATCAGTGGTGCGCCTTCATCAATCTTAATTGATGTCAGACTACAACTGGTTGTGTTAGTCCCGTCACTGGTTACGACTGTCACAGTATCATATGCAGATGTAGGTATATTAGACTTGTCGCCTGTATATGTACATACATCACTTGATTCAGTCATTGTCAGTTTCGAGTTTGCCCCAAACTGTAATGTTGCTGTGTTTGTGTTGCCACAAGTTACTGTCCATGTCTGGGTTGGTTTGTATTCTGCATTACTCACTATTGCTGAGTTCCATACACATGTAGGCACGGTATTATGTACTATTATACCAGTCCTTGTACAAGTATCTATTGTTGCACCTGTTGAATTTACACATGTTGCACCGAATGACCAGTCTGCTGCGTCAAGCCCGCCTGTTGAATCCACACTTATATTAGAAGTGTTATCAGTTGACGAGTTTAATGCTACTCCGACTGCCCACGAATCCCCAGAACTTGCACTAGTTCCAGTTAATGTACAGTTCTGCACGGTCTTGTCTGACACGCTGATGTTAAAATTGTATGTACCACTTACCGTGCCAGATGCGGCCGGCGATAAAAAAGTACATGTCCCTGCATACGCTGTTCCTGCCACCATTATTAACATCATCACTGCTAAGGCCAATACGCTTTCTCTCTTCATTTTTTATTTACCTCCACTATTCTAAAACAATACTTTATTATATGGTTTTCTATTTTCATCGTTTAAGCACCCCAAGTATCTTTTTTCTGTATATGAGGAGTATGACCGCAATCCCGAACACTATGTAAGGGTATGCCTGGAAATACTGTTGAAATATCGGAAACTTAGGTATCGAGTGAAACATCAGTATAGCGATGAATAATGTTAATATCTCGTCACCTACTTCCGATTTCATTGCTGTTACTACCATCTTCTTTATCACTACCTAGTATTCTGTCCATATCATGAATATAGTATACAGTGTAATCAACCCTGCTACAAACAATAGACTGACAGTGCCAAATATCTGGTTACTGAATATCGCCGGCAGAGCTGGTAGATTGAACGGGTTCCCGCCCATTGTCAACACATGCCATCCTGATATAAGTAACCCTACTGTCACTGCCCATTTTTTCCGTTCTGTTGTTAAAAAGTTTGCCATTTTTTATTTTTCCCTCCCTTTCCTTAATACTATCAATATTAATATAACGAACCCGGCTATCCAGGCCCAACCAGGAATACTTAAATCTGGTGTGAGTAACCCAGCTATGCCACTGAAGATACCACCACCTCCAAAAACAAGTAATGCAATGACTGCTATCGATGCAGCAACACCTAACCCCACTTCGCCTGCTCCGGTTAACATAAGAATAGCAACAATTCCTGCAGCAACACCCATACCAACTCTACCCCATTCGCCAGCACCTTCTTTTTTATCATCAATTGGTTGGTTATTGAAGACATACAACAACAAAAAGATTACACCTATCACTATTAACATCTTCTTATTCTTGTCAGTCAGTTGTTTCATCGTTTTCCTCGGAACATGAAATATATAAATAATGCTAGACCACCTAACAGTAAAAACATAGGGTTGTCGAATATCACACTTAACCCGCCGGTGAAATACAAGATTAACCCAAATATTAAAAATATACCTGTTGGGGTGAAAATCATGCCTGTTAGTCCTCTGCCCATTTTCTTTTTTACCTCATATCATAATGCCGCGAACAGTATCAACGCAAGCATCCCGCCGCCAAATACCACTGCGTAAAACGCCGATTTACATCGCATATTGGAATCAAACAAATCATTGACCATATCAGCTACAGCTTGCATGGCCGCGTTACATGTTTCTGGTTCTTCATTATCTTCACATGCTCGGCAATGATATTCGCCGCCTATGTTTTCAACGCATCCAGAGTGACAAGCTTTATCAGGGTCTTGCCCGTGGCCTTCTGGAACAACCCATCCGTTCGGAACATATGGAACACAAACTTTCTGGTCTAATGCCCACGCTGCAGGTATCTGACCGATATAACACTCTGCTAAAGTGCATTGGGTTTGTTGTACAGTATTACCCGTCACAGTACCATGATGAACCGAACTATCATCCCAGAGCCAAAATTGGTCGCCCAGACTAAACATAGTATTAATACTATTACATGTACTGAATGATTCGTATTGTTTCTTGGCTTCTTTTGGTTCGCCTGTGTTACCTATCAAAATTAAAAAACCTACCAGTAACAAGACTACCTTGACCCGGTATGCTTTGTCACGTTTCATCTTTTGAAATATGCCCATTTTTTAACCTCTACTTCTTTCCTGTCGATTTCAGTACCACAACTGCCACCATGAAAATCCCGAACACAATTACCATGATTGATAAGCTACATTCGTTTGTGTCTTTGTCACATGATTGGATGAAAGGTAAACAACTAGATACACATTTGCCCCTATCACCACATTCTTGGCACGCGCCAGTACATTCTGAATCGCTTGAACAAGTTGGTGGAGGAGCTACACAATCGCCGCCAGTGCATGCTTGTGATGTTGTTGGTTTGTCTACTGTCGTGCCACAACTGTTTGCGTCAATACATGTCCGTGTTTGTGTACATGATACTGAACAAGTTGACCATGCTACATCGCAACTCCAATCTTCAACGCAGGGGTCATCGGCACTGCATACCTGGGTTTTCAACCCAGTAGGCTTTCCTTCGTCTTTACAATATGGCTGGTCTTCAAAATCGCCAACACCACATTCGCCGTAAGGCACCCAATTGCCGGACTCACAATGATTCACAAGCCCAACGTCACATATATAATAATTATTAGTACAACCACCACAAGCACCACCAGTGCATGTTTGCGATGTTTCAGGTTTACCGGTGTTTGTACCACAACTGTTTGCGTCTGTACAAGTCCGTGTTTGTTTACACGATACTGAACAAGTTGACCAAGTATCGCAATCCCAATCAGGTACACAAATTTCATCTTCACAGTCGTCCTTTGCGTCAAATGGTGAAGTGTATATATTATCTTCTGATTCACACGAATCTGTCTTGCCTGAATAATCTTCACACGCTGAATAACCTGACCAAGTACCATCATCACATAATTCTACCCAACCATCTTTACATGTGAATTTATTGTGTGGTGCATCAGGATAATTACAATCTTGAGCTGATTCTGTACAATCACTTACTGCTTGATATATTCTATCATGTAAAACGCCTTTGTTATCACAAGGGGTAGTAAACCCTGGATAATCTGAACATATTTCTTGGGGTACCCATGTGCCGCCATTACAATACTGAACCCAATCATCATAACAAGTAAAACTATCATCTTCACCAGGGGGGTCTGAACAATCGTCGCCGCCAGTCGCACTACATGTATTAATAACTGAACCTTTCGTGCATGGGACTGAATTTGACGGTGAATCTATACAGATTGCGTAAGAGCTACCGCTACATGTAGAAGTCTGCCAGCCGTGGACATACGCAGTTTCACCAGTATACCCATCATACATACTCCGAACCCAATCACAATCATCCCAATTAGATTCTGGTTCACAGCCTGTGCTTGTGCCTTCTTTCTTGATAGCGAACACTGCAATAAGTATCAGTGCGCCTACAATCATCCATTGTTTGTGTTTTTTAGTTATCATTTTAGTTCTAACCTGACTTTGTTCCAAATAAATAATCCCTGCCTCCTTACGGTTCAATTATTTCTTGAAAAACATTTGGTCAACAAGCCCTGCGCCAGTTGATGCTAACACTAACCCGCCAACAGTTATGCCATTATAAATAGCATATGTCCAGCCAGGTATACTGCTTAACGCCCCAACTCCGCCTGCTACTACAGGTAGAGCTATTGCGCCTGCGCCTATCGCCAGGTACTTAATAACCATATCCGTATTGAAATCTACCATTGTGTCTTCCTCCATTATTAGTTGATGTTTGAATAAAAAAACATCTTAAATAAAAAAAATTATTTCAGTAGTCCGAGCTTTGCGGCTGTTTTCCACTCAATGTCTGCAAACCTTTCCGCACCTAATATATTAGATGGTTCTATGACATATGTCCATGCTGCCCATACAATAGCGGCCAGTACAATCATAGTCATAATGTCCCTTTTTCCAACCCGGAAATTGCCTTTGACGAATTTACTCACTACCATGACTCCTATCAGTGCCGCGCCGCCATACAATAGTAACCTTACTATCCACAACGAAGAGGTTTCTAACTCGTCTGTTGCCGGAACAATAAGTTTAGTGTATGTGTCGCTGGCTGAAGTACAACCATGTCGTGACTCGTCTTCATCTAGTGTTAATGGGTCGTCTAACATATCTGCGGTACATTGTGTGGCGTCATTAGTGAAAACACCCCAAAGGTAAATGCCTGAGATTGCAATCAGTATCACTGCAATGAAGTTGCCCATACTGAATACATTCATCAAATTTTTTGCCATTTTTTACCTTCTATCCTCCGAACCTCACCTAAAACGGTACCATACCGATTTGGGCTTTGTCATCAATCAAGCCAAATACCCACGAGAGTATTGCTGCGTTGACCAACATTGCTAATACCATGTTCACGACTGAAATGTTTAGCTCGGTTGGAAGACCAAATATGCCCAGGATTAATCCTGCAACTATACTGCCTGAAAAGATAACTACTGCTGTCTTTCTGACTTTGCTGCCTGTCAATTGCCCGAACATGTCTGCTAGATAACCGCCTGCAATGAACAACAATGCACCACCAAGAGCGGTGATAAGTGTTGTCGTAATCAGACTTTCAGGTACAGTTATCCTAAACATATCCATGACCCAACCAGCAAGTCCAGCCTGGATTCCTGTCAAGCTTTCCCTGACATTTATTGCTACTGTGGGGTTTGCTAGTTTGAGACTGAACGATGGAATAATACCTCCTAAAAAGTTCAGAACCGGCATCACCAAATACATTAAAATATATGGTGTTGCTGCGCCCGCAATAGCTCCAGATATTGCAAATTTTCGCATGTTTATTGCCATTTTATCTTTTTACCTCCTATCTTCTTATTTTATTTCGTGACGGGCTGTTACCCCCACCATCCGTTTTTCGCTGCTGTCAAAATCAAACCAGACAGCTATGTCATCATAAACTTAATGTCCTTGTTCATTACTATATCTTTGGCCAGAATATGACCATTACTGTCAACCCAACGATTACTACTACAGTCATCGCATTAGCAGGGTCTTTAACCCAAGCAAATGGGTGGTCCACTAACCAGTCTTCAATCGGCTCAACATCAAAACAGTATGTAGTGTCACATACACTATCTGTACACTGTGAAACACCAAGCCCGTGTGCTGTTATGCCTGCCGACTCAATCTCGCCCCAACATGGACAATCCGCATCTTCAGTACATGGTTGACCATCAACATCACCCACTGCTTCTTTTGGAATCGTACCTTGCATTGACCAGATTAGTAACACGACTGCCGCTGCCAAGACCCAGCGCATATTCTTCTTGTCTAGCATTTTTTTTATACCTCCTACTTTTTCACTTAACCATACTCCATAAAAACATGAAACCCATGAACGCAGCAATTATATATACCCAACTGGCAATCTCACAATCAGTACCCTTATCATCACACTGTTCCCAAATGTCACACTTGTTTATCTCTTCGCATGTCTGGTTAGTAGGTGGTACAACTTCTGTCTGGCATGTGCCACCAGTACAACATTTCTGAGTATCAGATACACTTAACATTGTTCCGCCTGAACAAATTTGGTTTGATGCACAACCTATTCCGCCTAATTGTGAACATGTTTGAGCAGATATACCACATGCAGATGATGTAACACAACATGTACCTTCACAACCACCAAAACCAGATATAGGAGTTGAACAAGATTTAGGAGATACACAACAATAATATCCTGCTTCTGTACAAGTCTGTGCTGATTGTTGGTCCTCGACACACTGGCTGCCAGATTTGTGATACCCCACATTACATACATATTCACATTTGGCTGTATCACAACTGGCAACCACAACACGTAAGGTATTTTGA
>Ga0208904_1001397_pt1 | contig 16608 bp, 20 predicted proteins | sample AntAceMetag02UKB_FD_184774 | JGI IMG/M metagenome (GOLD analysis project Ga0208904, IMG submission 184774) | Saline lake microbial communities from Ace Lake, Antarctica - Antarctic Ace Lake Metagenome 02UKB (SPAdes) (version 2) | ecosystem: Environmental > Aquatic > Non-marine Saline and...
GTGCGTCACGACGGAGAGAGTCAGATATTACATCGAAGAATCGCAGGGCAAGCATTGGGACTAGTCACGCTCCGGACTTTAGTCCGGGGTAGTTGACAAAACTTCTCACGCGAGCCCCCACCTTACAATAATATCAGAAAACCGAGGACAATAATCAGTAGCTGGAACGCATTGATAAGCAAAACAACTTCTTTCTCGTAGGCCTTTTTCGACGGCTTCAGTTTTTTCAGAATTAAAATAGCCAAGTGCTCTAAGCCGTAGATTTTATTATATGGCATGTTTATTGAGCCATCGGGCTGGACCTTGCCGAAGCTTTCCTTGGCCAACTTCCCCCGAACCTTTAGTATAACCTCAAGGATATGAGGGATAAAAAAGAATACGGCAATCTTTTCGATGTTCCCCAAGATGGCGATGCATGCGATCATAGCCCCGATAGAGTAGGTCATAGCATCCCCCGGGAATACTTTGGCCGGGACAAAGTTGAAGATCAAAAATGCTATTAGGCTGGCGACGCCGCAGGCAGCAACCACGCTCAAATAGGGGCTGCCCGTAAGATAGGTAACAACGCCCAGAGCCGCAAGCAATAAGATCCCCTGGATAGCCTCCAGCCCATTATACCCAGCCATAAAATTGAAGGAGGTCGTAACAGCCACGATTCCCAACGGAATAAGGAGAAGGGGGTAGAGCAATCCGAACTCAATACCCAGCATACTAGAACTACCAGCATTGATAACCATAAGAGGGATGGCGGCGAAGATCATAATCCCGATCCGGACCGTTTTACTAAGGCCCTTTTTCCAGCCCAGTAAATCATCGATTATCCCGAGTCCGCCAGCTATAAAGATAACACAAAGCAAAGCAAGAATCTCTATGGTATTCTCCTGGCTACTCAGGTAAAACGTCTGGAAGGCAATGTATACGAGGACTCCGAAAGTTATGCCCAGAAGAACAACCAGTCCCCCACCCTCAGCAACCGGGGTCTTCTTTACCTTGTGGACATCTTTTCCAGTAAGCCCGAACTCCTTGCCCTTCTTTATCCAATAAGGAAGCGAGAAAAAAGTCACAAAAAAACTTATCAGAATAGCAAGAATGATTACGGGGTTCATGCCATAGAATACAATTTACAACTTATAAATTTATCTCGAAAAGAAAATAGGCGCAAGATAGACTTCCATAAAAATCGCAGCGACCAAAGGAGACCGATTTTACCGCACGGCTCTGCCGTAAGACTATGTAGCAACTCTTAAAAATCGCAGCGACCAAAGGAGACCGATTTTACCGCACGGCTCTGCCGTAAGACTAACTAAAAAATATCGGCGTAAGATAGACTTCCACGAGCGCCGCAAGTAGCAGTATAACTATCGCGATGATCACGAGTATCAAAGAGTCCTGCAATATCTTCCACATTCCCTCACCACGCAGGTCCTTTCTTATCACAGCAACAGACACAATCCCGCCAGCAAGAGCTCCAATGAAATAGGCCCCAATCTCAGGGACCCCGTGGACCATATACCTGAGCAGTCCCATCGGCAGATTCACCAGATTGCTTTTCGTGAAAATTCCTATAGCCGCGGCTATGACCGACGCGTTCCAGACGAGAATAAATACGGCTCCCGCCCCGAAGGCCAACGAGAATAAAATTGTGAAAATCAAGACGTAGACATTGTTGGCAAAGATCTGCATGACGGCACCAGTCCCAGTTACTCTTCCCGTCACTTCGGACATCCCATGTTGAGCTAGGCAATTGGTGTAGCTGTTGGGGCTGTTGATGGCGCAAAAGGTTCTTACCTGGAAATTAAAATTCTGAGGCGCGGCGTTAGGCATCACAATATACCAGAATGAGAATGCGACAACAAACCCCAAGAAGAGCCACACGAGTGCCTTAATCGCCTTTGAATGCTCTTTGATCAACCTGCCCGAGTCATTTATCTCTACGTCTTTGCCTTCCTCCAGCTTAATAATATAATACATGAACGGGAGGCAACAGATTACAGTGAAGATAACAATCAACAAGCCGGAGCCCTCTTTCAGGACAGAGTCATTCCCGAAAACAAAAGTCACGAGAAGCAAAGAAACGGACGCGTAAAACAGCCCGACAAAAAACAGCTCCCAAGGATGCCTCTCGGCCTTCTTTGGTTTCATTAACATTTCAATCATTTGGTATCACCCAAGAACCCAAAACAAATTCCCTATATAAATTTATAGATGATAGTTTTTTATACCTCACCCACTTTATCCAAATATGAAAAAGAAGGTCAATCATTCTAAACCGCCGCGCCCATCCCGCTTCCAAAAAATAATTCAGGACATCGAGTCAGTAAAGGTTCAGGGTGCAGAGAATGTCGCCCGCGCAGGTATCAGGGCGTTCTTGCTTAAGCCAACGAAGGCCGCCGCGAAAAGGATCAACAAGACCAGACCGACCGAACCGCTCCTGCAAAATGCCCTTAAGCAGCTTCTCAAATCCAAGAACCCGAAAAAAAACGCAGAGAAATTCCTGAAAAATCTGAAGAAGGCACATGATACAATTTCGAGAAAGGGCTCAATGCTGATTCGAAATGGGATGAATGTTTACACACACTGCCATTCGTCAACTGTAATAGATATTCTGAAATATGCAAAGCGGAAGCGGAAAAAAAGATTCGTTGTCTACACGAGCGAGGTCGAACCACTTCTTCAGGGAAGAATGACGGCAAAAGATCTCGCAAGGGCCGGGATCAAAGTTATAGTCACGCCGGACCTTGGAGCCGAGCATGCGCTCAAAAAATGCGACCTATTGCTGTTCGGAGCTGATGCTTTTACAAAAAACTCCGTCGCGAACAAGCTCGGGACAAATACGCTAACACGAATCGCGAAAGAACATTCGATACCAAGATACTCGTGCGGCGTCTCGAAGAAATTCACGAAGAAACTGAAGATAGAAAAACGATCCGGGCGAGAGGTTTGGGACGAGAGAGAAGACAAAATAATAGTTATCAATCCCGCCTTTGATAAAACGCCGTTGAAGATGCTGAGCGGAGTTGTTTCTGAGTTGGGAGTTTTGCCGCCGAAGAAGTTTGTTAAGGAAGTCGTGAAGTCTCTGAAAAAGAAATAAGAACCAAGTATAATAATTATAATCCTACTATCTTTATAAACTTTACTACTGTTTGCCGACGACAAACACAGATTTATAAAGAAAATCAGCCTAATTGAGATATGGCCAGACCAAGATGGATACCGAAGAATCCAGACGATTTAAAGAAGTATACCTTCTTTAAGCAAATAAAAGATTCCTGGACGCATTCAAAGGGCTTCAGGGCGGTCTTGATAGCTTCCGCCATTATGGCCTTTTTATCAGGTATCTTGGCCATCGCCCCCTCGTTTCTTTATGGTAAGTTGGTCGAAGACCTCACCGTAGGCAAATTCGGTTTAATATACCTCTATGTGATATTAATCGCAATTAGCCATGGTTTCTTCATTTTGCTCGATCGGTTGATAGACCACTTTACCTACATAAACAATCAGCATATCAGAAACAATTTAAGAGTTAAGTTCTACAACTTCCTTTTCGGCTTAGGATTCAAATTCTTCGAGAAGAATCCTTCGGGAGTTTTGATGAACCAGATCCAGGGAGGCTCAACGGGGGTTCGGACTTTTAACAAGATATTTTACCGAAGATTCTTGGTGGCGGTGTTCACCCTAGTTTTCGCATTAGTTAGCTTGCTATACGTGAACTTCTGGGTCGTGATTATAGCACTCGGGGTCGTGATTGTTTATCAAGGTTGGGCCCGGCTGACTGATTATAAAAAAATAAAGCTTGAATATGTTCACTCTATCTCCAAGGACGAGGCGCAAGGTAAAATTATGGATTATCTCTCCCACGTCCAGCTGGTCAAATTGCTTAACATTAAGTCCAACCTCCTTAGTGAGCTTAAAAAAGCAAATAGAAAGATACTGACAACCGCGAAGAAATCTAGGAACTTTATGAACGGAAAGGTCTTCATCGAAAAGCTGATCGTAAATGTCCCTGACGCAATCGTCCTTCTTGCTCTCGCAATTCTATTCACGCAGGGAAGCATAACTCTCGGAGCAATTGTGACGGCATACTCATTGTACAGAAGATTCGTCGCAGGTTACGGGGGGATAAGGAGCCAATACATCAGTCTCTTGAATACGCGCCCTCCAATGTTTAAGCTGAAGAATCTTCTGAAAAACGAACCGGAGGTTAAAGAGATCAAGACGCCAGAAAAAATAAAGTCTTGGGACAAAATTAGTTTCGACAACGTTTCGTTCAAATACGATAAGAAATTAAAGAATGCCCTTGACAATATTTCGTTCTCGATAAACAAGGGAGAAAAGCTTGCCATTGTTGGTCAGTCTGGCTCTGGGAAATCGACCATCTCCAGGCTCCTTTTCCGGATGTATGATCCAGATAGCGGCGAGATAAAAATCGGGAAGACGAATATCAGAAAAACGAGGTTCTCTGAGCTTTACGAGTTGATGAAGATAGTTCCCCAGGAGAATGAGTTAATTAATGCGACAGTTTATGAAAACCTGAAGCTCGGGACATCTAGGAGAGTTTCTCGGCAGGAGATTCTTAAGGCGCTCAAGCAATCTCGATCGACAGATTTTATAAAAAGACTCCCAAAAAAGCTCGATAGTCTTGTTGGTCCAAACGGCGTCAGGCTTTCTGGCGGGGAAAAACAACGACTCTGTATCGCTCGTGCTCTTTTGTCAAACCCGGAAGTTCTTGTTTTCGATGAAGCGACCTCCAACCTAGATGTGTTGACAGAAAAGAAAATCCATGACGAGCTGCATAACCTTAGCAAAGACCAAACAGTTATCGCGATAACGCACAGAATCTCCAGTATGTATCTCTTCGATAGGATTATTATTATAGACAAGGGGAAGATCGTCGGGGAAGGAACACACACAGAACTCCTCGGGTCAAACAAATATTACCAAAGGCTTTGGAAAAGGAGCAAGCATGTTTGATGCGCCAAATAGCATAAATTTTTAAACCTATAATTCAAATAAAAAATATGGAAAGCGGAATTACAAAGCGAGAGAAGATGATCCTTCTTAGACTTGTCTTTGCTGGTCCACTTTTCTCCGCATAAAGTCTACTGACTATGGGGACTTCTATGCCAAATTATCTAAACGACTTGGATTCTGGGACTATGATATCTATACAAAACTTAACCAAACGCTTCGGGACTGAAACTCTCCTAGAGAACATCAACCTAGTTTTGCATCCTGGCGAGAAGATCGCGCTCGTCGGGCCTAACGGAAGCGGAAAGACGACGCTTCTAAGATGTCTTGTCGGGCACGAAAACCACGAGGGGAGAATTCTCGTGGGAGACGACGCCAAAATTAGCCTGATGGAGCAAGAAAAGATATTCGACAAAATCGACAAGTCGTTTAACGATTATCTGAAGGACAAGAAGCAAGGGGTAGAAGACGAAGCGAAGTTCCTAGAGGCGCAAATGGGGACCCCAGAGATATACGATGACGAAGATAAATTCAATGCCACAATGGACAGATACAATCTTTTAGTCGCGGACGCCTCACTCAATCTCGAAGAGAGAAGGACGCTCGGTATTCTAAAGGAGCTGGGCGTAGACGAGGAGATCAGAAGCCAAAAAGTTTCAGAGTTGAGCGGAGGGCAGAAAGTGAAGCTAAGGTTAGCCGAGTGCATCTCGAAGAAAGCCGACCTCTACCTCCTCGATGAGCCGACCAATCATCTAGACCTAGAAACAAGGGAATGGCTGGAGGAATATATAGAAAAAGACATCAAGAGCCTAATCGTAATTTCGCACGACGAGTATTTTCTCAAGAAAACCGTGGACAAAGTTCTAGAGATCGAAGATAAATCCCTAAGAACGTACAACGGTAATTATGAGAACTTCGTGGAAGCGCAGCGGAAGCATCATGAGGCGCTCAAGGAAAAACACAGGAGCACGACGAAGGAAAAGAAAAGGCTGCTGGATTCTGCCGAAGAGAAAATGAGGTGGGCCCACGAGAACAGAAGCAAGACTCTAAAAATATTCGCGGAGAAGCTACGGAGAAATGCCGATAACATAGAAGTAGTTCCGGACCCGGAAGATTTCGTAAAGAATATCGCGCTAGACTTTCCAAGCAAGAAACTTCACAACTGTGAGGTATTCAGATTGAATGAAGTGAGTAAGGAGTTCGACGGCAAAATTTTGTTCGAGGATGTGACACTGAATATAGAGAATGGAGAGAAGATTGCCATCCTTGGTGGAAACGGCAGCGGAAAGACGACGCTGCTGAAAATGCTGATGGGGATAGAGAAAACCTCATCCGGAAAGATAGCCGGAAGAGAGAACATCAAGATCGGATATTTCGACCAGGGACTCGAGGGAATAGATCGAGACCAGGAAGTTGCCACATTCCTAGAAAAAGAACTGGGAAGGAACAGGGAGCAACTGGTATCGGTTCTACTCAGCTTCGGCTTCACGAAAGAAGACTTCATAAAGAAAATAGGAAAGTTATCCGGAGGAGAAAAAGCGCGTCTCAATCTTCTGAGGATAAGTTTCGCGAAGAGCGAGATCCTGCTTCTTGACGAACCAACAAACAATCTCGACGCTAAATTAAGGGATGCGCTAAAAGACGCAGTTAAAAACTTCCCCGGAACAGTCATCGTAATTTCCCACGACCGAGACTTCATCAACGGCATGGCGACGAGAACATTGGACATTGAGGACAAAAGAATAGTTAGCCATAGAGGGAACTATGAGGATTGGTTGAGGGGATGATTATTTTTTGGACTTCTTAATTATCTGATTTGCAGCAAAAACCCCGGTCAAAAAAGATGCCTCCAATGTGGACAGGTTATAGTCAGATGCAAGATACGCACCATCCCCGAGTATTTGTGAGACAAGCTTCCCCCGGGGCGTAGGAACGGTCAGCGCGTCCTTCCAGTGAGTATGGCCAATCTGTTCATATGAGCTATAGTATTTTTGAAGTGGGGGATCGGCCGAATTAGAATAAATAAAATCAGTTCCATCTTTCTGCCTCCAAATAGCAAAAAAGCTGTCGTGCCCAGGCTTAAAGATAAGAATTTTTTTATTTTGATATTCCACTTTCCTGGTCCCTATTAAGTGGAATGTATGAGTAGATTTTATTAAGCTAGGTCGAGGTAGGTCATACACTCCCTCCATGGCATGCCATGGAGCAGCGAAGACAATGTTCTTACAGGGAAAACTATTGCCGGCACAGCGGACGCTAAAGCCAGAGGGGGTTTTGACAACCTTATTTACTTTTGATTTTAAAATTCTATCTTTAAATCCTAGGGCTATTTTCTTTACGGTGTTTGTAAAACTGATTGCCCATGTCTTTAAAACGAGCGGCTCCATCAAAACAAGATACGTCAACGCATTCATTTCCATTTTTTTATCCATAGCAGTATCATCTGCAATCAAATTACAATATTTCCGATCAAGCGCCTCAAAACCATGACCCTTAATAAACTCTCTTACAGACATATTCCAATATTTCATAGAAAACGAATCTTCTTGCAAGCACTCTCCTATAGTTTTGTTCTCCATTTTTTTAAAAAGTATCTTGCTTCTATTGCTTACCTTCTTCACGATATTTCTCAGCCTCAAAAAACTCGGCAACAACTTTAAATTCTTCCAAGTGAAAACACTCTCAAATTTATCACCGTTTTGAAAATAAGTATCCCGCAATCTGAAGCGATCAACCTTCTCGGCATACTTCAAAACATTCTTGCAATTTTTTGTCAAGTAGGCGCCCCCATATCCTATGCTCGATCTTGTCGACGGCTTCATCCGGCCACCAAAATCCTTGGAGATCAATAAAAAATCTTTTCCGGCGTCATGCAGTGTCTTGGCACAAGCAAGCCCAGAAATTCCACCGCCTATAATAATCGTATCATACCCCTTCTTCATAACACGCAAAAACAAAACCAATATTTAAAACTATCTTGAAATCAAGCTACCTTCATTACCTTTCTAAGAATTATGCTGGCCACAACACTGAATCCGATATACCACCAGATCCAACCGTTGCCCATTATCGGAACATAGATCCCCTTAAGCCACCAAAACAAAATCAAAAACGGAATCACCGTCACGAACATCGGCCTAAACGACGACTTCATCATCACGCCCGTCAGCTTCAACAGCTCAGAATTAAGTTCCTTCAAAATCTTCTGATCCTTGCACCCCCTAAGCTCCTTCTGAATTTCTTTCTGCCGCTTCTTCAAGTTCTTCATATGCGTCTGGTCCGTCAAATACTTGTGTGCCAGCGTCGCCACCAGCGTAACAAGCACAGAAACAATCGCAATCGAAAGTTTAGGATTCGCAATCATCACCTCAGTTAATGTCATAATAGTATTTCTACAAGATCATATATAAAGTTATAGATTTTTCTGGATTTCTTTAACAATCTTAGAACGAACATTTTCTGGGGCAACGATATTATCATCAGGGCTTACCCCGAATCCGAACTCCTTGTCTTCATAGACTTCACCGCCAAACTCAACCTTATTCCGATATCTTGGTGTCATGTGCCAGTGCACATGGGGATTTGGATTTTCTTTTTTGAAAAAACCATTCATAAAACAAGCCCAGTTGAATAGTGTCGCCCCAAATGCTTTCTTTATGGCACCTTCGATCTTCCTCACCACTTCGAAAAAATCTACGATCTCTTCTTCCGTCATCTCGGACATGCTGCCGAAATGTCTTTTTGAAAAAATGTAGCATCTCCCGAGATATCTCTGATTATATGAAAGAAGAACTCCCCAATGTTCGGTCTCAAAAACTAAATCAGAATCATTTTCCTTTTCAACCAATTCACAAATATGGCATCCCATCTTAAGCCCCGAAAAATCCTCTCAGCGCTGGGTTCATATCAACCGCGTGCTGCTGCGCAATATTTTGGTACAATTGGTACAGAATCATAATCACCAGAAGAATCGCGGTTCCTCCGACCAGTGCCCCAAGTAGGTTCGCGACTGAGGCTAGAATACCGATCGCCGCACCACCCATGACCGTCAACGGCGTGACATATCTCTTCAAGATAGATTCCAAAACCCTCTCGTCCTTTCTAAATCCAGGCATGCTCATTCCCGAGCTCACAATCCTCTTGGCCTGACTCCGCGCGTCCTGCCCCGAAGTGCTAACCCAGAAGACAGCGAATACTACCGAAAGTAATGTGTAGAACAATATATGCCCGACCGCCTGACCCGCGAAGGCCCACCTAAAGCTTCCAGTGATTAAAGCTTCCAAAATCGGCGTAGAGTGAATCCAGTATGCCAATCCAGCCACCGGTTGACCGTTAACAAAAGTCCCTAGGAATGTAGCGCTGCCTATCCAATTCTGGAATAACGAAGCAAATAGCTGTAGATTAGCTGCCAAAGCGGATACAAAAATCACAGGCATAACTCCCGAATAAAAGAACTGCAGCGGCCACTTAACAGAATGCCCTCGAACCCGATCATAAGCTAGCGGGATCTCCACCTTCAGACTCTGTGCGAACACAACCGCCAAAAATAAGGCCGCCGTAACCAAAATAGGGAATATTGCCCGAGCGGCCTCCGTCCCATCTCCGATAATAACCGCCGCTATCAGCGCCAAAACTTTACCAGATGCCTCAAGCGTTCCCTGTGGACCGATAAACTGGAACAACTGCGCAAAAACTCTCCAACCGATACCCGCCGCGATGAACAACGACACACCGCTACCGAAACCCCACTTCTGGAGAACATCATCCATGAATATAATCAAAATACCACCGAGGCACAACTGTAAGATCACGAGCCCCACAAAACCAGGCTGGGCCTGGATACCCTTCATCAAAACATAAACTAACGCCTCAAACAATACAAACGCAAAAGCCAAGAGCTTCTGTATCCCCTGGAAGTATTTCTTACCCTCATCGGTATTTGTATCAATATTCAATATCTGCGCACCGACCAAAAGCTGCAGAATAATAGAAGCCATCACGATCGGACCGATACCAAGCGAAATAATCGAACCAAAAGAAGTACCAAGTAAAATAGCCAGATACTCAAAACGAGAAAGAGAATTCTCCGCAATACCGAAAAGCGAGATATTCGAAAGAAGGAAATACGCGACAAGAATCACCAACGTCCACTTAAGCTTAACGTTAAAACTAACCTTCTTCTCCGTCGGTCCACGGACCTCTGGGAGCAGTTTCAATAAATCTTTAAACGCCATAGAATACAACTAGAAAATTTGTTTATAAAGTTTTGTAGACTTTATTCCTCGCTGTTCTCAACAACTTCTTTCTTGACCTTCGGCTTCTTCTCCGCCTTATTCTTTGGTCCCTCGGTCTTTGTCTCTTTCTCCTTCTTCGCTGGAGCTTCCTTTTTAACGTACTGCTTAGTCGGCTTGATCTCCGGTAGGATTATTTTCCCGCCAGCTTTCTCCATTTTAGCAATTGCCGAAGCCGTCGCGGACTTAGCCCTTATCTCGGCCTTGAATCCGTCTCCGCTTCCAAGAATCTTATATTTCGAGAAATCCAATTTATCGCCGTCCTTCTTGAAAAAGTTAGCCTTAATATCTACTAGATTAATCTTATCATACTTCTTCTTCTCGGTTCTTCTTGAGGTCAGGCCTGTCTTCCCGAAGTATCCGCCCTTCTCGTCCGAAGCAACCGCAGTCTGTTTCTTATGGTCGGCCCTCTTTCCGGTTCCAGCCATTCCGAACCCACCCTTGTTACCGTGACCTTTGTGTTTCTGTCTGAATCCCCAGCCAGCAGTCCTAGATCCTCTCAGCCTCGAGTTCTTCTTTCTCTTGTGAACCTTCATAAGAAAAAACCTTTAGGTTTTTGATTCGCAATGGCTTCGCCATTGCATAATCTTACCCAAATAACCTCAGACATTTAAATTTCATTACAACATTCTCCCAACCAGTTTAACAATATCTTCATGCTTACCCAAGATTCCTTTTGGCGCCGCAACCTTAGAACTCTTTTTGAATCCGCCGACTGGTGGGTGTAAAAAATGAACGCCGTTCTTCGCCGGCCTTTTCTTTTCCAATTCTTTAACAAAATCTTCACTGACCTTTCCATAGGCAACACAGCCAGCAACAGCCTCGACCATTCCCATTCGAACCTTATCCTCGCCATCAACAAGAGTACAGGTGAATTTCTTCTCTAACTTCAATCTCTTAAGTGTTTCGACGTCCTTCTTCTTTTGAGCAACTCGACCAGCGATCCTTACAACTGCTATCATAGTTTCACCTCGCCAAGTTTATTCAAAGCAGCCATGCAAGCCTTCGCCGTGTTAAAGGTCGTCCCAACCTTTCCATAACACCGACTATAAATATCCTTGATTCCAACAGCCTTCAGAATCTTTTTCATTTCTTTACCGATAACCAATCCAGTTCCCTGTGGCGCAGGTATCAATCGAACAATAACCGAAGAGCACTTCCCCTGAATCGCGATTGGAATACTATGCTCCTCGTCACAAGAACAATCATAGCTAGCACATCCTCGAGGAATCTTAACCAAGTTCAACTTAGCTTTTCTAATCGCCTTTTCCTTAGCGGGTAAAGTCTCAGCAGCTCTTCCATATCCAAGACCGATGTGTCCGTGTCCGTCCCCTACAACAGCCATAACTCCGAAAGTCAAAACATTTCCTTCCTTAGTTTTCTTCTGAGTCTGTCTAAATGCTCTTCTCTTTCCACCACCAAACTTACCCTTAGCTTGTCCGATAAACAAAGTATCAGTCTTCAAATTCTTTACCAATAGGTCAACGACTTCCGACTCCATAATCTTTTTACCCGATGCGAGAACCTCGTCGATGCTTTTTATCTTACCGTTACGGACATCTCGTCCGAGCTGCGTTCGTGGAATCCAAGAGTCAAGTTTCGCCTGAGCCTCTCGAGCGAATCTCTCCTCCCGGCTTTCTCTCTTCCATGGAGTTCTCTCCGCGACTTTGAATTTTTCAGCAGCCTCGGCAGACACCTTCGCATCCGCAACCTTTTCTTTCTCGTCGACTACCTTGGACATTTCCTTCAATTGCTCCTCTGGATTCATCTTCTTCTCCATCTCTTTCTCGGCTATTTCCTCAGCCGGGGCTTCCTTTTTGTTATCGTTTGTTTCTGCCATTTTATTTCAGTTTCTCCTTTACTTTAGCGATCATATCAGCCAATCCTTCCTTTAAATGTGCTCCGTTCAACCTTTCTTCCGTCGGGAAAGCTTCCTCGTTTGCCGGAATATCCAATCCACCCTCGATCAGACCCTTGATAACCGCAAAAACTCTAGATGCAGAGCTCGTCCTTGCCATTCCAAGATCAACAATATATTTTCCTTTGCCTAGCTTCTTAGCCATAAGAATTCCTGTCAAGTATCCCGCAGAAATAGATTTTAAACTTCCGCCATTCTTCGAGTCCCACCCATTCTTCAGAAGATCCTTGGAGGTTATAGTTGCGAGGATTTTATCCTGGGCCTCGACGCTTTCAACCGCCTGAAGAATGAAATACTTGTTAGTCCGCCTAACTACGATTCTCGGAATACCCGATTTCAACAAATTAAGTCTCGACTTGTAGTCCGTTTTATTTTCTCTTCGCCTTCGTTTCATTGTTCTTAGTCCCATTAGCAAAAATCCTCGGATTTTTGATCAACAAGGGCTACGCCATTGCATAATCTTTCTCCAGTTATCTCCATGTTTTTATGTATCATATTATAATTCCTCCAAGCTCTCCTTTAAATGTCTTTTACTCTTGAAAGTTCTAGCTCGGATCTTCTTTCGAATGCTCCGGTTCTTTTCTTTGTCAACTGCGCCGATTCTCACCAAGCCCCTCACAAACTTTCGAAGCTTCCTCGTAATTATTACATACTCGGCCTTCCGATTGTTAACATTCTTTTTGACCTTCCCCGTTCTTCGTCGGTTTTTCCTCTTGACGACCTTTGTTCTTCCACTAACTTCCCGAATCTTAATAGCTCCAGATTTGTGAAGGTCCATGATGTCCATTCGAGTAATTGCTTCCTTGATCTCAGACAAATGAGCTTCTACGAAAACAACTCGATTTTTTCCGACCTTCAAAACCTTAGCCGCTAATTGTTTCTTCTTTGCTAATTGCATTTCGCCCCCTCAGCATTAGGAGCGCTCTGAGCAGAGTCCTGTGCTTCCGTTTTAGTTTTGTATCTGTTCAATATCTTAACCTTCATCTCGCCGGCCTTCTTGACAATTTCTTCTCGTTTCTTCTTTCCGACATTACCGACGATAATTCCCTGGTTCTTTTTCAGAGATTCCAACTGCTTCACGTTCTCAACTCGAACAGCTTCCATCCCAGCAACATTTCCTCGGATCTTTGCATCTGCACTCCAACCGACCTTAGGCCGAGCCTGGTGCCCTTTGACTCCCAATCGAATCTTGTTCTGCCTACCCTTAGCCGCTCTCCATTTTCGCTTACTCTTAATAGACTTGCCCAGCTTGTGGTGCTTGTGGTAATCCTTTCTCAAAAACTTAGGCTTGTTCCGAGATACAGTTCCAATTTTAGCTTCCTTGCCCGCACCAGCGGGTACACTTGTTGGTGCAGCCATTAAATAACCCTCCCTGGCTTTTCGGTAATGAATATTCCGTCCTGGAAAATTCGCCGATCTCTTCCAGTTAATCTTGTTGCCTTCTCTAAATTCGCCGCAGTCTGCCCAGCAGCCTCGATGCTTGAAGATGTAACCGTAATCTGAGAACCTTTAATATCAACCTTAGCTTCCGGTAAAACCTTCGCGATTCTCTGGGTTGTTTCACCCAAAAACGATTTGATAACAATCTTGTCGCCTTCAGCTTTAACATTCATCGGAAAGTGTACGTTGCAAACTTCCAGCTTGTAAGTAAAATCTTCTCCGACACCTTTAATCATGTTCTTCAAATGTGCCCAGATTGTCCCGATCATCTTAGACTCTCTCCGCGTTGCGCCCTTAGCTACAAGTTTGACTTGCTTGTCGACAACAGTAACCTTAACTTTCCCAATATCAAAACTTCTCTTCAGCTCCTTGCCATTGCCTTTTACGATAGTGTCCTCTCCGCTAAAAGATACTTCAACACCCTCGGGGATTTCAATAATTCTTTCTAAGTCTTTGTTCATTTTAGTAGAAATAAGCGACAACGCTTCCTCCGATTTTATTGTCAAGTGCTTCCTTGTGGCTCAATAATCCTTTATTCGTCGAAAGAACCAAGCTTCCAAAGTTTCGCGAAGGCAGAAATCTTCGAAGGTACTTATCAATGTCCGCAACGCCAACGTAGTATCGCGGCTTGATCGCTCGACATTCGTTCAGTCTAATAACCTTAACCGTAACTGTTTTGGCAGCCTCGTCAACTTCGTAATCAATATGCCCATTCTTTTTCATCATCTCTAATAATCCCAAAAGAACCTTGGAGTACAACTTAATTGTAAGCTCTCGCTTCTCGATTCGTTTCGCATTCATGATTTGATTCAATCCGTCTGCAACAATATCTTGACTCATTTTTCGTTTCCTCCAATGAACAAATGTGTCCTCGGAAATCTTCGATTTACTTGACTCATTTTAACTGTATTTTTTGAACCCCAATTCAACGGCCAACTCTCTGAAACAGTGTCGGCACATATTTAGATTATAAGATGAGATGTGAGCCCCATGTCTTCCGCAAACTTCGCATTTCTTAGCAGCGACGCCAAACGCCCGAGCTTTCGGTTTGTTATGCTTAATGAATTTCTTTAGCACGGCTGGCTTTGATCTCAGTTGTCTTGTTATTTTTCTCCAGTCACTTGCCGTCATTTTATTCTTCCTCGTCCTCGTCGACGTTATGCGTCTGCTTCCGCAAAATCGTCGTACCAAATTTAGCTATAAGATAATCCTCGATCTCCTTTCGACTCACAGTTAACCTTCGCGCTTTCCCTCTTTTAACCTTTTTCTTTTCGACAGCTTTACCGGCCCTAGAGAAAACAACAGTAACTTCGAAGCCCATAATTCCAACTTCTCGAATATACTCAACGCCAGGAATCTCAATGTACTCATGGACTCCAAAGGAAAAGCAATTACTCTGAACTTGTTTTTCCTTTAGCGTGTTATCGATTGCTGGAAGCAACTTCTTAATCATTTCAATCGCGTCGTTTCCACGGAGAGTAATCTTGGTTCCAACCTCTAGTCCCGGTCGAACCTGCCATGTCGGGATTCTTTTCGTTGCCTTAACCCTGATCGCTTTCTTCCCGCTGATTGTCTCAAGCAAGATGACGCCCTTGTCCAACTTATCACCAACGCCACCGATATTCAAAACAACTTTGTCCAGCTTTATCTCTCGCATCTTATTTTCTTGCTTGGCTGTCTCCATTTTTTGCTCCATAATCAAAAATCCTCGGATTTTTTATTCGCAAGGGCTACGCCATTGCATAATTCAAATCCTTCTGCCTCCGTGTATTTATATATCATTTTATTCGATTACCAGGATAGTCTTGAACGGCAAGCTAACTTCTCTCTTCTCCAGTTTAATTTTATAGTTTCTTCCACGGATAAGCTCCTCGAAGGCAACCAGCTTACCCTTCTCACCCGCGTGCTTCCCCATAACGATCTCAACATTGGCCCCTTCCTTAAGCGGCAAAATCTTTTCAATCTTGTTTGTCTTCGTATTAAGCAAAGCGGAATCTCCGACAGAGAATTTATCTTTCGAAACAAAGTTTTGTCCATCGTCCAAGTTCATCTGGATAACATTTTTGGCTAATATTTTCTTTCCAGAAATCTTAACGATTTTCTTTTCAGCATCTTTCGCAGAGATCTCCTTAAGGCTGAATTTTTTATTTACAATTTCCAATCTGTAATTCAACTTCGCCTTTTCCAGATTGACAACATCCAAAACTTGGACAGGGAAGTCTTCGTCTTTTCGCTCCCTACCGTTAACCTTAACTTGGCCGTTCAACGTCATATACCTAACTTCCTTCCGAGTCTTTGCTAATTTCAAAACATCTCTAAGCAAGAATAATAACGAAATTCCCTTCGAGGACGCGTGGCTAGGAACGGATACGAATCTTTTTCGCTTTCCCTTACGTGGAACCGGCCACGCCTTTGGCATTTGTGTTTTCTTTATGTGCATTTTATTTTTTTGCCCCAGCCGCAGGAGGGGTACTCCGAGCTGAGCTCTCTACTCTTTTAGTTTCGGTTTTAACTTCTGCCTTCTTTAGCTCAGTTATTTTTTTGCCAGACTTCAGCCTTCTCTTGTCAGATTCGTTAAGTGAGATAATCTTTACCTTCGATGGGTGGAACCATGTCTCGATTTTCTCTCCGCCAGTCTTAGACCGCTGAACACCGTCAACCTGAAGTCGTGTATTCTTAACGTCAACCTTGCCGACCTTGCCCTGCTTCTTCTTGAACTTTCCAATCATAATTTTTACCTCGTCACCCTTTCTAACCTCAATGCTTCTTCGTCCGTATTTCGTCCTAAGCGGCTTGTCAAGTGTTGAGGCCATAAGCTTCCGCAAAATATGATTCGGTGCGTTCGCCAAGAACTTCCTCTGTTTTCGAGGTTGCTTGCTCGCATTCCAATTTTTGTTAAATTTTGATTTCATTTTAATGTACTATACTCGCGATCTTCGCGACCTCCTTCCATCTTTCCTGAACTTCTCTTGCGATCGGACCCTTGATTTG
>Ga0208904_1001399_pt1 | contig 16603 bp, 11 predicted proteins | sample AntAceMetag02UKB_FD_184774 | JGI IMG/M metagenome (GOLD analysis project Ga0208904, IMG submission 184774) | Saline lake microbial communities from Ace Lake, Antarctica - Antarctic Ace Lake Metagenome 02UKB (SPAdes) (version 2) | ecosystem: Environmental > Aquatic > Non-marine Saline and...
TAGCATAATCAACATTATCATTTTCATTTACTTCGCCCTCAGTAGTAACAATAAGTTTTAATCTATGATGACCTTCACTAGCAGCATGCCAACTAAAATCAAATTCGAAAAATTCACCAACATCTAATTCGCCAATATTTTCTGAATAAACTAAAGTATTAATTTCTCCGTCAATCTCATAAACTTCAACAAGGATATCTGAAGCAATAGTTGTTCCATTATTTTCAACTAATGAAAAAATAACTATATCTTGATTTAAAATTGCTAAATCATCCCAACGCCAATCCATTGTCCCTCTTAAATCAGGACCATTCAAAAGAACATTAAGATAAACATAAGAATAATCATTATCAGAATACACATCGCCAGCAGAATTAATTTCTATTTTTAAATCATGATATCCTTCGGTTTCAGGAATCCAATTAAAAGAAACTTCAGTTTTCTCAGTTGGATTAAGAGGTTGCACTTCAATAGAACTAATTAAGATTAATTGTTCTTCGCCATCAACATTGCTAACTTTATATAGGTTGACTAAAATTTCTTCAGAAGTTTCTGTTCCATAATTTTTAATCACGCAGGGTATAGATATTTCTTCATTTAAAATCACTCGATTATTCCAATCCCAAGAATTCCAAATACTAATATCAGGACCGGCATTTGTTACCCAAAAATACTCATAATCCTCATTATTTTCTTCATTCCAGTCATCAGCAAGTTCAACTTTAGCAGTTATATTTATGCCCCCAATTTCGATTGGATGCCAAATAAACTCTAGAACAGTCCTACTTGAATCCCAATCATCAGAATAAGGATCATACTCTGAAAGATAATCAACAGTTATTTCATCAATTAATACTTCTACTTCTTCGCCCTCCGAATAAATTAATTCAGAAATATTAACAATAAAATTTTCAGCGGGCTGAGGCCCATGATTAAAAATATCAACTTTAAGTATATTATCTTGATTAACAATAAAATTATCCTGTTCAGAAAATAACCGAACGCTTAAATCAGGAGCATTATCTTGAACAACAATTGACCAAGAACTAAAATTATCTTCAGGAGTAGGATCTTCAGGATAAATAAGTTCAAACTTTAGTTGGAACTCGCCAGGTTTTTCAGGCAAAAAATTAATTTCAATTAGTTCAATTAGTTCAATATAATCAAATTCTTGAGTGTGAATTAATGTTTCAGAATAATCTTCATTTGGATCTATAATATATAAATTAGCTACAACATTTTGTGCAGGAGTAATACTATTATTAATAATACGAAATATCAAAGGCGTTTCTTGTCCAACTAAAATTAGACGAGGATACTCCTGCAGTCTAAACTCCAAATCAGGAACTACACTAGGTTGATACAAAAATGAAATTTCATTTTCAGCAAAATAAAATTGATCTACACTTTCAAAAAAACCAGAAGAACATGAATCGCCTAATCTACATTGTGATTCTGGAGGTGAAGAGTACAATTCATCAAAATTACTTTTGAACTCAGCATTAACTTCACTAGAATTTGCACTACTCACAGGGATAATAAACTCTTGTTTTGCAGAAGCAAGAAAAGGAGATATTAACGAAGCTTTACCGTAAAGATTGTTAACTATGGAGCCAGAGGCATCTGTCTTAAGATCTGCAGATCTATGCATGTCCAAATCATTCGGGTTTACTAAAATGAACTTTTTAGAATCAGTTAAAGGAGCATTATTATTATTCAATTCACTCAAAGAATATTCCTTAATAGTTCTTGCGTTTGTAGAAACAAAAGTTCTAATTTGTTCTGAAAAATCTCCAATAAGAATCGCGTTTCTACTACTTAGCATACTATAATAATCAGCCATATTGGATTCATCCAAAAAAACCAGCGGTGCATTTAAAGATGATGCAAACGTTGATGCCACTAAGGCATCTTTATAGTTTTCACTATGAACAAAAACAATGTCTTCAAAAGATAACCAAAACGAGAAATAATCAGCGGAATCAATTATTTGAACTACACCTTCACTCAAATCAGCTCCACTAGGAGAAATAATAAGATTATCAAAATCAGGGGTTGTTTCTCCCACTATAGTTAATTCCTCAGGAGAATATTGTCGTAAAAAATGAAAAACTGAATCAGCATCAAAGGAATAATCTAAAGAAGCATTATACAAGGTATTAATTGTAACTGAAGTTGTTTCACCTGGCTCAACTATCCTACTTGGAAAACTAATATTCCCAACTTTTAAATTGTCCAAAGGTTCAAACACATATATTTCAAAATCTTGATTTTCAGACAATAAATCAATAGTTGAACTTGTTATATTTTGAATTGAATAAGTATAACTAAATTCTTCTCCTGGCAAAACCGTTTGCTTATCAAATTGAACATCAGTAATACAAAACTCTACCCAATCATTATTACACTCGTCCCCTACTCTAACTGTGAGATTTTCAAATCCCTCTCCAATATTATTCATATAATATGGTTCAGGGTAAATTTTCAATTCTTCAATCAAATAATGTTCATCATCAAACTCTTCTAAAGTCATTAAATTTCCAAATTCAAATAACTCTACATCGCTATAGTCAAAAGTAATATATAGAGTTAAATCAAGCACATCTCCCTTAAACCCATAACCAGCACCTGAACCAGGAACAGAAACAGGGCACCCATTTAAAATTAAGTGTTCCTTAAAAGCAGCAATAAAAGGATTCATATCACCATAGAATTCGGTTTCTGTTTTAATCTTAAATTTTATTAGAATTCCGTTAGTAGAACCATGAACATCAGAATTATTCATATATTCCCAAGCTCTCTCAGGAACATCAAAAGAATATTCAAAACTTTTACTATTAGGTCTTTCCTCAAAAATAAGAGGACTAATATAACGAAAAGTCATTCTTACATCATTCAAAAGTAATTGTTTATCCAAAGTCAAAACTCGGTCTTCAGCATCTTCTTCATGGAACACTAGAGAAGGATATTTTTCAATTTCGCCCTCTCTAGTTGTCCAAGTAGTAACAGGCACAAGAGAAAGAACGCTTCTCCAATCCTTATCGGAAATCAGGAAAGCCTCTTTTTCTGAATACTTGCTCATGTCTTTTTTGTTTTCTCTAAGAGGAACACCACAATCCTCCACACAATTCTCAGGAGTCTCACCTTCCTCACAAATGCTATTCCCACAAACAGCAATCAGCGCTTTCTCTACTGAAAACTCCCACTCACTTTCATAATCTGCTCCATTGACGGTGAAAGAAACAACAACCTTGTACTCGCCAGGTTCATTCACTTTCACACCGAGATTATTAAAACCGGGAAATTCACTATTTCCAACATCTAACTTAATTAAATCATTTGCAGGAATAGTGACCTGTTGTTCATGAACTGTAGTATAATCATTCCAACTGCCCCCATCAAGCTTCAGTAATTTAAAACTCAGCAAACCTGAAACATCCTCCTCAGCGTTGTTTACTATTTTTGATTGAGGTAATGGTTTTGTGTAACGCCCAGTATACTGAGGATCATGTTGAAACATTGGCCATTCCATCGTCGAAGAATCATAAGGAGTATTTGTTTCAAAAACAAAAATATTAGATTGCCAAGTGTCACTAGTGTTTTTTTGAAGGTGGAGAGTTTTTAAAATAATGTCAACTTTCCCATCTAAATCAAAATCAGTCAATAAAGGATCGTTTCCCCATCCTAGTTGTTCTGCAGTTCCGAAAGTCGGGATTAAAATTTCTTTTTCTAAATTTCCCTTTCCGTCATAAATAAGAATTCCAGAGGGATTCTCCATCCACCACCGAGGACGATATGCAATAACGATATCTTGTTTTGAGTCTCCTGTAACATCGCCAATACTCAATCCTTCTACTAAATGAGTATGATCTTCTAAATTAATATCGACTAAAATGTCTCCTTGAAGATTTACTCCGACAATTCTTTGACCGTCATAAGTAGTAGGCCAAGTATCCTCTAAATGAAATATAATAACTGGATTTTTGGTGTTTAAACGTCCAATACGAATCTTGTTGAGGAAGTACCCCTTTATGTTATAAATATCAGAAAGAATATTGCCAGTTGAATCCAAAATTTTCAAATGGCTTTCATAGGCATCAAGATTATATCTATCTTCATTAAATTTATCCAAATCCAAAACCATGTAACCCACAGCAATTTCGTCACTGCCATCACCATCCAAATCCCCTGAAGTAAAAGAAAACCCTTGATAATTTATTTTTTTATCCAAGCCATCATGAAGAAGAGATCTTTTAATTCTTTTTCCATCAGAAACAGAATAAATATCAAAGAACAGCTTCCCATTTAAATCACCCCAATTATTGAATAAAGCTACCATCAAACCAATATACTCCTTTCCATCGTCTTCAATCAAAATTCCCCCTGCAGAAGAAATCGCCCATTCTTCAAAACCTTCTTCTTTTTCAATAGGAACATTATACAATAAATTCCCTTTTTTATCAAATTTATACAAACTTAATCCATCAAACAACTGGTTTGTACTTATTACTCTCACACTGAAAAGATTATTTTCACTTATAATAAACGAACCAACAGCCCCCTCGTAAATACCTTCAAAGTCATCAATTTCATATGGCCAGTTATCAACAAAATTCCCACTATCATCAACAACTCCAATATATTTAGAGAGTGAAGAAAGAGCAAGTTTTTGATCTAATGTAGAAATTAGGCGACCCGACATATGATTTGTATTTGTAATGTTCTGTCCATCTTTAAAAAGTTCATAAAGCACAGTTTTATTTGTGAAATTATCATAAGAAATAATTTTTCCACCAAGTGACCACCCAGGATAACATTCACGTGGATCAGCACTAAAAATTTTAGGCACTCCATCAATTTTTATAGGTGAAAGTACATTACTCCCATTACAAGAATTATGCACAGGCCAACCATCCATTAAATTTTGTATCACGGCAATCGGAATTGTTTCACTGCCCACCCAAACCCCTTCTTTTGATATTAAAAGTTTCAAATAATATTTTCCATCAGACAACTGGCTAAAATCAAAAGAACAAAGAATTTCAGTAGTTGCTTTCCCATTTACAAAACATAATTCCTGTTCTTCCTGCTCAGGATTATCAAAAATAATTTTATATGCGTCATATTCCTTTAATTTAATTTCACCTAAAATATCAGTATAGCCATTTAGATACCCTTGGTTTTTTCCAACAGAAATTATTTCAAAATTATTAAATCTAACAAGTCCATAAGTAGATGTTGAAAATTGATTTCCATTAACACTTAATTTAAGCATATATTCCCCTTGTTCAAGTATCGAAGTATCAAACCCACGACATAAAACCCCAGTATCAACTTGGCTTGTTCCTGAACAAATTAATTCCCACTTTTCTTCTGTTTCATCTTTCTTTGAATAGTAAACATCAAATTTTTCAAACGCTTCGCCTTTAGCAATTCCACTAATATTAATAATACCTGAAACCGCATAATTCTCAACATTTAATTCTGCAATTAACGGCTTTTGATTTACTCTTAAAGTATCTGGAACATTGACTTTCCCTGCCCCCTGAGTAATAACTTCATAACCAATATCTTCAGCAGTTCCCATTAAAACAGATTTAATCTCTGCAGGACTCCAATCAGAATTTTTCTGCTTAATTAAAGCAACTGCTCCTGCAACATGAGGAGTTGCCATGGATGTTCCGGAAATCGCAGTGTGTTCACTGTCAATGCATTCAGTATCAATCCATGCATCCTCCCACTGAGCAGAACAGATTTCAAATCCAGGAGCAACAATGTCTGGTTTTATAATCGCTTTTTCAATTCCTATTGTATTAATCCAGACCACAGGACCCATTGAGCTAAAATTCGCCATATAATCGGCGCCATCTATTGCTCCTACGGTTATCGCTTTCCTCGCAGTTCCAGGGCTACCGATAGTCCGTTCATTAGAGCCGCTATTTCCAGCAGCAATAACTGCAACAACGCCGGCATCAACAGCATTATCTACTGCAATACTAATTGCGTCATCAGAATTTCCTGCCCCTCCTAAACTCAAACTAATAATATCTACATGGTCGGTAAAATCCCCATCTTGATTTGGGTCAACTGCTCTTTCGATTGCCGCAATTATCTCATCCCAATTTCCAGAACCGCCGTTGTCAAGGACTTTATAAGCATATATTTTAGCCTCAGGAGCAACTCCTTTCAGCACACCATTTCCCGCCGCAATTCCTGCACAATGCGTTCCGTGTCCATGGTCGTCCATTGGATCAGCATCATCATTAACAAAGTCGTAACCTCCAATAATTTTACAACCTGCACCAAAACACCCTCCCAAATCAGGATGAGTATAATCAATCCCAGTATCAATTATCGCAATTGTAACTCCTTCCCCAGTCAAACATTCCTCGCCACTAACAGTACAATTATCTCCATTAGCACCTAATTGCCCTGCTGAAACTCCACCTTGAATTTGTGGAACTGAATCCATCAAAACAGCTTCAACAGCATAATTAGGGTAAATTTCCTCAACTTCGTCAAGTAACTTTAGTTCCAATGCAGTCGCATCATCAATATCAAGTGCAAAACCATTGAACACTTTAATATACTCTCTTTTTACCACTACAGACCCTGTTTTTTTCAGCCCCTTACTCAAAACTTGATTCATTTTATACTTAAAAGCAGAATGTTCATCTAAAAGATTTTGCTCATGAATATCAAGATTAGCAGAAATACTACTTTTACTAATATTACCTTGAGCATCTAACTCAACTTTTTTCTCAATTATAGATTTATCTTTAAGTTTAACAATATACCCCTCATTTTGCTGCGGAGTTTCAAAATTAGTAGTTGATAAAACCAAACCACTCCCATAAAAAACTTGTTCAGCATCAGTAATTTCCTGCTCAGGAGGGTCTGTTAATCCTATTACTTCCCCAACCATATAACTATCTTTTAAAGTCGCAATTGAAACTTCAATATCTTCTTCTGCAGAAACTTCATTTAATCCAACAAACTCCAATGCTTTTGCTTTTTTTGAATCAAAAATGTGGATTAATTGGCCTGCAATTGGAGGCGCACCATCAACCCCCTGAATGTTACCAAAAGAATCTAACACATACATTTCACCCTCAAAAAACTCTAGGTCTACTGCTTTTCCCTTGACTGCTACACTTATCGGAGAACCACCAATTTGTTTAATTGTTCCCCCTGAGAAAAGAACAAAAAACCCAGAAACAGAAGATTCAAAATCAACAGCGTACTCAAAAGAAGAAGTACCAAAATCCTCTGTGGCTACCTGTGACTTTCCCATAACTCCCCTTAAAATTCCTTCTTTATCCAAAACGCGATACCCAACTACTGTGTCCTTTTGAATAATTAACTCCAAATCAACCGCGTCTTTAATGACCTCGGAGTTTAATACCTGGGCTTCACCAGCAACTTTTAAAGAACCATCTTCAAACAAAACATAAATCCCATTTCCAGAAGAAGTTACTTCCAAATCAACTGCATTAACACTTGGTTCACTTCCCCCTGAAAACAAATTACTAAAAAAATTAGAAATAGCAGTAAATATATTCCTGAAAAAATTAAGGATTCCTGAAAAAAATCCTTTCTCAGAAGACGAACTTGATTCAGAAGATTCTGCAGAAGCAGAATTCAATAAAAATGCAAGCTGAGCATTCGCATCACCAATCGCTTTAACCTTGCCCTTAGCATCAAGCAAATAAGCCCCAGTAACTGTCACATCATTTTCAGAAGAATAAACAAGCTCAAAATCAACAAGGTCGTCAACATCAAATTCAGGAAGATTTGTCGCAAGGGAAGAAGGAATCAAATCATCTTGTGTAAGAACATAATAAGGAAAGTAACTGCCATTAACATCAGGTTGGTTTTGTTCAGGAACAGGAATACACTCAGCTTCAAAATCATCTCTTTTATCACTCAATAAATTTCTTAACGCAACCTCATTCCACTGAAAAACCGTAACATTATCCTCAACAACAACCTCAACAAAACCCCGCTCCACCAACTTAATCAAATCAAAAAGACTCTTAGACTTAGAATCAACTAACTCATTTCCAGAACCACTCAAAAAAATCTTTTCCCCCAAATCAAAAGGAGAATAAAAAACAGAAGAAACCCCCTCCTCCAAATCAAACAAATTCAAATAAAACTTATCCTGCTCGCCATTACGATAAACAACCGATTCGACAACAACCTTTCCATCAGCAGAAGAATCCGCCCAATCAACAGCAAAAACATTACCCCTATCCAATCCTTCCCCTTCAGCAAACCTATCAAAAAAATCAATGAACTTATCGGTCATATTTGCTCCAGACAAATCAGCACACTTTTCTAAAGCAGAATCCCAAACCAAAAAATAATCCCTGTCCAAATTAACAGTTGCACCAGACGCACTAAAAATATTATAAAAAACACTAAACTCTTTTTCATCAGACACTTTATTTACTTCTAAAAAAACAGGAGTAGGAACAGAAGAAGAAAACTCAAAAGAAAAATCGCCTTCATTATCAACAATCTTCAACAACTGCTTTTTCTTATAAAAATCATTCAACTCAACAAAATCATCAACAAAAACAAAATCACTAACTTCAACAACACCCCCACTAACAGTACTATCAAAAATAACCTTATCATTCAAAGCAATTTCGCCACCAGAAGAAAAAACTACTCCATAACCAACCCTATCTTTATCTCCATTAAAAAAACCAATCTCCCCATCAAAAGGCAAAAACAACAAAGCACTTTCTTCCTCGGGAGAAGACAAAAACTCAAAATCAACAACTACTGACTCAACACCAAGAACACCAGGATTAAAATCAATAGGAACATCCACACTGACCCTATACTCCCCAGGAACCAATTTAACCCCATCAACCCAAGATTCCCCATTTAACTTAAAAACAAACAAATCAGAACTGGTAAAATAATGCCTTAAACCATCAGTTTCATTAATATAAAAAAAAGGAGAATCAAAAAAAGAAATATTAGAATAATAATGATCAAAATCCTCTCTAAAATCTTGACTAAAACCATCACCCATCAAAAAAGCATCAAATTCAAAAGAAGAACCAGCAGAAACAGAATTCAACTTTTTTAACAAAGAAATACTAAATTGAGTAGCATCACAAAAAATAACTTTTTCATTAGAACCCTCACACGCATCAACACTAACACCACTCCAACTCCAATCATACAAAACATTAGGCGTAGTGCTTGCAAAACCAAAACCAACAAACAAAAAAACCAAAAAAAATGCAAAAAATAATTTATTATCCATACAAAATTAATAAACGCCAAACTATATAATTTTATTACTAAACAAGCTCAAAAATTTTGAAAAAAAAAGAATTTTTTAGTGAAATAAGTACTTTTTAAAGCCTTTCGGGGGGATTCTTTTTATTAGTAAAATTATACTTTTTTTGCCGATGACGATGATTCCCTATTTTTAGGGATAAGGAGGTGTAAGTTATGGCGGATTATATTAAGTTCAGTGTACCTGAAGAACTCAAAAAAAAACAGGCAATAATTCTTGAAAAAGCACGAAAAACAGGAAAAATTAGAATAGGTGGCTAACGAAGCTACTAAAGGTGCAGAAAGAGGAACAGCAAAATTAATTGTTATTGCTGAAGATGTTTCTCCACCAGAAATAGTAATGCACTTACCAATAATTTGTAAAGAAAAAAATATCCCTGTTAGTTACATTGCTACAAAAAAAGAGTTAGGTGCTCTTGTTGGAATTCCAATAGGAACTGCTGCAATCGCAATAATTGATGCAGGAGACACTAAAAAAGAATTAGAAGATTTAGTAAAAAAACTTCAAGGACTAGCTAAATAAAGGAATGTGACTAAGAATGGAAAAAGGAACACCCGCTGAAGTCGTTCAAATCATGGGAAGAACTGGAGTTAATGGAGAAATAGTACAGGTTCTTTGTAAAATTCTTGATGGACACGAACAAGGCAGAGTAAAAAGAAGAAATATTAAAGGAAATATAAAAAAAGGAGACGTAGTTATTTTGCTTTCTACTGAAAGAGAAGCGAAAGAAATACGTGCTAAATAGGGGGAAATTCAAAGATGCCTACTGATTATTTTAGCGGAGAAGAAATTCCTAAAGGAACAGGACACATGTACGTCAAAAAAGACGGAACTACATATTGGTTTAAGAATCAAAAATCTGAAAAAAATTTTCTTAAACTAAAAAGAACTCCTGGAAAAACAAAATGGACAAATAGTTATCATAAAAATAAAGAAATAAAACTAAGAGGGAAAAAAAAGGAGTGATTTAAAATGGCAAGCGAAATGGAAAAAACACTCGTAATAATAAAACCTGATGCAGTAAACAGAGGAATGATTGGAGAAGTACTAAATAGATTTGAAAGAAAAGGAATTCAACTAATTGGAATGAAAATGGATCATCTTTCTGATGCAAAATTAGAAGAACATTATTCGCATTTAGCAAAAAAACCATTTTTTCCAGAGATAAAAGCTTTCATGCAAAAAGCTCCAAGTATTTTACTTGTTTTACAAGGACGAAAAGCAATTGAAGTTGTTAGAAAAATGGCTGGAGTAACAGAAGGAACAGAAGCATTACCCGGAACAATAAGAGGAGACTTTTCACTAAGCCTTCAAAACACAATAATTCATGCTTCAGACAGTAAAGCAACTGCAGAAAAAGAAATTTGGAGATTTTTCAATAAAGATGAATTATTCAGTTATCCAAGATTGTTAACTGATGTAATTTATTCAGAAAGAGAAAAAAAATAACGGGAGTTAGATTAATTTGAAAGTAAAGGTCAAAAAACTTGTGGAAGAAGCAAAAGTGCCAAAAATAGCACATGAAGGCGACGCAGGATTTGACCTCTACAGCATAGAAGAAATTAATCTAAAACCAATGCAAAGAGCACTTGTTAGAACAGGAATAAGTATTTCTTTTGAAAAAGGATTCGAAGCACAAATAAGACCAAAAAGTGGACTCGCAATAAATCACGGGCTTACTTTACTTAATACTCCCGGAACAATTGACGCAGGATACAGAGGCGAAATAAAAGTAATAATCGCAAATTTAGGCGAAAAAGAATACTTAATTGAAAAGGGTAAAAAAATTTGCCAAGTGGTATTTAACAAAATTGAAGAACCCGAAATTGAAGAAGTAAAAGAACTAGATGAAACTACTCGAGGAGAAGGTGGATTTGGTTCAACAGGATTAGAATAATATAAGTGATTTTAATGAATGAAGAAAACAACGCTGAAAATGTTTCGTTACGAAAACCAATTATTACAGTACTTGGACATGTTGATGCAGGAAAAACAAAAATTCTTGATTCAATTAGAGGAACAAATATTGCAGAAAAAGAAGCAGGCGGAATTACTCAACACATTGGAGCAACAGAAGTTCCAATAAAAATCATTCAAAAACAAGCGGGAAAATTACTTGAAAAATTTAAGTTCAATTTAAACATTCCAGGATTACTTTTCATTGATACTCCTGGACACGAAGCATTTACTACTCTAAGAAAAAGAGGCGGAAGTATAGCTGATTTAGCAGTTGTAGTAGTAGATATTCACAAAGGATTACAAAATCAAACATTAGAAGCAATTGACATACTCAAAACTTGCAAGTGTCCATTTATTGTTGTAGCAAACAAAGTTGATACATTACAAGGATGGGTAGTAGAAAAAGGAAGTATTTCAGAAAACTTAAAAACACAAAGAGAAGATGTTTTAGAACAACTTGATATTAAAATTTACGAATTAGTTGGACAATTACATGAACAAGGATTTGCAAGCGAAAGATTTGATAGAATAACAGATTTTACAAAAGAAGTAACTATTATTCCTGCCTCAGCAAAAAAAGAAATTGGAATCCCAGAAATACTAATGTTCTTATCAGCAATTTCAAAAAAATACTTGGATAAAAAGCTAATAGTAAATGACAAAGGAACTTGTAAAGGTACAGTACTTGAAGTAAATGAAGAAAGAGGATTAGGTAAAACAATTGATGTTATTCTTTATGACGGAATGCTTACAGTAGGCGAAGAAATTATTTTAGGCGGAAAAAATGGAATCATTAAAACCAAAATTCGAGCATTATTAGAACCAAAACCAGTAGGCGAAGGAAACCCAAATGAAAAATTTAATAACATTAAAGAAATTCACGCTGCAGCAGGAGTAAAAATTTCTGCACCAAATCTTGATGATGCAATAAGTGGTTCTCCACTAAGACATTGTTCAGAAGAAAATGAAAAAGAAATTAATGACGAAATTCATAACATAAAAATTGAATCCGATGCAATAGGCCCAATAGTAAGAAGTAATACTCTTGGAAGTCTTGAAGCAATAATAAAACTTTTAGAAGACAAAGGAATTAAAGTAAAAAAAGCAGACATTGGAGAAATTCCAAGAAAAGATGTTCTTGAAATAGAATCAGTAGCAGAAAAAGATAAATACAAAGGAGTAATTTTTGCATTCCACACAAAGGTTAGCGAAGCTGCAAAAATTGAAGCAAAAAAAAGAAACGTGAAAATATTTGAAAGTAATGTTGTTTACAAAATCCTTGAAGATTATGAAGAATGGGTAAAAGAAGAAAAAGACTTGGAGAAAAATAAAAAATTATCAACTTTAACAATGCCATCCAAATTTTTAGTTATGGTAGGAATGGTTTTTAGACACAGCAAACCAGCAATAGTAGGAGTTAGAATTCTTGAAGGAAAACTCAAAAAAGGAACAAAAATAATGAAAAATGGAGAAGTAATTGGAAAAGTTCAAGCAATACAATCAGAAGGAAAAGCTGTTGAAGAAGCAATCAAAGGAATGGAAGTAGCTGTTTCAATAGATGACGCAGTAGTTGAAAAAGATTTGTTTGAAAAAGATAAGCTATATAGTTTTATTCCCCAAAGAGATTTTTTACAATTAGATACAATAAGCGATTCTTTTACAACAGATGAACTTGAATTAATAAAAGAAATAAAAAAAATGAGGAATGAAGCTTAAAAAAAATTGGAGGAATTTTAAATGAAACTATCAGTGTCAGACCCAAAAACAAAAAAAGCATATTCAAAAACAATAGAAAATAATGCTTTTTTTAAAGGAAAAAAAATAGGAAACGAAGTAGAATTAGGTTTAATTGGACTTGATGGCTACAAAGCAATAATAACTGGAGGTTCAGACAAGCAAGGATTTCCAATGAAACATGATTTTGAAGGAATAAACAGAAAAAAATTATATTTAGTAAAAAATATTAAAAAAGGAATAAGACAAAAAGTTTCAAAAAGAGGAAACGAAATTAGTGATGAAACCGCACAAGTAAACCTCAAAATAACCAAAGAAGGAAAAGTAAAATTAGAAGAACTTTTAGGCGGAGAAAACGCAGAACACAAAGATGAGAAAAAATCAGTTACTGAAAAAGCAGTAGAAAAATCTCTTGAAAATGTTGGAAAAATTGATGCATCAGCAGCAAAAGATATTAAAGGAAAAATCAAAAAGTGAAACCAATGTCAAAAAAGAAACTCGGACAGCAAGCAGAAATCAATATTGGAATGATTGGTCATGTAGACCACGGTAAAACTTCATTAGTTCAAACATTAACAGGAAAATGGGCTGACACTCATAGTGAAGAACTAAAAAAAGGAATTTCAATACGGCTAGGTTATGCTGACGCAACATTTTACAAATGCGATAAAATAAAAGGAGCAGAAGCTTACAATGCAACAGGAAAATGTGAAACAGGAAAAGCAGTTCCAATAAGAAAAGTTTCTTTTGTTGATGCTCCAGGACACGAAACATTAATGGCTACAATGTTATCAGGAGCCGCATTAATGCAAGGAGCAGTACTTGTAATTGCAGCAAATGAAAAATGTCCACAACCAAGAACAGCAGAACATTTAATGGCATTAAGCTCAGCAGGAATAAAAAATATTGTAGTAGCACAAAACAAAATAGACTTAGTAGACATGAAAAGAGCAAAAGAAAGCCATAATGAAATAACTGCATTCTTAAAAAAATATAATTATACAAATACTCCAATAGTCCCAATCTCTGCAAACCAAGGGGTTAACATTGATTTAGTAATAGAAGCAATTGAAAAAGAAATTGTTACTCCAAAAATAGAAAAGAAAAAACTAATGAAAATGTACATTGTAAGAAGTTTTGATGTTAACAAACCAGGAACAAAAATAGAAAATATTAAAGGAGGAGTAATTGGTGGAAGCATTATTTGTGGAACACTAAAAATTGGAGATAAAATAGAAATTACTCCCGGCGAAAATGGAAAACCAATAGAAACCGAAGTAGTTAGTTTAGGAGTAGAAAATGGAATGCTAGAAGAAGCACATGCTGGAGGACTAATTGCAGTAGGAACAACACTTGACCCATTCTTCACAAAAAATGATGAATTAAGAGGACAAATGATTGCAAAACCAGGAGTACTACCAAAACCAACAAATTTAATTAAATTAGAAGTACACCCAATTGAAAGACTACTTGAAAAAAATGAAGAAAGCATTAAAATAAACGATTACGTAGTTCTTGCAATAGGAACAAGTACAATTATTGGACAAGCAATAAAAAGTTCTGGAAAAAATTCATTTGAATTTGCATTACGTTCATATTGTGTAATTGAAAAAGACCAAAAAGTAGCAATAAGTAAAAGAGAACAAAATGGTTGGAGGTTACGAGCATATGGTATCAGCAAGTAAAATTGCTTGGGATACAAATATGCTTCTTAATATAGAAAGATTCAAAATAGATGTTTTCCATGAATCAAAAAGAATGCTTGGCAAAGTAGAATTCATTGTTCCCAGACAGGTAATTAATGAACTTGAAGGGCTTTCAAAAGAAGGAAACAAACTAAAAAAAGAAGTAAATATAGCAAGGGAATTAATGGAAAAAAATAATGTAAAAATAATTGAAATAGAAGCAAGAAATGCAGACGAAGCATTAACAAAAATGTCTCCAGAAGCAATAATTGCAACAAACGATAAAGAATTAAAAGATAAGGTAAGAGAATTAAATGGAAAGGTATTATACTTAAGGCAAAAAAAAATGCTTGAGCTTATTTAGGTGGTGAAAAAACAATGTACAAAAATTATACTATAACTGATACAATAAGAATCCCTCCTGCAGACATAGGAACAAACCTCAAAAAGACAATACTTGAAAACGCAAAAAAAGTTTATGAAGGAGTTCTTGATGAAGATATGGGAGTAGTTGTTACCGTAACAGGAGTAGAAAAAATAGGAGACGGAAAAATAGTTCCCGGAGACGGAGCAGCATATTATGCAACAGACATTAAAGTACTAATGTACAAACCAATGTTACATGAACTCGTAGAAGGAGAAATAAGCGACGTTACTGAATTTGGAGCATTTATAAAAACTGGGCCATTAGAAGGATTAATTCATGTAAGTCAAATAATGGATGATTACATTAATTACGATGCAAAACTACCAGGATTTGTTGGAAAAGAAACAAAAAGAAAACTAACCACCAAAGACGTTGTAAAAGCAAGAATAGTTACTGTAAGTCTCAAAGGAACAATTTCAAGTTCAAAAATAGGATTAACAATGAGACAAGAAGGACTTGGAAAATCAGATTGGATAAAAATAGAAAAAAAACCAACTAAAAAAGCAACAGAAAAGGATAAAAAAAAGGAGTTGAAAAAATGAAACAGGACAAAGCATGCCGAAGTTGTAGATATGTTCTTGAAGAAGGTGGCGACGTATGCCCTGTTTGTGGTTCAAATTCATTCACAACATTCTGGAGAGGATACTCAGTAATATTAAATGCGGAAAATTCAGAAATTGCTCAAAAAATGGGAATAACAAAAGCAGGAAAATATGCATTAAGATTAAGTAGGTGAAAAAAATGATAGTAAACATAGACAAAAAAAATGAAAATCCCGTTCTTAACAGAACAGAAATAAAATTTAGTGCAAAAGAAGCACAAAAAACTCCATCAAGAAAAGAAATAAAACAAAAAATAATTGCTTTAATCAATTCTGATGAAAAATTAACAGTAATAGATGTATTAGAAACAAGATACGGAACATCAGATTTAAAGGGAACAGCAAAAATCTACAAAGACGAAAAACAAATGAAAAAAATAGAAGAAAAATATATTCTTGCAAGAAACTTTGGAAAAAAAGAAGAAGCAAAAGCAGAAAATAAAACAGAAGCTCCAGCAAAAGTAAAAGAAGAAGCTCCAGTAAAAAAAGAAGAAGTAAAAGCTGCGACCAAAGGAAGTCCCGCTGAAAGTACCCGTGAGGGTGAAGGGAAAGAAAAGAAAGAGTGATTTAAAATGGTAATGAAAGGAAAAAAAGACGCAAAAGGAAAAAAACCTCATAAAAAACACCCTAATATTAAAAAAGGGGAAAAGTACAAAATTGAAGGCGATAAGGTTACAAGAAAAAAAACTTGTCCTAAATGTGGCCCAGGAGTATTCATGGCAGACCATGAAAAAAGACGCCACTGTGGAAAATGCAACTTTACAGAATTCAAATGATTTTAAGGGGGCTTTACAATAAGTGCTCTTTTATCAAATATACTTTTAGATGCGGGATTACTACTAATCCCAATTATCTACATAACTTTTTTTGAGAAG
>Ga0208904_1001402_pt1 | contig 16592 bp, 22 predicted proteins | sample AntAceMetag02UKB_FD_184774 | JGI IMG/M metagenome (GOLD analysis project Ga0208904, IMG submission 184774) | Saline lake microbial communities from Ace Lake, Antarctica - Antarctic Ace Lake Metagenome 02UKB (SPAdes) (version 2) | ecosystem: Environmental > Aquatic > Non-marine Saline and...
AACGGGGTAACATTTTAACTGTTCCGTCTGATTCCCAATAATAAGTCATTGAGCCAAATTTAGCGTCGTTGTCAACAATGGAATTACTTGATACAGCTGTGATGGTAATTGTTTTTTCTGGTTCGGTTTCTTTAATTAAAACTAGGTCTTTAGTTTTTAATTCTGAGTCATTATTTTTTTCACTCCAACCCAGAGGTAAAGCTAATAATATTTGATAAGCGTCAAAATCTTTGATTATCAACTTATTGACCGTTGTACTAGCTACTGTTTCTTTAGTTCTAACCATAGTATTACCATCTGCATCTAGACATTCTGCCGTTACCTCAAAACTTAAATTAAAATTATCAGCCAAACTACAATTAATCATTTTTGACCCCATATAAATTGGCCACCAAGACTCAGCTAATTTTATAGCGTGTAAATAATTTTCAGTTTCGAATATTCCTGTAAATTTAAATTTACCCATTAATTCACTGTCTGTTTGCTTGGTGATAATTAAATCCAAACTAGAGGTCGCCTGATTATAATTAAGAGCCAATTGTTCTTTCAACTCTAAAATTAAATCTTTATTTAAATCTTCTGTCTCTGCTAATTTTTGTTTTTGTTTTAACTCTTGAGCTGCTTCTTCATATTCTGTCCAATTTTGACGCAAATCTACTAAAATACGATCCAAACGATTAATTACATTTTTAAATTCTGATTTAATCCCCTCCAAGGTTTGAGCCTCCGTCGTAGTTGGTAAAACTAAAACCATAATGGTGATTAAAATGATAAAATATTTAGTCATAATTTTTATAGTTTAAATAATACTTTAAGCCCTAATTGGCTTATTTACATTATAAACTGATTAAGAAAAATATAAAAGGGCTAGAAGTTATTACTCCTAACCCTTTAAACACACGAAATTTTTACTTTTCGGGTTCTTTGATACTAATCACCCGCAAAGTCGCTTTGCCGTCATCTTTAAAACCTAAGACAGAAGCCCCGGCTTTCGATAAATCAAAATCTCGCCCGCGAACAAACGGCCCGCGATCTTGAATTTCGACCTGAATCATCCGAAGATTTTCAGGATTAAGCAAAACAACTTCAGTCCCAAACGGCAAAGACTTATGAGCCGCCATTTTGGGGTCATTTTTATCAAAAACTTCTCCACTAGCGGTCAATCGACCCTGAAATTCAGCTCCATACCAAGAAGCAACGACTTCGGGAGCTTTGGCCCACTCGGCGACGACACTACCCGGACCACCGATTAAACCGGTAGCCACAGCTCCTAATGTCAAAAATGTCATCATTTGTCTTTTACCTCTTCAAACCACGAAAGTGGTTAATTGTGTGTTTAACCAAAAGAAAAGGGGTGTGAAGAATTCCGCACGTCTTTTTTTCCGGTCAAAATGTCCAAAATCTGATTATTATTTTATAACAATTCATAATTTTGTCAAATTTCTAAGTCTATATAATACCAATAAATAACCAAAAGCCACGAATATTTGTCATATTCGTGGCTTAAATCCTTAAAAAAGATCTGTTTCGCGTGTTGTATTTTGCGAGCAAGTCAAGCACACCTCTCTCTGTGGCTTCACCATATGACATTGACGTTTGTCTGATTTAGCCAATTTAATCTCTTTACCTTGAAAAGGTAAATTTAGACTATAGCTCACAATCTGTATAAAATCATAAGCTTCAGACACAGACAACCCCGCAACCTCGATGGCTATCTCAGCCAATTCTTTAAGTCCGACTTCGTTTGACAAAACGACATCAGACTTAGGATCTAGGGCGGCCAAAAAAATCAAAGTCATGATTTCCCCCACTCTTTCAGGTGGCATCTTGTTTCCTGAAATCATAATTTAACTCCTTATGATTTATTTCCCCCATCACATAAAAGTTGAACCAAAATTAATATTACAACTTAATTAAACTTAAAGCAAGGTTTCTCTCAAAAAATTAGACTGTCTTTTGACTGATTGAATTGTCTTAATAATTAATTTTAGCTATACTCACTATACATTTTGGCCCTATCTTCTAACGGTTAGGAAGCCGCCTTCTCAAGGCGGAAATCGGAGTTCGATTCTCCGTAGGGTCACAAATAGCATCAAAGCGGTTTTCAAAGCACTCAAATCCGTCTTTGACCTTATATTTCAACGTATTTTCGGATACATAAAGTTCTGAAAATATAACTCGTGTAATCTGCTCTTTCTCTTTCGGATTTGCAAATTGGTAATAAGGCACAACGTTTTTTACGAGTTCTGAAAGTTTTTGAACATCCTTCATTGTCTCGTGCATTGCAACATCAGAAACTTGTTCTCGCTCTTGGAAATCAACAAGTTGTTTGTTCAGCTTATTTTCTTCTGCAATCAAACTCTCTGGCGTATACACTCCAGTTTTTAGTAGTGTCAATTTGTTTGAACGAATATACGCAAGGTCCTCACGTATTTTCTTTTTCTGTCTTTCGAGTTGGCTCAATTCTTTATTTCGCTTTTCTTCAAGTAATGCAATATCGGTTCCTACTCGTGCGTCCATTTGTTCAACTTCTTCATCAGTAAAATATAGATTTTCAATAAGTTCCTCAATCTTCTTTTCAATAAAACTAAAGTTGAAGTTTTTGAAGTTGTTTGAACATTCTTTTGTGCATCGAGAATTTGTGAAGTGGACCCCTTTCTTTAAACACTAACCTTGTAAGTTTCATTGTAGGATTCCTTGGTTAAAAGTGCAAACTGAACAGGTGACATTTTTAGAGCCGAATGGATTCTGGTATTGTTGTAAGTCCAGATGGTACGATAGATTTCGTAAACTAATTCACCAAGTATTTTAAATCTCTCTGGATCACCTAAATCAACCTTAAACTTGTCATAGAACGATTCTTGATAACCATTCTCCCACGGACAACCTGGCGCTGAGCGAGAAATGAGACAGCCAACTGTTTCTAAAGCATCGATAAAGACTTTGGAATTGTATTCACTACCATTGTCTGAGTGAAAGATTAGAGGACGAGAATTAGTATGTAAGGCATTCATTAAAGCCGACAGAGGTAAGATGACAGCGTGAGTGGTATAGACCGAGAAACCAATCACTTTTCTGGTAAAGAGATCGAGGACTGTAGCAATATAGACGGTTTTCCCTTGAAATGAAAAGTGGGTGAAATCAGCCACCCAAATGTGGTTTTCGTACAGAGGGTAATTGGTAAAAAGAAGATTGGGGTAAACAACCTTAATCTTCTTTGTTTTCTTCCACTTCTTACCCCTCCTGCGGTAGGCTTTGGTACCGAAGATATTCATTACTCTTTTGACCTGCTTACGATTTAATTTAAGGTGCCAGGCCAAACGGCGTGAGCCATATGACGGATGATCGCGTAGTACTTCTTCAATCTGGCATTTTAACTTCCAATCTTTGTTTGGTTGTTTTGGTTTGTAATATAGCGAACCACGGGATACTCCAAGCTCTTTGGCTCTAAGAGTTTTAGGAGTCTTAGATTGACTTAACAACTCTTTTTTTGGGTTTCTGACAATTTGAGAGTCATTTCACCTACTAGTTGTAGTAGTTGAGATTTTTCTTTCTTTAGTTTAATAATTTCAGCTAGAGTTGGACCACCATCTGTTTTTCTAGCAATCCAGGAGTAGATAGTAGTTTCAGCTACACCATGATCCTTGGCGGCTTGAACTACTGAGACACCATCATTTTTAATTCTACTTAATATTTGCTCCTTTAGATCTGGAGCAATACGATATGCTTTTTTCATATATCTTTATTGTACACTAGGTTATTAATGTACAAGGATGGTGTACAAAATTTGGGGTCCGGGTCATGGCGTGTCCCGCGGCACTTCATATTTTACAAGTACTCGAAGTAAAATATGTTAGTGACCGTTCCTGCCGGTCATCCATTGATAGTTAGCTCAGTTATGTTGTGTAATTTGAGCGCTCGAGATACATTTTGAAATAAGTTGTATTATATTAATTATGAAATTATTTTTATCAGGAGGAGGTAGTGATAAGGAATCATATCAATAAAGACTTCGTTAAAGATTTAACAAAACGTATTCGTCGTGACCTAACTATAGATTGGACAAATAATGAAACAATCAAAGCCCGACTTAGACAAAATGTAAGATTACTTCTTATTCAAAAAGGTGTAATTGAAATAATGCAAACAGAAAGATTGATTGAGTCGATATATCAGGAAACTGTAAGGGTTTATCGCGAATATGTACTAGTATAATTATATTAACAATATTTAGGTTTTTGGTTATATTCAATAATTTTAATTAATTTATGTATAGACAAGGGGTTTCGGCAATTATAACAAATCAAAATAATGAGTTTCTTTTAGTTAATCTCGAATCTTTTGCAGAGAAGTTTTTCGCTATTCCTGGTGGTGGAGTTGAAGAGGGAGAAACACTAAAAGATGCAGTGTATCGAGAGATAAATGAAGAATTAGGAATTACAGACAAACAGCTTGAAATTGTGGGTCAAAGTAATATGCCAGTTAGGTTTAAATTCAAAGAAATTAGAATGAATCGTAAAGGGGTTGAATATGAAGGATCAGAACGATACTTTTTCGGCTTTAAATTTATTAGTGATGAGAAAATAATAACTCCGAACCCTGGCGAAGTCCGAACTTATAAATGGGTTGCATATAATGATTTGAAAGATTATCTCTTGTTTGATTGCCAATTAGAAGATACAACAGAAAAAATACTAGAATTTTTTCCGTTTGTTAAGAAAAATTAAAACTGCAAACACAAAGACGGCCATCTAGGGGTTTAGCCTTAGTTGTGGACAAACGCTTCTAATTTCGGTTATAATTTTGATTAATATGGAACAATCAAGAATATATCTAAGAGATTTAAAAAACCACTTAGACAAAGAAGTTGTTATTAAAGGCTGGATTGATGTTAGGCGCGATCAAGGCAAGCTTATTTTTTTGGATTTTAGGGATGTTAGTGGTAAAGCTCAGGGTGTCATTTTGCCTCAAGCCACAAAAGCTAAAGAAGTGGGAAGTACGGTTAGGCCAGAATGGGTCGTCGAAGTTAAAGGTAAAATTAATTTACGACCAGAAAAAAATATTCAACCAGATAAAGACAATGGCGATATTGAAATAGAAATACTAGACCTAAAAGTTTTAAATGAGGCCACGACTCCGCCGTTTGATATTTCGACCGATGGCAAAGAGATTAATGAAGAGGTGCGCTTAAAAAATCGGTATATCGATTTGCGCCGAGATAGAATGCAAAATAACTTTAAAAAGAGACATTTAGTCGCTCAATTTGCGCGTAATTTTTATGCGCAAGAAAATTTCATCGAGATAGAAACTCCTTATTTAACCAAATCAACTCCAGAGGGCTCGAGGGATTATGTTGTTCCGTCTCGAATTTATCCGGGAAATTTTTATGCTTTACCTCAATCCCCGCAACAATATAAACAAATATTAATGACAGCGGGGTTTGAAAAATATTTTCAAATTGCTAAATGTTTTAGAGATGAAGACACTAGAGGTGATAGGCAACCAGAATTTACTCAGCTTGATATGGAGATGAGTTTTGTTGATCAAGAGGAGGTAATGGCGGTCAACGAAAAAATGATCGTGGAATTAATTAAAGAAGTTTATCCCGAAAAGAAAATCCAAACGGTACCTTTTCCGCGGATTTCCTATAAAGACGCCATAGAAAAATATGGTTGTGACCGACCAGATATGAGAGAAGATAAAGAAGATCCAAATTTATTGGCTTTTTGTTGGGTAATTGATTTTCCTTTCTTTGAAAAAACCGAGACCGGTGGTTGGACTTTTTCTCATAATCCTTTTTCGGCGCCGAAGCCAGAATTTATGCCAGATTTAATGGCTAAAAAAAATATTGAAAATATTATCGCAGCTCAATATGACGTGGTTTTAAATGGGTTTGAAGTTGGAGGTGGAGGGATTAGAAATCATCAACCAGATGCTTTGCGCAAAACTTTTGAAATCATGGGTTATACAAATGATCAAATAGAAAATAACTTTTCACATATACTAAAAGCCTTAGGGTCTGGCACTCCACCTCATGGAGGCTTAGCGTTTGGTTTTGATCGGTTGATAATGATTTTACAAAATGAACCAAATATTCGCGAAGTGATTGCTTTTGCCAAGACAGGTGAAGGTAGAGATTTAATGATGGAAGCTCCAGCTGAAATCACCAAAGAGCAACAAGCAGAGCTGGGTCTTATTCTAAAAACCAAAAAAATAGAATAAACCCCCGATGACTAAAAGTCGATCGGGGGCGGGTAGCATATGCGCCGATAGGGCGGGTGCTACCCTTGACAGATAAAGATTTTCTGTGGTACCTTCCTCCAACGTCAAGTGCCTTTATTGGCCGATTCGCTAAGCGCGGAGCCTATTGGCGAGCTTGACTGGCAATCTTCCCTTATTGCGCATTAAGGGAACACCACATCTTTACCTTCATATATGATAGCATATATAAAATATTTGTCAAGTAAAATATTTTGCCTTAATCTATGAATGAAATGACACTAGAAATAAAACTAGCTTTTGTTAAAGGGTTATTTGAAGTTGTTTTAAAAGAAATAAGTGAATATCCTGAAATTAGAGTGACAGAAAAAGGGGTTGATTTTTTGTACCTTGAATTTTTTACTGATTTTGAATTAATAAAAAATTTAAAAAGTGTCTCTAGGGCGTATTTGGTGGTCAGGGATCCTGAGTATAATCCTTTTTATATTTCAAATCATAAATCAATTTTAGGTGATTTATTAAAAACTGTTTTTGCTAAAAATGATAAAAAAGCGTTTAAAACTTTTAAAATTATATGTGCTGGTTCCGAGACCAAAGAAATAGTTGAAATTAATAAATATATTGAAAATAATTTTGGTTTAATTTTAGCCGAAGAAGCTGATGCTAAAATTCAGATCATTAAAATTGAAAGAAGGTGGGAAGTCGGGCTACAAATTAGTCCCAGACCTTTGTCAGTTAGAGAGTATAGAGTAAAAAATATGAGTGGGGCCATGGATTCAACTATTGCCTTTGTTGTAAATTATTTATGTGAGCTTGAGCGAGGAAAGTCTTATTTGAATATTTTTTCTGGTAGCGGAACTTTATTAATTGAAGTCGGGCAGAGTGATTTTACTTTAGCTAAAATAATTGGTTTTGATAATAATAAAGAACATTTATCTTTATCGGTTCAAAATATTAAACAAGCCGGTTTGATTAAAAAAATACAAATTAAAGAGTTTGATATTTTTAGTCAGCCGAAATTGGGTCAATTTGATATAATTACTTCAGATTTGCCTTTTGGTATGGTCATTGGTAAAGCTTCTGATTTAGAAAATTTATATCAAGTTTTTATTGAATACTGTGAAGAAACCTTAAAAGCGACCGGTAAACTAGGTCTTTATACTAACGAGTTTGAGCTTTTAAAAGCGATTATCAATAAATCTAAGTTCAAGATCGTCAAAACTTTAGAATTGCAAATTGTCACAGCCGTCAATTCTTATTTGAAACCTAAAATTGTGATTTGTGAATTCAGAGATAAAAAATGTTAAATTTGATACAAAATATGTCATATTATATTAAAAATGAAATCAGTAGAATTAAATAAAGATGAGTCTAACATAAGAAGATTGAGCCATTAAAATTGATGTAAGCCGTCAAATATTTTTGCTTTAGAAAAAGGGGATTATGTCTTCTTATTGTTATTTATTTTAAGTACTTGATTTTAAATAGTAATGGGTATATATTCATAATATAGATAATAAAGTAAGGTCGAATTATCTTATCATTCATTAAAAATTTATAATATAAAACATATTATGCCTAAATTTGATGGAACTGGTCCTCTTGGTCAAGGCGTTGGCTTTGGACGAGGAATGGGTCCTTGTGGTGCGGGTTCTGGGATTTGTCCGGGCAGAGGGCTTGGTCAAAGATTAAGACGAGAAAGATTTATTTCTCCGAAAAATGAATTAGCAGCTTTAGAAAAAGAAAAAGAATTTTTATTTCAAGAGTTAGAAATAATTAAAGAAGAAATTGAATTTCTTAAAGCTGACAAATAATAATCTTTGAAAAATACTCTAGTTCTTTCTTTAAGCTGAAAGATAGAGTATTTTTCTATAAGTGTAGTAAAATAATAATTAATAATATATGCCAAGACCAAGACTATATAGAAAAATAGATTTTAAACCAAAAGTTTCTTATTTTAAACCTCGTGGAGTTCCAATAAGGGATCTCGAGATTGTTCAACTTACTCATGAAGAGATGGAAGCCTATCGTCTTCGTTATGTAGAAGGGTTAGATCAAAAAGAATCAGCTGAAAAGATGAAGACTTCACAGAGTACTTATCAAAGAATTTTGACTTTAACATCAGAAAAAATTGCTGATGCTTTGGTAAATGGAAAAGCTCTAGCAATTGTTGAATAAAAGATTTTAAATTTTATTTATTTTAATTATATAACGAAGAAGAGATAAAGGTTTCCATTTTTGGTCAGAGTAAGGTAAAGTTGAATTACAATCTGGACAAGATTTAGAAAATTTTGCTCGGGGTGTATTTATAAAAAATGAAAATGAAAAATATAGAAGAAGTTGAAATTACTGAAGAAACTTTAAATGTAAGGTCTCGCACCTCGACTAAATTGTTTGGTCTTTTTAACGCATCACTTCGAACTGATATTAAAATTAATGAAGAAGGAGAAGTCACGATCTCGCGTCCGTGGTATAGTTTTTTGTACCGGGCATCGCGATCTTTAAATGATCTTGAACGAGAACTGAAACAAGAACTTAAGGTTTTGAAAGATGATTTAAAGTTAATCGACGTTGAATCGCAAAATAAATTTCAAGCAACTGCTGAAGTATTAGAAATTTCAGCTGACGTAGTTACAACCAAATAAGGTCTAGTTAATTAGTTGTCTTGAATTAAAACAGAGCTTGTGAAGTATTTATCGAATAAAAAGTATCAAATCTAAAGGTTTGGTACTTTTTTGGGAAGTAGATATTGCTTTATATACCTTATGGGGGTATAATAATATATATGAAAAAAGAAATAAAATTAGCAGTGATGAATCGTCTTCGACGAATAGAGGGTCAAGTTCGAGGGTTGCAAAAAATGGTCGATGAGGAACAGTACTGTATTGATATTATTACTCAGTCTTCAGCCATCAGAAATGCTCTTTCGGCAGTAGAAGATCTTACGCTTGAAAATCATTTATCTGAGCACGTGATTCATCAAATGAAGCAAGGAGAAGAAAAAAAAGCTATTAGTGAAATTATTAATATTTTTAAAAAATCTAAGAAAAAATAATATGAAAAATATTTTTTTTAGTGTTTTGGTTATAAGTTTTTTTATTTCTATTAGTGTTGCTGATGCTGAAGTGGGCACGATGGATCATTTTTCGCGATTCACAAATCAAACCCAAATTGGTTGTAGCGGGGTGACTGATGATCAATTTGAAGAGACTGGAGATTTTTTTATAAGCTCAATGTTAAAAAACCAGGAACAACGTAAAGCAATAGATGATAATCTAAAAGGAGAAAAGTCAGAAAATTTACGACAAGCCTATGTTAGTATTGGTCGATCATATCTTGGTTGCCCATCAGACTATGATAACGATTCTAGTTACAAGCCAATGATGATGGGATATGGTTTATATAATGATCATCATACTAATAGTATGATGGGACATCATGATTGGGGATCAAGTTTGATGAGTGGTTTTAGTAGTTTTTTGGGATTTATCTGGATTACGATGATTCTCGTCTGGATATTGTTTATCCTCGTAATAGTTTTAATTGTTAAATGGATTCGTAAATAATCACATAACCATAATGTCTAAAAATAACATAATTATAATTATAGTTTTAATTTTAGGAGGAATTGTCGGCTTTGGAGTCATACAAAAATTGTCGAATAATAGTTTAGTTGAATCAGCTCCTTATAATAAAACGATCGCTACAATCTACAAATCACCAACGTGTGGTTGTTGTGGAGTTTATGCATCATATATGAAAAAAGAAGAGTATGATGTGAAAATCAAAAATGTTCTAGATATGGAAAAAATTAAAGAGAAACTTGGTGTACCACTTGAGCTTGAAAGTTGTCATACGACAGAGGTGGGAGGATATGTGGTAGAAGGTCATATTCCCCAAGAGGCGATTCGAAAACTTTTGACTGAAAAACCAGATATTAAAGGTATTGGTATGCCAGATATGCCGTCTGGATCTCCGGGAATGCCGGGACCAAAAACAGAAGATTTTATTATTTATGAAATTACATCAGACGGTAACAAGGGAGACGTCTTTATGATTATTTAATTATGAAAAAATATCTTTTCTTATCTTCGTTGATTGTTTTTGTGCCTAAAATTGTTTCGGCTCATTGTCCACTTTGTGTTGTAGGAGTAGGAGGGCTTGCGGTGTTGGCTGCTTATTTGGGAATTTCTTCAATTGTAGTCGGGGTGTTTATAGGAGCGTTTTCTCTTGCTCTTGGTTTATGGATTTCGGGATTGATTAAAAAATCGTATATTCCATTACAAAAACCAATTCTTACCGTTTTAATTTTTTTAGGAACAGTTATACCGATTATGCCCCTTATAGTTCATTATGGACCATTTTATGTTTCTTTTATTGGTGAATACGGTACAACCTATACAATTAATCTCTTTGTTTTTGGAGTGATAATTGGAACCTTGATTATGCTTGGCACCCCGTCTTTAAGTAAGTTGGTTACTAAAATTAGAAAGAAACAATTTCCCTTTCAAGGAATAATAATTACGATAATCTTACTTGTCGTGGTAGCTATCATTATCCAATTATTATCATGACGAACATCACTTTCTTGTTTATAGGAATAATTATTTTATTTGCGATGTTTATTATACTTCGCTCTGTTTCTTCTCTAAAAATTTGCGCTTTATGCGGATCGGTGTCTGTATTGTGGGTCGTTTTACTTTTTACTTTTTACTTAGGATATGAAATAGATGTAACTTTCACCGCTCTTTTAATGGGAAGTAGTATTATTGGTTTTATGTTTTTACTTGAACATAGGCTAGAAAAGAAATATCAATTATTTAAATTGCCATATTTTTTAACACTTGTTTCGGTTGCCTATTTTGTATTAACAAAAAGTATAATTATTAATGTCATTGTTATAATCAGTTTAGTTTGGCTCATTATGTTTGTAATCTATATGAGCGAGCGAATAGAAAAAATAAAATTAATCGGGAAAAAAATAGTCGATTGTTGTAAAAATTGGTAAAATAAAATTATGAATTGTTCTAATCTAAAACAAAATCAAGATCATCAAGATCATCAAGGTCATAAGGCTCATTCAACCGGACATGGAATGAGCCATGGAGATGCATCATCATATTTGAAACGATTTTGGATCGTTACATTTTTGTTGATTCCGCTTGTTATTGTTCATCCCCAAATATCAGAGTTTTTGGGTTTAACTTATTTAAATATAAGTAAATGGATTCAATTTGGTATTGCAACCATGATATTTGGCTTTTCGCTTGTTTTTTTTCAACACGCTTGGCATGAAATAAAAGCTAAAGCCTACGGTATGATGACCCTTGTTTCGCTCGCGGTTGGAGCGGGCTATTTATTTTCAGTTGTTTCAACCTTTGTTCCGACACTTCAAGTGGAATTTTATCTTGAAATTTCAACTCTTATTTGGATTCTTCTTTTTGGTCATTATCTAGAAGCAAAATCAAGCAGTGCAGCCGGTAATGCTCTTCAAGAGATTGCTAAACTTCTACCTAAAAAGGCTCATAAATTAATAGACGGAAAAGAAACAGATGTTGAAATATCTTTACTGCAAGAAAACGATGTTGTTGTTGTTAAACCAGGAGAAAAAGTTCCGGCTGATGGTTTGGTGATGAAAGGTTCGGCTAATGTAGACGAGTCTCTTATAAGCGGTGAATCAAAGCCTGTCTTTAAAAAAGAAGGAGTTGAAGTGGTAGCTGGTTCAATTTGTTTAGATGGATCACTTGTTATAAAACTTTCTCGTGTCGGTGAACATTCAACCGTGGGTCAAATACAAAAACTAATAGAACAAGCTGGTCAAACTAAACCGCGATCACAAAGGATCGCTGATCGGGCAGCGGCGATTCTGACATTTGTGGCAGGGATTACGGCGCTTCTAACTCTTCTTGTTTGGACACTAGTTATAGGCGAAACTTTTGTCTTTGCGATTACTCTTGCCATCACAGTACTTGTTATCGCTTGTCCTCATGCTCTCGGACTTGCGATTCCAACCGTGACTACAATTACTACATCGCTGGCGGTTAAAAATGGTTTTTTTATTAAAGATCTTTCCAAAATTGAAACAATACGAAAAGTAAATTATGTTGTGTTTGATAAAACTGGCACTTTAACTTTTGGCAAGTTTGGGGTGACGAGTATTAAAGCTTTAGGTAATATCAATGAGGATAAGGTTTTGCAAATAACGGCTTCACTTGAAAAAGAATCATCACATATTATTGGACATTCTATTCTTGAACATGCTCATTCGAAAAAAATTGAATTGTTAGAAATTAGTGATTTTAAAAATGTCGCAGGTCAAGGGGTAAAGGCAAAAATCGACAACAAGGAGTATTTTGTTGGTAATAAGAAAATGATAGAACAATTTAAGTATCAAATACCAGAAGATACATTAGATACGGTTGTTTTTGTAGCAGATACACAAGAATTACTAGGGTACATCACTTTAGCTGATTCGATTAAAGAATCTTCGTATGAGGTAGTAAAAAAACTACATACCATGGGTATAAAAGTAGCTATGCTTACGGGAGATAATAAGCAAGTTGCAAAAGGGGTGTCAAATAAGCTTGGTATTGATACGTATTTTGCTGATGTTTTACCGGAGGATAAATATAAACATATAAAAGAACTTCAAACGCAAGGGAATATAGTCCTTATGGTAGGTGACGGAGTAAATGATGCACCAGCTCTAGCTCAAGCTGATGCAGGGATAGCGATTGGTACTGGTACAGATATTGCAGTTGAATCGGGTGATGTCGTTCTGACTAATAATAATCCATTAGATGTTGTGAAGCTGATAATTTTAGCTAAAAAAGTTTATGTCAAAATGATTCAAAATCTTGTTTGGGCCCTTGGTTACAACATCGTGGCCATACCAGCTGCCGCTGGGGTATTTGCTGTTTGGGGCTTCTTTTTGAGACCAGAGATTGGAGCTTTGGTTATGAGTCTCTCGACGGTTATTGTGGTTATAAATGCTATGACTTTAAGGCGTGTAGATTTAGCTCAAATTTAAAAGAAAAAATTAAAATCTAAATAATAGAATAGTAATTTCCATTTTTGGCTAGAGTAAGGTAAAGTAGTGACTTATGGCTGGAAATGAATCTATTTTAAAATTTAATAATGTTAGTTTTGATTATGGACCTAAACGACCTATTTTAGACGAGGTTGATTTTTCGCTTCGACAGGGTTCGAAGTTTGCTTTGATGGGGCAAAATGGGGCAGGGAAAAGTACTATTTTTAAATTAATCACTGGTGAATTAGAACCAGAAACAGGGACGATTAATAAAGCGACTAGATTAAAAGTTTCTACCGCTAAGCAAGTTATAAAAAGAAGTCAATTTGACTGGACTATCCGGGAATTTTTTCAAAATTGTTTTGAGGATAAGGTTTATGATCTTGACCCTAAGATTGAAGCAGTTTTGGAAGTTGTAAATTTAGAAACTGATTTTACTAAAGTGATAAAAGATTTTTCTGGCGGACAACAAGCCAGACTCCTCTTAGCGTCGGCTTTAATCCAAAATCCTGATTTGTTACTTTTAGATGAACCGACTAATAATTTAGACCAAGCTGGGATTGATCATTTAACTAAATTTTTGATTGATTATAAAAAAACCTGTATTGTCATTTCTCATGATGCTGAGTTTCTAAATGCTTTTACGGAGGGTGTCTTTTATCTTGATGTTTTTACGCGCCAACTTGAACAATATGTTGGTAATTATTATGACGTAGTCGCTGAGATTGCTGTTCGAGTAGAAAAAGAAAAAAGAAAAAACGCGCAAATGAATAAAAAAATTCAAGGCAATAAAGATAAAGCCAATTTTTTTGCTAATAAAGGTGGACAGATGCGACTCTTGGCTAAAAAGATGCGCGAAGAAGCAGAAGAGTTAGAAGAAAATAAAGTTGAAGTTAGGCGCGAAGATAAAACAATTAGACCTTTTAAAATTCCTTTTCAAGACGAGGTGGTGGGAGAAATAATAAATATTAGTTCTTACTCAGTGATGAAAAATAATAAACAGGAGGTCAAAAATATTAAATTATCTTTGAAAAGAAATCAGCATTTATTACTAGCTGGTCCGAATGGTATTGGTAAAAGTACCCTACTTGAATCATTGGCCCTTGGGACTAGTGCGGGAGCAAAAATAACCGAAGGAGTGAAGGTTGGGTATTATCGTCAAGATTTTTCGACACTTGATTTTAATAGTACGGTTTATGATTCTTTGCTTAGTGTTTTAAATAATCATGATGAAGAACGATTACGCAGTGTTGCGGCTAATTTTTTAATTACTCAAGATTTTATTCATAGTCGAATTGGAGATTTATCAGAGGGTCAAAAAGGGTTAGTGGCTTTTGCTCAATTAGTTTTATTAAAACCTGGTCTTTTGATTCTTGATGAACCAACTAACCATATTAATTTTCGTCATTTGCCAATTATCGCTAAAGCGCTTGACGCTTATGAAGGGCCGATGATATTAGTCTCCCATGTGCCAGAATTTGTCGCCCAAATTCGAATAGATGAAATATTAGATTTAGCTAAATAATTATTTTTTAGATAAAAAAATCTCGGCAACCGAAGTTGCCGAGATGGGGGGGGGCGGAGAGAGGGGGTTAAAAATCGACTAATTGATCTTTTTTTGGATTAGTCTTTTTATTTTTGGGGACAGCAAGAATCTGTTCCCGTCTCATTTCTTCTTTTTGTCGAGTTCTATTCTCGATTTTTTCGGTAAGAAGATCGAGAAGTTCATCTTTCTGTTTAGGATGTCTTTCGGCAGAAAAGATGAGGATTTTTTGAACGACGGGATCGTTCTTGTATATTTGGCATAGTTGGCACACCAAATCCTCTTTAATCTCAGGAAAAGAGTGAATCAAAGATCCGCAGATCACCCCAAGATCTTTGAGTGTGATCTGGGTCCAAAGACTACTGGTCGACCATCCGGTTAAAACCCGTAGGTCTAGGTCGAGTCCTTCAAATAAATTTGAAGGGGTGACAATTCCATAATCTTCGGCCCATTGCATAAACCTCTCTTGGGAGCATTTGTGGATATTTAAGGTTGTTGAGGATTTTTTTAAAAGTTATAATAAAAATAAATTATTTATTAAACTTATTGAAAATTTTATGAATTTAATTGCTCTTAATTTAGATATTTTAAAGGAACTTGGTTTAGACAAACTCGATGAAACTAAACAAAAAGATTTTTTAACTAAAATGAACGAAGTTATTAGTCAACGAGTTATTTATCGGTTGATGACAGAATTAAACGAAGATGATAAAGAAAAATTTGATGCTTTACTTGAAGCTCAAGCTAGCGAAGAAGAAAAAAACGAATTTTTGAATGGTCGAATTGATTTATATACGATTACAATGGATGAAGTGGCTGATTTTAAAGAAAAATTTTTAGCTGATATGAAAGCTGTTAATAACCTTTAAATATTATGGCAAAACAAGAAAAACCATTTTCAGATGACCAAGAAGCTTCTCGTCAAGCAAAAGTTAGGTTTAGCCAAGAAAGACAAGCGAATGAGGCTGACGATGTTAATCTTAGGAATTATTTAGGGCGAGTTAATGAAACTCCATTTAACGAAACTTCTGATCAAGAAAATTTAACAGAAAAAAAGAATGATAAAGGTGGAGAAGTAAAAAAATCAAAATTAGAATCTAAAAAAGAACAATCCGCTGAACTCAAATCAAATATTCGTAAAAATTTAGAGAAGATTTTAGCTAATTTAAATGAAAGTGAAATAACTAGAGGGGAATTAATCAAAGTTATAGAAAGTTGGCATAAATTTAATAAAGAAAATCTAGGACTACCGGTTGATATTTCTGATTTAGAAGAATTAAATGAGCGATTAGAGGGTTATTATGAACAAATTGTAGAATATAAGTTAGCCAATAAAGAAATTAAAACCGATAAAATAGTTTCAAGTATTAAATCTTGTATAAATCGTATTTTGAATAAAGATGAGGATTTAGATGTCGATGAAGACTTACTGTTAGATGATAGTGGAGAAGATGCTTTTGCAAAAATTCCAGATATACCAGATGAATCTTCAGATCAGGAATCAAGTGAATTATTGACAGAAGATTTAGATGAGATTATAAAAGCAATGGAAAGCTTTGAAAAAGATGAAACTAACAAAAAAAGAAGCAAAAGAAATTAGACAATGGGTAGGAGATTATTTTTGTGATGTTATTATGCCTATTTGTTTCATTTCTGGTTATAGAGTTTATACGTAGATAAAAGAATATGGGAAAAAATTGAATGCGTTTATGATGTTGTATATGGTGTTAGCAACAGTTATGCCATCTTTAGGAGTTACAATGTTTATCATAATAGCTGGATTTATGGGACTTGACATGT
>Ga0208904_1001403_pt1 | contig 16590 bp, 10 predicted proteins | sample AntAceMetag02UKB_FD_184774 | JGI IMG/M metagenome (GOLD analysis project Ga0208904, IMG submission 184774) | Saline lake microbial communities from Ace Lake, Antarctica - Antarctic Ace Lake Metagenome 02UKB (SPAdes) (version 2) | ecosystem: Environmental > Aquatic > Non-marine Saline and...
ATTTCTGGCAGGACGATATTTACGCAGTCCACGTAAGGATCGGTCTATCTCTATCATTACCAAAATTGCTGTGGGTGGTGTGGCTGTGGGTGTGCTTGTCTTGATTACGGCGCTTTCCATGATGAATGGTATGGAAAAGGAGATGCGTGAAGCCCTCAGAGGAGCAGAGAGTGATCTAACGGTTTATTCGATGTCAAGTGGCGGTTTTCCCTGGGGAGCTGATAATCAGCTGGTGGATCGAATAAAACAGACGGTGGAAATAAAGGCTTATGCGCCCTTTACGACTCATCAGGGTTTGATAAGAGGGCCCCAGAAACCGGCTGGAACCCTGATCAAAGGGATAGATGGGAGCAAAGAGGCTGAGGTGGTACCCATCGATTTCTTTATTAGAACCGAATCTTTTGAAACCAAACGGGATAATTCGAATCCTGGTCGGGAAATTGCTGACAGCGAACGACAAAAAGCGAAGAAGATTCTGGCTCAATTGGAACCTCATCTGGAGCTGGTCAAAGATGCAAACGGCAAACTGCGTCAGACAAAAATCACTGGAATGATTGTCGGTTCGCAGCTAGCTCGGAATCTTGAAGTGGGGATAGGCGATTTTGTGACACTCATGTCATTGGAGACCCGCATGTCACCCATGGGAGAGATTGGTGTTTCCAAGCGCTTCAAAGTAGTTGGATTTTTCGAATCCGGTTTGCCCGGCTATGATGAAGTTGTTTCCTATATTGATATTGGCATTGCCCAGAAAATGTACCGTATGCAGGGGCGCATCAGTGGCCTGACCATTAGTGTCGAAGATGAGGAAAAAGCAGATGCCTATAAAGAAAAACTCAAAGCGGAGATCGGTTTCCCATACTTTTTCACCACTTGGATGGAAAACAACAAAAATATGTTCGCGACTTTCCAGCTGGAGCGGTTTGCTTTGGGAATCATCCTGACACTGATTATCCTTCTGGCCTCATTTCTGATTGTCAGTTCCCTGATTATGCTGGTGGTGGAAAAAAGAAAGGATATCGCTATCTTAAAAGCGATGGGCGCAAAAAATAGTTCAATACGTAAAATATTTATTTACCAAGGAGCCCTGATCGGTTTGACAGGGACAGTGGTGGGGGTGGTGCTGGGTCTTCTTGTGTGTTGGGTGATCAGCAGTTTTGATATCATCGATATTCCACCTGGGGTCTATGTGGGTAATCGGATTCCGATGCAAATTGAGATCATGCAGATACTAGTCATTACGACAGTTTCACTTCTGATCTGTTTTTTCGTTACGATCATTCCTTCCATGAAGGCATCTAACCTGGACCCTGTTGACGGGATGAGAAACGACTAGCGATGGAAACAATTATTGCCATTGAAAAGCTCAGTAAACATTTCATTGATGGAAATGGCCAAGGGCTTGAAATACTAAATGAGATTGATTATAAATTTCCCAGGAATGCCAGTATCTCTATCGTCGGAAGTTCTGGTAGTGGTAAGAGTACGTTGCTTAATCTGATGGGAGGCCTGGATCGCCCAACATCGGGGAAAGTTTCTTTTCTCGGGGAGAATATTAATCAGTACGATTCGGATACATTGTCCGATTGGCGGAATCGCCATATCGGCTTTATATTTCAGGCCCACCATCTGCTGCCGGATTTTACGGCGCTGGAGAATGTTACAATTCCTGCGATGATTGCGGGTACTTCCAGGCAGCAGTATCTCAAAATGGCCGAAACGCTTCTAGACCAGGTCGGTCTGAAAGCGCGTTCTACCCACAAACCCAGTCAGCTTTCGGGAGGGGAACAACAACGAGTGGCTATCGCCAGGGCTTTAATTAACTCCCCTAGTGTGATTTTTGCGGATGAGCCAACTGGAAACCTGGACAACAAAACCGGTGAGTCAGTAGGATCGTTACTCCGGGAGATCTGTCTTGCACAGAAAACAACACTGATGGTGGTAACTCACAATGCTGGCTTGGCAACCAGTATGGATTGTAAACTGAGACTTTTTAATGGAAAACTCTCAGAGTTCTAAACATTATTAGGGATGAGCCTTTTACAAGGATGTAGTTTTATGAAGAATAATTTTGCACACGGGGTAAGACGGAAAAATAAGGTTTCACTTTGGTTAGTGCTGTTCTGCGCGATGCTTTGTGCGCCAATGTCCCTCTTTGGTCAATCAGATTCCCTTTTGGTCCAGGGAACGATACTTGACATCAGGATCGAGGGTCTGAAGATTATCGAAAAGGGCTTGATACTTTCGACGATGCAATCGCAGAGGGGGGCGCGGCTTTCGCCTATTACCGTGGCTGAGGACGTCAAAGCACTATACAAACTGGGTTTTTTTAAAGATGTCTCGGTTGATTTCGAAGTTGAAGATGTGGGCCAATTAGTTCTGATCTTCAAACTGGTTGAAAAGCCCAGAATCGCCTTGATAGAAATTAAAGGTAACCAGACGATCAGCAATGATTCCTTGAAAGAAAAACTCAAGGTGTTTCAGAACAATATGGTTGATCGTGAGCGCATCAAAGCGGATGTGGACATAATTCTCGAAGAGTACCGAACAAAAGGGTATATGCAGACCCAGGTGGATTACAAAATCGAGGAGATCAATCGGGATTCAGTTGCTCTGACCTATCGTGTGACAGAATCGCCAAAGGTTTTTCTGACGAAAATTGAAATTACCGGCACAAAGGTTTATCCGCCCTTGGATATTGAACGGATAATGATCTCTGCAGAGGTTGACTGCTTTTCCTGGATGAATGAATCAGGTGTTTTCCAGGAGTCAAAAGTCAACCAGGATCTTCAGGTGATAAGTCAGCTCTATCTTTCCAATGGGTACATCAAAGTAAAAATAGACAAACCCAAAGCAGTCTTGATTAAAAATAGGGATTATTCCCGAGTCAAGATCGGGATCAATATTGCGGAAGGGGAGCAGTATTTCACCGGCAAAATAGATATCGTCTCGAAGGATGGTAACGAATTACTGTTCGACAAGGCAGAGGTGTTATCAGACTTAGTTATGCAGACGGGAAACGTCTTTAACCCGTATCAACAAAATAAAGACCGCTTTAAAATATCCCAGTTCTATCAGGAGCAGGGTTATGCTTTTTCCAGTATCCGGGTTAGTAACAATATCAATGAGGAAACAAAAACAGTTGATTTGACTTACCATGTTATACGGGGTGAAAAGGCTTACATTGGCCGAGTGGAAATTGAAGGAAATTATGAAACCATGGATCATGTGGTCAGACGAGAGATGGAGGTTTATGATAATGAACTTTTTGATGGTGTCAAGCTGAGAGAGAGCCAGCAAAATATTACGCGCCTGGGATTCTTCGAACAGGGATCCGGTGTCCGCTTAAAAAAATCCCAGGGAAAAGAAGAAAATACGTTTGACTATAGGGTTATTTTAAATGAGGCACAAACCGGCACATTCAATGCCAGTATTTCATATTCCGGTTATAGTGGATTTGCTCTGGTCTTATCGGTTTCAAAGAAGAATTTTTTGGGTACCGGTAGAACTGTGACACTTTCCACTGAGCAACAGGGAGAGGGAGACAGCCGCTACGATTTCTCCCTCATTAGTCCGTACTGGTTTGATACCCACTTCGTGAACTCCTTCCGGCTTTTCTCTATTTATGAAGATGAGGTCTATTATGACACACGGACGACAGGCTTTAGCTTTGGACTCAGTTATCCGATCTGGAAAAACCTGACTGCCAGCTCAGCTTACTCGTGGAAAAACGAAGATTACACCGACATCAATGAAATCGGAGAGGAGTCCCTGGAAGGCGAGGATCAGAACGCATATAGAAGTGTGAGGTTGGGAACCACATACAGCACGGTGGATCATCCCCTGTTTCCCTCCAAAGGATATGAGGCCTCCCTTTCAATTGAACAGTACGGAGGACCTTTCGGCGGCACTATTGAATATCGCACCTATAACTTCAATACCAAGTACTTCAAAACGTTGAATGACTCAGGGACGCTCGTTTTCGGAGCTAAATTCAACTGGGCCCGTTTGCAAAAGACCAACCCTTCCAAGGAGATTTTGCTGGCTAAGAGATTTGAAATTGGAGGTATTACCACTGTCAGAGGATTTGACTACAACGATATTGAGGGGCCCAGTAGTGAAGGGGAACTGGGTCAGCAGCCAGCCGATTTCATTACGGAGAGATACCCTTATCAAGGCGACTATTCGGATTGTCAGGTCGATCCGGTTTGTGCTTCCCTACCGAATTCTAAAGATGCCGACAGGGAGTACTTTGAACAGCATCGCGGGGGCACAACCCAGAGAATAGTGAATCTTCAGCTTTACTTCCCACTGACTCGAGAAGGAACCCGTATTCGGGGTCTCGTATTTTTTGATGCAGGAAACGTGTGGGCCGAAGATCGCATGTACGACATTACGGGTCAAAAAAAGGACGACTGGTACTACAGAATGAGCGCAGGTGCAGGAGTTAACCTGATCACGCCGATGGGCGTCTTGCGGTTTGAATATGGAATAAAACTAGACAAGAAACCGGCCGAATCGCCCAGCAAATTTGACTTCCACATTTCCGGCCTTTTCTAAACACAGTCGGTTTCCTCTGGATGATCCCCCGCTTTGATCGCAGAGCGGGGGATCATGCCAATCTGCAAGCAGCCCGGACCTGCCGATCGGACCGGGTCCTTGTCAACCTTTCGTTGTAGTCGATCTCCGACCTAGTACCGATAGTGCTCCGACTTATAGGGGCCGTCCACTGGTACACCCAGATATTCAGACTGTTTTTCTGTGAGGATGGTTAACTTCACACCCAGTTGACCCAGATGAAGCCTGGCAACATTCTCGTCTAGTTTTTTAGGCAGGATATAGACCTTATTTTCGTATTTCCCCTTATTTTTAAATAGCTCAATCTGTGCGAGGACCTGGTTTGTGAAGGAATTTGACATGACAAAGCTGGGATGACCCGTCGCGCAGCCGAGGTTTAGGAGTCGACCTTCCGCCAGGACCATCACACTGTGACCATCTGGAAACACCCATTCGTCATATTGAGGTTTGATATTGATATTTTTGATACCGGGGATTTTTTTCAGGCCCGCCATATCAATTTCATTATCAAAATGACCGATATTACCGATAATAGCTTTATCCTTCATTTTAGACATATGTTCAGCCGTAATGACTTTAAAGTTTCCGGTAGTGGTGATAAAAATATCGGCAGTTTCAAGTACATCTTCCAGCGTCGTTACCTGGTACCCTTCCATTGCAGCTTGAAGCGCGCAAATTGGATCTATTTCCGTGACAATCACACGACAGCCCTGTCCTTTAAGTGCCTGGGCCGACCCTTTCCCGACCTCTCCAAAACCACAGATCACAGCAACTTTGCCTCCCAACATCACATCGGTTGCGCGGCAGAGACCGTCTGGCAGTGAATGTCGACAGCCATAAGTATTATCAAATTTACTCTTGGTGACAGAATCATTTACGTTAAATGCCGGAAACATCAGTTCTCCGGATTCCTGCATGGCATACAGACGGTGAACACCGGTTGTAGTCTCTTCGCTGACGCCAATAATATTTTTAGTAACCTGAGTCCAGCGATTCGGGTTTTTCTCCTGCTCTTTTCTCAACATGCTGAGAATAACCCCCCACTCTTCCGGATCGTTGTCTGGATCGAAATCTGGGACCTTGCCGGCTGCCTCGAATTCTGCACCTTTATGTACTACGAGTGTCGCGTCACCGCCATCATCTACAATCAAGTCCGGTCCTGAGCCGTCAGGCCACATCAGGGCATGCTCCGTGCACCACCAGTACTCTTCGAGTGTTTCACCTTTCCAGGCAAAAACGGGTGTTCCTTGCGGATCGCTTGTTGTCCCGTTGGGGCCAACAACGACTGCTGCGGCTGCATGATCCTGTGTTGAAAATATGTTGCAGCTGACCCAGCGGACATCTGCGCCAAGAGCAACCAGTGTTTCAATTAAAACAGCGGTTTGAATGGTCATGTGCAGACTTCCCATGATCTTGGTGCCGGCCAGGGGTTTCTCCGCTTGATATTTTTCTATGAGCGCCATCAAGCCTGGCATTTCCTGTTTGGCCAGTCGGATTTCATTTCGTCCGAATTCGGCCTGGTTGATGCCGGCTATTTTATAGGCCAATTGTAGTTGATCGGACGTTGCTAGCGTTTTATTCATAATGACTCTCTAATTTATTAACGAAAGGTTTATGGTTGTTCAGTAGTATCGGAGACTATTCTTGAAGCAGATTTGTCCTATTATATAAAACAGGATTTAAGCTGTCAACTGCAAACGCAAATTATTGAAATAAAAAACAATAAAAATAATTTTAGTGCCTTATCTTTGATCTTGTGCAGACACTACGGGTCTGCTGTCAAAACCATAGCGGAGGCAGAATGGTGATTTAATCGAAGCGGCGGATTTGCTGGCAGATCTCTTCGACAATTGAATCGGCTGTCGAAGCACCCGAGGTGATGCCCACCTCGGTTTTCCCATTGAACCATTCTGGATCGAGTTGATCAGCCGTTTCAATATGGTGACTATCGACATAGTTACGTGTCAACTCAACCAGCTTCTTCGTATTTGAGGAGTGATAACCGCCAACCACAATCATGATATCCACCTGCTGGGCAAGTTTTTCAGCGGCGATCTGCCTTTTTTTTGTGGGGGAACAGATGGTGTTTTTTACCTTTACTTCAGTACATCGTTGATAAATAAGGACGATCAGTTCATCGAAGCGCCTTTGGGAGAAGGTACTTTGACAAATGACGCCGATTTTTTCCGGTAAAGCGATCTGATCAAGCTCTGATTCACAATTAACAATAATCGGGCCTTTCATCCTGGAAGCAATTCCCTTAACTTCGATATGTTCTTTATCTCCCAAAATGAGGATTTTATAACCCTCTTTTTCAAGTTCGATTCCAGCTCGATAAATAGCGCTGACCAGGGGACAAGTGGTATCAACAATGTCCAGTTTGAGCCGATTCAGCATTTCAAAATTTTCCACCAGTGTTCCATGGGCTGTGATCACAATTGGACTGGACTCCTCGCCGGTTATCGAGTGAATGATCGTTTTGCCTTTTTTTTCGAGCTCCCGGACGACCTGCTTGTTGTGAATCAAATCTCCGAAAATATTGACTTCACCATGCTGATTGACGATGTCCAGTGCTCTTCTGACACCCCAGCAAAAACCCTGGTCTTCGGCCACAATTATATTTTTCATTATTGAATATGATCTTGATGGATTATATTGAAACGTCAGCAGTTACCCCTGCCATTTTTGATCTCTTTTAGTAAATTTAATACTGAAACACACAATCTGTTTTTCACCCTTCTAAAAACGTTGTTTCACACCACAATTTTAACCCATGATTGATGGAAAAACCAGTCTCAAGATTGAAGATATCGTTTTGATAAATTTATATATTTAAAATCATTGTTTTCTTATTGCAACACTGGATTTATTTATCAAATTCTGTTATTTCCTATGGATAGATAAAAAGCAAATGGACGAGTCTGATTGCTCCTGTTTTATGATTGTAAGCGCGTTCTCCAAAGGTTCAGCAAACCGTTTTTTCGCCTGATGACGACATATCCAATTTCTGCTAGATTCTGCGGGTTCGAAAACAAGTAAAAATTTCAAAAAATAATCGGGTTCCGGAAAGCATAAATATAGCTTCCGGGGTTTTATACAAAATTTAAGCTCCCTAAATAATAATGCTTAGTTATCTGAAAAAGAAATTCGTAAGTTCGTTCTCTGATCGGGAATTAAAAAAATATTATCCATTCGTATCAAAAATAAACGATCTTGAAAGCGATTTTGAGAATCTTAGTCAGGCTGAATGCATTGCAAAATCCGAAGATTTAAAGTCGAGGGCGAAAAACGGGGCCGAGCTGGATGACCTTATCCCGGAAGCGTTTTCGCTGGTTCGCAAAGCGTCGATTGAGACCCTGGGAGAGCGGCACTTTGATGTTCAAATAATGGGAGGCATTGCGCTTCATCGAGGCGAAATCGCTGAGATGAAAACCGGTGAAGGGAAAACCCTGACCGCGACCTTACCCCTGTTTCTAAATGCTTTATCAGGGAAAGGGGTGCATGTTGTGACGGTCAATGACTATCTGGCTGAGCGTGACTCTAAATGGATGGGGGAGATTTTCCAGTATCTGGGATTGACCGTAGGGGTCATTAAACATGGCCTGACTGATGAGGAGAGGAGAGACGCATACAATTCTGATATCACCTATGGGACTAATAACGAGTATGGTTTTGACTATCTGCGCGATAATATGAAGTTCGATCTGAAGGACTACGTGCAGCGTGATCACCATTATGCAATTGTCGATGAAGTTGACAGTATTCTGGTCGATGAGGCCCGGACGCCGCTGATTATTTCGGGTCTTGCGGCGGGCTCGACAGAAAACTATCACATTGTTGACAAGGAAATGTATGGACTCACCCGGGAATGGCGGGTCAATGACAGCCCCGAACCTGAACTTGTAGCAAAACACCATGGAATTGACATCAATGAGGTCAAGAATTTTTTACGCAATCACGAGGATCTGGATGTTATTATTCCCGGTGACTACACACTTGAGGAAAAATCACGCAATATTCAGCTGGCAGAATCCGGGGTTGAAAAAATGCAGACCCGGCTGACCGGAATTTTGAAAACGACTAATCTCTTTGATTTTGAAAATATTGAGTTTTTACATCATGTCAACCAGGCATTGAAAGCGCAGTATGTGTTCAAACGGGATATCGATTACGTGGTTCAGGAAGGCAAGGTCTTGATCGTTGATGAATTTACCGGCCGGATTATGGAAGGGCGTCGTTTCAGCGATGGATTGCATCAGGCGCTGGAAGCCAAAGAGCGGGTCCGGATTGAGAAAGAGAATCAAACCCTGGCCTCTATTACGTTCCAGAACTATTTTCGTAAGTACGCTAAATTGGCGGGGATGACCGGTACAGCTGAAACAGAAAAAGATGAGTTTATGAAGATCTACGACCTGGGCGTGGTTGTGATTCCTACCAATAAGCCCATGATTCGCAAGGATCATCCGGATGTGATTTATAAGACTGCAGCTGCGAAAAACCGTGCGATCCTGGGCCAGATTCAGGACCTGTTCAGTAAAAAACAGCCGGTGCTGGTGGGAACGGCCTCTATCGAAAGCTCGGAAGTTCTCAGCCGTATGTTGAACAAAGGCAAAATTCCCCACAAGGTTCTCAACGCCAAATTTCACGATCAGGAAGCGGAAATCATCTCCAAGGCAGGACAACCCGGATCTGTGACAATCGCCACCAATATGGCCGGTCGGGGGACCGATATTAAACTGGGAGAATCGATTGTCGATAAAGGGGGACTCTTCATTCTGGGTACCGAACGAAACGAATCCCGTCGGGTGGATAATCAATTGCGTGGACGATCTGGCCGTCAGGGGGATGCGGGTGCCAGTCGTTATTTCCTCTCTCTGGAAGATGATCTTCTCCGAATTTTTGGCGGTGAAAAAATTGCGAACCTGATGAATAAATTGAAGATCGATGAAGATGAATCCATAGAGCATATTCTAATTTCACGAGCAATTGAGAATTCACAAAAGAAAGTGGAGGCGCACAATTTCGATATACGAAAACATCTGCTGGAATACGATGACGTGATGAATCGTCAACGGGAAATCATCTATCGCCAACGTAAAGGGATTTTAGGTATAGAAGGGGAAGACATCTTTTTGGACATGCTGGATGATGTGCTTGAAATTCTGTTGCGACAATATTGTAATGTAAAGCATATTGATGAATGGGACCTGGAAGGTCTTGAAAAAGAGCTGTTTTCACGGTTCAAGCTGAATCTCACAGCGGAAATGGATAACCACAATTCATCCCGGGATGAACTCTTTGACTGGATTTCACAAAAACTGATTGCGCAATACAAGAAAAAAGCAGAAGAGTTCGGAGAGTACAAGCCAATGGTTCTCAGGCAGATTCTGCTGGAGATTACGGACTCGATGTGGAAAGACCATCTGCTTTCGATGGACCATCTCAAAGAGGGCATTGGCATGCGTGGCTATGCGCAGAAAAATCCATTGAATGAATATAAAAAAGAAGGGTTTGAACTTTTTTCTGCCCTGATGGCGCGGGTCAGTGAAGAATGCGTGAAAGCGTTTTTCACCGTTAGTATTGTGCAGGAACCACCACAGGAAATTGAAAGGCGTCCACAGGAAATGGAGATGATTCATGGTGAGCTGGATCGACCGGAACCCAAAAAAGTCACGAAGCAAGCCCCGGCCAGAAAAAAACGAGAGCCGGGCCGGAATGAGCCTTGCCACTGTGGTAGCGGGAAAAAATATAAGAATTGCTGTTTGAAAAAAAACCAGGAGCCTGGTGCATAAATTGCGGGCACAAAATGCTCGGACGATTCCAGATCCGCAGCTTATTGGAAGGTCACGGATCTCAGATCAGATGTAACACGTAAAAATAACCCCAATCCTTACTATCAGTTATGACTACAGATTTTAAAAGTGTGCAGCCAGTAAATATTGAAGATACCATGGAAACCGCTTATCTGGAATATGCGATGAGTGTGATTGTGGGGCGAGCGCTGCCCGATGTCAGGGATGGATTAAAACCTGTTCACAGGAGGATTCTCTTCGCGATGAGCAAGCAGAATGCCGCGTATAATCGACCATTCATGAAATCGGCGAGGATTGTTGGTGACGTTATCGGTAAGTATCATCCCCATGGAGATAGCGCTGTCTATGAAGCCATCGTTAGAATGGTACAGGAGTTTTCTCTCAGAAATCCTTTGATCAACGGACAGGGTAATTTCGGTTCTGTCGACGGGGATTCTGCGGCAGCAATGCGATACACTGAAATACGTCTGCAGAAAATATCCCAGGAGTTTCTGGAAGATTTGGACAAAAATACCGTAGATTTTATTGATAATTATGATGGCAGTTTGCAGGAGCCCACCGTTCTTCCAACTAAAGTTCCCAATCTGCTGATCAACGGTTCTACTGGGATTGCTGTCGGTATGGCCACCAATATTCCACCACATAACCTGACCGAGGTGGTGAATGCATTGATTTATTATGTTGATCGGAAAGAAAATTGTACTCTTGAAGAGATCCTGCCTTTTATCCAGGGGCCTGATTTCCCTACAGCGGCTACTATCCTGGGGAATGAGGGGATACTGAGCGCTTATAAAACGGGCAGGGGCATCATCAGAATGCGTGCGCGGACGGAGGTGGAGGCGATAAAAAACAGTGTCAGGGAAGCAATCATCGTGACTGAACTACCTTACCAGGTCAATAAAGCGCGATTGATAGAAAAGATTGCTGAGAATGTCAAAGAGAAAAAGATTGAGGGCATCCAAGATCTGCGTGACGAATCTGATCGAAAAGGAATGCGGATCGTGATTGAACTGAAACGATATGAAAATCCGGATACAGTACTGGCCAATCTTTTCAAGTATTCAGCCATGCAGAGCACTTTCGGTGCGAATATGCTGGCCGTGGTGGATGGACAACCACAGACTCTTCCGTTATTGGATTTTTTCAAATACTTTATCAATCACCGTATTGATGTCGTCGTACGGCGAACCCGCTTTAATCTGGATAAAGCGGAGGAAAAAGCTCATATCCTGGAAGGATTGAAAATTGCCCAGGATAATATTGATGCGGTGGTCAAACTGATCCGTTCGTCAAAAAGTGGACAGGAAGCCAAAAATCGGCTCATGACCGAATTTCCACTAACAGAAGTTCAGGCCCAGGCGATTCTGGACATGCGTCTGCAGCGACTGACCGGATTGGAAGTGGAAAAGCTCGTTTCTGAATTAACGGAGCTGCACGAGAAAATAACGTGGTATAAGCAGATTCTGGCAGATAATCAGCTGGTCCTGAACATAATAAAAGAGGAATTGATCGAAATCAGAGATACGTACGGTAGCGAAAGACGCACTGAAATTGTTGAGGGACAGAATGACATTATGCAGGAGGACCTGATCCCGGTCGAAGAGATGGCGGTGACCATGAGTCGCAACGGATATATTAAACGCTGTGTTTTGGATACCTTCAGAGCACAAAATAGAGGTGGAAAGGGCAAAATAGGTATGACAACCAAAGAGGAGGACATTCTTGAGCATATTTTCATTGCTTCCACCCATGATACGCTACTGATTTTTACAAATATGGGAAAGGTTTATTGGAAAAGAGTTTTCGAATTACCGTCAGCCAGCCGGGTCTCAAAAGGTCGCGCCTGGGTCAATATCCTTCCCCTGGATGAAGATGAAAGAGTGATGTTCTGCACTCCTATTACTGACTATGATGATGATAGCTATATCGTGATGATTACTGAAAAAGGGACTATTAAGAAAACAGCTCTGCCCGCGTATAAAAACAAACGGGCGAACGGAACCAAGGCTATATTGATTGATGATGATGATCGTCTGGTGGCAGTGCGATTGTGTACCGATGAAGATCTGATTTTTATTGCGACCACCGAAGGTATGGCGCTGAAGTTCGCATCTAAAACGTTGCGGGCACAGGGCAGAGTGACCCGCGGATGTAGGGGCATTAAATTGAAGAGTGGAAATAACGATAAGGTGATCTCCATGGAAGTTGCTTCTGATGATGGTACTATTTTGACAATCACCGAAAACGGTTTTGGAAAAAAATCGACTATTGAGAGTTACCGGCTTGGAAGTCGGGCGAATATGGGAGTCATGAATATCCGGGGCAGCGAAAGAATCGGCAACGTCGTGCACTCAGTGATGGTGAATGACGAAGATGAAGTGATGATTATCACCCAGAAAGGAAAAATCATTCGTCTGTCTGTCAACCAGGTCAGAAGTACCGGTCGTGTTACTCAAGGAGTGAGAATGATCAATCTGGCACCAGAAGAAAAAGTCGTTTCTGTTGCAAAAATCGCCTCTGAAAAAGTGACTTCAGAAGACGAAGTGATAGTAGAAGAAGGGACAGCGGAGCAATTGCCGGCTTCCCCTGTTCCGCCAACAGATAGTGAACCAACAGATGGTGAATCAGTATGAAATGGAGGAAAGCCGTTTCTATTCGATTTTTGAAGCTGCTGGCCATGATGTTTTTTATGGGATTGCTGTTTTTCCCAGGATGTCAGCGGGATGAGGCCCAGAAAATTTTTGATAAAGGTCTGACATTGTGGGAAGACGAAAAGTATGATGAAGCGATTCAGAATTTCGTGGCCTTGACAAAGGCATTCCCTGAGCATCATCTTGTGGATGACTCCTTGTTCTGGATCGCAAACATCTACGAGCACTATCTCAATAATGCAGAACAAACGATTCGATTCTATCGGTACTTGACCGGCAAGTTTGAGAATTCGGAATTTCAATTCAGATCGATGGTCGGTTTGGGAAGAGTACGTGCTTTACAAGGGGAAGAGGGAAAAAGAAAAGCGATTCGGATCTTCAGAAAACTGCAGAAGCATCCCGAAATAATCCAAAATGAAAAAAAATGGGTGGAGAACCAATTTCGGCTAATCGATCTGTTCTTTGAACTCAAGGAATATGAGCAAACACGGATTGAATTAAAACAGGTTATTCTTAAGGAAACGGGCGCAAAGTCCGACTCTAAGGCATATTATTTGATCGGTCGTTCTTATCTGCTTGAAGGTAATACGGAACTGGCAAAAATCACGTTTCTGGAAGCGGATAGGAAATTCAAATTTAAAAGAGTATCCCTGGATTCGGCAATTAATTTGGCGGATATTTATGAACAAAGCGGGGATCTACGACTGGCAATTACTGTTTATGATACGATCTTGAAACGTTTGGAGCGGAAAGAGGTTTTTTATCAATTGGCAACTGATCGAAAGAAAAAACTGAATTTGAGATTAAAAAAGACCAAAACGGGATAGCAGCAGGGGTTCCGTTATTTGGACCAATTATTCTAGGAGAACAAGCGAGTATGGGGCGAGTCATTGCAGTTTCGAATCAAAAAGGCGGGGTTGGAAAAACGACAACCTGCATCAACCTGGCGGCATCAATGGCAATTTTGGGCAAGGAGGTTTTGCTGATCGATTTTGACCCTCAAGGCAATACCACCAGTGGACTTGGACTGGTACCCAATGATTGTGACCAGAATATCTACGCCGCATTGATGGGGGATGCCCCTATTCAAGAGCAAATTCTGCAGACATCCATCAAACGGTTAAGCCTGGTTCCGACGAATATCGATTTAACGGGAGCTGAAGTAGAACTGGTTGGTATTGAAAACAGAGAGATGCGGTTGAAATCGGTACTCTCCTCTATAAAAGACAACTTTGATTGTATTATTATCGACTGCCCGCCATCATTAGGCTTATTGACGATCAATGCGCTGGTTGCCGCCGATAGTATTCTCATTCCTTTGCAATGTGAGTACTACGCCATGGAAGGGATATCGCAGTTACTGGTGACAATTAACCGCATCAAGGAGAGCTTGAATCCTGATATTCGGATCGAGGGTATCTTGCCAACAATGTACGATGTGAGGAACAATATCTCGAAACAGGTAATTGAGGAGGTCAAACTGCATTTGAAAGAGCATGTGCTGGAGACCGTTATTCCAAGGAATGTAAGGCTTTGTGAAGCACCGTCTTTCGGAAAACCAGTTTTCTTCTACGACAGGACAAGCAAAGGTACCGTCAGTTATTTGAAATTGGCTAAAGAATTACTGGAAAAGCATCAACAGATATCCGCATCATGACCAATAAACAACGCAAAGCATTAGGGCGCGGTTTTGGCGCTCTCCTAAAAGCGGTTGAAGATCCAAATTCAGAAGACAATTCGGCAAATATTGCTCAATTGGAAATTGATAAAATCAGGGCGAACCCGAAGCAACCAAGGCATGAAATGGATATGGAGCGGCTCGAAGAGCTGGCACAATCCATTCGCATGAAAGGGGTCATCCAGCCAATTCTGGTTCGTCCTGGAAATGAGGGCACGGACAGCTATGAACTGATTGCAGGGGAGAGAAGGCTGAGGGCGTCCAGGATTGCAGGTTATGACAGGATTCCTGCCATGATTAAGCCGATCAAGGACAAAGATCTGTTGGAGCTCGCTCTACTTGAGAATATCCAGCGGGAGAATCTCAACGCCCTGGATGAAGCGAAAGCTTACTGTGCGTTGTTAGAAGAACATGGATATACTCAGGAAGATTTGTCCAAGCGCATCGGTAAAAACCGATCCACTATTGCCAACCTGATCCGATTGCTGCAACTTCCTGAAAGCCTGCAACTTGATCTGGCGGAAAACAGAATCTCAACAGGTCATGCCAGAACGCTTCTGTCAGTGACAGACGAAGCGGAACAGCTCAAATTGAGAAATAAAATTGTTGAAGACCGGATTTCTGTCAGAGAGGCGGAGGCGCTGACGCAGGCAGAAAAAAAGCCTTCCAAACGAAAACCGGTGAAGAAAAGCGATCCGGATATTTCACCCCAATTGGTCTTGAACCAAGAGCGGCTTCAGGATTGCTTCAGAACCAAGGTATCAATCAAATCCAGGGGTGAAAAAGGAAAAATTGAGCTGGAATATTACAGCAGCGAAGATTTTAATCGCTTATATGCACTTCTCATTAAGTGATACCTGCGGGAAGTGAGATATGGAAAGAACTTGCAAATATCCCGTTTTAAGCGAAGAGAGACCTGTTTCCAATGATCAGAAAATGTTAGGAGAGATCCGGTGAAATTTAATAAGGAATTCAAAACAACCAGTTTTTTATCGGATGCTTGTGAATTGAAAGGAAACCTTCACACCACTGGGGGAATCCGCATTGACGGAAAAGTCAATGGCTCTTTGAGTTGTCGTTCGACTATCTTTGTGGGTGAGACCGCTGAGATTGAAGCGGAAATTGTGACCCGCTCCCTGGTTTCGGGCGGGTCTATAACTGGTAATATTATTGCGGAAGATACAGTGCAGGTCAATCGACCCGGTTCAATCAGGGGAGAGATCAGAACCAGCCGTCTTGGTATTGAAAAAGATGTTTATTTTAATGGTAAATGTCAGTTACTGAGCCCAAAAAACAATAAAAAGCCTAAACCCCAAAAACCACGATTGCCAAGAAGAGCAATTCAAAATCGGGATTAAACACTAGCCATTTTCGCGGAGCTTCTGCACAATTTCATCCAGAGATTGTTCCCATGTCTCTATTGGAACCTGGCATGTTCCCACTCTTTCATGTCCCCCACCGTTATATTCGAGCATCAGTTTGCCCACATTGGTGCGGCAGGTTTGGTTTAGTATGCTGTGACCCACGGCGAAAACGATATTCTGTTTATTTCTCCCCCACATCACCCTGACTTCAATATTCTGGTCGGGATAGATGCCATAAACAAGGAACCTGTTTCCACAATAGATGGTTTCCTCTTTCATCAAATTGGTAACAATAACGTTCCCTTCAATTTTGCAATTTCGTTGCAGCATATCTTCAAAGAGTTCCTGTTGCTCGAAATAACGACGTGTTCGTTCCTGAATATCCGGGATCATTATGATCTCTTCAGCCGTTTTCGAGCGGCAATACCCGATCAGATCCATCATCAGCTCATAATTGCTGATTCTGTAATCTGTAAACCGACCCAGTCCGGTGCGGGGATCTGTAATAA
>Ga0208904_1001404_pt1 | contig 16583 bp, 21 predicted proteins | sample AntAceMetag02UKB_FD_184774 | JGI IMG/M metagenome (GOLD analysis project Ga0208904, IMG submission 184774) | Saline lake microbial communities from Ace Lake, Antarctica - Antarctic Ace Lake Metagenome 02UKB (SPAdes) (version 2) | ecosystem: Environmental > Aquatic > Non-marine Saline and...
TAATCCAGATAACAGGTCAATAACCGAAAAATTAAGGAGCCCTATGACCCCTGAACAAAGCATTAGCTCAATGAATAATTCACAATGGAGAGACGCTAACCTCCAAGTAGCAATAGGATTAGAAAAAGCAGACGAAATAGTAAAAGATACCATTCAAGACATAGAAAAAATAAAAACAGCAGAACAAGAAGACAACTTAACTCAAATAGATGTGCACAAAGCCAATCTCAGATTTTCAGCAGCTCAAGAACAGATAAGGGAAGCAGAAGTAAAAATCAATAGTCTATTTAATAAAGCATACAAATACGGAAGTGAAGGAGAAAAAGAAAGATTACAAAAAGCAGCAGACATATACGGCCAAAAAATAGGCAAAATAAGAGACATAAAAGAACTTAGTCCAGAAGTAATAAGATTAGAAAATCAAGCAATGCGTGAAATATCGCAAGTCTTATCGAGTAGCAGACCCAAACAATTTATCTCCGCGACAGATTTCGCAACGGAAAAATCGGCACAAACCTTCGCAAATGTTGCACTTCATTCCTATCAAGAAGCAAAAAAAGGAAAAAAAGACCCAGCAGTAATTTCAATAGAGAATATGTTTCAAGGACTAGGTTTTTCAAGAGGTGAAGAAATGAAAACGTTAATAGATGAATCAAGAAAAAATTTCACTGAACAATTTGTTAAGCAAGGAGAAGGAAGCAAAGGTCAAGCAGAAAAAATGGCTAAAAAAATAATCGGAACAACTTTCGATGTAGGCCACTTAAATATGTTCAAAAAGGCTGGATTTACAGACAAAGACTTAGTAAAAGAAGCAGAAAAATTAAAAGGATATGTTAAACACATTCACCTAACAGATAATTTTGGTTACGATGACAGCCATCTCCCACCCGGAATGGGAAATGTTCCAATTAACGACCTTATGCAAGCACTTGAAGCAGGAGATTCAAAAGCAAGAAAAATAGTAGAAGCTGGTAATTTTATTCAGCAATTTAAAAGTCCAGCATTTTCATATAACCTTGAAGGAATGGGTTCACCAATGTTTACAGGAGGAGGAGAAAGCTCATACTGGGGACAATCCTATTTCGGACCCAAAGGAACATCTAGTGCAAGTTTACAAAGAGGATACTTCGGAGGATACGGAGGAATGCTACCACAACTTAACTACGAAACATTTGGAGCAGGATTCGCTCAACTCCCAGCAGAACTAGGAGGCTCAAGAATGGGTGGAGCAGAAGGCTCAAGGATGAGCGGGAAACCTATGGAGTAGTAAATTAATTTTTAAATCAATTTCACCAAAACTACCAAAATCTTTATATACTCACATGAATTAGAAAACATATGAAAAAAACATACGCTATATTTTTTAGAAATCTAGCAAATCCACTAAAGCTAAAAATCATTTCAATTCTAGCTGAAAAGCCAATGAACGTAAACGACATAACAAGAGAGCTTAATGCCGAACAAAGTAAAGTATCTCACGCACTGGCCCTTCTAAGGTGCTGCAGTATAGTAACAGCAAAGAAAGTTGGAAAAGAAAGAATATACTCATTAAACAAAGAAACTATTCTACCAATGTTGAAATTGATAGACAAACACGAAAATAAATATTGTGATAAGTGTAAAGCACTAAAGAAATAAAATGACATCTGAAATATATTTTGACAACGCTGCAACAACGAAAGTTGACGAAAAAGTAGTAGAAGCTATGCTGCCATACTTTACAAAACATTACGGAAATGCATCCTCCCAGCACATAAAAGGAATAGACGCAAAGTCAGCACTAGAAAAATCAAGACGAACAATTGCAAAATCCGTTAGCGCAAATCCCGACGAAATAATTTTTACATCAGGTGGAACAGAATCAAATAACGCCGCGCTAAAAGGACTTTTCTTCCAAAACTTTCCAGAAAAAGACCACATAATAACAACAAAAATTGAACACGACTGTGTCTTAAACACATGTAAGTGGCTAGAAAAACAAGGCGCCAAAGTAACCTATTTAGATGTAGACAAAGAAGGCTTCATAGATTTAAAAAAGCTAAAAAATAATATAACAAATAAAACTATTGTCGTATCATGCATTCACGCAAACAACGAAATAGGAACCATTCAAGACATTAAAGAAATAGGAAAAATATGCCACGAAAAAAATACTCTATTCCACACTGACGCTTGTCAAAGCCACACAAAAACTGACATAAACATAAAAAAACAAAATATAGACCTAATGACTCTAAACTCGCATAAAATTCACGGACCGAAAGGAGTAGGAGCTTTGTATATAAAACAAGGAATAAAAATAGAACCATTAATGCACGGAGGAGGACACGAAAAAAAATTAAGAAGTGGCACAGAAAATATCCCAGGAATAGTCGGATTTGCAAAAGCGGTAGAAATAGCCAATTCAAAAAATATAAAGCAAATGAACAAAAGAAGAGATCATCTAATAGAAGAATTACTAAAAATATCAAATGTAACCCTAAATGGCCCAAAAACAAACAGGCTCTGTAACAACATAAATGTTTCATTCAATAATATCGAAGGTGAAGCAATTGGAGGACACTTAGAAGACCTTAGAATCTATACCTCAACAGGATCAGCATGCATGTCACACTCACTTTCAACAAGTCACGTCCTTAAAGCCCTTGGACTAGAACCACTTCAATCAAACTCATCTCTAAGAATTAGCATAAGTAAATATACCACAGACGAAGAAATAGAATATTTTCTAAAAGAAATAAAAAGAATAGTAGAAAAATTAAGAAAAATTAGCCCAATAAATGACTCAGGAGACTTTTTTTAAAATGAAAAAGATAACAAAAAAAACCAAGCTCTCAGAAATACTTACAATAAACCCAGAAGCAATAGAAATTCTTTTCGATACTGGAATGCACTGCATAGGTTGCCCAGCAGCGACAATGGAAAACCTTGAAGAAGGTTGTCTAGCCCATGGCATGAATAAAAAAGAAATAAATGAATTAATTAAAAAACTAAACAAAAAATAAAATGGAATACAGTAAAATACTAAAAGAAAACTTTTTGCACCCAAAAAATATGGGAAAAATAAAAAACCCAGACGCGACTGCAGAAGTCGGCAACCCAGCCTGCGGGGACATTATGCACATCTACCTAAAAATAGACAAAAAGACAAAAATAATAAAAGACATAAAATTTGAAACCTTCGGATGTGCTGCAGCAATTGCAACTTCATCAATGCTAACTCAAATCGCCAAAAAAAGAACAATTGAAAAGGCAAAAAAAATAAACATACAAGATATAGAAAAAAAACTTGGTGGCCTACCAAATATTAAAGTACATTGCGCAAGTATGGCAATTGAAACACTAAAAAAAGCACTTAAAAGTTACGAAGTGAAATATCAATAACTACTTCTTTCTCAAACTTTTACTAGAAACTATTGCAATAAAAAAACCACTAAACAATGCAAAATCATTATGAATTATTAAGCCCCAAAAGCCAAAGGCCAAAGAAACAAACACAATAATACCAAACCACTTCTGCCCACTCTTTAACTCTTCTTTAGTAATCTTAGCCAAATAGTTCCCTATGGGAATACCCAATATCAAAACCAAGACCCCTATTATCAACTTAATACTCTCATTCATGAAAAACTAAAAAAAATAAACTTTAAATACTTATATTTTTTGATATTTATATGTACAAGCAAGTAAAAAATGCTAATGACCTCCTAGAGCAAAGTAAGGAATATCCATTGCTCCTATTTAAGGAAAGTATGACTTGTCCAATTTCTATGAAAGCAAAAGAAGAAGTTGACGCATTCGTTTCAGACGGATCACCTTATCCAGTATATATTCTAGCCGTTCAAGAACAACAAGAAGTCTCAGAAGAATTAGCAGAAAAGTTAAAAGTCAAACACGAGACCCCTCAAATAATTTTTGTCAAAGACGGCAAAGCTGTAGAAGTCCTAAGCCACAGAGACGTAACAGCAGAAAACATAGAAGAAATAGTTGAATAATACTTACATTAATCCCCCAACTTTTAAATAGCAATCTAAACTAATTATAATATGAAAAAAATAGACTCTGTTCTTAATGCAACACTGAAAAAAATAGAACCAAAAAAAGAAGAACTAGAATTTATGAATAAATCATCAACAGACTTCTTAAAACAAATAAAAAAAACCATAGCTTCGTCAAAAATAGACACTGAGCCTTTCATTGGAGGAAGTTTTGCAAAAAACACTATAGTTAAAAAAAATCACTATGACTGTGATATATTCTTGAGATTTAAAGAGACAAATAAAGACATTTCAAAAATAACAAAAAAAATACTTGATTATACAAAAATAAAATACGAAACAGTCCATGGTTCCAGGGATTATTTTAGAATACCATTAACCAACTACTTCTGCATAGAATTAATTCCAGTAAAAAAAGTAAACTCCCCCAAAATGGCAGAAAATATAACGGACCTTTCATATTCGCATGTAAAATATCTAAATAAAAAAATAAAATCCCAGAAAACAATAAATGACATTAAGTTATGTAAAGCCTTCTGCCATGCAAAAGAATGCTACGGAGCAGAATCCTACATAAACGGATTTTCCGGTTATTCACTAGAACTATTAATATATCACTTCAAAAGCTTTGAAAAATTACTAAAAGAGCTAACAAAGAAGAAATATGCTCCATCACACAAAAAAGGGAGTATATCCGGAGACGATAAAATAATAATCGACATAGAAAAACATCACAAAAACAAAAAAGAAATACTTCTAAATATAAATGAATCAAAACTAGCTTCCCCAATTATACTAATAGACCCCACATACAAAGAAAGAAATGTTACAGCCGCCCTAAACAAAGAAACTTTCGAAAAATTCCAAAAAGAAGCAAAAAAATTCCTAAAAAACCCCTCTGAATCTGATTTTAAAATAAAAACAGAAAATATAGAAGAAATAAAAAACCAAGCCACAAAAAATAAACATGAGTTTATAGAAATAAAAGTTTCAACAAAAAGACAAATTGGAGATATTGCTGGAACGAAATTAAAAAAATTCTACAAGCATCTAACCGAAGAAATAAAAAAACTATATATTGTAAAAAAATCAGGATTTGCATACGACAATATACAAACAACAAATATATATTTTGTAGCAGATATGAAAAAAGAAATAACTCTTATGGGCCCCTTCAAAAATGATTCAAAAAATGTTAAAGCATTTAAAAAAGAACACAAAAACGCTAAGTTAAAGGGCAACAGATATTTTTCCATAAAAAAAATAAACCTTACGTTAAAAGAATTCTTAACTAAATGGAAAACCAAAAATAAAGATAAAATTAAAGAAATGTCTATTTCGGAATTCGCTCTTTAAACACGAAATATCTAGTATTAGAATCTTTACGTATCTTCTCAATTCCAAAATTTTTCCTTAAATCTTCTATATCTTCTTCAAATCCAACTCTATCCCTTTCATATAAATTTAACACAGCAAACATAATGTCTGAAATACGATCTACATTCTCCATAATTCTCTCTGGATTATCTCTATAATATTCAGAAATAAAAATATATCTACTTATATCCCTTTTTCCTTGTGTATATAGCTCCTCCCAACCCATTTTAAACCCTCATAGCTTTATCAAAAAGCACAGCAAAGGCTCCAGAAAAAAACTCAGAATTAAGCCATATCGCTATGTCTTCTCCTTCTGGGTCCTTAGAAATATAAAATAATATCTCACTTCTATCAATAATAAAAAACTTACCATCAATATCAACTGACTTAAACTTCATACCAAACTTCTGAGCCAAAGATTGAATCATTTCCTCATCACCAGAAAGAGCAACCTTAACCTTAACTCCATTATCCTCTAATATCTTAAATGTTTGCATAAAAAGCTTAGCCTTAGATTTTAACTCTGAAACATTAGTACAAACAATAACTTCCTTTTTAGCATTAGTAATTATCTCTCTTAAATGATTAGTTATATTCATTTTACCACGAAGCGAAGCAGAAATGTCTTCTCTCTTAACCGGATCAATTCCTCCAGTATACAAAGCCTCTAATTGGGCGAACTCATCAGTCTCTTTCACAGTTCCAAGACTAACAATTTTCTCATCAGCATCTCGCTTAACATTATTCTTTAATTTTTCAATAATTAATTTAGGCTTTACTCCTAAATATTTAACAGGCTTACCAATCTTAACAATAGCGAACCCACGCTTCTCTAAAGACTCTAAAACGTCGTATGTCCTACTTCTAGGCACACCACTAATCTCAGCAACTTCACCAGCAGAAGCAATTCCCTTCCCAAGCAAAGCCAACCAAACCTTTGTCTCATAAACATTCAGATCAAAGGCGTCCTTTATCTTAGCGATTAATTCTTTCTTGACTAACATAAAATTCCCACTTAATAGTAGTTTATAAAACTTTCCATCATGTTACATTTTAATAGTAACAACAAACTAGAACAAAAAGTAAGCAGCAACCATTCCTAAAAATATACCGAAGCTAATAAAAGGCATTGCTGGATAAAACTTCTTTTTCTTCGCAAAAAAGAACAAGTAAGAAAGTCCAGCTGTAGCCCCTATAATAACACAAATAGCGGGCCATAATCCCCAAGTCTTTAATATAACACCAGCAGCAATGATCGGAAAAACCACATCTCCGCCCCCAAGAATCGCAACATTTACCTTAATTTTAGACTTCTTAAGTTCAGACTTGGACATCTTTTTAATTTTTCCTTTCGTCTTCTTAGAAACATGAGGAATAAAAAATCCTGCCAAAACTCCGACTTTATCAATTTGATATTTCGCCATTTTTTGCATAATTCCAGACTTCCAAACGGCCCACATGTCATAAAACGAAATAATTACAAGTAAAACAATAATTGTCCACAAATTCAATATCGCCACAAAAACCGCAGCAATACCAGGATAAATAAAAAGCTCAGTAAAATTATGTATAACAAAATTTCTACGAAATATCTTTACATATGCAAAAGGCAAAGAAATAACGAGAGCAAGCCAAGTAATTTTTTGTAAACACGGAAAAATTGCGATCAAAGAAAGCGACAATGCAATTATAACAACTCCAAAAAACCAAAGCCTCAAAATAAAACTGGCGTCAAACTTCGTCAGAAGTATCAAAATAGAAATGGCTATAATAAAGGCCACAATTAAAGACGGCAAAATTTTATAAAAATAATCAGACTCTTTCTCAATTTTTGGACTCTCCATACCAAAAGGTAAATCCGGAGAATTCACAGTTACAACAGCTCCATCGACAACTCGAACAGGAGAATAATAATTCACAACATAAAGTCCTATAAATTGCGTTATAATAAACATCAATAAAAGAATCGCCGTTATTTTCCAACTATGTTTCATATTCGCCTCAATAAGAATAATCATATACAGTTTATAAAGTTTTATTTACAATTTCGGCATACACCCCAAATCTTTTTAATCTAAATCTCCGTCAACTAATTATGTTAAAAAGAAGTGTATTGGTCATATTTGTAATTATCTTTTTTGCTTCACTTCTAATGGCAATTCCCGACAATACTCCAATAAGCATATTCATTGATGACGTAGTAAATATGGCAAATGCTACAAGCTCCTGGGCAGTTGAACTATATGATATAAATCTAACAGGAATTGGTCAAACAATCTGCATAATCGACACAGGAATAAACTTCTCACACCCAGACCTATTGGGAAAAAACCTAACATGCAATATTGATTGCTTCAATAAAGCCTGTGTAGAAGACTGCTCAGTAAGTGATGACGAGGGACACGGGACGCATGTTGCAGGAATAGCGGCAGCAAATGGAACAAAAAAAGGGATAGCAAGAGACGCAAATCTAATAGGTGTAAAAGCACTAGACTCAAATGGAAACGGACAACTTTCATACATGGTAAATGGAATAATTTGGTGCACAGACAATGCAGCAACCTACAACATAACCACAATAAGTATGAGCTTAGGAACCGATGCTCCATTTCTTTATAATTCTTATTGCGACTCCGAATCCACATCAACCGCAACAGCTATAAATAATGCCGTAGCAAAAAATATATCTGTAATTGCCGCAACAGGAAATAATGGAAACACAACCCACATTTCAATACCAGCCTGCATGCAAAATGCGACCTCGGTAAGTGCAACAGACGACGATGATTCAATTGCAAGTTACGCAAATTATAACTCAATAACTAACCTTTTCGCACCCGGAACAAGTGTTTCATCACTAAATTATTTAACAACTGGCTACACAACTAAATCAGGAACTTCAATGAGTACCCCAGCAGTGGCGGGGGCATTCGCTCTAATAAATCAACTATATTTATTACAAAAGAACAGACCTGCACCGCCAATTTTCATCCAAAATATATTAACCCTAAAGGGAAAAACTATAGAACAAGACTTCAAAAGAATCGATATACTTTCAAGCATAATAGAAATGTCAAAACCAAACGTAACCTTAATCTCCCCAACAAACGACACCGAAACATTCACAGAAACAAACTTCACCTGTAATGCATCATCCCCCTCAAATTACACTATACAAAACCTAACATTTTACTTATGGAATAGTACAGGACTAGTATATCAAGAAACAAAAAATTCTGGCACAAACAACAACGCCACATTCAATTACTCTCTACCTATCAATTTTTACGAATGGAACTGCTTAGTATTCGATAATAAAAGCTATCAATCATTTGCCAGCTCAAACAATACAATAAACTTCACAGAAACTCAAAGTATCACACTCTTATCTCCTGCAAGAAACGCAATAATAACAAACACAAATAACGCAACCTTTAACTTTAACACCTCAATTAATGCAAGTAACTGCTCACTAATATTTAACGGAGAAATTAACGAAACAACACTAAACATAACAAACTACTCATTCTCCAAAACTCTTTCTAATGGAAATTACAACTGGAGCATAAATTGCACAACTAATGAATCTATAATAAACTCAAGCTCAACAAGAACACTAGCAATGAACTACGATCCTGTTATAATCCAAGAAACCCCTACAGACGGAGGAAGTAGTAGTGGTGGAGGAGGAACTTACTCAGGAACTAAATATAGAATAGAAGAAAATGAATTACAACAAGGAATAACAAAAAAATTAAGAGAAAAAGATATAGTTAGAATGAACGTAAGAGAAAAAGAACACTCAATTACAATAAAGTCAATCGAAAAAACAAAAATAGAAATATTAATAGAAAGCTCTCCACAAAATATAACATTAACCTTAGGGGAAACAAAAAAGGTCTCCCTTGAAGACAATTATAATAATTTAAAAATAACACTTAACTCTATCATTTCCAGCAAAGCAAACATATCAATAAAAGAAATATTAGAAATAATTGACTTACCAATAAAAGCACTCAGTGACACCAAAAATGAAACATCAGAAATAAACAATGCTCCAGAAACAGACGAAACAAAACAAATAAAAAAATATTGGAATATTTATGTAGCACTAGGAATATTTATACTAATAATATTAATTATGATTGTCATCACACACTTTTTAATAGAAGAATACAAAGACAAAGAATAAAACTACAATCTTTTTACATCCGCCTTAATCATATCAACAATTTCCGGAAATTCAGATATTTTGAAATGCCCGTTCTTACCTTCAAAGACAACTATATTTGAACTAGGCAACTTCTCTTCATATTTTTTAGAATGGACCAGAAAAACACTAGGATCATCCCTAGAAAAAAACAAATTTAAATATTTAGAATTTTTTTCAATTAGGGATAAATCTTCTACTAACTCAAACCCTCCTACTAAATCCTCATCTGGCAAACTATTATCATATGGTGGAGCAATCAAGTAAACCGATAATATTTTTTTGGAAAACTCATTTTCAGATAAATATTTAGCAAGAAAAGTGCCACCTAAAGATTTCCCAACCAAAATAACATTATCCCTTAATTCTGGAATATATTTTTCAAAATGAATTTTCCACTCTTCATATTTTGCATTCTCCATTAAAGGCATATTAGGCTTAATAATCTCAAACTCTTCCCCCAACTCTTTTTTTAAGTAATCGCCATCCCAACGAATTCTTTCTTCGACAGATATTTTTCTATTTTTTAAAAAATTTATATAATCCTCTTTACTCTTAAAAGTCATCCCACCATGAACTATAAACACTTGTATTTTTTCTTTCATGCAAACAGAACAAAACAATTACTTAAAAATATTTCTAATAAAACTATATCTTACCACTTCTAAGTTTTCTAAGCTCTTCTTCTTCAGCAGCTATTCTTTTCCTAACCTCAGAAACCTTATCTTGCCCCTTCAATCTCTGCACCTCTGCTTGTACAGACTTAAGTCTAGCCTCAGCCCTAGAAAGATCACTATCATGAGCTTCAGATTTACCCGCAGAAGAATGCCCAGCGACACTTTTATTAGAAGATCTAGTCTTATTTTTTCTCCTTCTACCAACTATAAAAAGGGCTATAACCCCAAGAATAAGAACAGCTCCAACACCACCATAAATAGCAGGACCTTTAACTAAATCAGAAACAGAATGCCCAGCTATCCAACTTCCACTAGAATTACCCTCAACACTCTCTAAGCTTTCATCAACAATTTCAACTACCTCTTCAATAATATCTTCCGTTAAATTCACCACCTCTTCAACAACTTCTTCTACAATATCGTCATCAAGTCCTGGTGTTAGAATAATTTCATCCCCATCATTTAAAGCCTCCAAATAAATATCATCACCAACCACATAAATCTTATCATCAAATAACTCTCCAGCTCTACATTGTTAAGTTAAAGGGACTTTTAGATAAGTTTTAAAGTAGATAAATCTTATTTGCTTTATGCGTGTTGAGTGGAAAGAGTTTATTATTAATGGTGAGAAAGTTGTCGCTCGTGTTTCTATTGATGAAAGAGGGGACAGAAAACTTATAAGAGATTTATATAAGGATTGGAAGAAATTAAACGACAGATTAAAGAAAATTGGGACAAGAGGAATTAATCTGCCTGAAACTATATCTGAAAATGCTTTTTGTTTGTTCTTTCCTGATTGTGTTAGAACGGTTGGGTTAAAGAAAGGTAAGTGTTCTTTTGATTGCATTAATACCAAAACAGGCTCAAGAATACAAATTAAGGCTACAAGCGTAAAAAGTGACTTAACATCTTTCGGGCCGCGGTCTGAATGGGACGAGTTATTTTTCTTGGATTTTTCTAAAGGTGACGGCTCATTTAAAGCATATAAAATAAATCCCGAAGAAATTTATAGCAGAAGTATGAATAAAAACCAAACATTCAAAGACCAACAGGAGCAGGGGAAAAGACCACGATTTAGTATTATTAACGAGATTATATTAAAGAAGAAGCTGAAACCTGTAAAAGTTTGTAAATTATAAAATTTATTTTTTATTTTCTTTTAATCCTTCAAGTATACTAATTAATACTGCAATATTAATATCATTTTTATCTAATAAAACATTACTTCCATTAAACTTAAGCAAAATTTTTCCATCTTTAATTTCTTCAGATTGTTTTTCCATTTCTTCATCTCCTACTATATTATTATCCTCTTTATTACTTATATATTTTTCGGTATTTTTAGATAAACTATCATCATAATATTGTAAAATATCTTTATATGATGAAAGAATAGAACTTGAATTTTTATAAGATTTATCTCTATCGTTAGTTATTTCTGATAATTGTAATCTAAAGCTTTCATTATCTATATCTTTTCTACCTATTCTTTTCATTAATTCACGCCATAATTCAATATTATTTATAGCTTCATTTATGGCTTCTTTTTTTTCTTTTTGAGTCATAGGTTTTATAATTTTATTAGCAAGTTCCGTAGCTGTTATGCCTCTACTTGATACAAGTCCATATTTCCTCATGTCTGAAACTTTTTGTAAATATGCACCATTTTTACTTTTGTGTCCTAATGCTTCCATAAAATTTTTTTCATCTGAAGCACTACCGTTTAAAATTTCAACTAATTTTTCTGTTGCCTTAAGTATTGTTGAAAATTTAAAATCTGGAGTTTCATAATTTCCTATCTTTGCCATATAATATTATAGGAGTTCTTATTTATAAAACTTTCTATTTTTACGGGCGTAAGAAAAGTAGTATATTTAGATAAAAAAAGTAGTAGGAAATAGTAAAGTATTTAAACCCCTTTTGCATTAATATTTTAAGAAAATCATTGTTTAAAGACCCTTGATTATGGCGGGGCGAGAATGCAGTTCTCTCACGCTAAAGATTGCCGTCTTGTTGGGCGTGAGAGACTTGATTTTCTGCTCAAATAAAAACTACTCCCGAAGGAGCAGTTTGTTACCCAAATCGCAAAAAATGAATAACAAAAATAAAAACCAAACCGACTATAAAAAGTTATCGTGTCCTACTTGTAAATCCGAAAATATAATTAAGAGAGGTAAAAGGAAAACTGAAAACAGAGGACTTATTCAAAGATATAAATGTAAAGATTGTAATAAGCGTTTTGTAATTGATGATGGATTTTTTAGAATGAGAAACAGCTCTAAAAAAATAACCCTTTGTTTAGATTTATTTTATAGAGGAATAAGCACTAGAAAAGTTCAAGAACATCTACAAGCATTTTACCCTCATAATTCTTCAAATGTTACTATTTACAACTGGGTTACTAAATACGCTAAAATGATAAGTGGGTTTACGGATAAAGTTAAAGTAAATAATGGAAATGAAATACAACTTGACGAAATGGAATACCATAGAAGAACAGATAATAATTCTCAAGGCGTTTCTAAAGATTGGTTTATAGATAGTATTGATTGTAAGACGAGATTTTTATTAAGTGCTGAATATGTTGGCTCAAGAGGTAAAGCAGAAATTACTTACGCCTTCAAAGAAACAAAAGAACGAGCAGTTAATCATATAACTATTTGCACTACTGACGGACTTTTAACCTATCCTGATGTAATAAAAAGAGTATGGGGCTATCATTCTATTAAACAAAAAAAAGTCGTTCACAATAGAGTTAATGCCTCAAAAGGTGAGGGCTTCAATATCTACATAGAAAGGTTACATAATTCTTTAAGACAAAGAACAGAAAGCTTTAGAGGATTTCACGGAAGTATAGAAAGTGCAAACTCAATAATGAAAGGTTTAGTTATATTTTATAATTACATTAGAAAACATCAAACTTTAGGATGTTGCCCTTACGAATTGGCTACTGATATTAAATTAGAAAATCCTAATAAATGGTTGGAATTGATAGAGATGTCAAAGGCAAATAATTAAAAAATGAAAAAACATAAAATTAACATGGAAGAGGAATTAAAAACATTAGATTTATTTGCAGGTGTTGGCGGCGTTAGATTGGGCTTTGAAAATGCAGGATTTAAAACAGCCTTTGCTAACGACTTTGATAAAACCTGTAAAGATACTTATGACTTAAATTTTAGTGAGCCAGAACTAATAATAAAAGATATTTGGAAAGTGGAAACAAAAGATATACCACACTTTGATATTTTACTTGGGGGTTTTCCATGTCAAGCTTTTTCTGTTGCTGGATATAGAAAGGGGTTTAAGGACGAAGAAAAAGGAAACTTATTTTTTAGAATAATTGAAATTTTAGAAGAAAGAAAACCGAGAGCCTTTTTATTAGAAAATGTAAAAAACCTTAAAGGACATGATGAAGGTAAAACTTTCAAAGTAATAAAAGAAGCTTTAGAAAGTTTAGACTACCATATTAAATATGAAGTTCTTAATAGCATGACACACGGAAACATACCACAGAATAGAGAAAGAATTTTTATTGTTGGATTTTTAGATAAAGAAAAAGCAGAAGCTTTTGAATTTCCAAAACCAATACCTTTAACTAAAAATTTTAGAGAGTTTATTTCCAATGAAGCAGAAGATAAATATTATTATAATGATAAGCCATTATATGAGAGAATAAAGGACGATATTAATTCAGAAGCAACCGTTTATCAATGGCGTAGAAAGTATGTGAGAGCCAATAAAAAGGGCGTATGCCCAACACTAACGGCTAATATGGGGCTTGGCGGTCATAATGTTCCTATAATAAAAAACCACAAAGGAATAAGAAAACTAACTCCGAAAGAATGTTTTTTATTACAAGGCTTTCCTGAAAGTTTTAAACTTCCCGATTTAGCAGATAGTAAATTATATCATCAAGCAGGAAACAGCGTCACCGTTCCTGTAATTCAAAGAATAGCAGAAAACATGATGAAAGTTCTTATTAAAATAAATCATGACGAAATAAAAAATAGCTAATTATAAATACTAGTTATGTTTATGTATATTGTGGAAAAAAAGATTTTTATAATAGATATATTTAAAAAAGTAAAATGCTACATTTAATTATGGAAACAGAAGAAGCAATAATAATTGATTTTGAACTTAAAGAGGATTTAGTAGATTCTTATAGTAACAACTTAGATATAAAGTTTGATGATTTGGGAATAAAAGAAAAGGTGGAAGAATTTGAAATTGGGACGCTTTTAGAAGTTGAAAAAAAAATAGGCTCCTCCATAACCATCCTTTCAGTAAAAGAAGTTAATAACCAAATGGTTTCTTCAGCATTTAAATAAATAAAATGGTGGTTGTAAAATATTCTCATAGAATAATATGTGATAAAGATTTTTGTTTATGGCTACATGAGCAGCCCAAAAGAGAGATAATATTATCAAACCTTATGCATATTAAAAGTTCATCTAGAGATTGGAAGAAAACTCATAATTTAATACTAAAATCAGAATCAATTTCATGCTCAGAAAAGATAGACATTAAATATCTTGGTGCTGCATTTAAAATAGTAGAAAATCCAGATTTTTTAAATAATTATAATCTCCAAATTACAAAAAATATAATTTTCGGAATTGATTTAACGGACGAAACTCCGTTTAAATGTTATTTATTTACTTCTCCTGATAAGGAATTAGAATATAAAAATAATAAACATAATCAAAATATAAATAATTTTCAAGTTGTATCTGGTGATAAGGTGCTAGAAATTATACAAGACTTTTATAGAGCATTTACAAATGCTAGAAATGAGCAAAGAATTTAATCATAATTTGCAAACTTTTATAGTCTTTAATTTACTTTAAAATCTACCGATAAGTCCCTTTAACTTAACAATGTAAATTAACACAAACCCTTAAAAATGCATTAATTCTATAATTTTTATGACAGAATTAGAAGTTGGAGAGATTGTATTATGCACAGTTGAGCGTATTGAAAAAGCAGTAGTTTTTGTAAGAATAGAGGGAAATGGACGCGGTAGTATTATTTTATCCGAAATAGCCCCAGGAAGAATTAGAAATCTAAGAGATTACGTTGTCCCGAAAAAAGTTATAATTTGCAAGGTCATTAGGATATCAGGCAACAGAATTGATTTATCTTTACGTCGTGTTACACCCAAAGAGCAAAAAGAACTAAAAGAAATTAACAAACACGAAAAGAGCGCCAAGAGTATTATAAAAAGCGTGGTCGGAGAGAAATCCGAAGAAATGATTAGAAAGATTTTAACAGAGGAAAAGGTTTGCGATTTTTTAGAAGAGGCGAAAACAGATTCTAAGAAACTAGAAGAACTTGTAGGAAAAGAAAATTCAAAAAAGATTTTAGATATTGTTTGCGAGCAGAAAGAAAAGGTGGTTGAGATAAAAAAGATCTTTTCTTTGGCCAGTTCTGACTCCAATGGACTCGGAATCATTAAGGAAATATTAAAAGGCATAAAAGATGCTAAAATAAGATATTTATCGAGCGGGAAATACTCTATCAAAGTTGAAGCGCAAGACATGAGATCTGCAGATAGAAAAGTTACGGATATTTTGGAAAAAATAGGTAAAGATGCTAAAAAAAGCGATGCCATGTTTTCAATTTTAGAAAAATGAGCAAATTAATGAAATGTAAAGCTTGCGGAGAATACACGTTGAAAGACAAGTGTTCTTGCGGTGGCGAAGTTAAGGATGCTCATTATAAATTTGTCAAAATTCGTGACGCGCCAAAGAGTGACGGAGAATTTTGGTTAAAAAAACAAAAATGCTAACGAATTTTATAATTTTGGCGGCGGAAAAGGCGATTTATCCGTTGATATTTTTATTTTTATTAATAGAGGGGCCTACAACGAATTTTATCGTATCAATGTATGCAGGGTTAAGTTCGAATTTAAATATTTTTATAATAGTTGTTTTGGCGATTTTGGGCGATTTTATAGGAGATAATATATATTATTTAATTGGAAGAAGAGTCTCAGATGAAAAGTTAAAAGAAAGAATTGAAAAGACTAAAATAAAAAAACTTTTTGGGCTACTCGAGAGGACGTTGAAAAAGAGATTGTTTGTCGCATTAATGATAATCAAGATAGCTCCGATTTCCGGGATAGGGCTTATTTATGTCGGGAAAAAGAGAATAGACTATCGGAAATTTATTGTATATTCTTTGATTCTTTGCATTCTAATTGATGTTTTCATTTCATTTTTGGGATATTCGTTAATGATAAGTTTGAGTAGTTTTTTGAAGATTCAGAGTCAACTTGGAGAAATAGGGCTGTTGATTTTTGTGTTTTTATTTTTT
>Ga0208904_1001406_pt1 | contig 16559 bp, 16 predicted proteins | sample AntAceMetag02UKB_FD_184774 | JGI IMG/M metagenome (GOLD analysis project Ga0208904, IMG submission 184774) | Saline lake microbial communities from Ace Lake, Antarctica - Antarctic Ace Lake Metagenome 02UKB (SPAdes) (version 2) | ecosystem: Environmental > Aquatic > Non-marine Saline and...
AAAATATTCATAACCTTGACTGCGAGGGATCTTAATGTCTTCTAATGCATTGCGACGATAAAAAACGCAAGCGCCAGAAAGCCCAAAAACATCATTATCTTTATCATATTGTCCTTTGTCCTCTTCTCCCTCTCCCCGATCAAGGGTCTGTCCAGATTTTTTAACCAAAAGTCCCGTGCTATCAATAATCTCTGTTTTAATGCCTTTCACTTTTGTTTCTGAATTACCAAATTTCATTTTTAGCAACTTACCCGAACAACTACCAATCCGACGGTTAGTTTTCATCATTGCCATTAATTTTTCCAAAAAATCTGGTTGTAAAACAATATCAGGATTCATTACTAAAATGAAATCTGATTGACTAATGTTAAAACCTTGATTGTGGGCAGACGCAAATCCTAAATTATGAACATTTTGCAAAATAAATAAATTCTTAGAAGATGAATATTTCTCTCTAATAAATTGAATAGTTTTATCAGTAGAAGCATTGTCAACAATCAAAACAGAAAAATCTTTATATGTTTGATTAAAAACTGAATCCAAACAGTTTTCCATAAAAAAACGACTATTCCATGTAACAATCTGAATTAAAACTTTAGCTGTTTTTTTTATTTTGACTTTCATGGTTCCTCTGGTTAAAAATAACAATAACTGAAATTAGATAAAAAATTCCTAAGGCATGAAATAAATATGGACCAGTAATAGTAGCTATCACTAAACTCAATAGACCAGCTCCCAGTCCAATCAATAATCTTTGACGACCAATATTCCCTTGAGCTTTTTTGAACAATTGCCTTCCTTGATAAAAGACAATAGATAAAATGAAAAGATACAAAATCAAGCCCAGCAAACCCAATTCCAACCAAATTTCTAAATAACCCCAATCAATATGAAATGTAATATCTTCTTTTTGGGAAAGAGGATTTAAATAAGATATAGTTGATCCTAAGCCGTATCCAAAGATTGGTTTTTCTTTTATCTTTTCTAATAAGCGTGGCAAAATATTTAGACGAACCGATGCACTCAATTCGCTGTCAGGAGAAGTAATGCTTTTCATTCTTTCTCGCAAATAGATCATATTGGGATTTTGGTTAATCAAAAGATTAAGAATCCCAAATTCAGCTACCAGAAAAATTATCACTAATAAAAAGAAAATTATCCATTTTTTAAATTTTAACCCCTGAGCTAAAAAAATCAACCCAGCAAATAAACCTAAAAAATAAGCACGCGAAAAATTTATCAAAAGGGTTAAACTGGCTAAAATAGCTAGAAAAATAACACTTTTTTTCCTAGTAGAACGATGGGCTATAAAACTAAGAAGAATAAGAAAGAAAGGCAAAATTAAAAGATGAACAGAACTGACAATCCGAAAAAAATTATTCCCAGCAGAAGTAGCTTTACCAAAAACTGTCTGTCGCCACCACCAATAAAATTGACCATGAACACTAACCAAACCAGTAGCAAAGAGAGCTAAAATTATAATGGTCAAAAAGGAAATACCTATAATCCCCGCCTGACAAATTTGTTTACTTTTTTCTCTAAAAAATCTTTTTTCTATTATTTCTGATAAAGGAAAAATCAAAAAGAAATAAGAATAATTTAAAAAATCTCTAAGAGCTAAAAAATTGCTATTAGCAAACCATCCGCGACAAAAGGAAAAAATAACCACGAACAAAAAAGACAAAATAGCAAAAGATAAAGGAGATTTTCTAAAAGTAATTAAATTCCTCAATTTTTTTAGAGAAAATCTAGGTATAAAGAATTTTTTTAAAAACCAAACAAACATTATCGACAGGAACAAAGATAAGCGGAGAGAAACTCCATTGAAACTAAAACAATGACCCTCGTGCCCAGCCAAAAATTCAAATAATAAGAACAAAAAACCGTATTCAATCTTACGCAAACTCGAAATGACAGCTAAAAAAATGATTATGGAAAAAACTATCTCTTGTAGTCCTGGATAAGAACGACCGAGTAAAGATAAAAATTGGAATACAAAATAAATATAAACCAAAAAACGAACTTTAAAAAGAGAATTAGTGAACTTTGACATTTTGTTTGCTAAATATTTTTTTAACTCTCAAAAATAAACCATTAATATAAGCTAAAAATAAACTCAAAGGTGAGAAAAATGATAAAATTCCAGCTTGTAATGGATGATGTTTTCGAAAATAATGAATTGCACTTTTATTATAGATCTTTTGTTTAGCAAGAGAAAGAACTTGAACAAAAGATTGAGATCCATAATGGATAATTGTTGGTTCAGGAGAATAGACTACTTTCCAACCGGCCTTTTTTGTTCTTCTGCAAAAATCAACTTCTTCAAACCAAATATAAAACTTTTCATCTAATAAACCAATCTTAGACAAAACTTCTTTTTTGGTCATTAAAAAAGCTCCCATAACTTGATCCACTGAAGCTATTTTTTCGTAATTAAAATTTAACTGGAAATAATTCTGTAGAATTTTAGATTTCTTAAAAAAATGGTGTAATTTTAAAGAAATCATCGTCTGAGGAATAATTTTGGGAAAACTTCTAACTGACAATTGAGTTCGCTTGTTAGCTTCCAATAAACGGCAACCTAAAACCCCCCAATCCTTATTTTCTTTCATTAATTCAACGGCCTTTGCTAAGCTCTTCTTTTCTATAATCTCCGTGTCTGGATTTAGTAATAAAATATATTCTCCTTGAGCCTGTTTTATGCCTTGATTATTAGCTTTAGCAAAACCTGAATTCTGATTATTTAAAATAATTTTCACATTTGCTTCTGTTTTAAAATTAGCTAAAAATTTCTTGCTATCATCACGAGTAGAATTATTATCAACTACAATAATTTCATAGTCTAAATCAGAAGTATTTTTAATAATGGAAAGCAAGCACCTTTCTAAATAATGCTTTACGTTCCAGTTAACAATAATAATTGATAAAACCATAATGTTGAGATTAATTGCTAATTGCTAATTGCTAATTGTTGGGAAACCAAAATCAATCAACAATCAACATTAAGAATTGAGTAGTCGTGGATGGAGTAATCGGGTAATTAGAATTTTTTAACAATCAACAATCAACAATCAACAATTATCAATCTTCTCCATCATCTCTCCTATTTTCGTATTCCATGATTCCCCCTGAATTCTTTCTATTCTTTTTTCTCTCAATAATAAACTATCCTCTTTAAGCGCTAAATTTATTTTTTTGTCAAAATCTTCATAATCTGCTGCTCGATAAATAACATCTTTAAATCCTTCGGTTTCTGGCGTAGGAGTTGTAACTACAGGCCTTCCGCAAGATAAATATTCCAAAAGTTTAAGAGAATAAGTAGATTTTATAAATTTATCTATTCTATGTGGAATAATGGCAACATCAAAGGAATTAATATAATCTGGAGCTTGTGAATATGGAATTCTTCCCGTGAGATAAACATTCTTATATTTTTCTAATCTTTCCTTCATATCTGATTTCCAAATTGGTCCAGCCAAAACAAAAGATTTTTTTGGATTATTCTCTGCTAAATATTCTAATAATTTTACATCAAATCTATGTTGTATTGTTCCCAAATAACCAATAATTGGCCTCAAAACATTATCCATAACACCAATAGATAACTGACCCGACGGGTCAGTTATAGAAACTGGGGTGAAATGATTGATGTCAACGCCATTGGGAATCCAGTGAACATTCTTTGTTCTTCCTTGGTCTTTAAAAAAATCTTTTAATCCTTCAGATACTGTAAAAATCAAATCACTCTTTTGACAAATAGTTTTATAATTCTTTTCTAAAGCGTTTTGATGTTTTGTAAAAGAAGGATGCTCAATCCAATTGTCAATAGCATCAAAGATTGTTAAATCCGCCTTTATATTTAAAAAATAATCAACAAACATAGGAAAACAAGAATAAATTATTCTTGGTATTTGGATATCTTTTTTAAAGATTTTATTTATTTTTTTAATAACTAGTTTACGAGAGAAAATAGAATCAATCGTGGAAAAAATATAAAGCTCTGTTTCATCTCTATTTATTCTAACACATTTAGTTGTTAAATCTCTATAAACCACTTCTCCCTTTGATCCTTTGATAATATTTTCCCAATAATTTCTGATTGCTCTTTTAAACGTGAAAGGCAAAAAATCAACTGCTATTACTCTCTTTACATCTTTATTTTTCAACAGATAATTAAAAATATGATAATTACGATTAACAACTCCATGTTGCCATTCAGAATAACTGGACATATTAAACATAATTACTTCGTAATTCATTTCTTTTTGTTCTTAATAATCGTAGTTAAAAATAACAATTCTTGTTTTTTTATTAGTCCCGAAACATAAGCAAAAACAAAATAAACTGTGGCTCCAACAATGACAGATATAATCAATGGCACTTTGTCTTTAATTATCAACAAAACCATACTCATTAACAAACCAACTAAACAAATTAAAATAAATTTCTGAAATAAATATCGCCAATTGATTTTGATAATTTTTCTGCTCCAATAAATTTCTAAAATAAATAAAAAGAAAAAACTAATTAAAACTGCTATGCTAGAACCGATATGAAAGAACATAGGGATTAATAATAAATTAAGAGCGACAAAAATTACAGCTCCCAATCCATGAATCAAAGTATTAATTTTTTGTTTTTCACAAGCATTTAAAAAACCACTAATTATATAATCTAAAAACATAAAAGGCAGAGCAATGGCCAAAATGGTCAAGGCTGGGACAGCTGATAAATATTCAGGACCATAGATAAACAAAATTAAAGGTCGCGCTAAAACAATTAAACCCAAAGACAAGGGAATGGTTATTAAAATCATATAAAAAATCCCTTGAGCAAAAAGTTTTTTAAGATATTCTTGAGAATGTATAAAATAATAACTGAAAGAAGGATAAAGAGCTGTGCTTAAAGAACCTGCGACTAATATCAAAAAGGCTAAAACTAGTTTCTGAGCAGCACTATACCATCCAACAAATTCGTCACCAGCTTTAAGAGAAAGAAGTATGGTATCGCTGGTTGCAAAAATTTTAGCAAAAATTGCAGTTACGAAAAATGGCCAAGCCAAAACTAATAAAGATTTTATAATTTTTATATCAAAGCGTGGCCAGGGCCAAGAATGCATATTTTTTTTAAAGAAAATTATCGCATTAATTAAATAGAAAAAACTACCAGCTACTAATGGTAAAACCATTAGAATAATCGGAGCCTTCCAATAAACCAAGATTAAGCCAACAATCAACATAATTGTTTTGTGGACTACAATCCCTATGCTTTCAAATTTTAGATTCAAATGCCCCCTAAAAGTATGATAGATGCAAAGTGCCAAAGCATCCAAGAAAATGACTAAAACATTCAAATAAACTAATTTTTTAGTTAAAAGAGGATAATCTAAAGAATTTATAGCCAAATAAATTATAAAAAAAACCAGCACACTGCTGATAATATTAAATGTCAATATATTTCCAAAATAATTTTTACTTTTCTCTTTATCTCGAGCAATTTCTCTAGTCAAAACAGCAAATAATCCAACATCTATTAAAACCGCAAAAAGGGTAACAAAGGAAATCGCAAAAGTATATTTACCAAAGTTGTCAGCCCCTAAATAACGAGCCAGGATAATAAAATAAAAAAGCGCTACCAACTTCTGGTAACCATAAGCAACCAATAGATAAAAAGTGTTTTTAGCTGTAGAAATCATACTAAATTTGTCGAAATTTACGAGTTACGAAGTAACGAAGAAAATTTCGTTACAAATTTGAGTACCCTGTTAAATAAGATTTAAGACGATTTCTTAAGAACATTTTGCCGAGATAAGTTTTAAAATACTTTTCTCTATGTCTAGCGTCTTTTTCGTTTAAACAAGCTTCATAATAAATTAATTCCAATGGTCTCCTGTTTGTCGTAGATTTTACATTCCCCTTTTGATGCTCCTTAAATCTTAATTTTAAATTTTTTGTATAACCTGCGTAGAATTTATTATCTTTCAATGACCGCAAAACGTAAGCATAATAGAACATGTTACTCTATAAAAACTTAAAATTATTTAACAGGGTAAAAGTTTTGTTGCTAAAAAATCTTCACCCTGCGGGTTTGATTTTGTTAGACAAAATTTTTACCGTTTTGACCATTGTGGTGCGCGACGCGCTCTTTTCAAGCCAGGTTTCTTTCTTTCTTTCTTGCGTGGATCTCTACGAAGGAAACCTTGTGACTTTAATTCTTTTCTCCATTCAGGATTAAGTATAACTAAAGCGCGTGTAATTCCTAAGCGTATAGCCTCAACCTGACTTTTGGTACCTCCGCCCTTAACATTAGCTTTAATCAAAAAATGTTTTTCTCTTTTTAACAAAACTAAAGGCTCCAAGATAATCTTTCTTAAATCAGGAACTAAAGAACAAGATGCCAATGGTTTTTTATTGATCCAAATTTCTCCCGAACCATTGGTAGAGAATTTTACGCGAGCAATAGCTGTCTTTCTTTTGCCGGTTGCCCAAATAACCATATCTTGTTCTGCTTTCTTAGCTTTAACTTTTGCCTTGATAGCAGATTTAACTATTTTAGAAACAGTTGGCTTTTTCTTAGAAACAACAGGTTTAACAGCTTTACTGGTAGTAGCTATTTTTTTCTTAGTTATTTTTTTAACAACCTTCTTGATTGGTTTTTTCTTGATTGGTTTTTTTACTATTTTTTCTTTTTTCAATACTTTCTTAGTAGGCATAAAATAAATATAATATTAGTTAATTACTTATCTAGTTTAATATACTAACATTAACAGAATAGAAAAAATGAGCAAGCCTTTAGAATTAAAAAGTTTGGGAACTGAGTTCCCAAACTTTTATAAATCTTTTATTTTTTAAAATTTTACAACTTCAGTTGGTTTCATTTTAGAACCAACTTTTATTATTTTACAAATAAATAAAATGTAAAATATTATCCTAGCGATGATAATTGATATAATTCTTAGAATCATGCCTACAAATCTCAAAATAAAAAACAATGTAATAGCTAATCCTATAGAAATCTCTTGAGAATACGGACCTATAAACTCTTCTAGAGCATTATTGACACTTTGGGCTAATTCAATCTCAATTCCTTGATTCTCTAAATTAATTAATCCCGCTTGACTTAATCCAACAGGCAAAGAATCTAAAAGAATTTCATTTGACAAATCAACTATTGGCCTGAAAGTTTCAGGCGGAATCTCTAGAACTTGCTGATCTATTGTTAGTAATGGATTAAAATAATATATTACAGCCAACAATAAAGATACTGCTAAAATAACAAATGACAATCCCTTGAAACAAGATTTTCTGAGCGATAATTTAATTCTTTCTTTTCTTTCATGTCGCGAATATTCATATCCTATAATCAACAGAATTAAGGCCAAAAGACCAGACAAAAGGTAAATATCATTAAAACTGAAAAATATCAGAAAAGAAAAAGATGACAATAGAAGAGTAGAATAAACAAAATAACGATTATCCATCAAAAAGAAAAACAAAGAAATTAATGCGAGAAATATTAGATATATAATTCCTAATTCTCCCAAATGAATTAAACTGGGATAAATAAAGAATAAAGTCAAACGCCAAAAGAACAAAATAAACATCAATAAAATCAGAAAGGAAAATACAAAATATTTTAGTGATATAGACTTCATAATGTCTTTATTTATTTCTTTGGCTCTTCCTCAAATTCTCCTTCAATCGGCTCTTCATCTTTCTTCTTTTTTGGTTCATTCTCTTTTGAATCCGAAGGAACTGACTGATCAGGGCTAGTATTGGCTTTAGCTTCTTCATACATAGCTGCTCCAATTTTTTGAATAGCGTCTTCTAATTCTTGGTTAGCTTTCTTTAGAAGTTCAAGATCTTGACCATCTTTAACTTTTTTAAGTTCGTCAATTTTTTTCTCAATCTCTTCTTTGGACTCTGGCTTTATTTTGTCGCCAGCATCTTTAATTGTTTTTTCGCAAGTATGAATTAAATTATCTGATTGGTTCCTTATGTCAATCATTTCTTTTTGTTTACGATCTTCGCCAGCAAATTTCTCAGCCTCTTTCTTCATCTTTTCAATTTCTTCCTTAGAAAGTGCAGAAGAATCTTTAATCGTAATATGTTGTTCTTTATTAGTAGCTTTATCTCTAGCACTAACCGTTAAAATACCACTAGCATCAATATCGAATTTGACCTCTACTTGAGGAACTCCCCTTGGTGATGGAGGAATACCATCTAAAATGAAGCGACCGAGAGTGCGATTACCTGTAGCCATTGGCCTTTCACCTTGCAAGGCATGTATTTCCACTGAAGTTTGATTATTAGCTGCTGTAGAAAAAACTTGAGATTTCTCAGCAGGAATAGTAGTATTTCTTTCAATAAGTGGAGTCATTACTCCTCCCAAAGTTTCAATTCCTAAAGTCAAAGGGGTAACATCTAAAAGCAAAACATCTTTAACTTCTTCTTCTCCTCCTAGAATAGCGGCCTGAATAGCTGCTCCCATAGCTACGCATTCCATAGGATCAACACCACGAGCAAGTTTATCTCCAAAAATATTCTCAATAAATTTTTGGACAATAGGCATTCTGGTGGGACCTCCAACTAAAACAACTTTTTCTACGCTAGTTGGATTTAATTTGGCGTCTTTCATCGCTTGCTCAATAGATTGACCACAACGTTCTACAATAGGTTTTACTAATTCTTCCAATTTGGCTCGAGTAATCTTTCTTAACATATGCTTAGGTCCTTGCTTGTCGGCGGTAATAAAAGGTAAATTAATTTCTGTTTCCAAGGTAGAAGAAAGTTCAATTTTTGCTTTTTCGACTGCTTCCCTAATTCTCTGCATAGCCATTTTATCAGACAAAAGATCAATTCCTTGTTCTTTCTTAAAGGAACCAACAATATCATTAACCAAAACTTCATCCATATCTGTTCCTCCTAATTTTGTATCACCTGAAGTAGAAAGAACTTCAAACACCCCTTCTCCGAAACTCATAATAGTTACATCAAGTGTCCCAGCTCCCATATCAAAAACAAGAACCTGTTGCTCTTGTCCCTTAGATTTATCCAAACCATAGGCAAAAGAAGCTGCTGTAGGCTCGTTAACTAAACGAACTACCTCTAAACCAGCAATAGCTCCTGCGTCTTTGGTAGCCTGACGTTGAGCGTCATTAAAATATGCGGGGACGGTAATAACTGCTTTTTCTACTTTGTCACCAAAATACAATTCTGAATCCTTCTTTATTTTTTGAAGAATAAAAGCCGAAATTTGTTGAGGAGTATATTCCTTATCAAGAATCTTATATTTATGATCAGTTCCCATTTTTCTTTTAGCAGAAAATACTGTGCCTTCTGGATTGGCGACTGCTTGACGACGGGCTGGTTCGCCCACCAATAATTGTCCATCTTTAGTAAAGGCTACACAAGAGGGAAAAGCTTTTCCTCCCACTACTGTAGTTCCTTCAGCTGATGGAATCATTTTAGATTTGCCTGCTTCCATATAAGCAGCGGCAGAATTAGATGTTCCTAAATCAATACCAATAATTTTACTCATAATTTTATTTTTTAATTTTATTTAATAATCTTACTTAATAATTACTTTTGCTACACGAATAACATGCTCCCCTATTCTATATCCAGCCTGCACTTCGTTATCTATTATATTTTTAAAATCTTTAGATGAAATTCTATCTACTGCCTCATGGCAATGAGGATCAAAAGACTCTCCAATCGTCTTTATCTTTTCTACTCCATGAGCCTTTAAAAAATTTTCAAACTGTCTTTTGATTTGAATAACTCCCTGAACCCATTCTTTTTTTTCTAACTCAGTTGGGATGTGTTCTAAACATTGACTGAAACTATCTAAAAAATGTAAAAGTTCTATAATCAACTTAGAATTTGAGAATTTAATCCAAGATTCTTTTTCTTTTTCAATCCCCTTTTCCCTGTTTATATAGTCAGCTTTAGCTCGTTGCCATCCCTTCAAATGTTCTTCAGACTTGATACGTTCTTCTTCTAAACTCTTTTTTAATTTCTTTATTTCTTTGTCTTGCATATATCTAATCTTCAAAAATTAATTCTTCATTTATTATTTGTTTAACACTTTCAATAAGAGCTAAATTTCTATTGTAATTCATCCTAATTGGTCCTAAAATCCCTATTAATCCGCAATCCTCATTTCCTGGCAAATTACAACGTGTTAAAATAGCACTACAAGAACCGCCGAAAAAGCTTTTCTCTCCCATCAAAATCTGAGTTTCTCCGCCAATAGAATCAAAAAGATCTGACATTGTGGCATCTAAGTCATCGACAATCTGGGAAAACTCCTGCAAGATTAGAGCATCCTGAAATTCTGGCTGACCAAAAAGACGGGCAAATCCTGTATAATAAAAAGCGTGATCATTAAACTTAAGAATACCCAATTCTCCGCTCAAGCAAGCAATCTCTTTGACTAATTTTTTCACTAAAGTCATTTGATCAAAGTTCTTAGGTTTGATCTTTTCTAACTTCTTTCTTTCAGATTTAACAGCCATTCCTGACTTTGGCAAAAGATTAGAAACAAAATAGCGAAATCCTTTGAGAGTTGGAATTCTGCCAGCGGAAGTATGTTCTTGTCGCAAATAACCTTGATTGGCTAAATTAGCCATTTCTGCTCTAATAGTGGCAGAACTAATTTTGGGCTCTAACTTAGCAGACAAATATTCTGAACTAACTGCTTGGGCAGTCTGAACATATTCTGCTAAAATAATCTTAAATATTTCTTCTTGTCTCTTGGTCATAAATCCTTAATATTATAAACAACTAATTAGCAGTCGTCAAGCCTAAGTGCTAATATTATCTAGGATAACTTTACTAATTGTCTTGCTAGCCTCGGTACTAGCTAATTTAGAAATATTTAAACTTAAAAGAGCTCTTTGTTCGTTATCTAAAATCAATTCTCTAATTTTAATCAACAAATTTCTCGGATTTATTTTTTTATCTTTTAAGAGAACGATTGCTTTTTGTTCAGCGAAATAATTAGCATTATCTTCTTGATGTGAATCGGGAATAGGAATGATAATCGCTGGCTTTTTAAGAACACTTAATTCTGTAAGAGATCCTAATCCAGCCCTAGAAACAACCAAATCTGCACGCAAATAAATATTAGCTAAATCCTCTTGGTTCAAAAACTCAACCTGATGATAATGATTATGAATAAATTTACCTAATTTTTTCTGAAAACCAGTTAAGTGAACAATTTGACAAAATTTAACCAAATCAGGAATTATTTTCTCTATAGATTGATTAATTTCCCGGGCTCCTGTCCCTCCACCCATTACTAACAAACAAGGCAAATTAGGCTTTAATTTGAATTTTTCAATTGCTTTTTCTCTATTCCCTGTTAAAATCTTAGGAGAAACTGGATTTCCGGTTAAAATTGTTTTGCTAGAAGAAAAATTTTCAAAAGATTTCTTAAAACTGATAGTATTTTTTTTGCTAACTTTAGCCATTAATCTATTGGCTAGGCCAGGACGAATATCTTGCTGATGAATAAAGACTGGCACCCTTAATATCCAAGCAACCCAAGCTAATGGGACTGAAACAAAAGCTCCCGCTGATAACATCGCTTGTGGTTTAAATTTTAAAATAACAAAAAAGGATTGAATGAATCCTCTTAAAATCAAAAACAAATCTGTAAGGTTATATAGAGAAAAATATCTTCTCAATTTGCCAGAAGAAATTGATTGGTACTTAATATAAGGAAAAGGTTTAATCATGGTCTTTTCTGGAATTCCTTTTTTTGTCCCTACAAATAAAAAATCTGTTTCTGGTCTTACCTTTCTAATTTCTTGTGCTATAGCTAACAAAGGGCTAACTGAACCCCCTGTCCCTCCCCCACTTAAAATTATTTTAGTCATACTCTTATATTATATCTTAATTTTTAAAAAAGAAAACGCCCTGATTTTTTTTTCAGAGCGTAAACTAAAACATAAAGGAAAGCTGTTGATCTTTTTTTAGAGGTTTCTGAGAGGCAATATTAGTATAATTAAATATAGCCCACACTTGTTTTCGCATTTTCCTATAAATTGCAGGGGTAACTGGTCCGCTAGAAACTTGAGAAATTTTTCCATTTCTCTTAACGAAAGAAAAATCTATGTGATAATCAGCTAAAACCTCTATCTTTACAACCTCTCCCAAATCATTTCGAAACACCTGTGTTATCTCAACATCTTTCATTTAAGACCACCTCCTTATTATTTTGTATTCTTTGATATAATAACATAAAATAGAAAAATGTCAATCCAAAAAATAACAATTAAAAACGAAAATTATCCGGAATTATTAAAAAAGATATATGATCCTCCCCAAGAACTTTATATATCTGGTGAGTTAAGGAAGGAAGAAAAATATCCTATAGCAATCGTTGGTACTCGCAAAATCTCTAATTACGGACAAGAAATGACACGCCTCTTTGCCGAAGCATTGGCCGAAGCAGGTATAACAATCATAAGTGGATTAGCTCTTGGGGTTGATGGATTAGCACATCGCATTGCTTTAGAAAAAAATTCTCGTACCATAGCAGTGCTTGGCTCTGGCCTAAATATCATCTATCCTTCTGCGCACCAAGAATTAGCTCAAAAAATTATTAAATCTGGAGGAGCAGTTATAAGCGAATATTCCCCAAACACTAACCCCACAAAAAAAACTTTTCCCGCTCGCAATCGTATTGTTTCAGGTCTCAGCTTGGGCGTTTTGATTATTGATGCCCCCAAAAAATCAGGAGCGCTAATAACTGCGCGCACAGCCATTGAACAGGGAAGAGAAGTTTTTGTAGTTCCGGGTCGTATTAACGATTTTAATTCCGAAGGATGTAATTATCTTATCAAAATGGGCGCTCGCCTAGTGACTGATCCAGAAGAAATCATTGAATCTTTAAATATCAAGGCTTGACGAACCTAAAAAAACAAGCTAAACTCGGAATTAGACAAAAAGAATATCAAAATACTAAATTATTAATTTTTTAAATTCAAAAAATGAAAAATAAAAAAATAAAAAAAATTGACCAATCTGAAATAAAACCAGAGCATAGTTATCAAAGTCCAGAAATCTCTAAAATTTCCGCTAGCCAAATAAACAAAGAGACTAGCTGCTCTTGCAAAAATCATGACGATAATCCTTACCAATAATATGACACAATCATCTAAATTATTAATTTTAGAAAAAGCATTTTCGGGCTGGCCCCTATCTGTTAGGTCAGTCATATTAAATTGTCTTCAAAAAAACAATCTAACAATAGAAACAATTCCATTGACGGGAAACTTTGATGAATATATTAATTATATCTACCAAAATAGACAAGAACTAAAAGCTGAATTTGAGTATGTTAAAAATCATCTAAAAAGGGACGATTCTTGGGGAGAAATTTTAATAATTAAAAATAAGAATAAAAAAATAATCGCCAGTTTTGGACCCAATCGTATAGAAAAAGACAAAAACAAAAGAAAACGTGCTCGACCTGGTTACTTTTCTGTGTTGAAAAAATTTAGAAACAAAAAAATCGGCAATGCTCTCTGGATAACTGGCTTAAAAAGAATGAAAAAAATCGGCGCTGATTATATAAAAATTTCCGTTGATAAAAATAATTTACCTGCCATGAAAATTTATCTCAATTCTGGGCTGAAAGAAAAAATAGACAAAGAAATTAAATGAAAAATAGTTTTATTCTTAGAAAAATTAATAACTTAAATTTATTGATTCCTGAACATAAATGCCCAGAGAATCTTTTTTGTTTGAACTCTACTGGCCTTTATGTTTGGAAAAAATTAAAAAAAGGATTACATCCTAAAGAAATTGCTGATTTAATGACCAATAAATTTAAGATTCCTTTGTCTAAAGCTCAAAAAGATATCCAAAAATTTATTTTTCTCTTTAAAAACAAAAAATATAAAAAAATAACAAATTATCAGATTCTGGGAAAAAACGAAAAAGCTCGAATACCCATACATGGCAGCATTGATTTAACAAATAAATGTAATCTAAAGTGCATTCATTGCTATTTAAAAAATTCTCATAAAAATCAAAACAATTCTTGGTCTAATTTAAGAAGATATTTCAGGGAAATCATTAATGAAGGATGTTTGTTTTTGCAATTAACTGGAGGAGAAATTTTAACCCGACCAGATTTTAAAAAAATATATCTCTATGTTAGAAAAAACGGATTAATCCCAACTATAATGACAAATGCCACTTTGATCAATGATGATTTAATACAAACTTTTAAAAAATATCCCCCCTATTGCATCAAAATCAGCCTCTATGGTTCTAATGCTTTTTATCATGACAAAATAACTGGGGTTAAGGGTTCTTTTAATAAATCACTTTCCAATATCATTAAATTAAAAAAAGAGGGAATCAAAATATGGATAAATGCAGTCATACTTAAAGAAAATTTTGCTGATTTATCGGACATAGTAAAATTAATTCAAAAAATAGAAACACCCGCAAACCTTTACCCATTCCTGATACCCTCCCTAAATGGAGGCCAAGAACCACTAAAACATCAACTAAACGTCCGACAATGCTTAAAAGTTCTAAAATATAGTAAAGAGATTCTGCCAAACCATGTTCAACAGAAAAAAAATAGTCAATCTTCTTCAAAAACTATTTTTCCCTGCAATGCTGGAAAAAATAGTTTTCATATTGATAATCAAGGGAAACTTTTTATATGCAAAATTGAAAGAAGCACAGGCATTTCTCTTTCAAAAATGACTTTTAAAAAAGCTTGGAAAAAATTAGAACCAATTAGACTTCAAAAATTATACCTTCCTTCATTCTATCCATCTTGTAAACTTAAAAGTGATTGTCAAATTTGCCCACCTTTATTAAAATTATACAAATCCAGCGGGAAAATCCCAATTAAAACAAAAATTTCTTTGCTCAGCTCGTCCAAGTCGGACACGGGCAAGGGTTGACGGATTTTAAAAAATCAGTAAAACTTGAAATTAAATTATTTTATAGAAAACATTATGGATTTAATCATTGTTGAATCTCCAACTAAAGCTAAAACAATTTCCCAATTTCTGGGGAAAAATTTTATTGTTAAATCATGTAATGGACATGTGCGCGATTTGCCTAAAAGTAAAACCGGAGTTGATGTTGAACATAACTTTGAACCGCAATATGTTATTCCAACTAAAAAACGAAAACTGACAAATGAACTTAAAAAAATAGCGCAAACTGCAGATAATATATATTTTGCTAGCGATGAAGACCGAGAAGGAGAAGCTATTGCATGGCATTTACAACAAATTCTAGAAACAAACAAAAAAGAAAATCAAAAAACTTACCGCATCAGCTTTCATGAAATTACAGAAGAAGCAGTAAAAAAAGCCCTTAAAAATCCCCGACAAATCAATTTGGATTTAGTAAACGCCCAACAAGCACGACGCGTCTTAGATCGTTTGGTTGGATATGGACTTTCACCTCTACTCTGGAAAAAGATTTTTAAAGGGTTGTCTGCCGGAAGAGTTCAATCACCTACTGTTAAACTAATTATGGACCGAGAGAAAGAAATAAAAAAATTCAAACCAGAAGAATATTGGACGATTAATGCCCTTTTAGAAGATGAAAATAATCCTTTAGAAGCTAAATTGCGTCAAGAAAATGACCATGTTCTCACTAAATTTGACATTAACTCTTCAGAAAAATCCGAACAAATTTGTGAAGATTTAAAAAAAGCAAAATATAAGATTATCAATCTCGGGGCTCGCGAAATAAACAAATCTCCACTACCTCCTTTCTCCACTAGTAGCTTACAACAAGAAGCTAATACTAAATTAGGATTTTCAGTAAAACAGACTATGTTTATTGCCCAAAAACTTTATGAAGGCATAAAGTTAGGAGACAAAAAAATAGCAGGTTTAATTACTTATCTGCGTACCGACTCCCTCAATCTTAGTGAAGAATTTTTGAAGGAAAATCAAAAAATGATAACTAAAAAATATGGACCAGAATATCTAGAAATTCGCCACTATAAAACAAAATCTAAAGCTAGCCAAGAAGCTCATGAAGCTATTCGCCCTACATCTATTTTCAGAGAACCAGAGGAAGTTAAACCATATTTAGATGAAAAACAATACAAACTATATAACTTAATATGGAGAAAAGCATTAGCTTCACAAATGAGTAAAGCAACTTTAATTTCAACCTCTTTAGATATTAACGCCTCAAAGTATCAGTTGCGAGCCAAAGGATTAAAAATAAAATTCCCAGGATGGTTGAAGATATATCCCGAAAGACAAAAAGAAACTTCTCTTCCTGATTTTAATATCGGACAAGAATTAAAATTGATAAAGATAGATCCTCAACAACATTTTACTGAACCGCCACCTAGATATAATGAAGCCAGTTTAGTAAAAAAATTAGAAGAAATAGGTATTGGACGACCATCTACCTATGCTCCCACTATCTCTACAATCCAAGCTCGAAATTATGTTATAAAAGAACAAAGAAAATTTTATCCCACAGAAACAGGACAGCTAGTCAATGAATTACTAGAAGAACATTTTCCACAAATAGTAGACTATAATTTTA
>Ga0208904_1001409_pt1 | contig 16542 bp, 31 predicted proteins | sample AntAceMetag02UKB_FD_184774 | JGI IMG/M metagenome (GOLD analysis project Ga0208904, IMG submission 184774) | Saline lake microbial communities from Ace Lake, Antarctica - Antarctic Ace Lake Metagenome 02UKB (SPAdes) (version 2) | ecosystem: Environmental > Aquatic > Non-marine Saline and...
GGGAAGATAACGGTTTTTCAATTTGGCCCTGATAATGGAGATTTTAACATGAACAATTTTAACCGCGATACATTTGTTGGTGCAGACAGAGAAACAAGAGACAAAATGCTTTTTGATATGTTTACGGCAACGCATGATTCTATTAAGACCGACCACAAACGCATAAAGGTTCTGGAAAAACGCAAGAATACTGACACCCTTATAGGCACAAGTATTTCAGCCGTTACCGGTCTTTTTGGTGGTGCTATTGCCGTGTTAACAAAACCGTGGTGGGGCGGACAATGAAAAACGCTGATGATATGGCTATTGCTCTTATAGAAAAAGAAGAGGGCTTCTCGGAGTTTATCTATAAGGACACCGAAGGCAATCTGACCGTTGGTGTTGGCATACTTTTGAAAGAGGGCGTGGAGCTACCAAGAGCGGCCTTGGATGCCATGTTTCGGGACAAGATGGCAAGGGTTGCTCTTCAATACAAAAAATCTCAGCTTAAACTTTGTCCTGCCCGTCAAGCGGTCATAGCGTCCATGATTTTTCAAATGGGGTTCGAAGGATTAAACAAGTTTGTCAAAATGTTTGCGGCCCTGAGAGCCAATGACTATGAAAAAGCTGCTGATGAAATGTTGGATAGCAAGTGGGCAAAACAAACGCCTGCCAGGGCAAAAAGGGCAGCTCAGATAATGAGGACAGGAGAAATATGATACGATATATTATGATTTTATTTGTTGTGATAGGGCTTGCCTCCTGCACAGTCAAGACAACCGTGACCATGCCCACAGGCGAGGTTTATCAAGTGCTGAACAAGTCTGACGGTGTGGCTACATTCGAGCAGGGTGACACAAAGATATCCGTGGACAATCGAGGCAGGCCCACAGTGTTTGAATCTTTGACCGGCGCGGTGCTTGAAAAAATGCCAACAGTGCAAATAGGAGATTGATATGATAGGACTTGACGCAATAGTCGCGCTTGGAGGTTTGATATTTCCGCCTGTGTTTGACTTTATTAAAAAGAAATTTCTAAAAGGTAAGACCGATTCGCCAGAAGCCACCATGTCAACTCTGGCTGTAACAAAGCCTGAATCTCTTGGCGGATACGTAAAAGCACTCGCTTATCGACTTCAAGCTGAAACTAAATACTTTAACAGAGATGTAGTAGGTACACCGTCACAATGGGTTGTTGACCTTAGAGCATCCATAAGGCCGGTTGGCGTTATTTTGTCTTTCATAATCATGGGTGCAGTTCTCGTGATCCAAAAAGGCTTGATAGAAACTGACGGCATAAATATATCACCGGAAGAATTTGCCGGTATCAGATATTTTTGTGAAACAAATGTATGCTCGTGGTTTGGGCAGAGATTAACAAGGGATTAAAAAGGAGAAATAGCATGGCAGAACAAAGGAATCTTGAAAAATACATCTTTCGGTATGCGTTGGCTGGACTTTTTATACTCGGGCTTTTTAGCGTTATCGGGGCTTTGATCTTTATAAGCATCCCACCTGAAAACAAGGACACCTTGAACATTCTCACCGGTGTTTTGGCTTCCGGGGCATTGGTAATTCTGCATTTTTATTATTCGTCAAGCAAGTCCAGTGACGATAAGACCAAGATGCTGAACGGAAAGTAACCCCCACAGCCCCGACCCTGAGATGGGCCGGGGTTTAGATTTGTTAGTCTATATCTAAATCCTTGCTCCCACAGTTTGGGCAGAGCCTTTGTTCTTTATCGGTTGCCATAAAATCAGCCTGTGTTTTCCACTTCATAGTTCTTATTCTTTTGGCATGGTGTTTAAGCGCATCCGACAAAACGGTTCTGTTTGTTATATCCTTTCCGTCTTCAGTTTTAAACGGTGCATCTAAATTATCCTCTAAAAGCATTTTTTCCCAAGTCAAAAGAAACCGAATCGGATTATAAGATTTATTCCAAAAATCATCTTGTTCCCAACTGCAATTATGACAATGTAAATAAGCCATGAAACTAATCCTCCTCCCCTCGTCACCGCAAGCGGCTTCTGGTTGGGCGCTTCTTAAGCCAGGAATAATCATATTCAACCAGCTACTACAAGATATAGTATCTGTCAAGATAAAACACACAAGTGGAATAGTGGGCCAATACCATAAGGTCAGCTTGAAGCACTTGCCGAAATATATAGATGAATTTTGTTATCGTTGGAACAATCGTGAAGATGATGATCTTTTTAATTCAACTCTTAAAAGGGCAGTGAGGTGAAAACATGAACAAAGCTATAATTAAGGCAACACACTCTGGTTCTTTGAAGTTTGGTGATATTAAAATACCATGTTTTGTTTTGGCTGACGGGCGTAGAGTTATTTCTGGTCGAGCCATGACCAACGCTATAGGAATGAAAGGGCGTGGCCAAGGAGCGCAGCGTATTTCAACACACAAAACGTTAAAACCCTTTATTAACAATGAGTTAGATTTGGCCATCAGAAATCCAATTCAGGTAATAGACGCGCCAGGGTCGCGCAAAAAAAAGCCAATATCTGGATATGAAGCAACAATTCTTCATGATTTATGCCAAATTGTATTAAAAGCAAGAGATGCTGGCCAATTAAAAACTGACCAAGAAGTCCGATTGATTTTTGAGTTAAATAAATGGCCCTATAACGAACAATCTATTAAAAAGCGGCCAGGGGTTATAGGAAGATGGACCGATGATACCTGGATAAATCCAGACGAAATACCTACGCAAACAAACCACCTCGCTTTGTCGCGATCACCATATCTTGCATGTGGAAAATTAGTCCACCTAAAGACTGTTCCTGGCCGAAGACTCAACCCGAAAGTGCCTTATAGGTGAGATAGGCTTCTTCTGGAAAGGTTAATTCTTCAATTGTTTTAGAAAAAATATCCCCCTCAAATTCAAGAGCATAATTAATCAAACGCCTCTTTTTTTTAGAATATGTGCGCCTCCATGCTAAAATCTGCTCATGACTGCACTCACTCATAATAGATGTTGTCACCCAAGCCTGTGCATATATTTCTATAAACCTTCCCATTAGATCAAGTTCATAGTCTGAAAAGTAGTTCAGATCGGGCCTCCCCTTGGGAAACACAGCTTCCCCATCCCAGTCACCAAATTTCCTTTTTTGGAATTTATACTTAGGGGTTTCTGACTTATTGTTGTATATCTCAATCGGGACTGGTCCTCGTTCCATGGCCTCATATTCTAACCCAAGAACGGGTATTCCAGTCTCCTTGATGCTTGTAAAATCAAGGAGGGCCAGAAATTTATATAGGCATGTCTGCGGGAGCGGTCTTTTGGTCTTTTTGAGAAATCGCTCCGAAAAAAACGCGACTGCGTTTTGTATTTTTTCTTGACGGTATGGAATCATTAGTTCTCCTATTCGAGTTAAATATTATACTATTGAAACCAACCATGTCAACCATGTAAATATATGCCTACCCTAAACTGGGACATTCCGAAAAGAATTAATGGCGCCCATAATTGACTGAAACTTCATTACTCTTGCTGGCTTGTCACTTTGATCTGCACTCATAACTTCCTCCCAAGTTAAAGGTTATCGCCAAAACCCCGACCAATTAGGCCGGGGTTATTTATTTGTCAGTCGGTTGGTGTTATCTCGTCAAAATCAACCGTTTCGCTGTAATACCCGTTTGATTTGCCATACCAGCGTATGGTTACATTGCCCTTGATTGTTGATAGTTTGTAGAAAGTCCTAGTGAAATTCTCATCCCATTTATCTTTGGGACCATCATCAGAGCTTACTTCTTCGGCCAAAAGAATTGGCGAACCTACCAGGTCCGCAAGGTCTCCACAGATATCTTCTATGGAGACCTGTTCACATCAATCTTGACCGTGATACATTTTAAACATTCTGTTATCGGTTGTGGTGAAAAAAATTTCATTACCTTCCTCATTCACGGACACAAGCGTCATTCCTGTTAATTCTTCAAAGACTGTCATAATCCCACCTCCCCTGCCAATCTATGGCTGTTGTCTGGTTAAAGCACCAAAAGTATTGTCATAATTGCACGTTTCATTTTAATCCTCCCTTAGCTGTTCGAGTAGTGATACCCTCATTCCATGCGATAGTGCCTCCAAAGATGCAACCGGAGGGCTAATGCATTCGCTGATGTTGTGATCATAAATAAGCAGCGCAGATTTCTTGGCATCTTGTGACCAGCCCAATTCGTCCATGTCAACAATAAGCTTATTTCTGACATCTTCATATTCTTTCGCGCAGGATGTAGCCTCGTCCAAGGTGTCAAAATCACAACCACCAACATGATATTTGCTTATTGTTTCCCCATTTTTTTCTATTGTGAATATTAATATGGTAATTTTTTTGTCATCCCCCACAGCCAGCCCACACAGCGCCATTGCCAGGAAAATTGCTAAGACGATTCGCTTTTTCATTTGGTCCTCCCTTCTATTCGCATGGGACATTTTTTGCTAAATCCGTTACACACCTTTTCGTGCTCCGGGTGTTTACAAGACTCATCGCCAGCCACATTGATTCTTATCCATTCGCACTCAAATGGATGGCTTAGCTTTTTCATTTGTCCTCCCATTGCCAGAATTGGCGGTTGTCAGTCGGTTGATGTTATTGGTGATGTAGCCACTGATATATTCCGCGTATTTTTTCTCTTTTATGTGCAACTATTTTTTTTACATCCAAGTCGGTATCCGTTAAAAAGTCATGCGCTAAAGCAAAATGGCCTATCTCTATTGTGCGAAATTTTAGCCCATATATCTTCGATAGAATACTCGTCAAAAGGTTCCTCGCCATTCCATCCCTCATGTGATGCCCTAAATCCTGCTATAAAAGCGGCTTCTCGCTTTTCCCTCAACTTCTCCATATCAATCTCGCCCATGACAAGCCGGTCGTGGTGTTCCTGGGCTGCGAGTTTGGCATCTTCTTGTTTGTAATAAATAATTCCACCAAAATAAAAACCCTGATTGACTGATTCAACAAGATATATTTTTATCTTGCTATATGCTCTCCATTTACCATCAGAGCCTTTCTCCCACACCAAATCCTTAGTCAGCATCGGCTTCCTCCTTTTTTCCTGTTGACACGAAATATATATTGACTCCATAACCACCCAAACTTCACGTATGACCCTCTTGGATGGTCGAACAGTATTCCGGCATAGGGGATTATATAAAACCAATTATGCCTTTTAACTTTGTGGAACTTAGAAGTTTTCATCACTTCTCCTTTGGCGGCTCTTGGTCCGGCATCTGGTCCCACACTCTGCCGTCAAGTAACCGGCCTGCTTTCTTTTTTCCGATTTTACGCAACCCTTCCCATTGGGTACATTCCGGGCAGGCAAAAATCATTTCTTCTTTAGAAAACTTGGCGGCTTTCCCATGTTTGCAGACTGCGTGTGTAATAGGTCCACCGGCTACCGAAGAAGCCCATGCCCATTCTCCAACTTGCTTAAAAAAGAACGGCACACCGGCATCAACGCACTGGTCACGAATCGACCTTACCCAATCAGGGTGCATGGGCCTTGCTCCTGGGCCTGACTCGCCGCCTACAATTACCCAGTCAATGCCATGTTTTATAAGGATTGGTTTTCCATCTGATTTAATGCCCTGCATTTTTTCAAACGCTTGATAAAATTTATGCGTGGGCCTATAATCGTATTCGGGAAAATAAGGCGAAATATCCACCGGCCCACGCATCGGCTCAACGCTCAAGAATCTGACCTTTGCCGGAACTTGTAAAAGATATGGAATCTTTTCGTCTGCCTCGGCCTGGTTGCAGACTGTCAGGCCAGACCACACGTTATCGGGCCATTCTTTTCTGATAAAAGCCCACCTATTATCGGCAAAGTGTAACATGTCTTTTGGCCGCTTTGTCAAAACCTGAAAAGTGTGTTGTGGGCATTTTGTCATTGTATCAAAAAGATTATGTTGGAAAAATCGGTCAACATCTGGATGAAAAGTATCACTCATGGAATTGACAAACACCATGCGCGGCTTTCTCCATGAATATGGTCTGCTGAGTTCAGGCTCATGGCAAACCACCTTGTCAAATCCGGCCTGATATTTTGGCATCTTAGGATTATGCTGATGTCGCTTTGTCATGCGCTCGGCATAGCAATTAAGACAGCCAGGGGAACACTTTGTGCAGCCCGTGATTGGATTCCAAGTTTTCTCTGTCCATTCGATTTTTGATTTGCTCATGGCTTATCCTTTCCCCAACCCCCGAATGGCGGGTCCAATCGCATCCAGGGGCCGGGGAGTTGTACGCTCAAGGCTGGTTGGCAACCATAGAGCGCGGGTGGACTTAAATAAGGCCTTTATCCAGGGCCAACCATGAAAATCTCAAGGCATATTTCAATAGGATCATTTCTGGACATTTTTATTCTCCATCTTCTTCAAGGCGTCTCATTTCAAGAATCACCTTTGTCATTTCCTGTCTGTTAGATGCGTTGGCAATATCGGTGTTGAATTTGGCAGCATCGTATCTTTCAGGGTTTTCCTTTGACATCATACCTAAGATTTCCTGAAGGCCGTTGAAGTCGGTCGGTAAGTCGGTTGTCTGGTCCGGCTGTGAGTCTGGTTCGGCTGGTCGTACAACCTCTCCCGGAAAAGGATCGTCAGGATAACAGGCCACCCACTTGTCAACAAAAGCGTCCTGGGCTTCCCATGCTGCGCCTTCCCAAGATGCTTCACGTTCATAATAGAACGTACTCAATCCTGGCCCTCCGGCCTTGTTCTTGTTCCAGTTGCTTGCGGTGTCAAACGGGTTGCCGTTGCTTTCGTTTTGGATGTCGGCGGTTAAGGCGGCGGCTGATGGCGTGGCATCCAAAAGCGGTTGCTGGTCTTTGGTGAAGATAGTTGGATTTCCTGGACTTGCATCTGCTGATAGCGCGTGTTTCATTTCAATGGTCATTGGCCCGTACTTTGGAATCAACTGCAAGAGCATTGTCTTTTTTGCCATTGCCTCAAAATCAGTTGTCCACGGGCTACTTTTAACAACCCAATCTTTGCTTGATTTGTAGGACTCGGAAAATCTTTTTCCGTGGGCTTCAACATCTTCTATGGGCCAGTAGATTGCTTTTTCAAAACCGTTCACCAGTCCCATATAGGAAAAATACCCAACGACTTTGTCGCTGGTTTTGTTCCCTGCTATTCTGAGAGTGCCCTTGATACGGTCAACAACAACCTCTTCACCCTCATATACGGCATCTGCATTGAGGTGCTTATAAAGTCCGGTTCTGATTGCAAGCTGGATATAGCCTTTGTATCCAACCTGAAATTGTGGCTTGTTTTTGTAGGCGATAACATAGGCGAAGCCCAGGCTCTTGTTAAGGGGCAGTTCAAGGGTTCCTGCTTTCATGCACTCCCTGATTACATCCATCGGCGCACATGCCTGAAGATATTTGTCCTCTGCTGCCAACTCAATGATGGAAGTTGTAAACGCCCCTGCTTTATCTCCAAGTCTGTCTCTGAGGGCTTTCTGCATTTCGTTCTGTTGAAGTGAAGTCTTTAATGCTGGTAAGTTGTTCATAGTTTTTCCTTATTGACTGTTAAATTGTCTTTGTGCCCAATCGGACAAGTCCATATCCTCTATAACCTCTGGCAATCCAGGCCATGTATTATTGTGTAAGCATCTGGCATATTCAGGTATAAGTTGTTTGATTTCTTCTCGCGCCTGAAAAATCATTTCATAAGTAGGACGGATATACCGCACCGAATACGGGGGCACGGATTCAACAAAGATAAAAATGAACTGCCAGCCGCCAACCATTTCTGTGCAAACCTCGGCCCCCTGGATATAAAACGCTGCCTGCCAGTGGTATTTATATTTAGGAATTATGTTCTCGATGTTGGCAAAATCTGCTGGCGCAGTTTTTTTCAGGTCGGCTATGATTCTTTTGTCTGGCCTGAAAATGTCGTACCGGTTTTTGCAGGTAAATCCATATTTTGGATGTTCCCAAATGGCGGAGACTTCGCGCATACCGTTGTTGATGAGGTTCATTGCCATTATGTGGGTCTTGATAGCTTCGGACATACCCATGACTTCGGCCCACTGAGTCTTATTTAAAAACTCATGATCTGGATGTTCCTTTTTAAAAGCCTTTCCTGCCTTTGTAGTGCCGCTAACGCCGTCTGGATATGTGGTGTATGCCTTGTCAAACAAATGAGGCTCCAAGATAGTTGTGTGAAAAGCACGGCCCATAAGCATGGCATCTGTGTCTTTGGTGTCCACCTGTGAATGTGCCGGAGTCTTGGCGAACTTTGCCAGCTTTGTTTTAGACACAGCTTCGATAGCCAGATAATCTTCAAACGACAGGTTGTGGATTAAACCCATGTCTCCAGGCTCATAAACTACTGTGTAGTCTGCATCGACTATATCATTGGACATTCGTTTTCTCCTATGCTCGCAAGATAAGTTATTGAGCAAGAGGCATCACCAAGTACCCGCCAAACTTCTTTCTTTTTGTCGCTTCCTTTTATGTTTTGCCAGTATTGAAGCTTTGCATAAGCCTTTACAAACCAGGCGCAATTAATCCCAACACATTCCCTGAGTAAATTCATTGGACAACACAGCTTCAGTGCGGCCTCGTTCATTTCGTCAGCCTTTTTCTGTGCTTCTTCCTTAGTCATTTTATTCCCTCCATTTAAGAGTTGCCAGCATAACGAAACCGGTTGCCAGTATAGCAAGGCAAGCGTATGTCTGCCAGTTGGTAACTATAAAGTTGCAGAGCGAGTCAATCGGCATTATTGGCCCTCCTTGTGCTTCTGGTTTTTATTTGCATGTATCTCATGTATTGCCCCTTGCCGCATCTATGGCGGCTTGTAGTGCTTTAAACGCACAAATAGTTTCATCAGAAAGTTCGCAGCATTTATCAAAATAAAACTGTTGTGCAATGCCGTTGTCATGTTGATTAGAAGCCCACTCCCAACATGAGCGAACTTCCAAATACCACTCCGCAGCCTCAAGCAATTCTGGCAATGCGGCTATTGCAATGGCGTTGGCTTTGTTTTCGGAAGTGTCAATATGGTTCCATGTATTTGTATGGCAAATGCGCCTACCAGTTTTACTTATTATGCCAACAAAACCCTCTATCTCCCACGGCCCCGGTGTGTGTTCAGCCATCATCTATCCTCCGCTATTTCACCGTTGTATTCTGCCTCGCAATATCTGTCCTCGGCGTCCTGGTCGTGGTCCTCAATCATACACTTACCATCAGGCGGCTTTGGAAAGCCCCTTGAACAATTACCGGCATCCTCTCCGTCCATGAACTGGTATTTACACAGCATATCGTAGCACATTGTTAAGCTCCTTTTTTTTGTGGCTATGCACATTTTAAACGCATTACGTCTTGCTCGACTGTGCCAGCCTTGACAAGCGAACAGGCTTTTGACCGCTGAGTGTCAAAACGAATTATTAAAAGATTGTCGTATTTTATGGTTACATAACTATCGCTTGTTTCTTTGAGGTCGGTTTGGCGACCAGACAAATTGAACTTTTCCTCCATGCTCTCAAGGAACAGCGCAACGTCTTTATTTATGGAATCATCCTTTTGTAAATATAAAAAAACGTTTGCGTCATTTTCATCTACAAAAAGGTTTCCGCCCCGGTCTTTTTTGCTTGCCGTCCAAAGGTCAAGAACTTCACTATAAAAAACTATTTTGGCTTTGAGGTTTTTTGCAGTTGCACATTTGGTTTGGTATTCGTCTTTTAATTGGTCTAAGAATTTTTTGTAGTAATCCATATAATCCTCCCTTGTTGAATCCCCCCACCCCGCCTAAACACTGGGCGCGTTCTGCTTGCACCACGGGGCAGGGGAAAGTGGTGCAGGGGGCTATTTAAGCTCTTATCTGGCATTGGGCTTTTCGTCCCGTTGCGCCCTGCTATTGCTTAGAAATTGTCTATAAGTTTCTTGAACTTAAACCATGTCGCTTCTAAGGCAGTTAATTTCCGGTCAAGGGTAACAATCTGACTCTCAAGATGCTGTATTTTGTTTTTGTTAGCATCAAAATTAACAAACGCCTTAATCTCTCCGCCATTCTGCGCCTTGTCATGTTCTGCGTTCAAGAATTGCCGGAATTCTTTTTGACAATCTGGGCAAAGGTCCACGTCAACAGCTGACGTGGACGAGTCTCGATAAAATCTTTCCACATTGTCGTCATTTGGGCACATATCACATTTGCAATCTACCGGTTTCTTTCTCATCACCCTACCTCCCGCTAAAGTTAATTCCTAATCCTGAGTGCGATAATACATAAGGGGAAATGGCTTGTCAAGTTATTTCTTTTCCAAGTTAGAAAATAATTTAATTTTTATTTATATCAAAAACTACTTGACAAGGGTGTTCTGTTCGTAGTAGCTTTCCACCATGAAAAATAAACAGAAGAAATTACAGAGGCTTATCACAGAAAGTCCATTCCAGAATCAGCAGATTGCAGAAAAGGTCAAGTGCTCTGGCGGTGAACTCTCAAAGGTTGCAAGCGGCTACAAAAAACCGCATAGGGATTTGGCATATCGGATTGCCGTGTTTTTTGATTTCAAAATCCTGCCAGATCAGCTTCTTTACAGCCCAGCACAGTATAGGCGCATTAGGAGGAACATGTTATGAAAAAAGCTGACGTTATTAGATGGATTTTAGCAGTAACCCTTTGCTACTTCATTTCAAGGGAAACAGGGGTAGCAACAACAATTTTTGCCGTCCTGATGTTTATTAACCAAGAAGCTCTTACTTTTTTAGAGCGCGCAAAACAAAAGAGAAGTAATAATTTGGCAGACTTGTTTAATGGCAACCACTAAAAAGTATTGACTTTTAAAACAGGCTGGTCTATTATAGCCGCAACGTTTAAAGGATATGGCGTGTCTAAAACAATCTGAATAGGACAAACATGAAACCAATCCATTTAAAAACTGTGTGCATCGAGAGTCCGGGTATCGTGAGAACCTGGGAGTGGAGTCCTATCCGCTTTAGACACTCTCGATGTATTTTTATTGGTGGTGTGTATGATTGATCCTGATGGATGGTTAAAATTGTGGCGCAGAGTCCTTAATTCTGTTGTCTGGAAAAATAAAAACTTATGGCGAACCTGGTCATGGTGTCTCTTAAAAGCATCCCATAAAAAACATAAAACCATTATTGGGTTTCAGGTTATTGAGTTGGATCCAGGCCAGTTTATTTTTGGAAGAAAAAAGGCTTCAAAAGAAACAGGTCACTCTGAACAGACAATAAAAACGACAATGAATCGTTTAAAAAAGTTGCAAAAACTAACCATCAAACCAACCAACAAATTTTCCATAGTAACTATAATAAATTGGGATAGTTATCAAGGACAACAAAACAAAACTAACCAACAAACTAACCAAGAAGTAACCAGCAAGTCACCAGCAAGTAACCACAAACAAGAATGTAAGAACGATATAAAGAAAGAAAAAGAAAAACTACCTTGTGCGGAAGAACCATTTTACATCACAAAAAAAGGAAACAAACTCACAGGTAAAAGACTTGAATCATTTAATCAGTTTTGGAAAGCCTTTGCATATCCCAAAGGCAAAGCAGATGCTGCCGAATCTTGGTATCAAATTCCATTCTTGACTGAGCCTTTAGTTCTTAAAATAATAAACGCTGCCAAACGTGAAGCTATTGACAGAAAAAAACTATCGCCAGACAGAACGCCAAAGATGGCCCAGGGTTGGCTCACATCAAGACGATGGGAAGATGAGGCCCCAAAAAAAGGAACCGGTCATGGCAAAATTGTTTGTTAATCAGCGTCTTTTAGATTTAAGGGCGGAGCATTTAGAGAAGATGGATAGACTGTATTGCCAGCCAATGGATGATACTGATGAAGCCATGGCTCTTGCATCCTTGAACTTTCACACCTTTCAAGACGTGATAGGTGTTGGGCAGTGTGATGATTATCTGCTCGGTAAGTCTGAAAAAATATGGACAAAGTACATGGAAAAACTATCCAAAGAAACCCATCTTAACAAAGTCAAGAATTGTCGGGAGCTTGTCGGGTTGTGTAGGCGAGGTTTGGAAGACTCGGACATACCAGATGAACTTAGACGCGCTTACGAAGCAGAACTATTGTCCGGCATAAAAGAGATTGAGGGTCTATGAAACAATCACGCAAAGAAAAATACACAGCCGAGCAAATCAAAAAACTCAGAGATTATTGCGGAGACGATGAGGTTATATCTTCCAAAGAGCTTATGATGTTTTATAAGGCACAACCAGAGCCGGACTTTAAAATATATACAGGGCTTCCAACTCTTGATCGGTTATCTGGCGGCTGTTGTGGTGGCGAAATGATTGTTATATCTGGTCCGACCAAATCTGGCAAGACTGAATTATGTAAAACCATCACAAGTTATATCTGCCAGCATCCAGAGGTTGCCGCGCCCTTGTGGTTTACATACGAGGTTCCCCCAAAACAATTTTTAGAGTCGTTCCCGAATGGCAAAGCCCCATTATTCTTTTTGCCAAAACAGCTCCAGGCTATGGACTTGGACTGGTTTGAGGAACGATGTCTTGAATCTTGGGAAAAAAATAGAACCAAAATAATTATAGTGGATCACCTGAGCTACTTAATCGATGCGTTTAAGTTGAAAAATTCATCCCTGGAAATAGGCGCAATAATTAGACGCATCAAGCGGTTTGCTGTGCAGTTCGGGTTTGTCATATTTCTTTGCGCCCATTTGACAAAAATACCATACGGCGAAACCCCAAGATATACACATTTACGGGATTCTTCTTTTGTGGCTCAAGAAGCTGATGCCTGCTGGATTATTTACAGGGTTGAGGATGATGATGGTGAGGTCAGAAATAAGGCTGTGTTGTCTGTGGATTTTCATAGGCGTACAGGGGTCATGTTTAAAAAATTTCCAATCATGTATAAAAACGGCGTTATCAGAGAAGTGTCTGACAGGCACACGATATAGGGAGGAATAATCATGGCACTTGGAGCTTGGGTGTGGGTTGACGAGGACGGCAATATCACGGGCATACAGATAATAGCTAACACGCCAGAGGAAGAGGCTGCCGTTCAAAAGGCTATTAAGCCGTTACAAATCGCAGAGGAACCGGCTTCAATGGCTGATATTATTGATGCCTCAGAGGGGATAAAATGAAGCCATATTTTGAATCAGACACCGGAGGAATATATTGAAAAGATGGTCAATAAAGGAGGCTGTTTTGAATAAAATACAGTATAAACGATGGAAAGATTTTGCATTAAGAATGGCTGACAATGGCTGGCCGAAAACAATTACCAGAAACCACCATCATAAAAACATAGTTCGCCCTGCGGTTGAAGAGTGTTTTAATCTAATTAAACACAATGGACAGCCTGCAATTATCCGTATTTTAGACTGGGATTCAAACCGTTACGATTACATAAATGCGAAACTATTCTCTTGGGGTGTTAGAGCAAATGAGGAAGAATGTGTTGGAAATGCTGTGGATATAATAATACGGGAATGTTGGAATCCTTATTATTACGAATCTGAACGATTGTTTGAAAAATGGGATGACCAATGGGGTAGCCGTATCCGTTGCTGTTTACGAGCAGGCCTTGATTTGGCCTGCTCCCCCACTGGTGGAGTTGTTGGATTTTCTAAAAAGGATATTGAAAGAATGTACCCAGAAGGAGTCCCTAAATGGATTACAAATGGGTGGTCTAGTGGCCCTTTGTTTGGAGATAAAAGTTTTGTTGCATGGAAAGATATAAAAGATGACCAATCTTTATGGCTATAACAGCAAAGGAAACTGTTCAAATGAAAACAACATTCATCATATTCGCGATCACAATAGGCACTATGTGCCTTGGAGCCTTTTACATCTACGCTTACAACAAAGGCTATGCCGCCAGGGAAAAAGAGCGCCAGGACGAAATTAAAGGGCTTGAGGACTGGATGGACTGGAATTTTAAACGGAGAAAATCAGGGCACAACAAATAGATAATCAAAGATAACCGGGCCAAAGGGTCTTACAGGCCTGGAGCGCATTAACGGGGAGGTGTGAGATGGGGATTGAGATAAAATATACACTACGGTGTGGGAACATGGGTTGCTCTAAAAAGATGCAAAGAATGGTAATGTCTAGTGCCTATACGGATGGTAATTTTTTAGAGCTTGTCAAGTGTTATGGTTGGAAACAGGATGGCGACAAGTGGGAATGCCCTGCCTGCCAGGCGGAGAAAGAGCTTGCGGATAAGCTACATTCTTGCAGAAATTGTGGGTCGGCAACAGATAGCCAGATGGGATATGAGTGCGAGTGTGATTGCTCAAAGATTTCATTTATATATGTGAATTTTCCGGTCATAGATTGCCCATATTGGAAAACAGACGGTTCATACAAAGAACCCAAACCCAAAGAGCCGGAGAAGTCCTGGAAAATGGCGTTGTTCAGGAAAGGGAGGACTAAATGAAGCGTTATTTTATCGGAATAGACCCTGGCAAAACCGGAGCCGTGGCGATAATCACAGATAGTGGCTATGCTGATGTTTTTGACTTTGGGATGGACTCTTTAAAAGCCCTTACCGTTTTGGCAGAAAAAGAAAAGCCATTTCAAATACTCGCTATAATTGAAGCAGCAAGCTCTTTTTCATCCACAGGGCAGGCCCAGGGCGGCCTATCTATGGTCAACTATGGTAAAGCATACGGCGAAGCGCAGGGCTGGCTTAGAGCGTTGAAAATTCCGCAAGATGTTGATGTTCGGCCCGATGTTTGGAAAAGGGATTTGCGATTAAATATCGCGCCTTTGAAAAAACAGTCAGATAAAAAGAAACAAACGGCGGCAATGACTGCATGGCGAAAAAAGAAAAAAGAAGTTAGTTTTGAACTTGCAAGGCGGCTGTTCCCGGTCTTGGCCCTGGACAAACTAACACGGCAAAAGGATCACAACCGGGCCGAAGCATTATTGATTGCAGAATGGTTGCGGCGGCGGTTTTTGTTTAAAGAACCTGATTACAACACAGATTAAAAAAGAAACCCCGGCCCATCACAGGCCGGGGCGCACAACAGAGGATTATTCGGGGGTGTCTTGCGGAATATCCGGGGAAACCCTGCGGTTTGTGGCCTTGATCTCTTTATTAATAGCCATGCGGATAAAGGACGACTTGCCCAAGCCCACAAAGGCGGCAGCATCGGCAACCGCTGCTAAGAACTCAGGCGAAACTCTTAGGTTTAGATTTCTTGTTTTCATTTTATTTCTCCTTTCTGATTTTAAGATACTCTATTAATTTTTCTTTTTGCCATTCAATTTCCTTTTGTTTCGCAGCATAAGCAGTAGTAGCAGCATAAGCATCAGCAGCATAACCAGCAGCAGCACAAGCAGCAGCATCATCAGCAGCATAAGCAGCAGCAGCATAAGCAGCATCAACAGCATCAGCAGCAGCAGCATAAGCAGCATCAGCAGCATAACCAGCAGCAGCATCAACAGCATCAACAGCATAAGAAGCAGCATAAGCAGCAGCAGCAGCAGACCTTAGTTTTTCTTTAGAAATCTTTCCGTTGGCATAATTGCGCGTTGCTAATATAGCAGCCCTTGGCGCAGTGTTCTTAGGATATTTTTCTTCGTAAATGTGCAAAACGTGTTCTGCACAATCTGCGATAAAAAGAATTTGTTCTTTTCTATAGCCGTCAATAGCTCGAAAAGCCCATATTGCGTCCTGAACTCCTAATAAATCAAGGATATATCGCAATTTCAAAGGCTCGTTGTCTGGCTCGGTCTTGTCAAGGCTTTCTAATAGCCTGTCCCAAGATGATCTGCATGGGTTGTGTTTTTTCAGCTTTTTCAGTGTTGTTTCCATTTGTCAAATCTCCTTTGTTGGCTCCTTTACGATTTTAAGATACTCTATTAATTTTGCTTTTTGCCAATCTAATTCTTTTTGTCTTGCAGCACCAGCAGCAGCAGCATCAGCAGCATAACCAGCAGCAGCACAAGCAGCAGCATCATCAGCAGCATAAGCAGCAGCAGCATCAACAGCATAAGAAGCAGCATAAGCAGCAGCATAAGCAGCACCAGCAGCATAACCAGCAGCAGCATCAGCAGCATAACCAGCAGCAGCACAAGCAGCCCTCAACTTTTCTTTAGAAATTTTCCCATTCGAGTAGTCGCGAGCCGCCAAAATTGCAGCCCTTGGCGCAAGGTTTTTAGGATACTTTTTTTCGTAAATATGCAAAACATGTTCGGCGCAATCCGCAGCATACAATCTTATTTCTTTATCCCAACCTGATACAGCCCTTAACGCCCACTGAGCGTCCTTGATACCCAAAACATCAATAATGTCAAGTATCTTAATAGGTTCACTATCAGATTCGGTCTTTCCAAGATGTTTCAAGCCTTTTTTCCAAGACGTTTCGCAGGGGTCGTGTTTTTTCAGCTTTTTCAGTGTTGTTTTCATTTGTCAAATCTCCTTTGTTGGCTCCTTTATGATTTTAAGATACTCTATTAATTTTTCTTTTTGCCATTCAATTTCCTTTTGTTTCGCAGCATCAGCAGCATAACCAGCAGCAGCAGCAGCAGCATCATCAGCAGCAGCAGCATAAGCAGCATCAGCAGCAGCATCAGCAG
>Ga0208904_1001413_pt1 | contig 16516 bp, 20 predicted proteins | sample AntAceMetag02UKB_FD_184774 | JGI IMG/M metagenome (GOLD analysis project Ga0208904, IMG submission 184774) | Saline lake microbial communities from Ace Lake, Antarctica - Antarctic Ace Lake Metagenome 02UKB (SPAdes) (version 2) | ecosystem: Environmental > Aquatic > Non-marine Saline and...
ACTTCAGCAGAAATAACAGAGGCTTCAGAAAAGTTTGGTTTAGGATGGGAAGAGTTACTTGGGTTGATGAAACACGAAAGTTTACTTGGAACTTCCAATGTTGCTTTAAATAATAATAATTTTGGTGGTATTACTTGGTCTCAATCTTATCAAGACAGCCATCCAAACGTTAGTAAAGGAACTGCTAGACCATCAGCGGAAGGTGGAAATTATGTTAGATTTAATACAGTTCAAGATGGCGTAGATGCTATGGCAGAACAATTAGCAAGAAGAATTACAAGCGAAACTATACAAAAAGAATTAACCCCTGCTGAAATTACTGAATCTAATACTTTGGCTAGACAGTTATATGGCACACTAAAAACAGAAAAACAATTTGATGAGCTTGTTGAACCAATCAGAAATAGAATGAGAGCAGGTGAAAACATTGATGACATTAGTGATAGTTTAAGATTCGCTGGTCAATCAACAGAATTTACTGGAGCAATTAGAGATGCAGTACAGTCGGTAACTTCAGATTATACAGACAAGAAGACACAAGTAATATCAGACAAGCTAGATGATTTACTAAGCAAAGAAGACCCTAAGAAAGTCCAAGATTTCCTTAAAAAGGCATCAGTAGATTCACTTGGTACAGCTGAAGGTCAGCAAGTAAGAGGTAAAGAAAGAACTGTACAATTCTTAGACGAAATTAGAGACGATTTAGTTAAATACGAAGCCGCTGGTGGTAAGACAAATATCTTTAGTGGTACAGTTGAAAAAGTAGCTAAAAAAGCAGGTGCAGTTAAGGATGAGGAACTTAGAAAGATTGCTACTAAGATTGCTATAGCGATTCAATCATATAGACGTGCGATGTCAGGTGTAGCCTTTAGTGTACCTGAATCTAAAGAATACGAAGCTATGTTCCCTAATATAGACAAGACAGCTTCATTTAACAGAGCTAATATTGAGGCTCTAACAGAAGTATTTAATGGAGATTTAGACTTTACATATTCTTTCATAATGGGTGATGATGCTTATAACGAGATATTCAAGAGCAATACTGGAATTACAGAAGAAGAAGACTTACAACTAAGCGATGAAGACGCTTACGCTAAATATTTAAAAATAACTAACCCAAAATGATACAGATTATAATAGGGTACTTAATTTTTAGTATAATAATAGGGTTTTTAGCAGAAACCTCTCAATAATATGGCTCTAACAAAAGAACAATTTTTAGAATTAAGAAAAGAAGGATTAACTATCAATCAAATAGTTGGTTTTGAAAAAGGCAAAAAACCAACAGGTACTAAAGAGAAAAGTCTTTTAGAAAAGGCATCAGGAACAGTAGAGAAAGTATTAGGGCCTGCTTCTAAATTCCTTTTTGGTTCAACAGCTAAAACTGTTGGTACTTTAGGTGGTGGTTTAGTGGAAGACATTAAAGGTGTAAAACAAGAAGATAAAGTATTTAAAACAGCCGATTTACCTGCTACTGATATAGCATTTACAGCACTTGAACTCTTTCCTGGTGGTGGTGCTTTGACATCACTATTAAAAAAGATTAAAGGTGGTGGTAGGGTAGCAGAAGGAATAGAGGTTTTTACAAAATCTTTACCAGATAAACTCAAAGGACAAGCCATAGAACAGTTTAAGTCAGTCCTTGGAGCAACGACTAAAAAGTTTAAAGGTGTTTCTGAAAGAGTAGCACCTGAACTAGCAGAAAGAAGAGTAACAGCCCTTAGCAGAAAAGGATTAGAGAAAAAGGCTGGTATAGCGGTGAGCGAAGCAGGTGGAGCAGTCGGAGAATTTATAGAACAAATACCAAAAGAAACAACATTAAAAACTAAGCCAATCATTGATGCAATCGAAGAAACTAAGAAAGGATTTACTGTTAAAGGAGTCGTAGTAGAGCCAGAAAAACTAAAGGTGGCTAATGAAATACAAGATATTGTTAAGGAATTTGGTGACGAACTAGAGGCTGAAAATATAATTAAATTAAGAAGAATATGGGACAAGACAATAAATAAAGCAGGCAAAGGATTCACCCCAGATATGAAAGACACTTTTAAATTAGAAGTTAAAAAAGAAGCGACTAACGCTATCCGAGATGAATTAGGCAAAGAGTTCCCAGAACTAGCAAAACTTAACAAAGAGTTTGCTTTTTGGAAGGGTGTTAAAGACACAGTTAGTGAAACAATACAAAAAAAGGCAGGAAAGCCAAATTATTTAGCTACACAAGCACAACAAAGATTTGGTACTGGAGGTTTTATTACTGGCGGAATCCAAGATGCAGTTATAGTTAGCGAAGCAGCTAAAAATCTTGTTAAACTAACTGGTTCAACTGCCTGGAAATCAATATCGGCTAAGAAAAAGATGCAACTTGCCGAAGCTATCGAAAGCGGTAACACTGGAAAAGTTGCAGAGGTTATTAAAAGGTTACTACTAGGGATAGAAGGTGAATAAACATTATAAATTATTCAGAATAAATATGCCATTAGACGAAAAAAAACGTAAAAGACTAGAGGCTATACTCAAACTTGCCAATGATGGATTATCAGAGGAAAAGTTTTTAGAGCATTTTAAGAGTGCTATAAAGCAGATTTTAAACTTGGAGAAAAAGCTTATAGAAAAGATAAATAAAGCCCTAATTGACTCTGATAGCAAGCATAAAGCGTTAAAAAACACCACACAAGGCGATTTAAGCGATTTATACGCAAAACACAGTATATTGGTAGAAAAGGCTTTAGCAGAGCAACAAAACGGAATGAACTTCATATATGATAAAATGAGAAGAATCAAAGAAGGCACAGATGGCAAGGATGGTAAAGACGGTGTAAGCATAAAAGGAGAGATTGGAGCATCTGGTAAAGACGGAAAGACTTTAACAATGAAAGACATAAGAGATGCCTTTGAATCTTTAGAAGGAGATGACAGACCTGACATATCTTCTATTAGAGGATTAAGACGTTTATTACAAAGACTAGATGACAGACCTCTTGGCGTTGGTGGTGGCTTTTCATATATAGCGATGGATAGACATATAATTGACCCTTATTTACCAACAGGAACTATTAACGGAACTAATAAAGATTTTGGATTAACTAGAACTCCAAATCCACCTGAATCATTACAAGTGTTTAGAGGAGGTGCTTTGCAAAGTCTAACAGAAGATTACACCCTAAGTGGAAAGACTGTAACATTTTTGGTAGCACCTGTTATTGGCGAAGTTTTAAAAGTTACTCATAGAATATAAAAATATGAAAACAATCTTAATTACATTATTAGCAAGTATATTATGTGTTACTGGAGTATTAGCTTTAGAAATTTCAGTTGACGAACTACGAGACTTGTTAGGTGGACAAGAACTTGGTTCTACTTATTTATTCCCTAGTGGTGGTGGAACAGGAACATCTACAAATCCTAGTTATGGTAATATGTTAGTAGGTAATGCTGACGGAACTTATACCTTAACAGCTACATCTAGTTTAGGGATAGTTAGTGGTGGAGGTTCAGGAACAGTAACTTCAGTTGATTTGAGCGTACCTACAGGTCTATCAATCGCAGGAAACCCTATTACAACATCTGGTACTTTAGCCTTGACCTATGACGGAGGCTACGCTGCGGTCAGGACTGCTTCAACTACTAATTGGAATAATTTTTATGATACACCCTCTACAAGAATTACCGATGGGACTAATTTAACTTGGTCTGGCAATACTTTGAATGCAACAGACACTACCTATACAGCAGGAGGCACACTTTTAGACCTTACTGGAACTACTTTTAGTGTTAACGAAGGTACTTTGACTGATACTAAATATTGTACTTACGAGGCAGGAACTGGTTTACAATGTACCAGCGAAGGTGGTGGTTCAACTTTCAGTTCAATAGCTGGAATCAATGCTTTATTAAGCGGTGAAACGGTTGCTTCTTCTTCAGATATTACTGACGACATTGCTACACACATGGCTATTGTAGCCGATACAAGCACGGTAGGACATCTTAATGATACTGATTGGGACATTTTTAATGGTAAACAGGCTGCACTTGGATATACTCCTGTAAATTCTGCTGATTGGACTACAAATAATTCTTATCCTGCGGCTTGTGGTGCTGGAGAATATGTGAATGATATTGACGATACCTTAACTTGTGTTGATGCTACCACAGAGATTAACTCTGTTGTAAATGGATTAGGTGGAACTAATTTAACTTGTTCTTCTCAAAATTGTGATGTAACAGATGCTTGGTGGGATGCTTTAACTGATATGGTCTTAACAGATAATTATATTTATGTAGGTAATGCTTCAAATGACCCAGTAGGAGTGGCTATGAGTAACGACTGTACTATTGATTCTGATGGATTAATAACCTGCGACCACGATGCTCTGGCTAATTTTGTAGAAGCAGAACATGTTGATTGGGCTGGTGCTGGTGCAGGGACAATACATACTGATAATTATGTAGAGAATGTAGTTGATACATTCGCTGCAACTCTTGGAGCTGGTGCAGATGGTAATAATGTTGACCAAACTTCTTTAGGAAAGCTTGAATTTTTTGATGCAGGGCTATTCCTAGATGCAGATGCAGACGGAGTAATGAATATAAGCTCTGATGGTACACTTGAGTTACACTCTGACGATTGGGATATTACTACCACAGGAATAATTACAAATACAGCGATAGACGATGACAATAATGCTATTACTAATATTGACGGTGAAAATATTAAAGACAACACTATTGATAACGACAGCATAGATTGGGGAGATATGACTGATTTAGGGACTGACGGTGTCGTAACTTGGGCTAATTTAGCTTCTGGCGAGCTGACTTCTGAAGTTCTTATTATAGGAGCTGATGTTAAAGCTGGAACTTTAACTGATACTAAACTTTGTACTTGGAATACTGCTAATACGCAAATAGTTTGTGATACAGCCGCTTCTGGTTTTGATTCAACAACAGTTGATGCTACAACTTGGTCAGATGGAGCTAACGCTTCAAATATATGGACTTTTGATGTAAGTGGAACTAACCATACTATGACTTTTGGAAATGGATTAGTAACTCTTAGCCACGCATTAACAGTTGCAGGTACTATCTCAGGCGATGTAACTGGTGCTTTAACTGGTAACGCAGACACAGTAACAGGCTTTGACCCTGCCTCTGGTAGTTTAACACTTGCTGGAGCTGATGCTGTAACGATTACCACTACAGGAGAAACTAATTCAACGTTACCTTTAGGTACAAAAACTTTAGTTGCAACTGATGTAGCTACTCTTTCATCTCTTACAAGTATAGGAACTATCGGAACTGGTTCGTGGGAGGCAACTGATGTTGGTGTGGCTTACGGAGGTACTGGAGTCTCTACACTAGCAATTCATGGTGTCTTAGTAGGAAATGCAGCTACCGATATTACAGCTTTATCAGTAGGCACTAATGGACAAATATTAGTAGGCTCAACTGGTGCTGACCCTGTATTTGCTACTATGGATTGTGCTGACAATTTAACTTGTACCCTAGGAGCAGGAACGCTAGAAATTGATGTTGATGATTCCTTTATAGTAAACGATGCCAACGATACTATGGCTGGTGTATTGACCGCTGACGGACTAACCCTTGGAGCTAACGAAAATATAACTTTAGGTGCTCAAACTATAGACCACAACGGAACAGACTTTGTGTTTAGCGATACTATCGAAGTTGGAGCTAATGATGTGAAGACAACTAATGCTGATATATCAGGAAATATTACTAATTATTTTGGTGCAACTTGTGGCTCTGGTGCTTATGTATATGACATAGGAGATAACGGTACTTTTTCTTGTACTGATGCTACTACTGAAATAAATTCAGTTGTTAATGGTCTTGGCGGAACTAACTTAACTTGCTCATCTCAAAACTGTAATGTTGACGATAAATTTCTTAAAAATGATGCAACAGATGTCGGAGTTGGCTTAACTCTTACAGGCGACAATTCTTCGGCAGACACTAATTATGTCCCGAATATTTTATATAATACAGATGGCACTCCACCTGCTGCTTCAGGATTTCCAAGAGGAACTTTATATATTCAATATACTCCGTAATATGAAAAAATTGATTACAATTTTATTTGTTTTACTGTTGACTGGTTGTCAACCACCAATGGGACAAGTTTTTGAGTTACCAGCGGAGAAAGCTAAAATTCAAAGAGTTACAGCACCAGAAAACAATACTTTTAAGATGGGAGAGCAAAATTATCAGACTGAATTTAAAGACAATATCTCTGATGATAATTCTTTGCAGTATAAACTTGATGACAAATATATTGCTTTTAAACCTTTAGGAATGAAATGGAACACAGAGACAGTTAATTTCAAGGAGGTGCAGAGTATCACTAAGGAGAGCTTGCTTGGTGGAACTTCTGATAAAGTCTTATATAAAGAAGCTATTGAAACTGGAATTGATATTGAAATGAGAGCAGGTCAAAGAACTTGGAGTAAGGTTATTAAAATTAATTCCTCAAAGGATTTAGGAGCTATACCTAAAGATGCAGAATATCTTGAGTTAAGTTTTGCTTTTGATACTAACTTTGTAATTGATGGTTGGGATGGTGAAAGTGAAATGGAAATTACAGATAAAGTTAGAGTAGGGGATTATTCATATTTAGAACCTGCTAGAGCTTGGGACAGTTACAGCTCAACGACTTGTGAAACTATTGATGAAGAAGAAGTTTGTACTGAATTAACTAATAATGTAGGTATTAAAAGTTTTATATCTGAAGGTCTTTATAAAAAACAAATTCCAGTAGAATGGATTAAAAATGCTGAATTTCCTGTATATGCTGATGTTGATATAGTTTACGGTTCACCACAAGAGTTTGAAGATGCAACTGATAATCATTCTGCGAAAGGTGTTTCAGTTGTTGAACTAGACACTGATAAATTTGTAGTTTGTTGGTACAATGGTGTTGGTTATGATGTAGAATGTAGAGCAGCCACAGTAAGTGGGACTACTATAACATTTGGAGCTATTAGTAAGGCTGATGATGTTGGATCTTTTACTATCGGAAATAAATCTTATGCATGTAAATTAGATACGGATAAATTTGTAGTAGTTACTGGTAGGCCTACAACTGGTTTTTATGCACAAGTTTCAACTGTTTCAACAAGAACAATAGCAGAGCCATGGGGAACACAAGCAACTCTTGATACTGGTGATGTTGAATGGGCTACTTGTACTCAATTAGATACGGATAAGTTCGCAGTTTGTTATAATGACGAAACTAATAGTGATACTGGAACTTGCAGTGTTAGCACTGTATCAGGAACTACTATTACAGTTGGTTCAGAAACTCCTATTGATGGTAATAACGGAGCAACAAAAGATTATTACCCAAAATATGGAAAAGTTGCTCAATTAGATACGGATAAGTTCGTTTATTGTTTTGAAGAAGAAGAATCAAGCGATGACCCAGGTTGTATTGCAGCTTCTGTATCTACAAGAACTATTAGTTATGGTGGGTGGAATAATATAGAAACTAATAATGCACAACAGTTTGGTGTTACTAGCCAATCAACTGATAAATTTGTTGTTGCTTATTATGATAGAACTGGTACTGAGGGTAATGTCGTTGGTGGCTCTGTATCTGGAGAAACTATTAGTTATGGTAGCATTGACCAATTTGTAGATGGGTCTAATTCAGCTGAAATTAACAAAGTTGTGGCAATAGATTCTACCCATGTTGTTTTAGTTCATAATAATGGAGGTTCTTCAGTTGGTACATCAAATTATACTAGTGTTACTGATGCTACTCCGCCAGAAACAACTCCAGGCAGTGAGGAGGGATTTGAAGGAGATACGGGAGGCACTTATGCTGATGCAGGATTAAATATAACTTTAATTAGTCCTGGCAAAATAGTAATATGTTATCAAGATGATGCTGATAGTGATAAAGGCAAATGTATTATAGGTGATGCTCCATACACACCCGAAGAACCAGAAGGAACAAATACACAAATTAATATTGGTGATGCTTGGAAAGCCATTGAAGGAATGCAAATTAATATAGGAGATGCTTGGAAAGCTGTAGAGGGAGCACAAATTAATATAGGAGACTCTTGGGAAACAATTTATTAAATATGGAAAAGTTAGCTTATATGGAAAATAGAGTAGGTAGAAGATTATTTTATAAAGCAGTGTACGCAAAAAGATGTGATGAATGTGATGAGAGATTTGATAAGGAACAAAAGGTAATAAGAGGAAATAAAATATTGTGCAATAAATGTATATGAAAAAACTATTTTGGATAACAATTATATTATGCTTACCAGTTTGTTGGTTGATTAGAGAGATAACATTAAACTTATTATTAGATTTAAGATGAAGAAAATACTAACAATCTTACTACTAGAAGATTTATAACTATAGAATGAAAGAAAGAATAAAAAACTTAGCCTTTAAAATTTACTGCAAGTTAGAAGGTTGTAATAATTGTGATATAGCCACCAATGGAGAGATGGATTTTATTGATTTAATATTTGATATAGATATAGTATTTTATGTAGGTGCTAACAGAGGTGATTATTCCAAGATGATATTAGAACGATTTAATTATAGTAAGTCTTATTACAATGTTGAAATACATGCCCTTGATACACAAGATGAATGTTTTAAAGAATTAAGTAAGCACATAGAAGAAAACAATATCAAGAAGATTGACTTATTAAAGATAGATGTAGAAGGACATGGGTTGGCTGTCTTAAAAGGATTAGGGAAGTATTTGAATAGTAATTTTGTAAAGATGATTCAGTTTGAATATGGTGGTTGTAATATTGATTCAAGAGTGCAACTTAAAGACTTGTTCAAGATATTAAAAGGCTATGATATTTATAGAATAATGCCAAACAAATTGAAAAGAGTTAAATACACACAAGATATAGAGAATAACTATTATTGTAACTATGTTGCTAAATAAATGAAAATACCAAAAATAATTATTAAAACTTATGTAAAGATAAAGATGTTACTTAAAAAGACATACCTTTATTTAGATTACTTAAATGATTTTAGAATCTTTACAAAAACAGGAAAGACAAAATGGAAAGACCGCTATCCAATTTTAGGAGAAAAGAATATTATGGGATTTGATAAACATTATGTACTTTACTTCGCTTGGGCATCTAGGGTTATAAAAAAGATTAACCCAAAGGAACATTATGATATTTCTTCTGGTCTTTCCCTGATGGTTGTTTTGTCTGCTTTTATAAAGACTACCTATCTTGAATATAGGTCGTTGCCAATAGATTTAGACAATTTTAACAATGCCTCATGCGATTTAACAAACTTACATTATACTAGTAATAGTATAGAGTCGTTATCTTGTTTGCATGTCTTAGAACACATTGGGCTAGGCAGATATGGAGATTTAATTGACCCAAAGGGTGATATTAAAGCAATTAATGAGCTTAAAAGAGTTGCATCTAAGGACTTACTAATAGTTATGCCTTTAAAAGAGAAAGATATAATACAGTTTAATGCTCATAGGTTTTACTCCTATGATACGATTATTAAATATTTTAAACCTTTCAAATTAAATGAGTTTAGCTTAATAACAGATGATGGTAAGTTGGTTCGTAATGCTACTAAGAAATTAGCTGATTCACAAAAATATGGATGTGGTTGCTTCTGGTTTAAACATAACATAGCTAAATAATATAAATAAAATTTATGAACATTTACATTGACAAACTTATAGAGGTCTTCACCTCTAAACAAGCGAAACGTGCTTACTGGAACTTCGGTAATGCTGGAGTAGCTTTACTAATCGTATTCTTTAGTGAGCTAGACTTGGTGTACGCACCAATCGTTATTGCGTTTCTAAACTTCGCAACCAAGGAAATCAATAACAAAGTATCTAAATAATAGTTTCCCTTCTGGGGTTAAATAGCAAAAACTATGGGAGAAATAACAAACAATGTATTAGTCGAAAGAATGAAGGGTATAACGACTCTTATCAATGAAAAATTTGAAGAAAATGAAAAAAGCCACAATATTATATTAGAACAAACAACAAAGACTAATGGTAGGGTTAGAAGTTTAGAAATTTGGCGTTCATTTATTGTCGGTGGTTTAAGTATCCTGACTTTTATGTTACCTTTCGCTTTTTATTTTATAAACAAATAACATACGCACATTTAAAAAAAGGAGAAGACATGAGAAAGTTTAAGCTTTATACAGCAGTATTCACAGCCTTCATCGCTTTTGTGGCGATACTTATTGGTAACAGAATAAAAGACTTTCTTTGGAAAGTAGTAACAGGGCAACCCTAGTTGACAACTTTTAGTCAAAAAATAAAACAGAAGTTGTAAACAATAAGGTAAAGGAGGTTCTGATGGGAAAAAAGAACCGCAAGATTAAGTCTAGGTTAGTACCAACACAACACCATATAATTCCTTCCAGCCGAGGAGGCGATAGCTCGGAAGATAACATTGCATGGGTGCAAAACAGGAAGCACGAAAATTATCATCGTATGTTTGACAACAAAACACCAGTAGAGATTATAGAATTTCTAGTTAACACATACTGGAAAGGTAATTATTCGTATGTATGCCAATATCTTAAAAGATTGGAGGTGAAAAATGGATAGAGAAAAAACATTATTTATTTGCTCTTCTTGCCAGAAGGTAATCGGATGCGATGGAATATTGTCTCCAAGAGGCTTATACATCTGCGATGGTGAACACTTTAACTGTCCTACTAAGGGCAACTGCCACGTAAAGAAATTCCCAAGTGAATACAACTACTTCCACATTATATCTGATGGTCTTTGTACTGACTGCTACGAGTCTCAACTTGGTCATGCCTAATCTCCTGGGGACTTAAAAACTCCCCTTCTCATAAATAACTAAATTAAATATGAGTCCAAAAAAAACATCAAAGAGACAAGAATGTGAAGTATATTCAAGAATTAATGGCTATTTAAGACCAACTAAACAATGGAACGATGCAAAACTTTCGGAGTACAAGTCAAGAGTTACCTTTAAAAACCTGTCCTAAATGCTTTAAAAAAGGAATGAGTGAAGGGACAACATGGGCTGATACTACCCTTAAATGGCGTTGTATGTACTGTTCGGCTACATTAGAAATAAATCCTAAGTTCAAATCAAATGAACGATGACAAAGGTTTTATAATAGCACTTGTACTGGCAATAGTCTTTTTAATATTCATGGCTTATAAATTTAACTTTCAATAATATGCTAAACAAATTATTATATTACAGAGATGTAATACTAAAAAAACCTAATTTAGATAATGGATTCTTAGAATCTAAGCCAATTAAGAAAGACTGGAAACATTCTTCAATCTTAGGTATGGGCATACAGAAGAAAGTTTTATTTCCTGATTTTAACCCCAGTAAATATCGTTCTAAAGGAGAAAGACAAAGACGTGATAATAGTGCAGAAACAATGGCCTGCACTAACTTTTCTACTTGTGCTGACTTAGAAGAAATAATGAATAGAATGAAAGAGTTAGTTGAAAATGGCGAAGCTGATGATGAAACAAAAGACTTAGTAAAGGTTTTTAAATACTTTGAATTATATGACGACTTAGGCGAAGCAAATTTATCTGACCGTTTCCAAGCTAAAGTGTCAGGCACTTCTCGTAGAGGAAACAGTTTTACTGCTAATTGTAACTCGCTTAGAAAAAACGGAATTGTGGCTGAGAAATTTTGGGCTACTCCTAATAAGTACACTTGGAATGAGTTTTACACAGTTATTCCACAAGAGATTTTAGCTAAAGGTAGGGAATTTTTAGAATATGTAGAAATTAACCATGAATGGGTTTATCCAAGCAGAGATAACGATTGTTTAAAGTATTCACCTTCAACTACTTCTGTGTTCGCTGGAGGTGATTGGAACTCTAGTAAAATCCACCAGAGACCTCAATACCCACATAATCACGCTGTTTTAAGAGATTACTTCAAAAAAAGAGAGTATGACGGTATATTTGATAGCTATATTCCTTTTGATAAAAAAGTTTCCTGGAACTACGGATTAGGTATGGGTAAGATATTTAGTTTCCGTTTAAAAAAGAACCCAGTTAATTTGGCTTATAAATTCTTAGAAGAAAATGAAGGTAAAAATGTAAAGCATGATGAAAGTGCAGCAATTTGGTTTATTCAGAATGGTAAAAAAAAACTTTATCCAGACTGGCTAACTTATATATCGTTCAATGGCTTAAGCGAAAAATACATAGTTGGAGATAGAAATATAATCGAGCAAGTTGACGATGGAGAAGCTATGGATATTAAGAAAAGTCTTTACTGGCCTTTCTTAGAGAATGTGCAAAAAGAAAACCAACAAGAAGAATTGCTAGAGCTTTTATACAAGAAATAGTTATACACTTGACAAGTCAAGAAAATTTTGTTAGAGTTATTAATGAAAGGTATTTTAAAATCAAATTACTCGGGAGAATTAATGTTTTAATAGATTTGGCAGGCAGTTTCTGCCAAGCAATCGACTTCCCTCTCCCGAGTGGGTCGATTGTTGCCAATTCTATTAGAGCATTTTTTTATTGAGTAAATAAATTAAGTAAAGCTTTATGAAGAAGATGGAATTTTTAGCTAAAGAAGTTGAAGTATTAGTAGAAATGCGACTTATTTCATATTTTGGTAAAAAGTATATGAAGAAAAGAGAAGTTTATTCTATGATTGAAGAAAGAAAGAACGACACAGAAATAAGAATACGAATAATTAAACCTTTTAATAAATAACCGCTTATAGTAAATAATTTATTAACTACTGGATAAAGAAGCAAGACCCCTTGTGTAGTGGTATAGGGCGAACCATATTACCTCTATATCTTTATCTAGTAGTTAGTGAGCAATTTTTATTAACACTTGACTTTATTTCTAGTTAATGTATAATAAAAGTAACCCTTGAGTACGGGGTTGATTTCAAAAAAAACCTATGCAAATGCTTAAAAAATCGTTCACAATTAAGAAACCCTTGATTTGTAGGCAATCGGTAATACGATTGGCGGTTCGAACGAGCCGTTAAGCACCTACAAGTCTAGGGTTTTTTGATTGTATAAAATTATGGAAAATCCTCAAAAAGAAAATGGTTATACTCCAATAGCAAACGAAATTATGGAGGCATTAGCTAGAACAAAATTAAACACACAAGAAAGCAGAATCTTATTTGCTATTATAAGAAAGACGTACGGATATAATAAAAAATCTGATTGGATTTCTAATTCTCAATTAGAGCAAATAACTGGTATTCACAGAAGTCATTGTGCAAATACTGTTACTAGGTTAATACAGAGAAAAGTTGTTACCAAAACAGGTAACAAAATCCAGTTTAACAAGTTATATTCGCAATGGAAGGAGTTACCTAAACAGGTAACAAAACAGGTAACAGCCAAAGTGTTACCTAAACAGGATAAATTGTTACCTAAACAGGTACAAGTGTTACCTGAACAGGTACACACAATAATAGATAATACAAAAGACAATATACAAAAGAAAGAGCAACCTGACGGTTGCGGGACAATTAATAATTTATTAGATGCCTTTAAAAAGATAAATCCAACGATAAACTTCGGGAATACAACACAACGTAAATGCTTAGATGAAATAGTTGAAAAGTTCGGTTATGAGAAAACCTTAAAAACTATAGAATACGCTGTGTCTGTTCAGGGGCAAAAATTTGCACCTACCATCACAACTCCTTATCAATTAAAAAATAAACTAGGTGATTTAATGGTCTTTTATAAAAAAGAATCTGGGTCGCCTAGAATCGTAAAAATATGAAATACAACATTATTTGCCACGATGGTAAAACCTTTGAAATTACTATCGAGCAAAAAGAAAAGATTTTAGAATTAAGTTGTGGAAATACTAAGGGTATAGATGTTAGTGGTGTTTATATAGCATTTTCTAATATCGCTAGAATTGAGAAATCAAATACACCATCTTATCCTCAATTACCAACCATTAATGAAACAATAGAAAAATTTAGTAAACCAAGAAGAGTTAAAGCTTTAAAAAGTATGGCTAGAGGATTAAATAAATATATTACTAGCCCAGAAAATAAAGGAACAGGAAAACCAGAAAAGCTTTATAAGAAGATGTTATTAAGAATTGAACAAGCAAGAAAATAATATTTATAACACAATCTGTGAAAGGATTGATAAATTAAAAATATGACAACAATATGGAACGTAAATACACAATCAAAGAGATAGAAGAAGCAATGAGAAAGGAATTTGTTTGGAGTGAAGAACTTATGGGTATTGAAATAATAAAAAAAGATACAGACGGAAATTGGTTTAATGAAATGTTCGATAGTTTTAAAAATAAATTAAATAATAATTAACAAAGATAATTTTATGGAAATTTACATTGTAATCTCATTCTCTTATACAAAGAACACTAAGGAAGATGAATATTTTAAAACTGCTCCTTGTTGTGATTTATGTATAGACAAGTCTGAACTAGTTGGGGTTTTCTTTAATAAAGCTGAAGCACAAAAAAAACTTATAGAAGTATGTGCCGATTGTCCTGCCCCTCCACAGTCAAGAGGAAAGATTTATTCAATTAAATTAGAAATATGAATAAAATAATTTTAGGTGATTGTTTAGAAGTAATGAAGGGGTTTAAAGATAACTATATAGATTTGACCATTACTTCGCCACCTTACGACAATTTAAGAGATTACAAAGGCTATAGTTTTGATTTTGAAGGTATTGCTAAAGAACTTTATAGAATAACTAAAGATGGAGGAGTGGTTGTGTGGGTTGTTAATGATGCTACTATTGACGGAAGCGAAACAGGAACATCTTTTAAACAAGCATTATATTTTAAAGAGATTGGTTTTAATTTGCACGATACAATGATTTGGAGTAAGGGTGGCACACCATTTCCAGACAGTAATAGATATTATGCGAAATTTGAATATATGTTTATATTGAGCATTGGTAAACCAAAGACAACAAACCTTATAGCTGATAGACCAAATAAATACGCAGGAGATAAAGTCGCAAGAAAAAAACACGCAAGACAAAAAGATGGTAGTACAAAAGAAAATAGTGCCTATAAAAACGATATAAATAGAGTTGTAAAGCCTTATGGTGTGAGATTTAATATTTGGGATATAACAGAGGAAAAATGCAACAAGACTGGTCACCCAGCAGTATTTTCAGAAAAACTAGCTAAAGACCACATACTATCTTGGAGTAACGAGGGAGATACAGTATTAGACCCAATGGCTGGTAGCGGAACTACTTGTAAAATGGCACAGCTTCTTAATAGAAATTATATAGGAATTGAAATATCACCAGAATATTGTAAAATAGCAGAAGAAAGATTAAGACAAAAAACATTATTTTAAGTGGCAAGATAAACATTAACAAATTAAAATAGACTTATGTTTAGAGGAGAAAAACAAAATAGAGCAATGAGAGTCCACTGTTCTAAACATCCTAGTAAATACGGACAAAGGACTTACGATATATATGACGATAGAAGAGTTTACTCTCATAGAGGATGTGTAGAATGTACACGTAAGTTTAAAATAATAAATATATGAAATTAGAAAAAGGTTTAATGACAATTCTATACAATCACTTAGTTGCCAACAAGAAAGCTACTAGAGACGAATTAAGAATGGTTGCCTTTAATAATAAGTTCGATATGGGAACAGCAGACAGGAAGCTTAGAGACTTAAAAAAATTTGGCTATGTAAGCCAGTCTAAGGGTAGTAAGGGCTTTATCAACGAATACCGCATAATCGACACTAAACAAGCAGATTTGTCGCTTAAATCAAATAATTTAGCACCCTTAAATGAACGACTGGCAGAGATTTATAATAAAATAGAACCTAGTTGGGAAATGCTAGAGGCAATAAAAGAAATTGGCAAAGCCTTTAAAGGTAAAAATAATTTAACAAAAGAGGCAGTAATCAGAAAGTATGAAAATAACTAACGAAGACAATATGAAACTAATGGCTAGATATGACGATAAGTATTTTGATTTGGCTATTGTTGACCCTCCTTACAGAGATAGTAATCAACCTACAAAAGATATGAGAAAAAATGGCAGTATGCAATCATTAGAGGGAAGACCAAATAAGGAATATTGGAAAGAACTAAAAAGAGTTAGCAAAGAACAAATAATATGGGGAGCAAATAATTTTGAATTACCACAATGGAAAGGTTTTATAGTTTGGGATAAGGGTATTCCCTTTGACTTTACAATGTCTATGTGTGAACTAGCTTCGTTATCAGAGGGACTATCTACTATCGCAAAAATATATAAATTTAGGAAAGCTGGTGCAGAGAATGTGATACATCCCACACAAAAGCCAGTTGAGCTATATAGATTCTTATTAAAAAACTACGCTAAAGATGGAGATAAGATTTTAGACACCCATTTAGGATCTGGAAGTATAGCAATAGCCTGTCATTATATGGGATTTGATTTAACAGCCTGCGAGCTTGATAAAGAATACTACGACCAAGCTATGGAAAGAATAACAGAACAAACTAG
>Ga0208904_1001420_pt1 | contig 16456 bp, 22 predicted proteins | sample AntAceMetag02UKB_FD_184774 | JGI IMG/M metagenome (GOLD analysis project Ga0208904, IMG submission 184774) | Saline lake microbial communities from Ace Lake, Antarctica - Antarctic Ace Lake Metagenome 02UKB (SPAdes) (version 2) | ecosystem: Environmental > Aquatic > Non-marine Saline and...
CTAGTCTTATGTAGGATTGTGGGCTTTTACAATAACGACATCGAATGTTGCTTCCCGCTACTTGTCGTTTTTTGCGGTCTATAATTTCTTTGACTTTCTCCATAGATTTGTATATTAAATTCATCTTTTAAAAATGATAAATATTCTGTTGTTGATTTATAGCATACAAATTTTATGCCTGACTTCTTATGCACCAATTCTATTTTATATGGCATTGTATTTTTGTAGTATGTGCCTATCATTTTTTTCGTTTATAAATATCTTTCTTCTGTTCTTCTGTTAGATACATTACATCTTTTTCAAACTTACCACTTTTAATCTGCATGCTGTAGTTTGATATAGTTCCGGAGAAGCCATGCCTATTTTTGGCCACTATGATTTTGACTGGCACAGACTCATCATCTGGATCTTCTTTTTTCTTATCTCTTTTTAGTCTTATGGCTAGATCAGCCACCGCTTCTAATGCACCAGTTCCTTTGAAGCCTGCCCCTGCCCCTCCGCCTTTTTCTGCTTCGTTGGATATCTGACTTACTATTAAAACTGTTATACCTAATTCTCTGGCTAAGTTTTGGAGGTCTACTGCTGACTGGGTTAGTAGTTCATATTCTCTAGTTCCTTTTTCACTCATTATATTTTGGACATAATCTACTATCACAAACTTTACCCCTCTAGTATATACATCTTTTCTTATCAGCATTTTAATTTTCTCAATGTCAAAGTATGTTGTGTGAATTTCTAGCGGAGAGTTTATTAAAAAGTTTTTGCTCGCTTCTATTTTTTTAAATAATGATTCATCCATTTTTCCTTTAATAACTTTCATTGAGCTTATATTTTCTCTTATGCCAATCATCCTTGCTATTGTGTCTATCCTACTCATTTCAAGACTTATTATTGATGTTGGTACATTCTGGCCTAGTACAGCGTTTGCTATATTTAGTGAAAATTGTGTTTTACCTGTTGACGTGAACGCTCCTATTACCCAGACGTGTCCGGGACGCAATCCGTCTATCATTTCATCTATCTTTTCTAACCCACTTGAATATCCTATTATATTTTGGCCATTCTCATATTTCTCTGCGTATTCGTCTTGGGCTTGTTCTAATTCCCTTATAATAGTTTTGGCGTCATCTTTTATTTCTTGGAAGTTATTTACTCCAACTATCCTATTTTGAGTTTCTGCCAATACTGTGTTAATTTCTTGGTCCTCGTTGTATATTTCTTTCAAATTTTGCTCTTGGGCTGTTAATAGCTGTCTACGTATACTCTTATCTTTCACTATTTCGCAATATTTCGCGATTTGGGCTATGTTTGATGGTATATTGGTATATTGAGCTATCTCTGCTTTACCCCCCTGCTTAGAGAGCTGTTTTTTGGCTTCTAAATATTCAACTAATGTCAGCAAATCTATTTTCTGGCCAGTCTTAAACATTTCTACCATTGCTGAATACACTGTTTTATTTTTGGTGTTATAAAAATCGTTAGGATCAAGTATATTTATTGTTTTGTAGATTGAGTCTTGATCCACTAGAATACATCCTAGTATTGCTTGCTCGGCTTCATTTGATTGTGGTGGGTTGTAGTCCATAGGTTTATATTTTGTTTAGTAGTTCAAAATAAACTTTTTTTGTAGCCATCACATCTCCCATTGCATCGTGAGCATTATCAAAGTTTTCACCGAACAATTCTTCATGTGCTTTGATTAGTTTTATGTATCTACCATAACCTAAATGTTTTGCACTCATTCTCATTGTGTCGTGGCGTTTATCTTTATCTAATGTTTTGCACATTTCTTCTTTTAGCAGTTTATCTTCCCAGACTTTTTCTCCATATCCCATATATAGTTTTTTACTTTTCATGTCTAGCACATTTGCTTTTACCATTGATACGTCAAAGTATATGTTGTGGCCCACTACTTTTTCACAAAGAGTCGCATCTCTTAAAAAGTTCATTAAGACTATTGGCCCACGTTCTCCCTCCTCCATTGCTTGTTTTTGGGTTATGCCATGTATTGCAGTGGCTTCTTCTGGTATTTTCCAGCCATCTGGCTTTATCATGTGATTTTCTTTCAATAGTATGTTTCCGTTATCATCACATATTATCCAAGCAATTTGGCAAATGTGCGGGAATTTATCATAGTCTAGTTCCCAGTTGTGTCTGCTCTCTGGTAGTCCTGTTGTTTCTGTATCAAAAATTATAATCATAGTTTTAATTTATTATTCTTCTTTCGCTAATATCTTTATCTATTGGAACTATTGCTTGGTAATATGGACTTAGGAATGTATCAGACTTTTTATCGTAGTATGTTCTTTTTTCGTTCCATACAGACAATGCCTTTTTTAGGCTCTCTTTGTCTAGTTCTATTTTTAAACCACCTTGATATATTATTTTGTACATATTAATTAAATTCTTCTAAGTTAGCTATTTGCTGGTTGTCCTTTTTTCTTTCTTTCTCAAGTCTGATCCAAGTGTTTACTAGTTCCCAATCTTTCCAGACAGTATGAATTGTCCAGTTTATTCCTTTCTTGTTAAAATATTCTCCAACCTTTGTTATTAGTTTTTTAGCCATTTCTTCATCACCATCACATTCTCTGTATAGTTTATGTAAGCCTGTCGAATGTTTATCTACCGAGTACATTTTCTTCGCTCCTTTGCATCTGGGGCATACTTTATCTCTTACCAACCCAGTACCATTGCATTTAATACAGGTTATATCTATCCCGGCTACTTTTATATAGTGATATAACATCCGGTGGATTTTTCCTATCTTGTTGCCATACTTCTCTTTCCGGGCTACCCTTTGCTGTTCTCTTATTATTACTGATCTGTTTACTTTTGACGACTTTAATTGAGACTCATTTAAAACTACACCTTTTTCTTTTAATTCTTCTATATTTTTATTTTTCATAAAATTGATCTAAATTTTCTATTAATTGTTTCTTAATATTCTTATCATTCTTACCATTCTTGTTTATAGTGTCGACTGTGTTTCGACTGCGTTTCGTCTGGCTGACGACTGGCATATCTCTTTTTCTTTTTATATAATCTTGATATTTGGCGTAGTTTACGATAGAAATGACCATACCACGTGTCGTCTTGTGTGTCGTCAACATTTGCTCCTCCTTTGCCCATCTAATAAATTTGTCAATTTGGTTTCTAGAAGCCCTTGTATGTAGCGAAATTTCTTTATAAGTAGTAAAGTTTATTCCTCTTTTAAATAATTTAGTATTTTTGTGATTTACTTTATTAATTATAAAAAACCATATTTTAAACCATTTATCTGGTTTCCAATAAAATATGTCACTCTCAATAGTTTTTCTTAACCATACTGTAGCTCCCTGTAGTTCCATATAATTTAAAATAAAAAAATCTTTGCCTATTTTATCAGGTACATCGTCAAATGCACACCTGATTTGATAGGCAAAGATTTTTTTTTTCTAATTTTGACGATGTTTGGGTGCATATGGACCTATATTATATAAAAAATTGTGTTACTAGTCAAGTGCCGACCGTATCAATGAGCTTTGCGAGGCCCCCCGCTCAGTCTTAAAAGTCGTGCCGGCATTTTTTATGAAAAGTTTTGCATTATTCTTATTCCGTATAAAACAGCGAACATTGCTATACCTGCTATAATTCCTGTTCCGATAGCTTTGTCTTTATGTCGGTCCTCTGCTTCGTCAACCATTTCTTGTTCTTCTCTAAACTTTTTAACTGTTCCTTTCCACTTAAACATTTCTCCTGGTTTTATTACTTGTGATAAATACATATAATTAAAGTGTTGATGTAGCTAGAGGGTAAATTAAGATTAAGCATTGCTATCCTGATCTACCCTCCTCACTACTTGTTAACATTTTAAACTGTTAACTTATAGATTTATAGTATCATATTTTATTTTTTTTGTCAAGTGGCGTAGTGTTGCTTATTTTAGGCTCAACAAAGCACCGCAAAAAAGTTATCCACTTTGGCTATTTTAAAAGGTAGACAAACGTTTGTAAAATTGGTATAATTCAAACAAGAATAATTGTAATTTTAAATGCATGCAAGTGCTTAATGTATTACACGCAAAAATTAAAGAAAATCCAAAAGCTCATACTATAAAAGTGTCGGGCAAAATTGCTAAAGAGTATTACGAATATTTAAAAGAACACCATCTTAACCTAGTGCCTGATTATTCAGAACTTAAAGGGAAGATGGTTTTTTTAGGTCGTAAATTAGAAATCTATGAATGCAATTCAAAAGAAAATTAAACCAGAAGAAGAAACACCATCGCCTTTAGAAGTAGTTATTCGAGGAATGGATGGCGGAGAGCTGAAAGTTCTTTTTAACAAATCACGTAAACATTTTGCTTATGATGTAATACAGATAGAGATTTTTGGCAAAAGGATTGATATTGTTCGGGATGAGTTGGCTTCTGCTATTATCAGAGGCTATAAAATCTCTACACCTGATAAAACAGAGACGGATATTAGCAAAATTATGAGATCTAACCTTTGATGAGGGCGTATTAGCCCAGATATAATTTTCTCTTTCTGGGGTTGAGGGTTGCCCACCGGCTTATGCCGGCTAACAAGCCCTCATTAGTGGTTAGAATTGGGGTTATATAGTTGGGGTAGCTTACTCTGCTCCGCAAGCATGGCTGTATAACCGCTGATTTTATTCATTAATAGGCAGGCTTATGAATTTACTTAATCTTGAAAAATCAAGACACGAAAGAGAATTGCAAAAAGTAGCAAAACAAGCACATGAGATAGCAGATGTAATGTTTGTTGAAATGGGTAGTCGTGCATGGACAGTTAAACAGGCTAATATATTTGCTAATAGCATTTTACCGGTAATAGTAAAAGAAATGGTCGGTGGAGATGTTGAGAAAGCTATCGAGAAAAATGATAAAAGGCATATTACTGAGCTTGTAAACTTACGCAACGTTGAAGATAATAAATAAGTTCTTTAAAATTAATCTGTTGGCATTTCATCTTATTGGTGAATGTTCTTTAAAACCCATTCTTTTTTATTTGGATGATGTAGTTACCACTTCGGCTTTAATTAGCTGAGGTGCTAACAGATTATATCGTGGGATGGGGTAACGGAAGCCCGCCTGTTTCATACACAGGAGAATGTCGGTTCGACTCCGATACCCACAACTAAAATAATGATATGGAATATAATACAATACAGGGAATAAAACCTAAAAACAAAATAAAGAAAAAAACAAACCCTAACGGAGCAAATCAGTATAAGGTTGATCCAAGACAGGCATTATTTCTTTCATATTATTTAGATAGAAAAAGTAAAACATTTGCTAACTGTCGGCAAAGTGCATTAAAGGCTGGATTTAGTTCAGAATACGCAAAAGTTCTAGTGGCTCAAATGCCTACATGGCTATCAGATAAGCTAAATACGGATGATTTGGTAAGAACAGCGGAAAAAAATGTTAAAGAGATAATGGATTTAGAAATTGTAGAAGATAAGATTGGAGCCTTTGGACCTATAATTGATAAGAAGACAAAGAAAAGAGTTAAGTGTGTAAATACTGGAGTGCTAAAAGTAAAAGCTAATATGACACAGTTTGCTTTAAAAGGTTTGTCTAAAAAAAAATGGAGTGAAAGAGTTGAGCATACTGGTAAAGATGGCGGAGAGATAACTGCGAGGATAATTCAAACACCTAAACCATATGATATTGGACCAGATGGATATTCAAAGCCCGGAGAAATCACAGACCACAGAGGTGCTGGAATGGAAACCGAACAAGGGACGACAGACTCTGGCCCTATCGATTAGAGCGTTTGAGTTATTATATGGTGGAAGTCGTGGTGGTGGAAAGACTGACGCTGGTATAGTTTGGCTTATAGATGATCATTACATTGACAATCCAAAGTTTAGAGGTCTAGTTGTTAGGCGTAATGGTGATGACTTATCTGATTGGATTGATAGAGCTGAACAAAAGTATATCAAGTTTGGGGCGAGAAAAGTTGGCAAACCAGTTGTGTTCGAGTTCCCTAGTGGTGCTAAAATAAGAACTGGGCATTTAAAAGACAAAGATGCCTATACAAAGTATCAAGGACACGAATACCACAGAATGCTAATTGAGGAAATTACCCAGATACCTGATGAGGATCGCTACAATCGTTTGATAGCGTCTTGCAGGTCTACTGTTCCGGGTCTTAAACCCTCTATATTTGCTACTACTAACCCAACAGGCAAGGGACATGCGTGGGTTAAGCGTAGATTTGTTAAGGGTGATGGCGTACCAAAGTCCTTGACTATCTGGATACCAGAGCAGACAGGGCGAACAAGGGTGTTTATTCCAGCTACTATCTTTGATAATCCTGTACTTATTGATAATGATCCTGATTATGTTAAGTATTTAAAAGGTTTACCCTCTGCATTGCGTGAGGCTTGGCTTCATGGTAATTGGGATGTGGGTGCTGGTCAGTTCTTTGAAGAATGGAAACAAGAGGTTCACGTTTGTGCTTCGTTCCCTATTCCTGACAATTGGGAGAAGTTCATTTGCGGAGATTATGGGTTTGCTAAACCCTCTGCTATCTATTGGAATGCTATTGACCCGGCTACTCGCAAGGTCTATACCTACCGAGAACTCTATGTTACTAAGCACACAGGCGAAATGCTGGCCAAATCTATTGTTAGAATGACCCCTACGGATGAAACTATTGACTGGATGGTGTTCGATAACTCTATATCATCTGCTGGTAAAGAGGCAGGAAGGTCTGTATTAGAGCAAATGGATGATGTATTCTTGCTTAATGAATGGTCTGTACCTATCAGGATGGCCAAAAAAGGGGCAGGAAGTCGTGTAAATGGATGGAATTTGATGAGAGGATACATGAAAGTTAAGCTAGATGTTGATGGAAAACCTGAAACTCGTTGGCAAGTATTCAAGAATTGTCCACAATTGATACGAGTTATGCCTGACCAGATGTATGATGAACGGGCAAATTACTGCGAGGATCTAGATACTGATGGCGAGGATCACGCACCTGACTCTATCCGCTATGGTTTAACTGCTATGGATGAGCCATTTGAAATAAAGAAAAGAATACCAGAACCACACATGACAAAAACATTAACAAATGAAGAACTATTTTATAAAATAAACGGGCAACAATAAACATATGGAAGAAGAACAATCTATTGAACAATTATATTCTGATGGTGATATTGATAAATTGGCCGAGCCCATTGATTGGTCTAAGGATAAAGACACAATGATTATCAACAAGATTAAAGCACGTTCTGATGACTCTAAGTTGTTGTACGAAAAGAAAAAGAAAGAATGCAGGGTTGGTGATGCTTACTTTGACGGAGAGCCTGAAAGAGTTAAAGGTGAGCCTTGTATTTATAATGTGTTGTTTTCTATTATCCGTAATATGTCTGGTTTGCTTACTGACCCACGTCCTAACCCAGCTGTCAGAGTGGCTGGTCTTAAAAAAGATATGCCCAAAGAGGAGAAGATGAAGAGGCTACAGGTTGCTAAAGAGCTTGGGGATAGCCTTGAAGAGCTATGGGATGACATACAAGGTCAGTCAAAGTTCCAAAGGATTGTTCTTGGTATGCAAACTTACTCTGATATGTTCGTTATGCCTTTCTTTAACACCAAGACTGATGATGCTGACTTCGAGATGTTATCGCCTGTTCGTGTGAAGATTGACCCTAACGCTGAGAGTATTGAGACTGCTGATTATACCATCGCTGTATTCTATCGTTCAAAGACTTATATGTATTCTAAATGGGGCAAGAAAGAAACTAAAGATGTTAAGTATTTTGATTATACTGAAGCTCAAACACAGGATATGAATGATGGCGAAGATCCTAGTGAGCATAAAAACTTAAAGAATGTTGCTAAGGTTGAACTTTATATGGAGAGAGAATGGTTTGTTTATCGTTCCGGTAATATCTTGCTTGAGAAAAAACGTAATCCTTTATGGGCCAATGATGAAGAGAGCCAGAAAACTGACACAAAAAATAAAGTAATGTCTAAGTATAAAAAGGATGGCATTGCTGGTGTAGGTCAAAAGGTAGCTGATACTGCCAAAGGTATTGTTGGTATGGAGACCACTGATGACAAGATGGCTGGCGAGCTTGAAGCTACAATGGCTAATTTTAAACCACAAAAAAACTATTTTAAATATCCAAAGATACCCTTGATACAATTTGATACCTATAGGTTTGCCGGCGAACAGTATTCTCGCTCATTGCTTAAACAGTCTGTTAAGGTAGTTGATGACATTAATTCTAGAAGAACAGCTATCACAGAGAATACGAACGCTATGGGTAAGCCTAATACTTATGTTGATGGTACTATAATGAATGAAAAGCAGGCCAATAGGATTGAGTCTGGTAAGGCTAAGGGTGAAGTTGTCAGATTAAAGACTTCTAGTGGCAAATCTATTCGTGAAAGTGTCTATATAAGTCAGGGCGTTGCTATGTCTAGTGAAGCTTTTAATTCTATTGGGGATGATAAGCGTGAGTTAGATAATATGTGGGGACATCATGAGGTTTCAAAAGGTGGTTCTGACCCGGCTAATAAAACTAAGGGTGGAATACTTGCTTTGCAGGAAGCTGACCAAACTCCTATCCGTTTCTTAACACGTAATATCGAGGATTCAATGCAAGAGTTATTTCAATGGTTTGTTCAGATACGTAAGATGTATAAAGCTGATGAGCCTATAACTTTGGGTGATGGTGCTGGAGAAATTCTTTACTCTGATATTGATGCTAATAATAAAGTTTATATCAAGTCTGGTTCTATGATGCCTGTATCTGGTATACAACAAAGAGACGAGGCTATAGAACTTTGGAAAAGTCAGGCTCTTGACCCTCTTACATTGTTTGAAAGATTAAATGACCCTGAACCTAAGAAAACAGCAAAGAGATTAGAGGCTTGGTTGCGTGAAAAGAAAGTTTTGGATGAGGGAGACAATGAACAAGAGCAGAGAGTATTGCAAAAAATCAAGTTAATACAGGCCAATCAATTCGAACAGGTCCAAGTATTGCCTGATGATGACCCTAGAGTTCATCACGATATGCTCTTAATGGCTCTACAGAATGGAAAATTTACCCCTGAACAGGAGGAAATAATAGCTCAATTGATTGATAAATATGCTAAGATGGTTGAGGGTAGTTCAGAAGAAGGACAGGGTGGTGATGTAATGCAAGATTATGCCGAAGAAACTACATAAAAAACTAGCCCAAGAGGCTAAACAAAAAGGATATACCGGTGATAGATACGATGCCTTTGTCTATGGTTCTATGAGGAATATTCAAGCTAAGGCACAGAAAAAGAAACGAAGCCCATACTCAGGGCATAGAATAAGTTAATTTATTAAACCGCTCATCTGAGCAGAGAAGTCGCAAGGCTCACTCATGCAAGGGAAGTGGATATAAAATATAGGTTATGGAAGAATATAAAACTGACGAACTCTCCATTCACGATGCTTTCCAGTCTGGGTTAGATGAACCCGGCGAAGCAGGCGATGGCAGTTCTGATGAAAAAGGTGACCCCACGCCTAAAGGTGGAGAAAGTCCAGAAGATAAACCTGATGAGACTCCTGATGAGACTCCTGAAGGTGGAGATGATGGCAAGCCTAAAGATGGTGAGCCTAACAGCAAGCCAGATGAAGGCAAGGGTGGAGATGGTAAAGATCCTACTATTAACCCCGATGAGGGAAAGTATGAGGGTGAATATACCAAAGAAAGGTTTGATGGCTTAATGAGTCAATGGCAAAAGGATAGGTCTGATATCTCTGAATTAAAAACTCAGGTAAAAGAACTGTCCACTCCCAAAGACACACCTAAGTCTAATGAACCTGAACTTCCACCTGAACTCGCTAATGCGGATGAGGACACACGAAAGGGATTTGATGTTTTCATGAAAAGTGTAGAGGACAGAATATCCTCTAGAGATAAATCCTTACTTGATAAGGTTCAAGAGGTTCTGACTGCTCCGGCTCGTAAAGAAGCGGAGACAGCTACTAAGGTGCAACAGGAAGTTGAATTGCTATCTGCTGAACTTGGTCCAGACTTTAAAGATAATGCACAAGATATTGTGACTTATGCTGGAAAGAATGGACATCAGCTTGGAAGTTTGAGGCAAGCCTTTACTGCTTATATGCAGAATAAGGAAATTCAAACTCTCAAAGACAAGTTAGGTGGTGGTAAAAAGACTGCTGAAGAATTGGCTAATGATAAAAAGAAAGATGCTGATATACCTAGTGGTGATACTAATCGTGCTAATATCGTTCCAAAGTATGATCCTAGTAAGGATGGCGAGAAATCTCTATCAGATCTTTATTCCGAAGCTCTTGATGAGAAATCTTAAATGCAGGGAGTGCATAAATTAAACAAATATGAGCGTAACAGATTGGGGTAGACTTACATCTATCACCCGTTCAAAGGTTATGCCTGCTGTGGTTCATCAGCTTAAAAAAGAAATGCCATTTTTTGGCAGAATGCTTGATAAAGCTAAAAAGAAAACAGTCGGTGGAACTTATATTGAACAACCAGTTACTTACAAATATAAAACTGCTGGTGGTTCTTACTCTGGGTTAGAGGTATTGAACACAAATTTGGAAGATAGTAGAACTCGTGCTAAATACGATTGGAAATCAGTATATGAACCAATTGTTATTGATAACATGGAGTTATTTAAAAATGGTGGTTCACGTGGTGGCGAGGAAACAGTTGTTAACTTGTTAGCACAAGAAATGGAAGAAGCCAAAGAGTCAATGAAGAATAACCTATCTACAATGGTATTCGGAGATGGCACTGGTAATGGAAGTAAAGATTTGTTAGGTTTAAAAGCCTTAGTTGATGATGGTACTGACGTTACTAGTTTAGGTGGTATTACTTTCGGTTCTTACGCTTGGTGGCAAGCTCAGGTGTCTAGTGCAGTTGGCTCTTTAACATTGGCACACATGGCATCTCAATATAGTAATGCTAGTTCTGGTCGTGGTGTTGATAGTATAGATTTGATTGTTACCACAGAGACTTTGTGGGATGCTTTCGAATCATTGCTTACACCTGCTGTTCGTTATAACGACCCAGCAAAGGGCAAAAGGATTGAAGCAGTTCCCGGTGGCGGTGGCGGATTATATTTCAGAGGTGCTGAAGTATTGGCCGATGAATATTGTACAGCTGGCGAAATGTATTTCTTGAATACTCGCTATCTAGAAATGTGTGTTGGTGATCATCCTCAACATGCTACTGATAAGAATGGATTTACTGTAACTCCGATGACTTCCCCTCACGATCAAGATGGTCAAGTTGGTTTCATCCTTATGTATGGTCAATTGATAAACAAAAGACCTAGCAGAATGGCAAAATCTCAAGGCTTAACTGCCTAATCTCAGTTCTGAATAAATCATTAAATTAGTATTATGGGTCAGAAAGATCAAGCACAAAACAATCCTAGTCTTCGTCATGACACGTTGACTGAGGTTACTTGGGCTTCTGGCAATACTAAAACCGTAACTGACGCTCATGTCAGGGCTGGTAGTTTGATAGTTTTAATGCCCACTTCTTTACCTGCTGGTAGATGGTATATCACAGTAAGTGCCGGAAGTTTCATTATTACTTCATCAGACGCAGAGTCAAACGCTACTTTTAAATATCGTATAATGTAAACCTATGAATAATAAAAACAAAATCATAGCTTTGGTTGCGGTACTTGCGGTAGTTTCTATGGCTTCTGTAGGTGTTGTCAAAGCTAAAAGTGGAGGCTTTTGGGATAAGGTGATTGATAAAGTCGCCATTGTCCTTGCGGGAAGTGTAGAAGCTCCTGATGTAAATTACGCAGGAGAATTGTTGGGTGGTGCAGGTGATACTTATCAAACTGCTAAAGTTTATAGCAAGGTAATTGCTTCTGCAACTACTATTCCAGCTAACATCCCTTGTGATGGTTGGTTAATTAAAGGAATAGATTTTTATGTTGCTCCAAGCACAACTCTTGCTACAGCTACAACTTCGATTACTATTGGTATTTACGCAAATGCAACTACTACCACTGTTGAGTCATCTTTAGCAACTGATACATTCAGTACATCCACAGCGGTTTATCAAACTTATGTGACTGCAGATGGTGCTGGTGTGACTTGTGCAAGTGGTAAATATGTCGGGGTAGTATTCGGGGCTGTTGCCACTACTACTTCAGGTGTGTTGAACGTTGAGTATCTAAAGTACGAATAAAGGTCTAATGGGAGGCTATAGTTTAATTAAGTAAATTCAAAATTATGCCAGAATTACAAAATGATATTAATACACTTGGCGGTGTATTGGGTGCTATCAAGAATGATGGAAATCGTAGATTTATCTACGCTTATGTATCTGCAGATGTTTCCGCTGGTCAAGTTGGTGTTATTTCCTTTGATGGAGATGAACTAAACAACCCAACTTTCGGAACTCCAGCAACTTTAGCTGTCTATCAATACATTGCTGTTGCTCCTAAAGCTCTTGATGTGTCAGAAGATGGCTACTACATGTGGTTTCAGATCAAAGGTGATGCAGAAGCTCTTGTTGAAGGTACGACTGACGTTGCCAAAGATGATTTCTTAGAAGTGTTAAATGGTGAAACATCTTTCAAGAAAGATCATGCAACTCGTTCTATCAACTCAGTTTGTATTGCTCAAGAAGCCCAAGCTAGCGATGCAGATGTTCTTACTAACGTTTATTTGTTAGGAGAACGTGTTCAAGTTGCTTCTTCTTAAGTCGCTTTTTAACTCCCCTGATTAGTTCGGGGGAGCTATAAAGGTCATATAGTTAATTTAATGTTAAAACAAAATTATGCGTAAAACAATTGATATATCACAAGTTCCTAAAGATTTTGATGAGTCTGAGGTTCTCGGTGTAAGAAATCCGTTAGAAGAAGATTTCACACATAAGTTTGGCGGGATAGATTTTATTGTTCCAGCTAAATCACAAGTTCTTTATCCATCTCCAGTTGCTAATCATTTGGCAAAACATTTGGCTCAACGTATTTGTCAGACTGAACTTTATGGGTTCTTAAAGCAAGAATTTGAAGGGTTTACAGAGACAGGTCTTGAAAAATGGCGTGTTGAAGATAAATACAAACTTACTAAAGAGGATATATTCGAAGTTAAGAAAGTATTACTTTTTAGCCCCAACAAAGGAGAAAAGGCAAGCGAAGTAGTACCTGAAGGTAAAATGGGCAAACTTAAAAAACAAGCTAAGAAAGCTAGGGAAGCAAAAGAAGAGGCAAAAGCTGAAGCTAGAGCTGACGCAAAGGTTGAGGCAAAAACACCAGAGGCTAAAAAATAGCCCTCTGGTGGGGGTAAATGAGAAATAGTTGAGTTTTTTAAGCCTCCCGGCTCAACCTCATTTCACCCCATTAAGTGGTTATTATATAATTATGAATTTCACAACAACATTAGAAGATTACAAAAAAGCAATTAAACGTAAATTGCATATTCCTGAGGATCAAGATAATGATGAATGGTCAAATGATTTGATTATTGATGCTGTAGCTGAAGCTCGCCAAGAGTTATGGGACAGGATTAATTATGCCATGCGTGATGGCCAAGTTAACATTGATACTGTTATTGACCAAGAAGAATATGATTTAAGTAATTTAAATATTAAAAGAATTGATAGTATTCGTTATAATGATGGGACTTCTGCTGAGCCTATGTTCTATGCTCCTCTACAGGATTATTTGAGACTTACTGAGAGTGAAGAGTCTGGCCGACCTTACCGCTGGACATTACAAAAAGCTACCCTTAAAGTTTATCCTAGCCCTAATGCAGTTCACGTTGATGGATTGGAGATATTTTGCTCTAAGACGCTTTCAGAGTTGTCAGCTGATGCAGATGTCGACTATGACATAGAAAACGCCTACAAGCGTCTTGTGGTTCGATATGCGTTGGGTGTACTGTGGCTTGGTGCTGAACAAAACTCTAAAGCCAATGCAGAGTTAGCTTTATTTGAAAAACAATTTGAAGGATGTGCTTTTGATATGAATAGCCAGACTCTAGCTGAGAACAATACAAAGGCAAGCGGAGTTTGGGTAGACGAGACAGACGAGAGGCATTATACTCGGCCAATTGGCAGTTAATATGATGATCATAGGTAAACAATTTAATGGCGGTGTTAATCTCGAGGATTTTCCCGGTGATTTGCTTGATAATGAAGTCAGGAGGGCGATTAATGCTGTTTTAACAAAAAAAGGCTCTTTGAAAAAACGAGAGGGTTCTTCTGAATATGGTACTGATGCTGATATTGCTCTTATTTATGCCATAAAGGGATATTCTGATAGCTCAGGTAATTATTACAGATTTAAGCAAAAAGACACTGCTGTTGTTGAATATCACGCTGGTGCTTGGGATACTGATATTAAAACAGGTCTAACTACTGGTCTTTATCTTAAAATGAGTAATATTAAAGTTCCTGTGGTCGCTAGTGTAAAGACTGGCACTGCTTCTGCTGGTGCTGAATATTCTCTTACTGATTCTGGTATTGCTTGGACTGTTAATGCCTATCGTGATTATGTGGTTAAAATTACTGCTGGGACTGGTATTGGACAGGTCAAAACCATACTTGAAAATACAGCCGAGATACTTTATGTTGATGGTCGTTGGGATATAAACCCTGATGCTACTTCTGAATATTCTATCCATCTTAAAGTTGAGGGCGTGATTAGTAATAATGGGACTGATAGTGCTTTTAAAATAATAGGTTCTACTGCCACTGACTTGTCTGCTGTGCCTAAGTTTACTGATCAGGTTGTTCACAACAGTCGCTTATGGGGCATTCTAGGCTCTAAAATCTATTGGTCTGGGCTTGCTAATGGTGAACAATGGGATGATTATGCCTATATTGACACTGGAGAGGAATTAACAGGAATAGGAAGAACAAAAAACTTTATTGCTATTTATAGTAAAAACAAAAATGGGGTTATTTTAGGAGATAATCCTGATAATCTATCGCTTAGATGGCGTGAGAATACACATGGTTGCTTCTCAAAACTCTCTATTGCTTCTTGGAATGGTTATTCTATTGCTATGGCCCAGAGTGGAATATATGCTTTTGATGGTAATAGGGATTATCTTATCTCAAGAAAAATCACACCTGCTATTAATGATATGAATGTCGGGTTGAAAGATGAAGCTTTTGGGTTAGTATTCAATGATAAATATTACCTTTTACATGCACAAGATAGTTCAAGCACTGTGAAAGATACTATGTTTGTTATGGACCTTATCTGGTCTAGGATCTCCGAGAGTTATGGTGTTTGGACCACATTCGAGGGTATAAACTGTAATGTTATTGGGGTTTACAAGGATAGTGACGGTTTAAATCAGTTATATATTGGTAAATCTGACAGTTCTAAGGTGGTATTGCTCTTTGATGATACCTACAATGATGAAACTTCTAGCATAAAATTTGATATTGTTAGCAAAGAATATGATAAAGGTGCTGTGTCTGTGTTCGGTAAGTTGGGCTGGTTCTTTTATGAGGGTGCTACTCAATCTACTGTATCTGATTTACAGGTGTATAAAAATCTAGATGGTAAAGGATTTGAGCTATTTGGAACTGTTGAACATATACAAACTGGTGGATTATGGGATGTCGCAATATTTGATGTTGCTACCTTTGGTGGATCTGAAAGAAAGATACAAAGATATAGGCCCGGTGGTCGTGGGCGTACTATCCAATATCAGCTTTATAATAATATGGCTGATCAAGCCATTGAGATGTTCAAATTTGAACAGCAAGTTGATTTATATAATTTACATTAATATGCCAAAATTACACGAACATCCAGATGTCGAGATAGATGATGAATTCGAGAATGTCTACTCACAACTTGGACTTTATATAGTTGATACACAAACGCCACGACAGCCAAAGACTGGAATGCAATGGTTTAATCCATCTACTGGCAAATTACAAATATTTAAAAACACCCAATCTGGGTGGGAGTCAATAAATTAAAACTATGAAACAAATCAAATTCTATTCGTTCATCGTTCCACTTATAATCGGACTTATCGCTCTGGCTAGTTTAGGCGTTACTGTTAATGAAAAATTACAAGGTGAAGCACCGGCCAAGTTTGCTGAAGGTCAAGGAGAACCAATGCTTGGTGGTTTAATTTCAAAACCTTATACTTTCTCTCCTAGTACAGTTATCCGTTCATCTGAGATAAATTCTAATTATGATACACTTTATACTTTGGTTAATGGGAATATTGATAATGATAACATAGATGCTTCGGCTGAGATTGCTTATACAAAGATTTCAGGCAGTGCTATTCTGGCCAATCCTGTGGCTTCTCAAACGATTACTCCGGGTGGGGCTACTTATCAATTCATAGTCAAAGGAGCTTCGTCACAAAGCGTTGATATTTTTGATATACAAAATTCTTCTGCTGTTTCTCAATTATCAGTTGATTCAAGCGGATACACAAATATTGATTCTGATTATCTTTAT
>Ga0208904_1001424_pt1 | contig 16419 bp, 21 predicted proteins | sample AntAceMetag02UKB_FD_184774 | JGI IMG/M metagenome (GOLD analysis project Ga0208904, IMG submission 184774) | Saline lake microbial communities from Ace Lake, Antarctica - Antarctic Ace Lake Metagenome 02UKB (SPAdes) (version 2) | ecosystem: Environmental > Aquatic > Non-marine Saline and...
GATATGCGATTGACGCCCACTCGAACGCGCTGATCAGATGCCACCCAGTACCTATATTGGCGCAGGCCTTCCGTGCTTCGAGGCTCGTGATTTCCCGCCACGGGCTGACGCCCATTTTACTGTGTGCCTTCGTCGCACCCACCGCCGCACCATCTGCCACGTCGGGATTGTCATCGTCGGCCGTCGCGTTAGGTTGCGAGGCCAGGAACTGCTGGATGACGAATCCGCCATAGTCCACGGCGCTCAGCGCAAATGGTGGCACATAGACACAGGATCCGGCGTCGGGGTCGTAGAATGTCATCAGCTGGGCGTCGATCGCTGCCAGCCGCGCGGCGACGTCGTCGAAATCCCCCGCGGGATCAGTGCCCAGCTCGGTCTCGACTGCGACGACCTCGTCGCTGATGGCGTTCGCCCGCGCCGCATTCCAGTAGTCGACGAGGTCCGTCAGGCCGCCATGTCCGGCCCACTTGCTGCTAGGGTAGTCTGCCATCAATTACCTCCGTACTACGAGCCATCATCGGCGATCGTCAGCGTCCAAGTGATCTCCAGGGTGTCCGCCGCACCTTTGTTGATGACGGAGAAGACGACGCGGGCCAGCAGCGTACCCACGGACGCGGCATTGAGGATCCCCGCCTCGACCAGCGCTCCCGTGCCATCGCCTGCGGCCCAGGAGGCCACGTACACGACCTTGTGATCGTCGGCGCCGGCGCCCTGAGTGAAACTGTCCAGAGCGTTCCGATCGAGCTCCGTGGCCAGTGTCGTGTCACTGGCGGCCGGCGCAGCGCTGCCGGTCCCGATGGCCATATGGCTCATCGCGACCTCGTCCTGCGAGCTCGCCAGCTGGTCGGCGATATGCGCGCAGCCGACGTCGGTCACCAGGTTATGCGCGCGACGTTCGGCTTTGATCGTGCCATCCGGCCCGCGCAGCACTGCGTGGACATTGACCAGTGCCCCTATCCCTGCTCTCATGTTGCCCTCCTCACGCGGCGGCGTATAGCGCCGTCAGACTGAAATCGATCGTCCCGGTACCGGCGACTTCCTCGACCCAAACCACCACATCGCCCACGGCGGGCTTGGTTGTGGATCCAGCCGGCGAGGCGCGATTCTCATCATTTTGCCAATTCACGTTGTCGGCCTGCGTCTGATTCCCCACAAAGAACGGCATCGCGCCGCTCACAACGGCGCAGTTGATACCGTCGGGATTCAGGCCGCCCGCGGTGAAATCCACCTCAGCACGCAACCGATCGGTGCTGTCCGTCGGATTGATGACCGATTCCAGATGGAAGACGTGCACCCACTGGACCGAGCCGTCAGTCGCGTCATTCTCCGTAACCACGCCCGCCCAGATATCGAACGCCCCATCCGAGGCCTTCTCCGTCTCCAGGATCAATCCCAGCAGATGGAGCTCCTGGGTCTTGGTGTGCGGGAAGTTGGTCACGTCCGATAGGTCGACCAACACATACGGCGTGCTCGCCGCAACGGCCTCGGCCCCAAGATTCGCCGCATGCACAGGCCTATCCATCGCCACCCTCCGGGGGCGCCTTCGGCGCTTTCTTGGAGGTACGTCTCGACGACGGTTTCTTGACCGGCTCCGTCTCGCCGGCTGGCTCCGTCTCGCCGGCTGGCTCCGTCTCGCCGGCTGGCTCGATCACCAACAGGTCCGACGCGCGCATCTCATCGTTGACATACGCCTCGTTCAGGACCTCTGGCGCCTTGGAAAACTCACGCCCCGCCACGCGCGCCATCCGCCAGCGATAGTCGGGCCGCACGCGCACCATAAATAGCTTGGCCATTAGTAACCCTCCTATTCGTCGCCGATACCACAGTAGCCGATCGCCGCCCCCGAGCTCGCGGCGGTAGCGGAATCCTGCCATACATTGACCACAATCGTGCCGTTTCCGGGCGCTGCATCCGTTGTCACCATATACGGATCGCCGTCACCGGTCCCAGGATCCGTGATCAACCACGCGAAGCCGTGGGTCACCGTCGTGATGCCCGACACGGTCACGGCCTGATTCTCGCCGGTGATCGTAGTTGTCGCGCAGACGATCTCCTGGCCCGATGTGCCATAGCCCAGCGGATACATGTTGTTGGCGCCGTAGTTCAGCAATCCGCCCACGTCGGCGGCATCGGTTACGACCAGGTCGTCCCCGATCGTCGCGTCATCCGCTGCTATCAGATCGTCCGTCGCCGAGAAATCTGCAGCGCTCGCCACACCGGCATCCGTCACGCTGTACTGCACCGTGCCCGTGCCGTCCTTCAGCGCCAGCAGATAGCCCGACGCACTCATTTCCTGGATCACGGTCCGCGACTCGGCCACCGCGAACGCGCCCAACAGCAGCGCCATCACGACCGCCACCACCAGCCCGGCCCTAAACCACGTCTCTTTCCTCGACATTTCGCCTCCCTAGCACCACAAACTGTGCTGCGTCGCGATCGCTCGCGCGCCAACTGCTCATCTTCAGGCGCATCTGCGCCAGACTCAACGCTCGATCAACACCCAGTCCCATCCGCAGGCCCAGGATCACCCACCGCACCAGCAGATCCGCGCCCACCACCCGCCTCACGGCTGCGTAGTTAGGCCCAGCCCCGGCGATCACCGCCGCGGCGCCGGCTGCGTACAGAGCCCGGGCCATCGGGCCCTGGTCGCCGTAGCAGTTCGCCACGACCACCACCGCTCCGCCAAGGTCCGCCGCCAGCACCTGGTCTTCCGTCAGCGCCGCGGATCCCGCGTCGTTGTACCAGGCATTTGCGCCAGGCTTCCCGTGCAGCCGGAAGTACAACAAATCGTGCCCCTCCAGCCACAGTGGCTCGAAGGTAGCTGCTAGCGCCGGCGGCGATGAGAGTGGTGACACCCCGGTCGCCGCACTCACCGCCCGCCGCGCGCTTGTCGTGCAGTAGGCAAAGACTCTCATCAAGCCGCAGGCCTAGGTGTTGCCCTGGGCTGCCAGCCTCCAGTCGCCGTAGTACATCTCGTAACGGGCGTGGAACTTGAAGTAGTTCCGGCCGCCGTCGGGCTGCAACGGATCGAACCATGCATCCTGCAGCGTCGGCTGTTTGCGCATCGCCACGATGATCGGCTTGATGTCCTCATCGGCAGCGATCAGATGCCACGCGGTCGTGTCCAGATTCGACGACACGATATAGCTCATCTTCCCGTCGTAGGGATTGCGCTCGCGATTGGCCCCGTCATACGACCACTCGTTGGTGCAGATCTGCGACGCGATGCGCTCGTTCGACGGGTGCACGGTCAGCAGGTTATACATGTACTCCGTGTACTCCCCCTGATCGTCCACGAACTGCTGTGCGGCCACATAGACAGTCTCGAAGTTGTCCAGACTCAGGGTCAAGGCGTTTTCATTGTCCTGATCCGTGTTGTAGTGGGCGCCGGCGTCCGCGTGGTCGTCGTCGAAGAAGTCGGAGCTGTCATAGCAGGCCCCGTAGGTGCTCCCGTCACCGCCGTTCAGGACCTCAAAGACGCGCTTGTTGATGTGGCGCTGGAAGTTGATCCCTGCGCCGCGCGACTTTCGGTCCAACTCCCCGGTCCGGTCGTCGTCGATCGCGTTCTGGCTGATCCAGACGATGATCTCCCAGTCCTCCGGCGTAACGCTGATCGACTTCTCGATCATGTCCTGGATCTCGCGGCCGGTCGTGCTCTTCACCGGCATCGGCGCGGCGCCGAGGTCCACGAGGTCCTGACTCTTGCCGTCCATGTTGAGCTGCATCGCGATGCGCTGCCACGGCATCTTCGCACTCCGCGTCGCGACGAGGAATCCCGTCCGCGCCCCGGAGACCAAATGCTTTGGTACATTCCCTGAAATCATCCCGCCCTCCTGTCCCTCAATTCACTGATTACTGTCGCTCGCTACGCGCCGGCGCTATGCGCCGGTGCAGATCTGCGGCGTGACCAACTGCACAAACGCGTAGCCGTTCAGCACGCGCTGCAGCTTCCCGATCTGCGGATTATCCGCGGCCGTGGCGCTCAGCGTGGCGCTGTCGCTCATATAGACCGTGTCGCCCACGTCGGCGTCGGTGAAGACACTCGACTTGAAACCGATGATGGTCGGATACGTGTAGATCTCGATCTCGTTGTCGGTCTCCGTGTCCGCTGTCGCGACCGCCTTCGCCTCGGCTGCGATACCGATGAAGATGTCGGTCGCTGCCACCACAGTGGCATCGACGTACCCGCGGGGATACACGGTATCCGCGCTCAGATCCATGATCATCGGCTGGCCCTTGAACACACTCTGGGCCGCACTGTTGTCCAACACCCACTTCTCGCTCTTCGCCTCTCCCAGGAATCTGAGCGGAGCGTCCTTGGTCAGATCAGCCATTTCTCTCGTACCTCCAATTGCACTCGTAATGAACCGGCCACCCGTCCCAGGACTAGCTCTCGCCGCCCTTGTCAAACTCGGTCAGGTTATATTCGTCCATCGCACCGTCGATGGCATCGGCATTGAGGCTGAAAAACTCCGCAACACCATGCCCGGCATCGATCCAGACCTGCAACTGCTCGCCCAGCTCGGCCGGCAGCTCCTTCGAGTCATCGCGCCCTTCGCGGCTGGAGCCCGTCTCTGAGAAATCAGCAACCTTGGCCCGCAGCACCTCCTGCCACCTTGCCAGGGCTCCCGCTTCCATCCCGGCCATCAGCGTGACTAGCTCGGCCGGATCGGTGCTCAGGCCCGCCTCGCCGCCGCAGATCTCCGCGGCGAACTCGGCCAGCTTCCCGCGCCGCTCCATCTCCTCGCGTAGTTCCGCCTCGACCTCAGTGCGCACCTCCTCGCGCAGCTCGGTCCGCGCCTTCCGCTTATCCTCCAATTCCGCCAGGATCTCTTGGCGGAGTTCCTCACGCCGCTCTTCCTCATTCATCTCGACAGTCTCCCTTCCTGTTACTTCTGAATAGTAATACGACTCAAAGCCCGGAGCTTCGATCAGCAATTCCCCCAGCTCGCCAACCTGCGCGGCGAAGGAGTCGGTGGCTTCATCGATAGCCCCGCCTAGAGCCGCTCGCTGTTCAGCGGATATGACCCCGGACATAGCCATCTGGTCGGCAACGCTGGCAAACGATTGATGTATACGCGCCCGGAAAAACGCAGCCACGCTGATCCGGCCCCTTCCCCAGGCATATAGGCCTTCCGCCAGCTCAACCGGCCTGAGCCCTTTTACCGCCGGGAAATTAACCAGCGAAATGCTCGTCAATACCCAGCGCGCCGTATCAATCGCGGCGCTCAGATACTTGTAGATCTTTTCCCCGACCATGCGCTCGCCCAGCTCGTTCCAGTCCACCTCGGCCAATAGCCGATCGCCCTCGCGCCACAGCTTGGTAACCCAACCCGCAGCCTCGCTGCGCTCATGATCGACATCGATCGGCACGTCCTGCCCAGCTTGGTTGGCCGCGAAATTGGCCACCATCGCGTCCAGGACCTCCGACGTGATCTCGATCTCCCGCCCGTGGGCGTCGGTGAACGTACCGAGTCGCAGAAACTCCACCGGCTGCCCCTCAGCGAACTCCGCAAACAAGAATCCCGATGCTGTCCCCACTGTCATCCTCCTGCCTGGGCGGCTACCCGCTCCACTATGTCCAGCCCCGCTCCCGCCAGGAGCGCGTCCACCTCACCGAGATGGGACTGGACCACCTCATCTGTCGTCTGCCAGCGGCCGCGGTGCACCCGCCCTTGCCGCTCCGGATCCTGGACCCAGGGGCCGTAGGGCGTCGCGTTGCCGATCCTGGCATCCAGCACGTGCCCGCTCATCGTCATGTGCGGCGTCGCCGTTGTCCACAGCCGTCCCAGCGTCCCGGTCCGGCGGTAATCGCTGTCCGCTGGCTGCGGCGGATAGTCCGCCGCGTACGTGGCCAGCAGCAGCAGCGCCTGGTGGACGGTCTCGCCCACCCTCTCCATCGCCCCGCCCTCGGCCTCAGCCTGCAGCGCATCCTGGATGCCTTTCAGTTGCCGCTTGAAATCCGCCAGGTTGCTGATGCCGATCATTTCACCGCCGCCCGCACGTCGCTCAGCATCTGCCCGCCATAGTTCTCGCTGACAATCATCCCGTGCAGATCGCGACATCCCGCCGCACCGCCCCACGGCGTGCTCAGCGGCCGCTTGCAGACGCGGTCGTCGCGCACCGTGTACCAGACCACGACCCATTCGCCATTTGGCAAGAGTACCGGCCGGGTCGCGCAGCGACAGCGTGGGTGCGCCGGCGCGCGTTTCAGCGCCGACGGGAGTCCCAACTGCTGTCGCACGATCTCGTTGGCCTCGTCGTATGCGCGCGTGACCTCTGTCGACGCGATCATGTCAGCGCGCACCTCGCCAAACGTCGGCGTCAGCGCCTCTACCAGATCCGGCAACTCCGCTCCGGCCTCGATCCAGGTAGCCACCGCCTCGAAGACGCCCTTGCGCGTAGTCTCCGTGATACCGGTGATCAGCTCGTCAACGTATTCGCGCGCCCATGCTGCCGCCGCCGCATTGACCTCGGTCCAGTCGGCCCCGCCGCCCACCTGCGCCGTCGTATCCTCGACCGCCAGCCCGACCAGCGCCCGGACCACCGTCATCAGCTTGCCCAGGAACGTCTGGTGGAACGTGGACGATTCCCGCTGCCAAAATTCATCGTCGTCAGCGACCTCGCGATCGCTGCCCGCCGCAGCCGCCACACGCTCTAGCTGAGCCTTCAGGAACTGCAATATCTCGCCGGCGAAACCGCCTTCGAGCTTCTTGCGCTCCTGATCACGGCCGTCGTAACCGGCGGGCTCAGCGAATTCCGAGAGTGCGCCGCCGGATGCATCTCCATCGCCGGCATCGTCCGTGACGGGCTTCCGTCCCCGCTGATCCGCCGAGATAGATGGCATGCCCGTGCGCTTGCGGATCCAGTTCTCGTCCTCCGGCGTCCACGTCAGCAGATCGCCCACCTGCTGCAGCCAACTCCCCAGCTGGCCCAGAGCCGGCTTCTCGACCTTGGTATGCGTCAGCTTCGCCTTACCGGCTATCCGCGGGTTGTACGCCAGCAGCCTCGGCACGCCGTGCGCATTGACCACGTTGGCCAGCCGATCCAGCGTCCCATCAATGGCCATCAAGAAGAGCTGACTCTTGTCCGAGCCCAATGCCCAGGAGCCCGTCTGCCCGGTCCCCAGGTTGATAAAATCCGCCAACATCGTCTGCAACATCAGCAGCCGATAAAACTGGATCGTGTGCAGCAGGGCCTCGGCGCTGGAATTGCTCACGCTCTCCAGATGAAACTTGACGCCGGCGGGCACACTCAAGTACTGCTTGGCGTCCACCGACAACGCCTTTCCGATAGCCTCTACCGCAGCCTTGTCGTCAGGCTGCGGTACTTGCTCGAACTCGAAGACCGGCAGCCCCACAAACGAGCGCTGCCAGCCGATGCCGTTGATGATCTGCAAATTCTTGAGGTAGTACCAGGTCTCGTACAGTGACTCCAGCAGCGCCATCCCCTCGGGATTCCCGCCGTCGCGCTGGAACGTGAAGTGCAGGCTCTTGTCGATCGGGATCGCGATCTCCTGATACGCCGGCGCCGGCCGTTGGACCATCCCCTGCAGACCGCCGGTCGCGTCGAACTTCCACCGGGAATACGACGACTGCCGTCGCGGCGCCCACTTGCGCCACCCGATCGTGCCGTCATCCCGGCGCTTGTAGACGATCTCCAGCCAGGACCAGCCGAACAGCACGCAGGTCAGCGCGTCCTCTATGGCGTCATCGGGCGTGTGGCTCATGTCGCCCAGGCAATCCTGCAGAAAGTCCGCAGCCTCACGGTCCTCAACGGATTCGCTCTCCGGCTCAAAATACCAACTCGCCGTCCGGCTCAGCATCACCAGCGCGTTCCACATCGTGCGGATCGTCGGATCCCGGCGCCGCATCTCATCGTAGACGCCGTACGCCGCCGGCCACGCCAGCTTCGCCGTGTAGGTCTCCGTTACCTGTCCGGCAAACTGCATCAACCCGGTCTGCCCGACCTCAGTCAGTGGTATTCGCGCCATCAGCCCCCCAGATTACCAAACGAACCCATTTGACCCCATCGATCGCCGTCGCCCCCACCGATCTCGCCGAACAGATCCCACTGACTGGGCACGTCCGGCGCCTGCGGTATCTCTCCGAAGCTCATCGTCGCCGGCAGCATCTGTACGGCGCCGCTCACCGCGTCCACCTGGTCATCGTGTGCACCCAGCGGGAACGCTACCGCCTCGCTCAGGAACGCGTCCACGTCCCACCCATTGGCCGCCACCAGGTGGACCAACCCGTCAGGGATCCTGGAGGCCCACACATTCGCCCGGACCTCCTTGTTGCCCACATTCTGCGGATTGACCCCGACAATCGCGCGACCAACGAGCTGCGGATCGCGCTGCAGCTCCTGAAAATACCCGCCCTGCTGCCCGCTGATCTCGATCCCCTGCGTCACCGATGCCGGATCCCGCAGCATCACCTTGATCATCTTCGACCGCGCATCCGCCCACGGCCCTTTCAGTCGCGCAATGTGCCGGATGTAGAGCTTGCCGTCTGCCGATCTCCCCAGCCGCGCGCCGGTGATAAAGTCCGCGCGCTTCTTCCCAGAGACCGCCAGGTCCCAATACCGCACCTCGCGTAGCCCTGCGGGGATCTGGCCCGACCTTATCTGGTGGATCTCATACGCCTTGATCAGCGCGCCCTCCAACTTCTGGGGCCGCTGCCCATACATCGCGTCCCATTCATACGTTCCCACATTGGATTTAATCCTGCGCAACGCCTCCAAATCGTACTTCGCGCCCCACAGCGGCTCGCCCGGCGACCGGCCCAGCGCGTCCGCGCACTTCCACCAGCCGGCCTTCGCGGCTTTGGTCGCCTCGTCCGTCGCCACATCCTGCGCCCACGGCTCCGCGATCGCCGGCAGATTCAGTACCGTCCACTGATCCGCGCCGTCCTCCTCCACCATCCGCCGCAGGAGCCGTCCGGCCAGATCGTCGAAGTGCCACCGCTGGTGCATCAATACAATTGCTCCGCCATCCTCCAGCCGCGTATAGAAGGTGCTCCGATACCACCGATCAATCGACTCGCGGTTTATCTTGCTCTCCGCTTCCTCGCGGTTCTTGATCGGATCGTCGACAATGCCCAGGTGCATGCCCCGCCCAACAATCGAACCACCCACACCCGCCGCCACCAGCCCGCCCGCGTGACCGTCAATGTCCCACGCCTCGGCGCTCCGGCTCTCCTGACTCAGCGCCACACGCTCGTCGCCCGCCAAGCCGCTCTTGTCACCAAAAATCGCCCCGAACGCGTCGTCCCGAATCGTGTCCCGCACCTGCCTGCTGAACCCCGTCGCCAAACTCGCCGTGCAGCTCGCCAGGATCACCCGCATATCGGGGTTCCGTCCGAGGAACCACGCCGGGAACCGCACCGAGACCAACTCGCTCTTCCCATGCCGCGGCGGCATAAAGACCATCAGCCGCCCGATCCCCTCTTTGCCGCCCGTGCGGATATATTGCTCCACCTGCATCAGATGATCCGCCAACAGCCGGTGCACCGCCGCCGCGCGATACGCCCGGAACGTGTACCAAGCAAACGCGATCAGGTCCTGGCGCGCCAACTTCCGCCGTGCCCGCTCGCGTTGCACCGCCTCCGTGCCGGCGGCCCGCTTCATGTAGCGCGCTCCACCGAATCCACGGGCACACTCGCAAGCGCCGCCAGCTCCTCCGCACTCATCTCCTCCAGCTCCTCCCCGGACAACAACCCGACCTCCACTCGCTCCGTAGGCTTGTAGATGCCGTGGATCTTCAGGTACAACTCCCGGTCGCGATAATTGCGATAGCTCGGCGTCGCCGCGCTCTCACTCAGCGCCGCGAGTACCTCCGCGCGATTCCGCCCCAGCTCTAACATCTGCTGCTTGTGGATCCGTAGCTCCAATTGTGGATTCTCCTGCTTCCACACCCGGATCGCGCGCGATGAGGCCAGGCCCAACACCTGCACCGCCAGCTCCGACTCTGTCCCGGGCACGCGCGTCGCCTTCGGCTGGCTCGCCCAGATGATATACACCGCCTGGCGCCAGCTCCAGCCATCTACCTGCAGCGCGAAGTAATCGTCAAGCCATGCTACGGCGCCATCGCCGGACTCAAACATCGCCCGCGCCTGCTCCGACAACAGCTGAGCCTCGTCGTACGGATTCCTCGCGGCCTGCTCCATCCCGGGCAACCGCGGGGTCGCCGGCCCCACCTCTGCCATTGACACAGATTGAGACACCGGCGACTCCGGCGATGCCGGCACCGGCGACGTGGCCGTCGCAGGCGCCTCCGGCGTTTCTTCGGGAGAAGGGCTGCCTGTGATCATCGCCGAACCCGCTGAGGTTGCCGATGTCTCAATCTCTACCAATTGCTCCACTGCGCGCTCCTCCTCACTGCCCATCCCGCTCCGTCACCCTCCGGATCAACTCCGCATCCACCCCATGCTCGCCGTAGAACATCGACGGCTGCCGAAAATCAAACCGCCGATCCGTGCCGAACACCTCCGGCCCGGGGACCTCGCCCACGCAGATCTGCTCGTGCAGATGCGCCGCATACCGCCCGCCGGCGTTTCCGATCGTCCCAACACAATCCCCCACCATCACCACATCCCCCGCGCGCACCCACACCTCTGCCAGGTGCGCCCCCATCCACGTCACCATGTCGCCCGCCGGCGTCAATCCCATAATCCGCACGATCTTGCCCCACGCACCGCCGGCTTCATACGCATTGATCACAACGCCCGACCACGGCGCTACCAGAGGCTCCCCCAGATCTGAATCGCCACCGGCCTCCAGATTCCAATCCTCGCAATAGCGCGGATGCCCGTTATACGGCCCAAACACCCGCGTCGCCTCATACCAAGGCTTCTCAAGATTTTTCATCGGCAGCCGGACCACCGTCACCCACGGGAACGTCACCACGTCCGGGCCCCCTCGATCAACAGCCGCACGTCCCCGGGCCCGATCTTGAAATGATCCCAGCCCCAGAATTCGCCCGTGAAGAGGGCGTCGCCCAACATTCGGTCGCCGTGCGTCGCGTTCCAGGCCCTGATCAGATCGTTCTTCTTGCGGATCATCGCCAGATAGTTCGGGAAGTCGCCCAGTACCTTCCAACTCTCTCCGCCGCCGAAGTCCGTCCCGTCCGCACTATGGCTGGCCACCACGCCGGCCTCGCCCGCCATATACAGCGGATAGAGCCCATGGGCCGTGAACACCTCGTCCCACGCCGCCCACCGTCCTGCGTGATACTGCCAGTGATCACCCAGGAACGACTGCTCCCGCGTCGCCGTCCAATAGCCGTGGTAATCCAGAAGGTGCCCATCCCGATGAGAGACCTCGGCAACGGGCAGCAGCAACGGGACCTCACTCTCGTGCGGGTTCCCGACCGCAACCGTCAGCAACGTGCCCTTCACCAGCCCGCCGGCCCATTCGTCGATCGCCTCAGCGAAATACACATCGAACTCCACCAGCCGCGGCGTCTCCGGATCGAATGTCCCAATCACCTCGTTGATGCTCCCAATGTAATCGATACACCGCAGCAGCTCGGCCTCTGTGATCCCCAGATTCCTGGCCGCCGTCGCCACCTCCGCCTGATACAGCGCCAAAAACGCCCGCGCGCTCGCCCTGCGATCCGCCACATTCACCCACGCGCCGTCATTGCTCACATACCGCCGCCACACCGACCGCGTCTTCGGCTGCACCGCATCCGGCTCCAACGCACGTGCAAACTGCCCGATATGGTACGCATCCCCCGCGCTGAACACCTTCAACACGCCCGGCGGCGCATCCCGCACCAGCTCCTGCCAATACTCGAACAGCCCCTTAGTGTGCAATCCCCCGGCCAGATTCACCGGCAAGTTGAGGAACCTCTGCATGCCGCCGCTTGGAGGGGTAACCGGAGGCTCATCCGGCTCCTCTGGCCCACCCGGCTCCTCAGAGCCCGCGATCAGCGCATTCAGCACGTAGATCAGCGCGTCCGGTGTTGCCGCCTCCGCCGGCACATACTCGATTCCGGCATAGTGCTCCAGGAAGAAGGCCTCCAGGTCATTAACCCACATATGCGGATTCACCGGGATCACCCGCCGCACCTCCGGCCCGATCCCTGCGTCATCGGCCGACCCACCCAGGGTCCACCGCATCTCGTCCCACGTCGCCTCGATCACGGCCCTGGCCCACGCAGCCCCGGCACCCGGCGGTAGCAGCACAAACGTCCGCTCATACTGCGCCCGCCCATCCGTCCAACCATCGTGCGCCGGTTGATCCTGGCTCGTCGCCAGAACCGCACCGTCGTAATACGCATCACAGTGCTCAAACGGCCACAAGAACCGATGCTCAGTGAACACCGTCATCCGCTCGCTCTGGGTCACCGCGCTCACTGGCGGCAGATCGCGATACGCATTGTAGATGACCGCCCACGGCCCCCAGGCCACGTCACCCACAAACGGATCCAGCCCGCACGTCGGATCAACACCTACGCGCGCGCGATAATTCTCCAATCCACCACTGTCCGGGCCCAGATCCGCCAACAGCCGATAGAACGGCCCAGGCGCGCCGTCCGAGGTCAGCGGATTGTCATCCGTGGAACTCCACGCGTGGTTGCCGATCGTGAACTGATACCGCACGCCGGGCTCCAGATCCTCAACCCGCTGGAACAGCCCCCCGTGATGGATGCGATAGAACGAGTACATCACGAACCCGGATTCGCCCTCCTGCACACGCTCCAAATGCGGCGCATAACGCGTCTCCGGTCTCGCATGCCCAACCTCGTTGCCGGGATCCCACGGAGGAGCTGCCTGCTCCCACGTATACCAGATCCCCCACCCCGCCGGCGGATTGTCCTCGCCACGCGCAATCGTATCGATCGGCGTGCCGTCCTCGCGGAACACCAGCACCGTCCCGCCCGCCTTGTCCGCGTACCCCTCGCCTTGCTCCAGCCCGCGGTTAACTAGCACCGACATCTGCTCGCTCCTTGAGGTACGTATCCGGATCTATCCCCTCTTGCGAGAAAATCGTCCGGTACCACCGATTCTCCGTTTCCAGATGCTCAATTCGCGCCATCGCATCTCTCAGATCCTCGCGCAGATCATCGATCCGCGATGACTGCGCATCGATGATCTTGCACAAATTGTCCACGCGTCCTTTCCGCGCCGAGGTCAGCCATGACAACACCGTCACCAACACCGCGACCAGCGACACCGCAATCGACACCGCTACGGTAGGATCCATCGGCGACGTCACTCCCGCTTCGGCCATATGTCGTGCCAGAAATTCGACCCACCGGCCCCGGCCAGAATCGTCAGCACTACACCCGTCCACGGCCTGGCTACGAACGGCGCGAAAGCGTTGGCGCCCGTCGCTGCAACCACGAGGCCCTGCACCAACAACGCGAAGAGCATCGTTATCCAGCCATCCTCGGCTCCCAGGGCCTTACCGGCCAGAGACTGTAACCAGCGCGTCAGCGGCTTCACGACCGGCTGGAGCAACTCCACCAGCCGCTCCCCCACGAACGACATAAAGGTCACCAAAGCCACCGCCTTGGCCACCGATCCGAACACCTCCGCCAGTCCTGCCACCCAGTCAGGATTCACGCGAACACCTCCTGGAAAACAAAGAGCGCACCACGCGTGCAAAGCACACGTGGCGCGCCGTTTACGCTAACGCCGATCTTCAGTACGTCCAGGTCCAAGCGCGCTCTTACGCTAACGCCGTGACAGGACCTGCGCCGGTTACACTATCCGGCGTGTCGTCGGGCTCTTCGCGTCCCGCTCACACTGCCCCGAACCTCCCCCTGCCTTCGCTTTCACAGGGTATCAACGCTTGGTGAGATCCTCTCTCGCGTTCACATCCACGGTCAACGACGCGGCCCCGGCGAACCCGAACAAAAGCTGCCCCTTCGGGATGCTCCCGATCCTGCGTTCGTTGTTCACCAAGAACTTGATCATCGCCACAACCCGCGATGACTTCACCGTCAGCTCCCCAGCCTCCGGCGTTATTACCCGCATCAGATCTTGAGAGGCCATCGTCTATATACTACATGATCTCGTACTGTATGTCAACCGGCCAAACGAACCATTCAACAGATCGAACGCTCAGACACTGGAACTTGCACCCGTAGCAGCTCCGGCATTGTGGGGGTCGTGGGTTCGAGTCCCACCAGGTCCACTTTTTTGAGGTCAAATGAGGGGGTGTTTGGAAACCCTGCCAGGGCTTGCTCGAGCGCCTCCTTCATTTCCTCCACAAAACCGTCCGCGCCTGAATCCGAATGGCCGCGCGGCCCATTCGCCAGCGCCAGCAAGACGCTCAGCGCGTCGTGCGTTTGTAGGATGGCCTGCCCCAGATCGTCCAGCTCCAACATCAAATACTCGCGCAGCTTGGCCCTGAAAGCCTCCAGCCATTCCACCGACTGACCCCGAAACACGAACCGCGGATTCGCCTCAACCTGCTCTACCATCTCGTCCTCCTATTGACTCACCCCGCCATCTCACTCAACAGCGCAATGTCCGCCGCCACATCCGCCAGAATCTGCGCGCGCGTCCGGCTCCCACCGCGAGGGGGCCGCGGCGGCGGGCCTTCCGTCAATCCCGCAATCAACCGCGCCTGATCATCCCCCGTCAGCCGCGCGTAGACCGTATCCGTCGTCGACGAATCAGAGTGCATCGCATTTTGGCTCACCGCCTTCCGCTCAGCCGCCGTTCGAGCCCTTGCCAGTCCGTACACGATATGCCCGTGGCGCATATCGTGCGGCCGCAGATACCGAACCTCCGCCAGGTCGCACAACCACGCCAGATCCCCACGCAGCGAATGCGCCCTATTGCGTGACTGGAGCAGCGTCGCCTCCACATCCTTCGGACCGGGCCGATTCGTCAGATTCGCGTACCACATCGCCCCATCCGGCAGTCGGCCCCGCACCAGATCGTCCCACTCCTGCACTACCTCCAGCAGCGTCGGGATCGGCAGCAGGCACGTCGTCGCCGTCTTCCCATTCTTCGTCTTCACTCCCTCGCTCGCCCACTGCCGCACCTTGCGCCCCGCTACATCCACACACCGGATCGGCAGCGTCACAAACGCCCCGCTCCGCATCCCCGACAGAAACAACATCGCTGCAGCCGCCTGCGCCCGCCGGCACCGCATCGACCCCCCGTCCACGGCCGCGAGCGCCTCCACATCCGCCAGCGTATAATACGTCCGTTCCTTCGGCGGCTCCGCCATCTCCGGCGCCCTGAGCGAGTCCTGCCACAGCAGAGTCACCTTGTGATACCGCTGGTGCGCCAGAATCGCCCACTTGAAAAACGTCCGCACCATCGACGTCATCCCCTCCGCCGTCGACGCCGCCAGGCTATTCCCATCCCCGGACCGAGTCCGGTCCGCTTGTTCACCCAACCACGTCGTCCAGGTGGGACGGATCGCGGGTGCTGCTGTCAGCGGCACATCATCCGCCCACCTCAACATCCACCGCAGGGCGAGCCACCGCGTCTCCAGAGTGCTCTCAGCGTCCCGGCACACCTCCCGCCGGTACCGCAGATGCTCCTTGCAGTCCGCGTAGTTCCTCCGGTCAATCACCAAGGCCGTCCTCCAGGGCCGCAAGCGCGACCACCTCGGGCTGCCTATCCCGACCGAAACACCAGCACTCCCCGGCATAATTCACCGGCAACTCATACCCCGCCGCCCAGCACACATTTTCCTGCCGCACGCTCACCACAAACATCGCCCCCAGTAAGCAGACGACAGACAGAACGAACAACGCTGCTACCACCTCCAGGATCCACTTGCTCTTCATCAGCACACCTCGCTGCACTAGGATTCACGTACTCGGAAGGTAGTTCGGTGCAGGGAGCGCGGGCAATGCCGACCGTACGCCGGAGACATCCAACTCGCCCGCAGTTGACGGCAAACCACTCGGGCCGCTGGTCCCCGGCAGCTCCATAAACCCGAACAGAGCGTGCGGGTGTGCTTCGGCGGCCGTGAGAATTGCTTTGACGAAGTAGACTGCTATCCGCCCCATCTGAAACATGGCCTGTTCGTGGTGTGCTCGCCGCTTCCCGCCAAATGAGTGCACCGCGTCAGGGTTGCGACAGTCAAGTGGCGCAAACATGAACCGATACGAGCGGCCCATCCACTGAAAGCGGATGAGCCACGCCAGCTTATCACCGGCACGGCCCTGTGTCAGTTGGTGGCCGTCAGCACCGAAATCGTCTAGTAGCTCCATGATCTCGCCTTGGCTCTTGCTTGGGCGGATTGTGGTCTGCCAGTAGTTCGCGTCCTCAGCGTGTCGCATTCTCAGCACCCTCCTCATCAAACACCAGTGACCCACAACTCACTCCTGGCCCCCGACTTGTGACTCAAGACTGTCGACTTCCGCCTTTTCAAACCTCGCCACCCTCCCCCCGCACCGAGCGCACCGCCCCCGCACCAACACCGCCCCGCCGGTCGCCTCCC
>Ga0208904_1001425_pt1 | contig 16419 bp, 23 predicted proteins | sample AntAceMetag02UKB_FD_184774 | JGI IMG/M metagenome (GOLD analysis project Ga0208904, IMG submission 184774) | Saline lake microbial communities from Ace Lake, Antarctica - Antarctic Ace Lake Metagenome 02UKB (SPAdes) (version 2) | ecosystem: Environmental > Aquatic > Non-marine Saline and...
GTTTCCCCCAACTCGATGTTCACATATTTTTCAGATTTCAAACGGAATGGAAAAACGGAATGACTGAAAACAAAGACCAGGCGGAAAAGGATTTCACGGCATTTGTCTTGCAATGTCTTGAGGCCAACGAGATGGGGGACGGGATACTATACGCCGTTTTAAATGATGGCCGTTTCGTTTTCAACAAATCTTCACAAGAGTGGATGTCCTGGCAGGGACATTTCTGGGAGTTGGACGAAATGGATAATGCCCATATTGAAGTGGATAAAGTAGTCGAGGCGTATATTGCCGAAGCCCATAACCTGGTGGACGGCATAAACACAGCCATCAAAGCCAAAGACGAATCCACCACCAAAAAGTTGAGATCACGCGAAGCCCAAATTTTCAAAAGAGCCAAGCGCCTGAATTCCGACCGAGGGAGGATCAATTGTCTTGGAATGGCCCACAAAAACAAGCAAAGGCCCCTGGCCATTTTAGGGGAACACCTGGATCAATCACCCTGGCTCCTGGCCTGTGCCAACGGGGTGGTGGACCTCCGCACCGGGAACCTCCAGCCGGGACGGCCTTCTGACTATCTGACCAAAGCATCCCCCACCGAATGGGACGACATCGACGCACAATGCCCCATCTGGGAAAAGACGTTGAGCGAAATTTTCGCAGGGGAACCGGAACTGGTCGCCTACATGGCCCGCCTTTTCGGATATGCCTTGACCGGTGTCCCAAAGGAAAACATCTTGCCCATCTTGTGGGGCCAGGGTCGCAACGGGAAAACCACCATCGTGGAAACCATCTCCCACATTTTGGGACCCCTGGCCGCACCTATTCAATCGGAAATGCTCCTTGACCAGGGGCACAGCAGATCAAGCGCCGGGCCGTCCCCGGATATCATGGCACTCCGAGGCCTCCGTATGGCCTTTGCTTCCGAAGCCGACGAAGGCCGCAAGTTTTCCCCCAGCCGCATCAAATGGATGTCCGGATCTGATACCCTGGTGGGCCGGGCGCCCCATGATAAAAGGCAAACTTCTTTTCGGCCCACCCACACCCTGATGCTTCTCACTAACCACAAACCCCACGCGCCATCTTCTGACTTTGCATTCTGGGAACGGATCCATTTAATCCCGTTTAATTATAGTTTCGTGGACCGGCCGCTACAAAAGGACAACGAACGCCCCGCCGACAAAGACCTGACAGGAAAGCTCGAGGCCGAGGGACCCGGTATCCTGGCCTGGCTGGTCCGCGGGTGTATCAGTTGGCAACAAATGGGATTGCACCCGCCCGACATTATCAAAGACGCCACCGACGAATACCGCCGGGATGAAGACCTTTTGGCCGATTTTATTGAGGAACGCTGTTTTGTGCATAAGGACGCGTGGGTGAATGCCACCGCCCTTTATGACAACTTTCTGCAATGGTTTGAAAAAAATGTATCAAAACGCAAGTTCAGCCAAAAGAATTTCGGGAAGTTGCTTAAAGACCGCTTCGAAAAAGAGAAGAAAGGAACGGTGATCTACCATGGCCTCCGCTTACTGGAACCCTAGCTGGACCATTGGACCATTGGACCATTCCCCCTATATATGCCGGACTTTTAAAACCTTACTTATGTTTTTCCTATCATATAGGCTTTTTATAGTCCAATGGTCCAAATAATAAAGAAGAAAAGAGAAGTAAAGAGTTGTTTTCACATTGAAAAGAGACTTTTTGAGTCAAGAGGGAAGGAAAAATGATGGTCCAGATAGGAGTTTCGCCCCATGAATGTTCTTGATTTAGCCCAAAAACACGTGACCCTGAAAAGGGTCAGCAGCCACAAAGGCGGCGAATATCATGGCCCATGCCCAGCATGCAACGGAAAAGACCGTTTCCACGTCTGGCCGGATGAAAACCAGGGCGAAGGCTCCTTCTGGTGCCGCCAATGCTCAAGCGCCGGGGACGGCATCCAGTTTTTAAGGGATTTTGAAAACTATTCCTTCCAGGAGGCATGCCAACACCTGGGCAAAACCATTGCCCGCCCAAAACCCACGGGAATCCCAAAAATCCCGAAATCCATCCAGGATAAAACCATTCCGGGCCGCATCCTTCAACCCACAATCGAACAATACACCCCACCCCCGCAGGATCAGCCCCCCTGCGATACCTGGCTGGCAAAAGCGGAAGCATTGGTGGCCTGGTCCCAGGATAATTTGATGATGACCCCCGGGGATCCCGACGCGGCCCAATGCCGCCAGTGGCTCAAAGACCGGGGCATCAATGAGATTGAGATGAAAATCCGCCGCCTGGGCTTCAACATCGGAAACAATGGGAAAGACATCTTTCGACCCCGTTCCGCCTGGGACCTCGCCCCCGTCCTCAAACCCGACGGCACCCCGAAAAAATTATGGGTCCCCAGAGGTTTGGTCATCCCCTGCATCGTCAAGGGCCGCGTGACCCGCCTTCGCATCCGCCGCCTGAAAGATGACCCCCGTTATTATGTGGTGCCGGGGAGTGACATGCGGTGCTTTCTGGAATTGCACCTGCCAGGCAGGCCCGCCTACACCATTGTTGAGTCCGAATTGGACGGCCTGCTGATCACCAACGAGGCCGGTGATATGACGGGCGTCATCGCCCTGGGGAACTCTTCCCGCAAACCGGACGCCACCGCCTGGAAGGCACTCAAAAACGCCTCCATCATCCTGGTGGCCCTGGACAACGATAAAGCCGGGCAAACCGCCGCAACGTGGTGGCGGGAACAATTCCCAAAGGCCAAAATCCTCCGCATCCCAAAAGGAAAGGATCCCGCCGAAGCCCACCAGGCCGGCGTTGATATCCGAGAATGGATTCAGTCTTATCTCCCCAAAGGCTGGTTCATGTAAAACCAAAGCCCACGGGATCATCCCGGGCGTTTGGATGATTGATTTGAATTTATGAAAGGGGGAAGGGAGTGAAAAATGGAATTACATAAGGCGAAAATCTGCATCACCTGCGACTACCTCTTCGAGGGCGCCCTGTGCCCAAAATGCGGCGGGGATACGGCATGGCAATGGCTCAACCGATGGCTGCCGGGGATGAAAAGGCCCGGGACCACCCTATCGTTTTCGAAAAGGCCCCTGGCCCTGGATAAAGCCGCATTAACGAGGAAACCATGGCACCACAACGCTTAAACATCCCCGAACTCACCGACCCCCGGTCCCTGGCGGAATTATACGCCCAATACACCATCCCCGAGATGGCGGAGCGCCTGGGGTGCAGTATCAACACCATCCGCAACCGGATGAAGGAATTCAACATCAAAGCCCGAAATGGCGCCGTCAGCAGCCTAGAAACCCGCATCGAAAAGGCCCAGGCGGCCATTGACAACATCCTGGCGCCCTTCGACCCGACCCTCCAGGCCATGCTTTTAAGGCCCACCGTGGAAGATTTGGGCGGGTGTTTCGGGGAAACCGTGCCGGTGTGCCGGATATGCCTTGAAAAGGGCGGGCGTCATCGCCCCTGGTGCAGCGTTTACCAAAGACAGGAGGTTACCGCCGCCCGCCCCCTGACAACCGCACCTATCTTTTATAAGGGAACATAAAACAATGGGAAAAGGACAACGATTAAAAGAAGAAAAGAAGCAGCAGGAGCCCCGCGTGGTGGCCACCATTACCATCGAAATGCTCGCCAACGACCAGGTCTCGGTAAAGGGGCCTATCACAAACCCCATCGCTGTTTTCGACGTCCTGGGCAAAGCCATGATCCAGCTGGCCGCATTTTATGCCAGGCAGCAGGCGGAACAAAGATCCCGTCCTACACACCCTTCACCGCTTATTTTGCCGGGGGTGCTCAATTGACCGCCGATCTAATCCTTAACCGCCGCCGCATCCACGCGGACCGCGCCGAATGGTGGGCGGATGGTGAATGCCACCTTGAATATTGCCCCAAAAGGCCCACCGCGTATCGTTTCGTTGACCGTCAGCCAATCGCATACATGTTTGTCCATGTGCGTGATTATCGGTGGCATGCGGTCCGCTGCACATGGACAGGTGATCAATGTCACAGTCACCAGATCGGCACATTTTCACAGGATCAGCGCATCGATGGCATGCTGGTGGTGGAAAAGGCCGCGAATCAGTTGCACCTTTTTGAATAAAGGAGAAACCCCATGAAACCCCTTACTTTCACCATCACCGCCGCCCTGGTCCTGGCCCTCATGGCCATATCCGCCGTTTTGTTCATGTGGGCCACCATTTTCCTCTGCCCCCTGATCCTGGTCCCCGTTATCTTCATCGCCCTTCGGGGGACCGACTTCTGCCAGATTCACCGCCCCGCCGGAAAGGAGTTGTCATGGAAACCGTAGACGCCAAAATTGTGGAAATATTCGCCGATGTGCCGCAAACAACGCCCAACGCCATTTTGATCAACGATGGGACCGAGGAGCACTGGCTCCCCAGAAGTCAGATCGAGATTGTGAAAATGAACGGATACCGCCAGGCCACCATCCATGTGCCCGTGTGGCTGGCCCGGAAAAAGGGGCTGATCTAAATGCAGATTGAAACCCTGAAAACCTGCGACCTGGTCCCCTACAAACACAACCCCAAAACCCACCCCCAGGACCAGGTGGACAAAATCGCCCAATCCATCCAGAAATTTGGCTTCCAAATCCCCATCCTGGTGGACGAAAAAAATGTTTTAATAGCAGGGCATGGCCGTTTATTGGCCGCAAAACAGCTAAAATTAAAAACGGTCCCCACCATCCAGGCCGACCACCTGACACCGGACCAGATCCGCGCCTACCGAATAGCCGACAACAAACTGGCCGAGGGATCCGCCTGGGATTTCCAGGCCCTGGCCGCCGACTTCACCCTGGCGGAAATAGAAGCCCTGGCCCCATCGACCGGATTAACCCCTGAGGACCTGAATGCCTTCATAGATGCCACCCACCAACCCCTGACACCCGAGGAAGCCGCCGCAGCCGCCAACCAGGCAGCGCCAGGGGATGCAAATGGCGACATCACCGACTTTGAAAAGCAGATGCAGGCCTCCGTTGAGCCCAAAATGGCCATCATCCCGCAATATTGCGAAGGGTACACGGCCTTTGTGATCATATGCGAAAACACCGTGGATGAAACCTTCATGCGCCAGGCCCTGGCACTGGAAGACCTGGCCAAAAGCTATTCCGACAGCAAAATAGGCCGCGCCAACATCCTGACCGTGGAGAAATTTAAAGAATTATGGGAATCCCGATAATCATCCCCACCGCCCACCGGGCGGGGAAAGTCTTGACCCACATCGAAGGCGCCATCCTTCATGTGCCCGAGAACCAGCTTTCGACATACCGGGACCACCACCCCGCCGCCGAGATTATCGCCCACCCGCCTTTCAAGAACCTGGCCACCAAACGCCAGGCCATTTATGAACAATTCGGGGACCATTTCCAGGTGGATGACGACATCAAATTTGTGAGCCGCCTATCCACCCCCGGAAACAACCGCAAAAACCATCTTGACCCAACGGAAATAAACCACCTCATCCAAACCACCTACCTGGCCGCCAAAGACGCGGGCGCCTACCTGTTTGGATTCAACCGGGCACCAAACCCAAAGCACTACACCGCCCACCGCCCTATCACCCTGGTGGGCTATATCAACGCCTGCGCTTTCGGCCTCCGAAAGTCCCCGCACCTCCATTTTACGCCCCACACCACCGCCGCCGAAAGCCACTGGATCAACCTTCTTAACGCCTATTACCACCGCCATGTTTGGATTGATCAGCGCTTCCATTTTGCTCAGGCGCCCAAGTCCACCTTTTTCCGACCGGGAGGCCAGGCCGCCAAACGCACCATGGAAAGCGAAAAGCGCGACACCCTCTTTTTACGCCGGATGTTCGGGGATGCCGTCCGCATCAAACCCGGAAAGCCCACCGACGCCAAAATCATTCACCCCTATCAACGCACCATAAGGATCCCATTATGAAAAAAGAAAAACCGTTTCAGGTCTACCTCTTAATCGACCCCATCACCAGCGACATCCGGTATGTGGGATGCAGCAAGAACCCCAAAAGCCGCCTCCGCCAGCACGTAAAGGAAAGCATGGAGCGCCAGAACACCCAGAAAAAGAAGTGGATCCACGCCCTGGCCCAGAAAGGCCAGCACCCCCGCCTGGACGTGGTGGCCCAGATTTACGACAAGGCCGACGCCAGGCTGAAAGAATCCGAAGTGTGCCATCAGCATAAAGCCACCATTTACAACTTGCACGACCCCAAAAAAGGGGCACTGGACTTTGAAACCCAGAAACGGAAGGCCGCAAAGAAAGGAGCCGGAAAACCATGAAATTATCCGTACATGGCAGCCGCACCCTGAAGGATGAACGGGTCAAAATCATCCTCATGGAAGAAATCGAAAAGTATCACATCACGGAAATTGTCACCCATGCCGAACCGGAGGGGGTTTGTGAAGCCGCCCGCGCCCTATGTAAAGAAAAAGCCATCCCTCTGAAATTGCATTTTTTAAATTTCAGATACCTACGAGGCGCCTTCGAGCACCGTTCAAAGGACGTGCTGAAAGACGCCGACCGCGCCATTTTTATCCATGACGGAAAAAGCAAGGGGACCCAAAACGAAATGGCCCTGGCCGAAAAAATGAGCATCCCCTATACCAAACACCAGATAGGCCCCACCCCATACAAAAGCAGTGTGGGGTTTGAAATCACGGAACTCTGGGGGGCAGCCCTGGATGTCGATGAACAGGAAATGGCCCTTTTGCAACCCGAACCCATCCCATATAAAATAATCTGAGCAACCCATGGACAAATTTACCACCCTACTCGAAAAAGCCACCGACGCCGACAAGGTAGAACTGAAGATCCACAAAAACGCCCAGGTGAACTGCCTGAAAAGCTACAACGACGACCCCAGCGCCGCCCGCCAAAAGGACTTAAAATCCGCCCGAGTTGCCCTGGACGAACTGATCAACCGCCTATGGGGCGCCTATTTCCCGGAAGATGACGCCTTTGAAACAGTCAAAGAGGCCCTGGCCTACCTTCGCGCCAAAGGGTACAAAATCGCCCCCAGCAAGTTTTATGCGGACCTGAAACCCAAAGGGAAACGCCCGCCCCTGGTCCCCCGTCAAAAGGACGGAGCCTTTTTAAAGCGGGACCTGCTTCTGTACGCCAAAAGCCTCACCTACCTGGGGGATCCCGCCGCCGGTCTTGACCAGGCCCAGCGCCGAAAACTGGAACTGGAAACCCGCAAACTGGAAAAGCAGACCCAGCTATTAACCCACGAACTCAAAGTGAAAGAAGCAAAATTCATCCCCCGCGAAGAAGCGGAACTCAACAGCGCCTCCGCCATCAGTGTGCTGGAGGCCAACGTCCGAAACCTGCACCTGACCCGCGCAGGCGATTGGATCACCCTGGCCAAAGGGGACCCCGCCCAGACCGCACGCCTCATCGAGGCCATGGGCCGGGGAATGGATGACCTCTTCCACGCACTCAGTAAAACCGAAGACATCCACATCAAGGAGGCCAAACCATGAAATTTGATGAATGGTACGAAAAAGACGGCCAAAACTTCGATGAGTGTGTTGGTATGACTCAGGATGAAAGAAATATCGCTGAAAGATCGTGGGAAGCCTGCAAGAAACAATGTCTTGATATATTAAAGGCTAATCTTGGCCATAGAAGTCCTTCGGACCATGAATATTATGATTGTGTGGATAACCTCATTGATGAAATAGAGAACACATGATAAAGGAGGCACCAAAATGAACAAAACAGCATGGTTAATTGAAAATGGTGAATTTGGCGATGATATTAGATACAGGTCGATAAAGGACACACAAATCATATGGGTTAAAGATCCGTATAAAGCATTATGGTTTGTTCGTAAAGTGGATGCTGCATTATTTTCAGCAGAAGATGAGGACGCTTGGTTTATAACAGAGCATGAATTTGAGATGGGAAGTGGTGAATGACCCCCATAACCACCATCACCCCCGAAACCGCCCCCAGCACCTGGCACCCCGCCCTGGCCGCCAAACCCTTCACCTTCCGGTTTTCGGCAGCCGAGCGCCGCATCTTAAAAAAACGCCGCCGGATCCGGGTGTCCACCTGGGCCGAGCGCCACCGCATCATCACCATGGGCAAATATCAGGGCGCCTGGCGAAACGAAGTCACTCCCTACCTGGTGGGCATCATGGACGCTATGGCCGCCCCCTCCGTCCGCACCGTCATTTTATGCGCCGCGCCCCAGATCGGGAAAACCGAAGCCGTCAACAACTTTGTGGCCTGGGCCATCGACCGGGCGCCGGGGCCGGTATTATACGTCTACCCCGACGCCCTGACCGCCCGTGAAAACAGCAAAGACAGAATATTGCCCATGATCGAAGCATCTCCCCGCCTGGCCGAATACCTGACCGGGTGGGAAGACGACAAAACAAGTTTGCGCATCAAACTGGCTCACATGCCCATTTATTTGGCCTGGGCCGGATCCGCCGCACGCCTGGCCAACAAACCCATCCGCTACGTCATTTTTGATGAAACCGACAAATATCCGCCCCAGAGCAACAAACGGGAGGCGGACCCCATATCATTGGGCGAAAAGCGCACCATCACCTACCGATACGACCACAAGATCATCAAAATCAGCACCCCCACCATCGAGGCCGCCCCCATCTGGGCCGCACTCCAAACCGAAGCGGAGGAAATCTTCGTCTATCACGTCCCCTGCCCCCATTGCGGGCAAAGACAGGAAATGCTCTTTGAACAGATCCGGTGGCCCAAAGAGACAGACGACGAAGGCCACGAAACCCACCCCGACCCGGAACGCGTCGAAAAGGAAGCCCTGGCCCGGTATGTTTGCATCCATTGCCAGGGCGAATGGACCGACCACCAGCGCGATCGCGCTGTCCAACGCGGCGCATGGACCGGGCAAAACACCCTTGTTTCCATCGATACGGTCCTAAAACGCGACCGACCCCGCAAAATTGGCTTTCATTTGCCGTCGTGGATTTCGCCGTTTATTTCCATGAGCACCGTCGCCGCCGCTTTCCTTAAAACCAAACACGACAAGGCCAAACTAAAGGATTTCCGAAACGCCCACCAGGCCATCCCCTGGTTGGACTACACCATCGAAAGACAGGAAGACGTTATTTTACAATTGCGCGACGACCGCCCCCGGGGCCTGGTCCCCTCAGCCGGGGTTTTGGGCGTCACCGCCGCCGTGGACACCCAGGATTACGGCTTTTGGTACGAGATAAGGGCCTGGGGGAAAAACTTTGAATCCTGGCAGATCCGGGAAGGATACGTCCCCAGCGACCACAAGGGTGATTTTGCCGCCCTGGAACAAGTCCTGTTTGATGACCAGTATTTCGACGTGAATAAGAAGCAATATCCCGTCCAACTGGTGGTGATCGACTCGGGCGGACACCGCACCTGGGAAGTTTACCAGTGGTGCCGGAAGCATGGCAGGGCCGTGATCCCCATCAAGGGCGAGGGAAGGATGACCGGGACCCACGCCTGGACCCGCCAGGATAAGATACCGGGCACGAATAAACCCTTCCCCGGTGGGATCCAGATTTTGCGCCTAAACGTCAACCTCTACAAAGACCAGCTTTCCGGGCGCCTGGAAGTGGCCCCCGCCGATCCGGGCGCCTGGCACCTGCACAGTGAAACCCCGCTTTCCTGGGCCGCCCAGATGTGTGCGGAATTCGTGAACGATAAAGGATTGTGGGAATGCCCGTCCGGAAAGGATAATCACGCCTGGGATTGCTCTTGTTATAATTGGGCCGCCGCCGATATTTTTGTGCGTCATTGGAAACCATTAAAAGCCGCCAGGGGAGCCAGCAAAACCCGCCGCCGGCTGATCAACCGAGGGGTCAATGACTAGCCAAAAGATTTTAATATCCCAACAGGAAATAATGGACTTCATGGGGGTATGTAGCCCCCAAACATTTAAAAAATACATCACCGCCGGTATGCCCGCCCGTTTTGAGGGAAACCGATGGGTGGCCCACGCCGATAACATTAACGATTGGTTTAAAAAATACACTGCCGTGTCAATGCGAAAAGTCATGGACCAAATTATCGACGAAAAGCCGTGTCAAGAACTTTAACCAATCATTTACCTATAATTAACCTATAAATAACCCCCAAAACACCCCAAATCGCCCATTTCCCCAAAAAACCGGGCTTATGATGCTCCCCAGGATATCCTTTTAATCACAGGAGCATCAATGGCAGGCATCACCTTAGCCCACGCAGAAGCGAAATTGACCCTTTGGATGGCAGCGGATGACGCCGTGACAACGAGCCAGGCCTACATCATAGGCGGGCGAAACCTCACCCGCGCCAATGCCAAAGAAATCCGCGAAAACATCGTCTTCTGGGACAAGCAGGTCAAACGCTTAACCCGTGGCGGTATCCGCGTAACGGGAGCGACCCCATGCGGATAACGCCCCCCAAACCGACCTTGATCGACAAGGCCATCCGGTATTTTAACCCCGTCAAAGCCGCCCGCCGCCAAAAGGCCCGCATGGCCCTGGCAATATCCGGTGGTTACACGGGCGCCGGTGGCAGCCGCCGCAGTCTCAAACAATGGAACCCCCTGGCATACGATGCCGACACCGATATATTAACCGACCTTCCCACGCTCCGCGCCCGCAGCCGGGACATGATCCGCAACACGCCCCTGGCCGCAGGCGCTATCAACACCAAGGTGACCAACGTGGTGGGGACCGGTTTCCGCCTCCAGGCCCGCATCGACCGGGCGACCCTGGGACTCAGCGACCCGGAAGCCGACGCCCTCGAAGCCAACATCGAACGGGAATGGAATCTCTTCTGGGACCACAAAGACCTGGACGCCGCCCGCACCTTGAATGGTGACGCCATGACATCCCTGGTCTACCGCCAAACCAAGGAAAACGGGGATGTCTTTATTTTGTTGCCCCGTATCAAACGGAAAAATCGCCCTTATGCCTTATCGCTTCAAGTCATTGAAGCGGACCGGGTCTTAAACCCCAAATACGCCCCGGACAGCAACACGCTTGCCGGTGGCATATCCAAAGACAAGTATGGGGCGCCCACCAAGTACCACATCGCTACCCCCCACCCCGGGGCCACCACGTACACCGCCGCCCGGAAGTTCCAATCCGTCCCCGCTTTCGGGTCACGTCTGGGCCTTAGAAATATCCTGCATCTCTACCACCCCACGCGCCCCGGTCAATCCCGGGGCGTGCCGGATCTTGCGCCCGTCATCGAACCGTTGAAGCAATTATCCCGCTATACCGACGCGGAGCTGATGGCCGCGGTGATTTCCGGCATGTTCACCGTATTCGTAGAATCGGAATCCGGCGACCCGACCTTTGATTTGACCGACATGAGCGACGAAACGGGCAGCACCACCTCAGACGATGATTATAAAATGGGAAACGGCAGTATTATCGGCCTGGCTCCGGGGGAAAGTATCCACGACAGCAACCCCGGACGCCCCAACGACAGTTTTGACCCCTTCACCCAGGCCATTTTGCGCCAAATCGGCACCGCCCTGGAACTCCCCTTTGAAATTCTGGTGAAGCACTTCACCGCCAGTTACTCCGCAGCTCGCGCCGCTTTACTCGAAGCCTGGAAATATTTCATGACCCAGCGCAAATGGCTGGCCGACAACTTCCACCGACAGATTTATGAGATCTGGATGACCGAGGCCGTGGCATTGGGGCGCATTACAGCGCCGGGGTTTTTGACCGACCCCGCCCGCCGCCAGGCGTACCTGGGTGCCCAATGGGTGGGACCCGCCAAAGGCCAGATCGACGAATTAAAGGAAATCAAGGCCGCCCATGAACGCGTGAACATGGGAGTATCCACTCTTTCCGAGGTCACCGCCGAGATGACCGGGGGAGATTGGGAAAAGAAGCACCCCCAGAGCGTCAAGGAATTTACCGCCCGGAAAGACGCCGGGCTCATTGTGGAACAAAAACCGCCCGGACCTGAAAATGGAGCCCCCAAAAATGAAAATATTTGACATCCTGACCAGCCCATGGGCCATCGTGCCGGAAAGCCTCTTTGAAATTCAGGAAATATACTCGACCCACCTGCGTGGGGAAAAGATCGACATTAAGGCCGTTGAAGCCGCCATCGGGAAGCCTCTCGATAACGAACAGAAACCCTATGAAGTGCACAACAACACCGCCATCATCCCTGTTCACGGGATCATCGCCAAACGGATGAATTTGTTTTCCCAGATTTCGGGCGGGGTATCCACCCAGAAGCTGGGAAATGATCTCATGGAAGCCATTCGTGACTCGGACATCAACGCCATTGTGCTGGACGTGGATTCCCCCGGTGGGACTGTCGATGGGACCGAAGACGCCGCCAACCTCATCCGGGCCGCCAGGCACAAGAAACCCATCGTGGCCTGGACCGACGGCATGATCGCTTCCGCCGCCTACTGGATCGCCTCCGCCGCGGAAAAAGTATACATCAGCGGGAAGACCCCCACCGTGGGCAGCATCGGGGTGGTGGCCACCCATGTGGATTATTCCGAATATGAAAAGCGCCAGGGCATTAAGACCACGGAAGTCTATGCCGGGAAATATAAGCGGATTGCCACGGAGCATAAACCCCTAAGCAAGGACGGGCTCAAATCCATCCAGGACCGGGTGGATTATTTTTATTCCCTCTTTGTGGACGCCGTCGCGGAAAACCGGGGCAAAACCCCCGAAGCCGTACAGAAAAACATGGCCGACGGGCGGATGTTCATCGGACAGCAAGCCATCAACGCCGGGCTGGTGGACGGTGTTTCCACTTTTGACCGGCTCATGAATCATGTGGTTCCCCAAATGGTGGAAGCCACGGAAAAGGACAACTGGCTTATTAACTTAAATCACAACATAGGAGGGCACCATGCCTAATTTAGCAGAATTCAAAGAGAAGTACCCGGACGTTTACCAGGCTGTTTTTGACGAAGGCCGCGCCGAAGGGCTGAAAGCCGGTGAGCTTGCAGCCACAGACACCGCCCGCGAGGAAGGCCGAAAAGCCGGGACCATCGAAGGCGCCGAAAATGAGCGCGACCGCATCAAGGCCGTGGAAGATCAACTCATCCCCGGTCACGAAACCCTCATCGACACCCTCAGGTTTGATGGGGCCACCACCGGGGAACAGGCCGCCGTGAAAGTCCTTCAGGCGGAAAAGAGCCTGCGCGCCACCACGGAAAAGGACCTGGCCAATGACGCACCGCCCGATGTCGACTTTGTGGCCGACCCGGACGCGCCGCCCCCTGCGGATGACACCGCAAAGAACGCGGATGAAGCCGGGGACAAATTGACCGCCGCCGCCAAAACCATCCAGGCGGAAAAGGGCGGGCTGTTTAGCCGGGCCTTTGACCAGGCGTGCAGCGAAAACCCCAAACTGTATCAAATTTACAAAAACCGTAAATAGATTCTAGCACCAGCGAAAGGAGCACATTATGACCACTTATGCAGCAGGAGGCGTGCAGGCCAAACCGAAGGGCCTTATCACGCGGGAAGCCGCCAGGGATTTATCCGATTACCAGTACCATGCGGTGAAAATCGACACCAGCAAACAGATTGACTATTCCAATGGCGACGCGGTGGGGGTCCTGCAAAATGACCCGTCCGCCGAAGGGAAAGAAGCCGAAGTGGCCACCGAGGGGACCAGCCTTTTGGTGGTGGACGGAAACAGCGAAAATATTGCCATCGGTGACAAGATCAACAGCAATGCCAGTTACCACGGCATCAAGGCCGACAGCGACAAGGAATGGTATTTCGCCATTGCCATGGAAGCCAGCAGCGCCGACGGGGACCTAATCGAAGTGCAACTGGTGGGGGCGCAATACCTGGCCGCATAACCCCTGGGCACTTTTAGACCCTAATTTTACATTCAAGGAGGATTTACCATGCCTTTACACTCAGAAGTACATGTAGACCGCCCGCTTAGTAATTTTGCGGTGGAATACCAGAACGCCCGCTTGATCGCCGGCCTTCTGGTCCCTTTCGTGCCGGTCCTCAACAAAAGCGACAAATACATGTCCTATACCAAAAAGGACAAGTTCACCATCCCCGAAACCCTCCGTGGCCCCAAGGATGAGGCCAATGAGGTGGACTGGTCCGCAGCCACCGCAACTTATGGATGCGTTGACCATGCCCTCCGGGAATTTCTCCCAGACGGCCTGGTGGGAAACGCCGATCCGGGCGTTGATCCCCGCCGCAGAACCGTCAACTTCTTAACCGATCTCCTGTTGCTCAGTTACGAGCGGGTGATTGCCGCGTTGACCACCACTTACGCCAGTTACGCCGGCGCCTATCGGGCCCAGCTCGCGGGCGGGGACCAATGGAGTTCCCCCGCCACCAGCGACCCTTTAGCCAACATCGAAACGGGCCGCAACGCCTGCTTCCAGGAGCCCAATGTCTGCATCATGGGCCAGGAAGTGTGGGCCATTTTGAAAAACCACCCCCAGATCCTGGACCGCATTTCCGGTGGCAGCACCAAGGCCAACGCGGCCATAGTGACCGAGAAACTGGTGGCCGAGCTGTTTGAGGTGGACAAGCTGCTGATCGGAAAAGCCAAGTACAACAGCGCCAACAAGGCACAGACCGCCAGTTATTCCTATGTATGGGGAAAAGACGTGGTCCTGGCCTATGTGGACCCCGCCCCGAGCCTTGAAGGGGTCAGCGCGTGGAAGACATTCCGGTGGAACCAGATGAGCACGGAAACCGGTTACCAGGTCCGCACCTACCGCGACGAAGCCAAGGGCGGCGGCGGGGAGTGGATTGAAGTGGAAACATCTTATGATGATGAGGCCGTTTGCACCGATGTGGCCTACCTCATCGACGCCGTAATCGCTTAACCGTAACCGGCGAAAGGAGGCCGATCATCATGTTTAAAAAGCGAATACCTCAAAAGATCAGCGCCATCTGTATCGCCGCGGCCCTGATCGTGTTTTTCTGCGTACCGGCTGCCGCGGTCTATTATAACAAAACATGGACCAACGCCCTGCAACGCGGATTCATGGATCTGGTGGAACAGTCCACCACCCCCGGAACCCCCGGGGCGGGCGCGGGCCGGTGGTATGTCCGGGACATCAGCGGGGATATGACCCTCTGCTTTAAGGATGACGCCGGAACGGAAGCGACTCTTAATTACCAAACATCCACGGTCCAGCTGCCCCTTTTGGGGTTTATCACCACCAACGTGGACCCAATTCTTTCCGCCACCTCCGCGCCTGGGGTTGAGGTGGATGACTACATCCCCAATTTAGTCTGGGCCGATGGGGAAACCACCCCTGCCATGGTCAGTTTCAGGGTTCCGGTGGATTACAGTTCCGGTGGTGCCTTCAAGATTCTGGCCACCGAGAGCAATTCCACCACCCCGAACCAGATTGATTTTGATGTGTATGTAAACGGAGACAATCAGGCCATCGACGCCAGCGCCACCAACCAGACCCCCGTGGCCCTGGCCGGCACCACCGCCACCCCGAACGAGGTGACCCTGTCCGTGACCACTGATTTTGCGGCCCTATCCGCCGGAAAATGGATCACCCTCCGCGTTTGGCGGGATGATGTGGCCGACGGCACAGGTGATTTGGAGGTAAAGGGCGTTGCGTTCTATTACCTGGCCAAAGATACACAGTAAATCCGCCGCATGGGTTTTGGGCGCCATCATCCTCTTTTCCGGGGTAGTGCGCTACCCGTGCGACGACATCCGGCTGTTATGCCGTCTTCTTTTTGAGATGGCAGTGGCCGGGGCCGTGGTCATGACCCTATGGCATATTAATCGCTGGTGGGCCGCTTTTCTGGCTCTTTCAACGATTTCTTTTGTCTTCCCCTTTTATGACCGCAGCAGTTATCTGGCCTTCAATGCCGTGCTGTATGCCGCCATCTGGTACATTGTGGTGGCCGCAGCCGTCACCCAGAAATCCATCCCCACCATACTAAACGCCATCTGCATCATGGCCTTATGTCATGTGGCCATGCAGACGGTGCAGCACCTGGGGATGGATCCCTGGTTTGTTTCCACCAACCACAAACATAACCTAGTCCCCGTGGGCCTCATGGGAAATAGGAACAGCACGGGCGCCCTTTTGGCCCTGGCCTTTCCGGCTTTTTTGCGGTCCCGGTGGTGGATATTACTCCCCGTTATCGGTTATGGCCTGGTCTTGGCGGCATCTTCCGGACCCGCCCTGGCCGTTATGGTGGGCGCCGGTTTTTATCTGCTGACCCTGACCGTTATACCGCCCTGGGTGAAATGGACCGCCCTGGCCGCCGTCACCATGGTGGCCATTCTCTTTTTCAGTTTCGTGGACCGCCCCCGCATCTTTTCGGATTCCCGGTGGACCGCCTGGCATAATGCCGGGTTTTATTTGAAACAACACTGGATTCTGGGATCCGGTCTAGGCCATTGGAAAGAGGTATTTTCCCGCTTTCCCATTTGCAAAAAACTGTGGTGGACCACGGCCCACAAC